>Ga0137409_10000280_pt1 | contig 54017 bp, 54 predicted proteins | sample CZODoug1_16funga_FD_122059 | JGI IMG/M metagenome (GOLD analysis project Ga0137409, IMG submission 122059) | Vadose zone soil fungal communities from Angelo Coast Range Reserve, California, USA - CZODoug1_16fungal (Hybrid Assembly) | ecosystem: Environmental > Terrestrial > Soil > Vadose zone... | reverse complement strand
CGGACGGCGATTCAATCACGCTTGATGCCATCGCCGCTTCCCGCAAGCCGCCGGAGAACGTCGCGCACGCCGGCATAAAAACCAATGCCGCCGAGAACGAGCAGGAAAACCGGCTTCGTATGAAGCCAGTGGTCCAGAAGATAACCGAGAAGCCCGCCCACGACGACGGCGGCGACGAGCACGAAGGGCAATTCCATAGCAATCGCAGCCTGGTTGGAGACGTCTTTCGCTTTCTCCACCCCAGGCGAAGGCGAGTCGGAATTTTCGGGCTTATTGTCCGAAGGCATATTGGGCGAACCGCGTGAACGGCTCAGGATACAACCCCGCTGCCAGCGTGACAAACACGGCGACGCCGAGGGCCACAGCCTGCGCGCTCGTCATGGGTGGACGCGGCGCTTCGCCCGGCTGCTTGAGCCATGCGTGCACGACAATGCGGAAGTAGTAGTAGAGCGCGGGAACGATATACAACACAGCGAAAACGGCGAGCACCGGATGGTGCGTTTCGATCAGCGAAAGGAAAATGAAATACTTGCCCATGAAACCGGCCGTGGGCGGTATGCCCGCAAGCGAAAGCATGAAGATCAGAAGCAGCAACGCCGAGGCGGGGCTGCGCTGGTACAAGCCGTTCAGGTCCTCGAGTTCCTCCCCGATGAGCCCCTTCTGACGAAGAACGATAATGACCGCAAATGCTCCCGCGGTCATGAACACGTAAGCGAACAGGTAGTATGAGATTCCGGTCAAAGCGGTCCCGTTTCCGGCAACGAGGCCTAGCAGAATGAAGCCCACGTGCGAGATCGAGGAGTATGCCAGGAGGCGCTTCACGTTGGTCTGCGTTAGCGCGGCGAGGTTGCCCCAGGTAAGCGACGCCACGGCCACTCCCGCGATGAGGTACATCCATTGTTCTTGCGAAACCTTTTGCGAAGGAGAAAAGACGGAGAGGAAAAGCCGCAGAAGCAAAGCGAAACTCGCCGTCTTGGAAGCCACGCTGACATAAGCGGCAATCGGCGTTGGCGCGCCTTCGTAAACATCCGGCGCCCACTGATGAAACGGCGCAGCCGCGACTTTGAAAAACAATCCGACCGCAACCAGAACGAATGCGAGGATCGGAAGAAGCTGCAGAACGAAGGGATCGAAGTTCAGTGCTATGGGTAGATTCCTCTGCAACAGCAGCCGCATCTGCTCGCCCTGCACGCCAGGGAGATGGCTGAGCGCAACGACGTGCACCAATCTGTCGCGCTGCGCCAGTACCGCGGTGATGGTGCCGATGTTCGTCGCGCCGCTGAGCCCATACAAAATCGAAAAACCGTAGGCCAGGATTCCCGAGCTGAACGCGCCGAGCAGCACATATTTTAGCGCGGCTTCATTCGAACGCTTTTCGCGGCGCAGGAAACCGGTCAGCACGTAGAAACTGAGGGCCATTGTCTCCAGGCCGAGAAACATGACAATCAAGTCTACGCCGGAGGCCATGAGCATCATTCCGACGCAGGCAAACAGCAGGAGCGCGTAGTATTCGCCCTCTTGTTCCTTTTCGACGTCCAGGTATTTCACGGAGAGGAGAATCACGAGCGCCGTGGCGGCCAGGAAAAGAGTTGCGAAGAAAAGGAAGAACGGATCGACCAAGACGGACTCATGGAATCCGGCGAATTCGCCCTTTGCTGCGATTGCTCCGCGCAGCTTCCATAACGTGAAGCTGCTGAAAATGGTTCCCGCCAGCGCGAGCCCGGCATTCCAGTATTTTTCTTTCTGCTCGATCCAGAAATCGATCACCAGGATACCCAGGCCGAAGAGGACGAGTTCGATCTCCGGAAGGATGACGGCGCCGTCGCCCCGGAGGTAGCTGAGAATCGCGTTGATAAACGGGATGTTCATTCCGGTGGGTTATTTCGTCTCCGCCGCAGCGGCGCGGATTTCCGCAGGAGGCAAATTTGTGTGCTCTGCTTGATAGAAGTTCGGGTTCACCTGCTCGACAATTTTTTGCACGGGCTTCTCGATGAGGGCGAAGAACGGCTTTGGGTAGATGCCGATCCAGAACGCCAGAATCACGAGCGGCACGAGCGTGGCGTACTCGCGCAGATTCAAGTCCGGCAATTCTTTATTGGCAGACTGCGTGACCGGGCCGAACATCACGCGCTGGTAGAGCCACAGCAGGTACGCCGCGCCCAGCACGACGCCCAGCGAGCCCCAGGCAGCCCAGGCCTTGTTCACTTGAAAAGCGCCCTGCAAGATCGTGAACTCTCCGATGAAGCCGTTCAGCAGCGGCATTCCCAGCGAGCTCAGGCTGATGATCAGATAGACAGCGGCAAAATTGGGCATGGGCGTCGCCAGGCCGCCGAACTCCGAAATCATGCGCGTGTGACGCCGTTCGTAAAGCACGCCCACAATCAAGAACAGCGCGCCGGTGGAGATGCCGTGGTTGATCTGCTGGAGGACGCTGCCGGCCAAGCCGTTCGGCGTGAGCGCGAAAATTCCCAGTGTGCAGAAGCCAAGATGGCTGACCGAGCTGTAGGCGATCAGACGCTTCATGTCCTTCTGCATGAGACAGACGAGCGCGCCGTAAATGATGCCGATCAAGGAGAGTACGATGACGATATGGATAATGCGCGCTCGCATGGCGGCGTCCGCGGGCAGCAGCGGGAGCGAGAAGCGGATGAACCCGTATGTGCCCATTTTCAAGAGAACACCGGCGAGGATGACGGAGCCGGCCGTGGGCGCTTCGGTGTGCGCGTCCGGCAGCCAGGTGTGAAACGGGAACATGGGTACCTTGATGGCAAACGCAAAAAAGAAGCCCCAGAAGAGCCACACCTTCAGTGGGTCGGAAAAGTGCTGAGCGGCCGCGAGCAGCGTCGGGACATCGAAGGTGCGTGTCCCGCCGGCCGGCACGGGCGCATAGAAGTAGAGCGCCAGGATCGCCAGCAGCATGACCACCGATCCGGCCAGGGTGTACAGGAAAAACTTGATGGCTGCGTAGAGGCGCCGGTCGCTTCCCCAAACGCCGATCAGGAAGTACATCGGGACCAGCATCACTTCCCAGAACACGTAAAAGAGGAAGAAATCCAGAGAAACGAAGACGCCGATCATCCCCGTCTGCAGCAGGAGGAGCAGAATGTAGTATTCCTTGGTGCGCTGATGAATCGCGCTCCACGACGAGAGAATGGCGATCATCCCGAGAAACGTGGTGAGCATGACGAGAAGCAGGCTGATGCCGTCTATGCCGAGATGGTATTTCGCGCCGATGGACGGGATCCAGTCGGCGGTTTCCTCAAAGGTGAATCCACCCCATCCCGGTTTGAACCAACGAAGCAGCGGTAGCGAAACAAAAAAACCAAGCGCGCCAAATACGTTTCCCGCGATCTTGTGCGCGTGCTCCATCTCGCGCGGAATGAACAGCAGCACCAGGGCGCCCAGGAGCGGCGTGAACAGAACCACGCTCAAGATGTGATGTGCAAGAAAGTCCATTCTCATCGCCTCTCAGCGCACGCCGCGCAGCAAAACCTGCATATGGTGCCCGTAATACGCCAGAAGAATTACCAGTCCTACCAGGATCAGCATCGCATAACGGGAAAAGACCCCGGATTGCAGCAGGCGCACGGGATAACTGAAAAGCTGCATCATCTTCGCGCTGAAATTCAGCAGCCCGTCGATGATCCACTTGTCCCACCACATCGATAGAGTTGAGCCGAAGCGCGCCAGCCAGCCCGCGCCGTTTACGCCCAGCCCGTCAATCACGTTTTCGTCGAAGCGGCCGAGCAGAGTTCCGAGATCCTTGGTGCGCCCCACGATCGCCGCGTCATAAATCTCGTCCACGTAATACTTGTGCAAGAGCAATTGGTAAAATTTCGGCCACCTTGCGGCCACCAATTCCGGGGCAAATCTTTTTGTCCGGTAGAATTGATAGGCCAGCCAGATTCCAGCGCCCGCAATGGAAAGTGACGCCAGCATCAAGGCGTACTCCTTTGCCACAGCGTGGTGCGCGATCTTGACCGCTCCCGTCTCAGTCACAACACCAGCCAAGACAGGTTCGAGAAACCGCTCGAAGCGGTTCTCGCCTCCCAGCGAGCCCGGCCATCCAATCCACCCGCCAATGAAAGAAAGTCCGGCGAGAATTACGAGCGGAACGGTCATCGCCGGCGGCGATTCGTGAATATGTTTCTCAACGTGCTCGTCGGCCCGGGAGTAGCCGAAGAATGTAAGGAAGAGCAGCCGGAACATGTAAAACGCCGTCATTCCCGCGGTGATGAAGCCGACGAGCCACAAAGAAAAGTAGCGGTCGAATGCTCGCCCGAGGATTTCATCCTTGCTGAAAAATCCGGCGAACGGAAAAATTCCCGCGATCGCCAGAGTTGCGATGAAGAACGTCTTCGCGGTGATCGGAATCTTGTTCCACAGGCCGCCCATCTTCTGTAGATCCTGTTCTCCCGACATTGCGTGAATCACACTGCCCGCGCCGAGGAACAACAAAGCTTTGAAGAAGGCATGCGTCATCAGGTGAAAAATTCCGGCCGCGAATGCGCCCACGCCCAAAGACAGGAACATGTACCCGAGCTGGCTGATCGTCGAATACGCCAGCACCTTCTTGATGTCGTTCTGCACTAGCGCTATGGACGCCGCAAAAATCGCGGTGACAGCGCCCACCACCGCCACCACGTCCATCGCGAACGGCGCGAGTTGATAGACCGCGTTCATGCGCGCGACCATGTAAACGCCCGCGGTCACCATCGTGGCTGCGTGAATCAGTGCACTCACAGGCGTCGGGCCTTCCATGGCGTCCGGGAGCCAAACGTACAGGGGAATTTGCGCCGATTTCCCCATCGCTCCGACAAACAGCAAGAGTGCGATGCCGGTCAGCACCGGCGCGCCATAGGCCAACGCGTGTGCGTCCACGGCTGCCTTCAGCGCCTGCAGAATTCCTGAAGCGCCTTCCGCATCCGGCAAACCCTGTGAGGTAAATCGAATCGTTCCCAAAGTCACTGCCGTCAGGAGAATCCCGAGGATAAAGCCCGCATCCCCAATGCGATTCACGATGAATGCTTTTTTCCCCGCATCAGAAGCCGACTTTTTCAAAAAATAGAAACCGATCAGCAAATAGCTGCACAGGCCGACGCCTTCCCATCCCACGAACATGAGCACCATGTTGTTCGCCAGGACCAGCGTCAGCATGGCGAACATAAAGAGATTCATGTATCCAAAGAAGCGGTAGTACCCGCCTTCGTGCGCCATGTACCCGACGGAGTAGAGGTGAATCAGGAAGCCGACGCCGGTGACGACCAGGACCATGACGCAGGAAAGCGGATCGAGAAGGAATCCCCAGTCCGCCACAAACGGTATTGCGTGTCCACCGGTCATCTGCATCGGCCCGGGCGTCAGCCACTCGAACATGATTTGTTGAGCGACGCGATGCTCCGGCTCCGCGGCCAGCAATTGAATCACCGCGCCCGCCGCGTAAATGAAAGACAACCCCACGCTTCCCACGCAGAGCACGCTGACGCCGGCATTCGGAAGCCGCCTGCCAAAGAAAAGCATCAGCGCCGCGGTCGCCAGCGGAAACAGCGGGATGAGCCAGAGATGATCCAGAAAGTAGCCCGTGGGCGTCATGCCAGTTTCATTTCTTCTTTCTTGTCGTCACGCTACCACTTCAGCAAATCCATTTCGTCCGCCAACACCGTTTCGCGGTTCCGGAAAAAGGCGATGATGATGCCGAGCCCCACGGCGGCTTCCGCGGCCGCATCGGCAATGATGAAAAGCGCGAATACCTGTCCCGCCACATCACCGTACAAACGGGAAAATGCCACCAGATTGATGTTCACCGCATTCAGGATCAGCTCGATGGACATGAGCACGACGATTACGTTGCGACGCGTCACGACTCCGATCACGCCGATGATGAATAGCGCGAGGCTCAGGAACAGGTAATTCTCGATCGGAAGCATCGCTGCGTTACGTCCTTTTCTTGGCCATTACGACGGCGCCGATCATGGCAACGAGCAACAAGACCGACGCAATCTCAAACGGCAACAAATAGGTTGAGAACAAACTTTTCGCCACGGCTTCGGAATTTGGCGGCAAATGCTCCGCGGCCGCCGCCGCCAGCACCGGCAACCCCTGCCCCGGCATTTTCCCGGAAGTCCAGAACATCACGCCGACCTGGCCGGCCAGCGCCAGCGCGACGATGAGCGCCACCCATTTCTGCCGCGCGAACTGGATCTGCTGCAGCGCCACGTCCAAATTGACCAGCATGATCACGAAAACGAAGAGCACCATGATCCCGCCGACGTAAAGAATGATCTGCACGATAAACAAAAACTCCGCGCGCAACTGCAAGAAAATCCCCGCGGTCGCAAGCAGCGCGGTGATCAGAAAGATCGCGCTGTGGACTACGTTCCGCCGCGTCACCATCAGTACCGCGCTGGCCACGGCGATTCCGGCAAAGAAATAAAATAGGACCTTATCCAGCATAAAAATCCGAAGCGGCGGTTTGCTCCTGCCGCGCGTCGCGTTCTTTCTCGACGGCCAGAATAAGAAACGCGGCCACGAGCGCAACGACGGCTGCGGGAGTCGTAACCAGAAGCAGTCCCCAGCCTTGCAAGTGGAAGTACGCTCCGGCGATCAAGGCCACGCCAACCAGCAAAACGTTGATGATGGACAGCGGGATCAAGAAATGCCAGCCCAGGCGCATCAACTGGTCAAAGCGGTACCGCGGTATCGTGAATCGCAGCCACATGAAAAAATAGATGTAGAGGCTGACTTTGAAAATGAACCAGAAACCGCCGTGAATGCCCGCGTAAAACGGCGCCACGGCGGCGCGGAGCGACGGTTTGATTACCGGCAAAACGACCGGCGCCGCGAGCACCAGCGCCACCACAAAACAGAGGCCTGCCATAGCCAGCATGAACAATTGCTGCACGCGCGTCGGCTGCTTCGGCATACGCAGAACGCAATACGCGCCGATGGCACTCAGCAGTAGCGGCGGAACAAAATCCAGAAAATTCAGCCAGGGGACGCCAGAGAAGGGTCTGAGCCAGCCTCCGAGAAACAAGGTCGTCGCCACGGACGCCACCACGATCATGTTCGTGTATTCCGCGAGAAAATAGAGCGACCAGCGGAATCCGCTGAACTCCGTCATGTACCCGGCGACGAGCTCGGACTCGGCTTCCGGCAAATCGAACGGCGCCCGGTTCGTCTCGGCAATCGAGGCGACGAGATAGGTGAAAAAAGCCACCGGCGCAAGCAGCACGAACCAAATGCCCTCTTTGCTCTGCGCTTCCACGATCGATTTGATGTTCAGCGTGCCCGTAAATAAAAGCGCGCTCACCAGCGCCATCCCCGCGGCGGTCTCGTAACTCACCAGCTGCGCCGAACTGCGCAGCGCCCCCATCAGCGAATAGTGGCTGTTCGAGGCCCAGCCGCCCAGCACGATGCCGAATATTCCCAGCGCGCTGATACCCACAACGAACAGAATGCCAATGTTAATGTCCTGCGCAATCTGAAATGCCGGTCCGATCGCCAGGCCTGCCAGCGAAAGCAGCCCCGCGCCAACGGAAAGCACCGGCGCGAGCCAGAAGACGAGTTTGTCCGCGTTCTCCGGGATGATGTCTTCTTTAATGAGCAGTTTCACCGCGTCGGCAATCGGCTGCAGCAAGCCATGCGGCCCCACGCGCATGGGGCCAAGCCGCGCTTGCATGTCCGCCATGATCTTGCGCTCCACCAGCACGATGTAGCCGACGACAAGCGGCAGGATCGCGACGACCGCCACGCCACAGAGCAGCGGCGCCCAGTACAGCTTCAAGAACTCAAGTGTTGCCTGGAGGGCGGCATTCATCATCGGTCCACTTCTCCCAGCACGATATCAATCGTTCCGATGATGGCCACTACATCCGCCACCAGATGCCCCCGCACCATGCGATCGAACGCCTGCAAGTTGATAAAGGAAGGAGGCCGGATGTGCACACGATAGGGCATGACCGTGCCGTCGCTCACGATGTAATAGCCGATTTCGCCCTTCGGCGCTTCAATCGCATGATAGACCTCGCCCGGCGGCGGCTTCAGCACCTTCCCCACTTTCGCCAGTATCGGCCCGCTGGGAATATTCTCGATGGCTTGCAGGCAGATCAGCCGCGATTGCCGCATTTCCTCCATGCGGACCAGATAGCGATCGTACGTATCTCCGGTTGTGCCGACAGGAATTTCGAATTTGTATTGATCGTACGCCGCGTACGGCATGGCCTTGCGGATGTCCCATTTCACACCGCTGGCCCGGAGCACCGGTCCGGTCACGCCAAACGCAATGGCATCTTCCGCGGTCAGAACTCCCACGCCCTTAGTACGCCCGATCCAGATGCGGTTTTGCGTGAGCAAAGTCTCGTATTCAACAATGCGCGATTCAAAATCCTTGCAGAACCGTTCAACGTCCTTTTCGAGAGTGTCGTAGGCCTCGTATTGCAGCCCGCCGATCCGGAACGCGTGCGTCGTCAAGCGCGCCCCGCAGTACTTTTCAAATATCTTCAGAATTTCTTCGCGCTCGCGGAAGCAATAGAAGAGCGGAGTCAGCGCGCCAATATCCAAAGCATGCGTGCCGAGCCACAGCAGGTGACTGGCGATTCTCTGCAGTTCCGTCAAGATGGTTCGAATCACGCGCGCCCGCGGTGGAGCTTCCACCATCAGCAATTTTTCCACCGCCTCGCAATACCCCAATCCGCTGCTGACCGCCGCGACATAGTCCATGCGATCGACGTAGGGAGCAAATTGCTGATACGTGCGGTTCTCCGCGATTTTCTCCACGCCCCGGTGCAAATACCCGATGACGCACTCCGAACCGATCACGCGCTCGCCATCGAGCTTCAATTTGACGCGCAACACGCCGTGCGTGGACGGATGCTGCGGCCCCATGTTGATGACCAGCTCATCCGCGCCCATCAGCGTCTTGCGATCGCTTGTTGTATCGATAGTCAGGGTCGTCTTCCCATTACGGCTAGAATCGCTTCACTGCCCGCTCTCAATTCCAAGATTTTCCCGCACCCAGGCCGTGTCCTGCTGCAAGATGTCATAGTCTTTCCGCAGCGGATAGCCTTGCCATTCGTCCGGCAACAGAATGCGTTTCAGATTCAGGTGCCCGGAAAAAACAATTCCGAACATGTCAAACACTTCGCGTTCCTGCCAATTCGCCGTGGGCCAAACGCCCACGACGCTCGGCACTTCCTCAGCGTCCGCCGCCCGCACTTTCAGCCTCAGCCGCTCGTTCTTCGCGAAAGAGTACAAATCGAGAACCACGTCAAACCGCTTCTCACGCTTCGGCCAATCCACCGCCGTTAAGTAAGCGAGCATGTCGAATTTTTCTTCGTCGCGCAGGTGCAGCGCAATCTCCACCAACCGCGCGCGCTCCACCGTCAGAATGGCCTGCTTGCGGTCCTCCATTGCTTCCAAAAGTGCCGCACCGAACTTGGCGCGAAATCGCGTGACGAATTCGTTGTCGAGCGGAGTCTGCAGCACCACAGGCAGTTTGGGAGGGGCCGGAGCCGCCGGTTTCGGAGGAGCCGCGGGCGCACTTGCGTCCACAGGTTTCGCAGGGGGAACCGACACAGGGGGTGTACTGCTTGCGGGCTTTTCGCCCGTGGGCACTTGAGGCGGTTTAGGTTCCTTGGGCTCGTCAGCCATGGACCGGGGGTGCGATCGGCTGCGGTGAATCGCTTACCGTTCACAAACTGCAACCGGGGAGCAGCCGAGAATTCAATCGCCGCGTTTCTAACACACGCTGCAAACCGAGTCAATCAGAACAACTTGCGAACGGGATGGTGGGGTTCGAGCAGAGAAGAAAAATTACGGCTCACGCCCACTCAAGAGCACCCTTTTTGTATAGCCATAAATACCCGACGAGCAGGATTCCCAGGAATGCCATCATCGAGACCAGCGCGAACAGCCCCTGGTGCGCCGCGACCCACCCTTTATACAGAATCGCCCAGGGAATGAGGAACATCGTCTCCACGTCGAAAATCACAAACAGCATGGCCACGATGTAAAACCGCACCGAATACCGCCCGCGCGCATCACTCTCCGCAGGGATCCCGCACTCATAGGGCTTGAGCTTCGCGCCGAACGAGGTGGAAGCCGGCCGAATGAACTTTGCCAGGACCAGTGTTACCGCGGGAAACGCAATCACCAACACGGCGTAAATCAGCACAGGAATGTAGGCGCTCTGCATCACTCCCTCACACGCAGCATGCTACCACCGTTGTCAATCCTGGAGCGGGCTTACTTCTCGAACAGCAGCTCTCCGGCGCGGCTGGTGGCCTTCACAACCGCCTTGATGAGCGTCACGCGGAGCTTGCCTTCTTCCAACTCCATAATTCCGTCGATGGTGCATCCTGCGGGCGTCGTCACGGCGTCCTTCAGCAGCGCGGGGTGATCACCCGTTTCCAGAACCACACTCGCCGCGCCCTTCATGGTCTGCGCTGCGAGAAGAGTTGCCACGTCGCGCGGCAGACCCACCTTGACGCCGGCTTCTGCGAGCGACTCGAGAATGATGTAGGCATACGCCGGGCCGCTCGCCGAAAGCCCAGTCACAGCGTCCATATTTTTCTCGTCAACCACCACCGTGCGCCCGACGGCGTTGAACATCGCGCGCGCCATCTCCAGGTGCTCCGCCCCTGCGTGTGCGCCGCGGCAAATCCCCGTCATTCCGCATCCCACAGCCGAAGGCGTATTGGGCATCGCGCGCACCACGGGGACCTTTCCCCCAAGACGCTGCTCGATGTAGCTCGTCGGCACCGACGCGGCAACGGAAATGACCAGCGTCTTCTCATTCAACTCCGAGGCAATTTCTTTCAACACTTCGCCCACTACTTGCGGCTTCACGCCCAGAAGCACGATGTCCGCGCCGTGCACTGCCTTGCGGTTTTCGGTCGTCGCAGAAACGCCGAGTTCCTTCGCCAGCGCCGTGGCCTTCTCGGCGTGCTTCACCGTCGCCGTAACGCGCTTCGGCGAGAAAAGCTCCTGCTTCAGGTAGGCTCGCAGCAAAATTCCGCCGAGTTTTCCTGTGCCCAGAACAGCCAGTTTTTTGTCCGATAGTTTTTGCGTCATGATATAAGCATTCTTGACTTGAATCAGCCATCGGTCAACCCATGAATCTCAAATGACGCCGCCTCGAACGGTTAATCCCGCGGGCACAACTCGAACCCGGCTCAGAAACCGCTCCCTATCGATGAGAAGATAGAGACATGGACCCCGCTCCTTCCCTCCCCACTGCGGCCACCGCACCTGCGAATCCCGCTGCCCCGCCGACGGCTGACAAACGGTCCGCGCTTTACGATTTGACCGCCATCTTCCTCGAAGGCGGCATTCAGATATGGGTCCATATCACCGGCAAACGCATTCGCGAAGCCGATGCCCCCTGGCTACGTTGTCCGCTCGGCGAACGCGGCCGCATCGGCACGGGAATCTACGAGCGCATCGCTCGCGACGAAAATCTTCAAATCCGCGTTCCCCCCGGCGCCGGCCTCATTCCCGATTTCAACGCGCTCCGCGGTCCCCATTTCAATCCGGACGCGATTCATCCGGCCATTCGTCATTTCTACGAACACGCCGCTGCCTATCACCTCGAGGTCTGGACTGAAGTCTCTCTCCTCGGCCGCTTTTTTCTTTGGCTTCTCGTGGAATTCATCAGCCGCCGCATGGAACAGCTCAACTTCCCCATCTCTTCTCTGGAAGTGGCCAAGGGCATGAGCAGCGAAGTCGTCCAACTTTTCGAACCCGCCTCCGGCCGCATCGTCTACACCGGCTGGCTTCGCCGCCTGAAATCTTCCGGCCACGTGATCTACGCAGGCCTCTATTCCACCGTACAGGTCCCCGGCGAGCCCAACCCGTGTGTCAAGGTCACCTTCCCGTGTAATGGCAGCGCGAATGTCTATCTCTGCCCCGTCGCTCATCCCGATGGCTCGTTTGGTCTGGACTCTTCGGGCTCTGCTTGGGGGCGCTCCGGCTTCTATCGCATTGTTCGCTCCGGCGCAGACCATCGGCGCGTTCGCTACATCAAGACGCTCCACGAACTTTTCCACGTCTACGTGGACGACGAAGGCGTCCTCCGCACCGAGCACATCATCTCCTTCCTCGGCCTCACCATCATCCGCCTCCATTACAAAATGTCTCCGGCCTCTTCCCCCGCCAGCACCATCGCCGCGAAGCACACCCCAGTCGCCGTTGCATAGCCTCTGTAAATTGTCCGTACCTTCCCTGTGAATCAACCGGGACGCCTCCCAAAGCCCAGCATTTCCAGACATCTTCGACTTCTCGGCAGGGGTATCAGAAAGACCCTTGACAGTGCGCAAGTCCTGTAGTATTTAACAGGTGTGTTATTTAACAGGAGTGTTTAATGCCATCGGCGACCGACCATCTCAGCACTACCCTCGCCGCTCTCTCCGACCCCACTCGCCGCGCCATCCTCGCGCGCCTGGCCACCGGCCAGGCCACCGTCACGGAACTGGCTGCGCCCTTTACGATGAGCATGCCAGCTGTCTCCCGACACCTTAAGGTGCTGGAACACGCCGGTTTGATTAGCCGCGGGCGCGAGGCCCAGTGGCGGCCCTGCCGGATCACTGCCGGTCCGCTCAAGGACGTCGCCGACTGGGTGGCGCACTACCGGCGGTTCTGGACGGAGAGCTTTGACCGCTTGGATGACTATTTGCGTGATGTACGGAAAAAGGAGAAAAAGCATGGCCACGGGAAACATCATGACAAACGAAGAGCGTGAGTTGGTGCTCACGCGCGTCTTTGACGCGCCGCGGGAACTCGTGTTCAAGGCCTGGACCGATCCAAAGCAGGTGGCACAGTGGTGGGGCCCCCGCGGGTTTACGAACCCAGTCTGCGACCTCGACGTGCGGCCCGGCGGGGCGATCCGCATTCACATGCGCGGCCCGGACGGCACCGTCTATCCCATGACGGGCGTTTACAACGAGGTCGTCGAGCCCGAGCGGCTCGTCTTCACCAGCGCCGCGCTGGATGCGGATGGCAACCCCATGTTTGAGGTGCTGACCACTGTGACCTTCGCCGAGCAAAGTGGTAAGACGAAACAAATTTTGCGGGCGCGCGTCATTAAGAGTACCGCCGAAGCTGCTCCGTATATCAAGGGCATGGAGGCCGGCTGGACACAGAGCCTGGAGCGCCTTGCCGAATCCCTGGTAAAGGCTTGATGGCCGAACAAAGAAAATGCCCGGGTGCCTGCACGACGGAGGCTGTCCGAAACCGGACAAAGCGTCCCAGGATCGCACAATACGGGGGCTTGAGACAGAGAAGCGCTTTGCGTAACACGCTCATGGAAAAGAGCTTAGATTGCTCCACAATAGGGATTGCTACTTGCATTCTTCTCAGCAGCATGATTCTCTTAGCGTCCCCCGGGTGTTGTGTGCATGGCGCAGGCGTTCTCTTGACGTGTCGATTTCGGGGAGCTTCGTTCGTCGTATAGTAGGGCAAGAGTTCACGTGGCCTCATCGAATCGCGAACTGGGAATTTGTACCGCCGGTCGGTTATAACCGCCTGGGAGAAAGAGCATGAGCATGTCATTCCTTCACGATCTGAGAGTTGCACTCCGCTCGCTCGCGCGAACCAAAGGGCTTGCGGTCACCGTGGTGCTCACATTGGCGCTAGGCATCGGCGCCAACGCCGCCATCTTCAGCCTGGTTCGCGGCGTGCTGCTTCGGCCGCTCGTCAACAGCGACGAGGAGCGCCTCATTTTTGTCCAACAAAGCGCGCCTGGCATCGGCCCCGGGGGCGTTCCATTCTCCGTGCCGGAAATTCACGACCTGCGCGCAAGCGTCAAAACACTCAGCTCCTTCGGCGAGTTCTCCACCGTCGGTTTCACCATGATCGGCCTCGGCGAACCCCGGGAAGTTCGCGCCGGTGTCGTTGACGGCTCCTATTTTGACGTGGTGGGCCTCCATCCCGTCCTCGGCCGTCTCATCGGCCCGCAAGACGACGGTCCTAAAGCCGCTGGCGTCGTCGTCCTGACCTATCGATTCTGGTCGACCACGTTCAAGAGCGATCCTTCGGTCATCGGTAAAGTCGTTCGCCTCGGCAGCTTCGGCGATAGATCTGCCACGATCATCGGCGTCCTCGAACCCTCGATCCCGTATCCCGCGGATACTGAAATCATTGCCAACATTGTGACCAGCCCGCACCATCTCTCCGCTACCATGATCACGGGCCGTGTCCATCGCATGACCGAACTCTTCGGCCGCCTCGCCCCCGGCGTCACTCTTGATCAGGCCCGCGCCGAACTTCGCACCGCCTACGGCGCCATGATCAAAGATCATCCCGAAGACTATTCGCCTCAAGCACATTTCCAAATCGACGCCAAACTCCTTCGTGAGCAAATTACTTCCGGCGCTCGAACCGTTCTCCTTGTTCTTCTTGCCGCCTCCGGCCTCGTGTTCATCATCGCTTGCTCCAACGTCGCCAATCTTATCCTCGCGCGCACCGTCCGCCGTGAGGGCGAGCTCGCCATCCGCGCGGCTCTGGGCGCGGGCGCAGGCGCACTGCGCCGCACTTTGCTGGCGGAGAGTCTCATTCTTTGCGTCGCCGGCGCCACTCTCGGCGTAATCAGTGCACGGCCGCTCCTCGCCGTGCTTGCCCGCTACGCCTCTCGCTTCTCCGTCCGCGCTCTCGACCTCACCGTAGACTCCAGCATGCTTTGGGTAGGAGCGGGCCTGGCGGTCATCTCAGCGGTTCTCTTGGCCTTCGTCCCGCGCCTCCCCTCCGCGAACGCCTCGCAGGGATTTAATCTCGCCAGCGGCAGCGTGCGCATCACCGGCGGCACAAGTCGCCGCCTGCGGAGCTTCGCGGTGGTACAAATCGCCGCGTCCTTTATGCTCCTCGCTGGCGCCAGCATGCTGCTAAAAACGCTTCTCGCGATACAGGCGGCACAGACCGGCCTCGATACGCGCCACGTCCTTGCTGTCAATGTCCCCGCTGTTTCCTACGGCAAAACTCCTGAACAAGTCGTCGATTTCTATAAGGAATCAATACGCCGCATTGATGCGCTACCCGGTGTGACCAAGACCGCTTTTGGCATTGTGGTTCCCTGGCGGGATGCCGGCAGCTTTGGCCCGGGCTTTCAATTTTCTGCGGATGGCCACGTTCGTGCCTCCGGCGAAGAAGATCCTCGCGCCCAGTTGCGCACCATCTCTCCCGGCTTTTTTGCCGCGCTCGGTGTTCCCATCATCGCCGGCCGCGATTTCAATCAGCTCGACGGCCAGAGCAAAGAACCGGTCGTTATGGTCAGTCAAACTCTCGCTCAACGAATGTTCCCCAATCAGGATGCCGTCAATCGCCACGTCTTCTGGACGGATCCCGTGATCAAATTCGTTCCCGGAATTAGCACCGCCCCGCACCGCATCATTGGCGTCACTGCGGATATCGACGACGAACACGTCGTTCCTGGCCCTAGCCTCACCGTCTATAGCCCCTTTGAAGAGGGTCCAATCTTTGGCGGCCGCCTTTTCATCCACACCAGCGCAAATCCGTACTCTCTCGTCACGCCGATCACTCGCATCATTCGCGACATGTCGGTCGACCAACCCGTTGAACGCGCTGCTACCCTCGAAGACGTTCGCGCCGAAGTTCTCACTCCGGATCGTCTCAACACCGTTGTGTTCGGTGTCTTTGCGGCCGTCGCTCTTGCCATTGCCTTGGTCGGCGTCGCTGGAGTTCTCGCCTTCTCCGTCAGCGCCCGCACGCGCGAGTTCGGCATCCGGCTGGCGCTTGGATCGCAGCCGCGTCATCTCCTGACGGGTGTCGTCGCCGAAGGTGCCGTGATGGCGGCCGCGGGGGTAGTCGCTGGCGCGTTGTCCGGATACGCGCTGGCGCGTTTGGCGGGCAGGTATTTCCTGGACATGCAGATGCCGAGTGCCGCGCCGGTGGTCGCCTCGGCGGTTGTTTTGCTGGCCGCCGCGGTCGTTGCGTCGGCCCTACCGGCGGCGCGCGCCGCGCGCATCAACGTCATCGAGGCGCTGCGGTCGGAGTGACCGCGATCTTCGAAGCCGGTTTCGAATCGATGCGGAAGGGCTTCAAGCGGACACCGGACCAGCTCGCCGGGCATCTCGCGAAGGCCTGAGCTTTCCCGGAGGGTTGCGATCGGCCGCTCGGATTGCTTCGGCCCATCGTTGCCGTATCGCAGATATGAATTTGTCTTTGTCCTTTTGCATTTGCCGGACAAGCGCTTGATTCCCGGTATCTTCGTGCGCGGCTGCCCAGAGCACCATTTCCGTGAGGACGGGTGCGAGATCAATGCCCTTCGGCGTGAGCGAGTAAATCAGTTTGCGTCCGTCTGAAGGGTCTGGCCCGTTGGTGATGATTCCATGAGCGATCAGCTTTTGCAGGCGATCGGCCAAAATATTCGTCGCGATTCTCTCGTAGGATCCCAGGAACTCCTTGTATGTCCGGAATCCGCGAAGCATCATGTCGCGAATAATCAGCAACGACCAGCGATCGCCCAATACCTCCACCGAAGCATTCAGCGGACACCCCGAGCGCCGTTTGGGGCTTGGGTTTTTGCGAGGCATGTTGAGAGGCTAGCATTTTTCACTTGCATTATGCAAGTTAGTTGTTGCAGACTGGCTTTCCCAAGCCAGCGATCTTTGGTCGCAACTTGAATTGGGAGGACGCAAATGAGCCAAGCCACAATGAAGAAATCGCCTGCGATGCAACTGGAAGCGCCCCGGATCGAGCACGGCAAGGCGTTGCGAATTGCCGGATTACGCGAGCACTATACCTCGGAAACAATGAAAGACATCCCTGAGCTATGGCAACGCTTTGCGCCTCACATCGGCAACGTACCCGGACAGGTGGGCCATGTAGCTTATGGTTTGTGCTTCAATGCGCTCAGCCCGGATGGTATGGACTACTTGGTGGGCGTCGAAGTCTCCAGCTCTTCCGGTCTTCCCGGCGAATTCAGTGCCGCGACCATCCCCGCGCAGAAATATGCCGTATTTTCTCATCGCGAACATGTTTCGAAGCTCTACCAGACGCTGGATGCCATCGATAAGTGGCTCCCGGGATCCGGCTTTGAGGCCGCTTCCGGGGCCGCTGAGGTGCCGAACTTTTTCGAGCGTTATTCCGAGGAATTCGATCCGCGGACGGGCATGGGCGGTATGGAGGTTTGGATTCCAATCAAATCGTAATGCGAACGAAAGAACTTTGTGGTATCGGAATAAAAGGTACGCTCCTGCGGCGGCCTTAGTACTGATCAGAAGGAGTGACAGATGAGCGGAGTACGAGTACTCGTGGGAACACGCAAAGGCGCGTTCGTCCTGACATCAGACGGTAAACGCGAAAAGTGGGATGTAAGCGGCCCCCATTTTGCGGGCTGGGAGTTGTACCACCTCAAGGGCTCTCCCGCTGACCCGAATCGCCTGTATGCGTCGCAATGCAGCGGCTGGTTCGGGCAGATCATTCAGCGGTCCGATGACGGCGGCAAAACTTGGACACAGCCAGGCACGCCGCCAGGCGAACAGACAGGGCCTGGGGGAATGCCGAAGGGCGAGAGCAACAAGTTCGTGTACGACACCTCTGCGCCAACCGGGAAATCACTCACCACTCATCAGTGGTACGACGGCACCCAGCACCCGTGGGAGTTCAAGCGCGTCTGGCATCTCGAACCCTCGCCTACCGATCCGGATACGGTCTACGCCGGAGTCGAAGACGCCGCCTTGTTCCGCTCGAAGGACGGTGGCAAGTCCTGGCACGAGCTTTCCGGATTGCGCGGCCATGGCACTGGGCCACGCTGGCAGCCCGGCGCCGGTGGGCTGTGCCTCCACACCATAATTCTCGATCCGAAGGACGCCAGCCGCATCTACATCGCCATCTCGGCCGCGGGCGCCTTCCGTTCCGACGACGGCGGCAAGACCTGGCGGCCCATCAACCAGGGACTGCGCTCTCAATACATCCCCGACCCCGCTGCCGAGATCGGCCACTGCGTTCACCACGTTGCCATGCACCCGTCTCGCCCGAACGTCCTCTTCATGCAGAAGCACTGGGACGTCATGCGCAGCGACAACGCCGGCGACCTTTGGCAAGAAGTCAGCGGCAATTTGCCCACCGACTTCGGCTTCGTGATCGACGTTCACGCGCACGAGCCGGAGACCATCTACGTCGTCCCCATCAAGAGCGACGGGGAGCACTTTCCGCTCGATGGCAAGCTGCGCGTCTACCGCAGCCGCTCGGGAGGCAACGAATGGGAAGCGCTCACCAAAGGCCTCCCGCAAAACGACTGTTACGTGAACGTTTTGCGCGACGCCATGGCCGTCGACTCGCTCGATAAATGCGGCGTCTATTTCGGCACCACCGGCGGCCAGGTGTACGCCTCGGCCAACGCCGGAGACTCCTGGACCCCCATCGTGCAACACCTTCCCGCCGTGCTTTCTGTCGAGGTCCAGACGCTGCGGTGATCCGCGTCATACTCCCCGGACATCTGCGGACGCTGGCGCGCGTCAGCGCCGAGGTGCAGCTCGACGTCAAAGGTCCCGTCACGCAGCGCTCGGTGCTCGATGCCCTCGAGGTCCAGTATCCGATGCTGCGCGGCACCATCCGCGACCACGTCACACAGGAGCGCCGTCCGTTCCTGCGCTTCTTCGCCTGCGAGGAAGACTATTCCCTTGAGCCGCCGGATACCCCGCTTCCCGATGCAATCGCATCGGGAAAAGAGCCCCTTCTCATCATTGGGGCCATCGCCGGCGGGTAATGGCCTGGATGCACTTGGTTGTGATTGGTTCACTGGGGGAGGTCTTTCCGCATGAAGAATCTCTTTGAAGCGGCCAGGGTGGAAGAAGTGAAGCAACGGATCGCGCGGCTGCGGCCGGATAGCCAGCGGCAGTGGGGCAAGATGAATGCGGCGCAAGCGGTGGCGCACTGCTCGGCGGGTTTGGAGTTGGCGGTTGGGGACAAGATTCCGCCGCGGTTGTTGCTCGGGCGCATCATTGGGCGGATCGTGAAGCCGATGGCGCTCGGGAACGATGAACCGATGCGCCGGAATTCGCCGACGGTGAAGGATCTTGTGGTGCAGGATGAACGGGACCTGGGAACGGAAAGGGAGCGTTTGTGCGGATTGATCGACCGGTTTGCCGCGGCCGGGCCGAAGGGTTGCACCACGCATCCGCATAGCTTCTTTGGCCGGTTAACCCCGGAAGAGTGGGCAACGCTGATGTACAAGCATCTGGACCATCGTCTACGGCAGTTTGGGGTTTAGTGTGCTTGACGATCATCTCGTCGTTAGGGAATGATCCACCGGCTCAGTCGCCTCGGGCGCGGCTTCGACTTCCCTGCTTCACCGGAAACGATTTCAACCATCTGTTGATTTTTCGTTCAAACGACATACGGAGGAAAATTCATGCCATCAGATACGCAAACGGCTCCCGTCTCTAAGAAAGGCCTCTGGGCCGGACGCATCATGAGCGCATTGGTTATCTTGTTTCTCGCTTTTGACGTGGTCTTTAAATTCGTAACGCCGGCTCCGCCCCCCGTCGTGGAGGCGATGGCTCATCTGGGTTGGTCCCTCAGCCTCGCGCCAGTTCTTGGAATCATCTTATTGGTGTCCACTGCCCTCTACGTCATCCCCATTACCTCCGTTCTTGGCGCGATCCTGCTGACTGGCTATCTTGGTGGCGCCATTGCCACGCACTTACGCGTCGGCGATCCATTATTCAGCCATGTTTTGTTCCCGACGTATTTGGGCGTGCTGCTCTGGGGTGGTCTCTACTTGCGCGAACCCCGTCTGCGCGCGCTATTCCCGCTGCGCAGCCCGCAGGCGCTTCTAGTTTCACTTTTCTGATTTCTAATTTCTTCCCGGCAGGGTGCACGAAACATGCTTGAGTGATTCGCTTTTTATCTGCGTTAGTATCGTTCGCGTTATCGACACGATTCTCCGCGTTCCCTAAGCTGGAGCCATGGAAGTGCGTCTGAGCCCCGACCTGCAAGCAAAGCTCACTCGCCTTGCCACCCAACAGGGCCGCGATAGCGAGTCGCTGGCGGTTGAAGCCGTGGAACACATGGTCAACTACGATGAATGGTTCCTCCAGGAAGTGGAGAAGGGGCTTGCCGCCGCCGACCGTGGCGAACTCATCGACCATGAGGATATCAGGAAGCTCATTGACAGCCGGTATCCCGGGGATTTTCTCTACTCCATTTTCTAGTTTCAAATTTCTAGTTCCCAGTTTGACTTCCCTCGTTTCTGCTTTCTAGTTTCACTTTCGGGGCGTCCCGGTCCGCATCCCATCTGAACGGGCGGCCATGCGAGGACTTATGAAGAAACTGAATGGTAGAAAAATGCTGCGCGCTATCGGGAAATATGAAGACCGATGCGAAGAGGCAACCAAAAAATACATTCCTCGGATGGGTAAGAAAGCTCCGCTATGCTACGAGTATCTTGGACAGCTTCTTGCCTATGCCGACTTGATCGGCTCGTGTGCGTATGGCTGTCCGGGGAAGTCCGAAGACGCGCACGCGGTTTGGAATCTTGTAGCGAGAACGAGTAGTTTTGGACGCGCGGCTCTTCGATTGACGAAAATGGGCTTCTATGATGAAGCTCTGATTATTGTTCGCAATATGGGCGAAATCTGTAATCTCCTTTCGCTTTTTTCGTTGGCTCCAGAAACCATCGACGAATGGAAGAAATCGGATCGGGCCATCGCCTAATAAACCTTTCGCCGAGCAAGATTAGGAAGCGGACAATGGCCCAGGGGAAAATACCCGCGATAACATCAACGAGGTACGCTGCTCTCTGTGAAGTAAATACGCACCCTGTTCCGAATCTGCGTCCGCAGCGGTTCAACCATGCCGGGAGATCGATGACCGGAGAAATCTATTTGCAAGAAGCGGGAATTTTGATTGTTGTAAATGAAATGGCTATAGCGCCGGCGCTTTTGGTTATTCTCGCTGCAAAAATCTGTAAGGTACCGAAGGAGCCATTTAACCAAATTAAAGAAACTTGCATGATGTGCCTAGAATCGGCTGGCGGTGTGGATCTTGAAAGCTTGGTGAAGTCTGGCAACAAATGGAAAAGGAGAAGGGCAAACATCTGCACACATAGGCGGGTGGCTCCGACGATAGATCCTGAGACGATTTTGGATGCCGAGCCCCATGGGTGACGTTATGAGTTTCCCCGTTACTTCAGCACATTACTGTAACCGCAATTTCTTGCCTTCGACTCCATTACTTGTTTGTATATAACTGACTACATGCTCTGGCGAGAATGTCCAAAAAACGCCTGGCTTAAGGTCCACAAGCCTGACATCTATTACGCCTCGGAACTAACAGAGTTTGAGAAATCCATAATCGACAATGGCATAGAAGTTGAGGAGGTAGCTCGCGGCCGTTCCGGCCGGGATTCTCATAACGGGCGGTAGCGAGGAAATACGACAAGCGACAGAGAGACTGCTTGCCGCCAGAACACCGACCCTTTTTCAACCGATTTTCGAACGGGACGGTTTTCTAGCAGTGGTTGACGTGATGGACTTAAACAGCGGCACGGGCGGATACAATATTTGCGAAATAAAGTCTTCAACGAAACCCAAGGAAGAGCATCTATATGACGTCGCGTTTCAGACATCACTAGTCCGTCGGTGTGGACTGAAGATTGACCGGGTTGTCCTATTTCATCTGAATCCTGGCTACGTACGGTCAGGTGAGCTTGATCTCGCAAGTCTATTTGCGACTACTGATATGACGGCAAAGGTTGATGAAATCGCCGGAACCGTAGCATGCGAAATCGAAGAGGCGCGTACCTATCTTCTGAATGACGTGGAACCAAGTGGCCCTTGCTCATGCATCTATAAGGGGCGTTCACAACATTGCAGCACATTCCGTTATTCCAACCCTCATGTGCCGGACTACAGCGTTCATGATATCTCGCGTATCGGCAACAGCCCCAAAAAGCTCAAGGAAATCATAGATGGCGGCGTATTCACGCTAGAAAATATACCTACGCATATTATGCTCAGCGACATTCAACAGGCGCAGATTCGCGCATACAACTCGGGAGAAACTCTGATCAAGAGAGAGGCTATAACCGGCGAGCTGAAGAAACTCAAGTTTCCACTTTATTTTGTCGATTACGAAACCTATCCTTCGGCGATGCCTCTCTTTGAACAGCATGCCCCGTATCACCACGTCCCTTTTCAATATTCTCTCCATATCGCAAGATCTCTGGACGAAGAACCTATACATAAGGAGTTTTTGCATACTGTGTTGGAAGATCCGAGCGAATTGTTCGTTAGGTCGCTACAGAAGAATATCGGTTCAACTGGAAACATCATCGTATGGAACAAATCGTTCGAATCAGGAATCAATGAAGCCTTAGCTCGTAGACTTCCCAACGCCCATGGGTTTATCGCCAGCCTCAATGATCGCATCTACGATTTGAAAGAGATTTTTTTCAACCAGTACTACGTTCATAAATATCTCTGGGGCAAGCGGCAATGATGGCCAATGCCCAAACAAGTGACCAAACAATGGCCGATGTTGCAAGCTTTTTGGAGTTAGGCGCCATAGTAAGTACCGTAGCATGGCTTTGTCAGCCATCTCCAGTCAAATCGAACGGAGCCACTACCTTGTTTTTTCCTTGTTCGATACGCAGCCTCAGCGCGCGGGAGGTTCTTCAGACTCTCCACTCTTGGTTTTCATCGAATGACTTACAACTGAAAACTGACAACTCTCTTTCTGCCGGGCGGCTCTACGGCTTGACTGCAACCGAGTTACCCGGCCTTTACGGCAAATCCGAAAGGCCGGGTAAGCTAGCCGTTAAGCCGCCGCTTTCGCTGTGCCTTTGAAGAACGCGAGCAGGTCCACGTTGATCTGCTCCGCGTTGGTCGTGGGCATGCCATGCGGAAAGCCCGGATAGACCTTCAGCGTTGCTTTCTTGAGTATTTTCGCGGACATGGGCCCTGCTGCGGCGATCGGCACAATCTGATCGTCGTCACCGTGCATCACCAGCACGGGGATGTCGATCTTCTTCAGGTCTTCGGTGAAGTCCGTCTCCGAGAACGCCTTGATGCAGTCATAATGGGCCTTGACGCCTCCCATCATCCCCTGCAACCACCAGTGCTCGCGGATACCCTCCGAAATCTTTGCGCCGGGGCGGTTGTATCCGTAAAACGGGAGGGTGATGTCCTTGTAGAACTGCGGCCGGTTGGCCACGAGTGCTGCCCGAAGGCTGTCGAAGGCCGCGATGGGCTGACCAACAGGATTCTTTTCCGTTTTCAACATAAGCGGTGGCACAGCGCTGATCAGCACGGCCTTAGCAACACGCTTGCTGCCATGACGCCCGAGATAGCGCGCGACCTCGCCACCGCCAGTGGAATGCCCAACCATGATGGCATTGTTGAGATCGAGCGCTTCAAATAGCGCCGCCAGATCGTCCGCATAGGTGTCCATCTCATTACCGTCCCACGTCTGGCTGGAGCGCCCATGGCCTCGCCGGTCGTGCGCAATGACGCGATAGCCGCGTTGCCCGAAGAACAGCATCTGTCCGTCCCAGTCGTCCGCGGTCAGCGGCCAGCCATGCGAGAAAACGATGGGCTGACCGGATCCCCAATCCTTGTAGTAGATCGTCGTGCCATCTTTTACTGTAATCGTGCTCATATGATTTTCTCCTTACGTGCAATTCCTTGTTTACGGATCTGATGGAAAAGCTATCGGCTAAACTCCTTTCAGGGGTCCAGACCACTCGCCGAACGTAGCATCTTTCTACTGAAGGTACATCAGCAACACGCGTCGATTCGTTGGCGGAGGGCCATGCCTAAAAGCTGAGATGATCTTGGTGGCCTGCCCGTTGCGATTCCCTTTTGCGCAAAGAGTGGGCAGTTCTTCGCTTCGGCGCGTGGCTGACTCTCGATCCATCGAAGACCCTTCAGCGGAAGCGCCAGAGCAAAAAATTGAGGGCGCAACCGGTGTTTAGCCGGTTGCGCCCTCTAACTGAGCCGTAAAGTTTCTAACCTTCCCGATTCCTTCTGGCGGCGCAACCGCTGTTAAGCTTGTGCGCCCTCCAAACCGATCCCTAAAGGCCGTACGCTTCCCGGTCCATCTCGCGGCACAACCGCCGTTAAGCTGCTGCGCCATCTAAACGGAGCCGTAAAGTTTCTAGCCTTCCCGAATCAACCTGGCGGCGCAACCGCTGTTAAGCTTGCTGCGCCCTCCAAACCGACCCGTAAAGGCTTTACGCTTCCCGGTCCATCTCGCGGCACAACCGCCGTTAAGCTGCTGCGCCATCTAAACGGAGCCGTAAAGTTTCTGACCTTCCCGAATCAACCTGGCGGCGTGACCGCCGTTAGGCTAGTCCCGCCCTCCAAACGAAACCGTTAAGGCTTCGAGCTTCGCGATTCAATCTCGCGGCGCAACCGCTGTTAAGCTTGCTGCGCCCCTTAAATTGATCCGTAAAGTTCTTAAGCTTCCCGGTTCAATCTGACGCGCAAGATAGAGGTTCCCGTTCGCGCCGTCAATCAAATTCTGATCGAACCTTTGTGCAAATCTGTGGACAGGTGTGCAAAAACCTCGGCGAGTGCTCTGAGCCATTCTGTTGAAGCACTCAAGCGACCTAACGGATTTCAATAATTCGGTCGCCAGCCTTCAGACAGGATTCGATCCTGGGCCAAGACCGCTCGAATGCTGCCAAGAGTGCTGACGTTCGGCAGTTGCCCAGGCGGACCCAGATGATTTGGATTCTCGCCTCGCGCTGTTTGGCGAAGTAAAGAAAATCTTCATCCTTGCTGATAATGATGCGTCCTTGAAGTTCGGAGTACCGGCAAATCTCGCTGTCGAGGGCGTCGCCCAAGCCGGCCTCTCAGGACGTGCTGGCAGTCGAAACCGCCCTCGCGAAGATATTGGGCGAGGCCAGCCGGTAGTTGGTTATCAACAATGAATTTCACGACGCCGGAAGCACGACGTGGTCAGTCTGATAGGCTGCGTAGTCCAAGGCTGCAAGGATGTCTTCGCGCTCCAGGAATGGGTAATCCGCCAGGATTTCCTCGAAGGAAGCTCCCGCCCCGAGCAGTTCGAGCACATCCGTAACACGGATGCGCTGCCCGCGAATGCATGGCCGGCCCCCGCACTTGTCGGCTTGTACCGTGATTCGATTGAGGCGTTCCAGATTCATCGAATTTCCTGTTATTTCGACGATACGCAATCTCCTGTTCAAAGGCAAGTGCCACGCTTCGCCCGTCCTTCACCCCACCGTCATTAAGCCTGCCCTATTGCCGTCCAATCCCCAATTCTGACCATTCCCTGCATAACACCTAACCAGTCGACACTCCCATGCTATTCTGTCCCGTGTTAACCAAGATCCAATCCGCCCGGACTACCCGGCTCTCGCCCCGTAGCGCTGCTCGGTTTGCTTCCTTTGCCTCCTTTACTTCCCTTACCTCCCCTAAGTCCTTTCCCCTCACACTTTTTGCCGACCCCCACCCCTTAACCCTAGTCGCATCAATCTTTTACAAAAACACAGGGGGGAGGGGCGCAGCTCAGTCGTGGCGCGCGCCGTGGAGAACTTTCACCGCGTGCGGCAACAAGTGCGCCACCGCTTCCAGCGATTCCACCGCCCCTTTGGGGCTTCCTGGCAAGTTTACAATGAGCGTCTTCGTTCGCACCGCAGCCGTACCGCGCGAGAGCACCGCCGTCGGCGTATGCTCCAGACCCTTGCGGCGCATCTCTTCGGAAATTCCGGGCACGATCCGGTCGGCAACGGCCTGCGTCGCTTCCGGCGTGTTGTCCCGCGGCCCGATTCCCGTTCCGCCCGTCGTCAAGAGAACATCCACGCGCCCGGAATCCGCCAGTTCGCGCAACTGCTCGCGGATATTTGCGGGATCGTCCGACACGCGCAACGCCGAGGTGACTTCCCAGCCCAGCCCGCGGCAGAACGCGACGACGGCGGGGCCGGACAAATCCTCGCGCTCGCCCTTGGTCACGGAGTCGCTGATGGTAAGGACCGCTACGCGCATCAGGAAGGTTTCTTCAGGAGACTCACGGCGCCCCCACCGTATCGCGATTGGCCTCGTCCATCAGCCGCATCGCTTCCATCAAGAGGCCGGTCGTGTTGCGCGTCGTGGTCGTCTTTGTCGAGGCATTCGCGGCGTTGAAATCGATTTCAAATTCTCCCGCCGTCCACAACACAACTTTATAAACGGCGTCGTCCCCTTCCACCGAACCGATTTTCGCGTCGCGGCACTGCCCGCTTGCAAAATACAGTTCACACTGCGCGCCGTTTTGCCGCACGATCAACCGGCACGACTTCTGCCCCATCTCCAGCGACTGCATCAGGTCGATCATGCTCATCTCTTCCAGCCGTCCCTGAATGACTCCCGGCCGCGACGCTTTCTTCTGCAGTTTTTCGAGGTGCAAGCGATCCACAACTTTTTTCGTGATGCGTACCAGATCTTTAATCAAAAATGGCTTGGTGATGAAATCCTCGACGCCATCCACTAGCGGCCTCAGACGCTCCTCGATGTCCGGCCGGCTGGCCATGAACAAAAATGGAATGTGCCGCGTCGACTCCCGCGCGCGCAGTTTTTCGAAGAGCTGCCTGCCGTCCAGGCCCGGCATTTTGTAATCGCAGAGAATCACATCCGGCGGTGCGTCGACGACCTTCAGCAGCGCGTCCGCGCCGTCCGTGGAGGCCTCCACCTCGCAAACCGCTTCAAGCCCCTTCACGATCAACTCGCGCACCAGCGGGTTATCATCCGCAAGCAGCAGCTTTACCGTTTTGTGCGCTGCCGTGCTCATCGCGCGCGCCTTTGCGGAGCCTTCCGCCGATGGAAGTCCCCGCTCTTCCCGCCGGTCTTCTCGGTGAGAACGATGTCCGTGATTTCCATCCTCTTATCGAGGGCTTTGCACATGTCGTAGACTGTGAGGGCCGCGGCGGTAACAGCGACCAGGGCTTCCATTTCCACGCCCGTCTGGGCGGCCGTGGTCACTGTGGATCGTACTTCCACGCCATTTTGGCATAGCCGTGCGGTCACATCAATGTGCGTCAGCGGCAGTGGATGACAAAGAGGTATCCATTCCGAGGTCCTCTTTGCGGCCGCGATTCCCGCGATCCGCGCCACTTCCAGAGGATTCCCTTTCGGATTTTTCAACCGCCGGACCGCGCTCACCACGCGCGGCTTCATTTTCACAAAACCCCGTGCCGCCGCCGTTCGCGTCGTTACCGCTTTTTCCGACACGTCGACCATCCGCACTTCGCCCTTCTGTCCGTAATGCGAAAGCCTTGCCATACCCGTGAGCCTAGACCACGTCCTTCCTCAGTAACACGGAAACGCTCTCGCCAATCTCGATCTTTTCCCGGTCTGCCGGCACCACCAGGAAACAATTCGCGTTCGAAAGCGCGGCAATATCGCCCGAGCCCTGCCACCTTAACGCTTTCACTTGCGGTACCCCGCCACCCCACCCCACGCGCGCGGGCAAAAAATGCGCCAGCCCGGGTTTTTCCTTCAATGGTTCCGCAAGCCGAGCCTCGACCAACGGCAACGCGCGCGCTTCCGCACCGCTCAACAAATCAATCGCGGGCGCCACAAACAATTCGAACGTCACCATCGTCGAAACGGGATTCCCCGGCAAACCGAACACCGGCTTGCCCTGGCACATCCCAAACACGGCCGGCTTCCCCGGCCGGATCGCCACCGCGTCGAAAAAAAATTCCGCGCCCATGGCTTTGAGCACGCTTTCAACTAGGTCGTATTTTCCCATCGAGACGCCGCCCGACAACACGAGTGCGTCTTCTTTCAGCCCACGCTCGATTTTCTCTCCCAAATCCTCGATTCGGTCCGCCGCGTTCCCCAGGACCACTGGCTCGCCGCCCGCGATTCGAACCTGCGCGGCCAGCGAGACGCTATTGCTGTTTCGAATCTGAAACTCTCCCGGTGTTTCGTCGATCAAAACTACTTCGTCACCGGTTGAAAGAATGGCCACGTGCGGGCGCTGCGCGCATTGCAAGCGCGCCGCGCCAACTTGCGCCGCTAGCGCCAGCTCCGCGTAGCCTAGCCGCATACCGGGCGTCAAAATTGTCTGCGCGGCTGCGGCCTCGCTTCCCCTTGGCACAATGTTCTGCCCGGGTTGCGCCGCTCGTTCGAATCGCACGGCAACGCCTTCACGGCTCGTGTGTTCAATCATCACGACCGCGTCTGCGCCTGCTGGAACCGCGGCGCCCGTCATGATTTGCAAACAGGTTCCCCCGGCCAGTGCTTCCCTCACCGTGTCGCCGGCTTTGATTTCTCCCACGCACTTCAATTGTGCGCCGGGCGCAGCTTCTTTCGAACGAACCGCGTATCCATCGCGCGTCGAACGGTCAAATGGCGGATATTCGCGGTCCGTCCGAACTTCCTGCGCCAGCACCAATCCCAGCGCGTCCCACACGCTCACACCGGCGGTCGCGCGTGGTCCTTTCCTCTTCCCAACTTGTTCGATTACCTTCCCGCGTGCTTCTTCAAAGGTGAGCATTTCAGGTAGAGTGTGGCACCCGATACCGCCGCGCCACAAGTCACGAGTCACCGGCCTGCCCCGACTCTGCCGGGGTCACGAGCCACTTCGTCACAGCCACCGCGCCAGCAGCGTCCCTGCGGGCACAATCGTGGCGTCGCGTTCGGGTCCGGTGGAAATCATTCCAATCTCGACCTGCAGAAAATCTGAAATGAAACGCAAATAGTCGACCGCAGCTTTTGGGAGTTTTGCGGCGTCTTTCAAGCCGTACGTTGTTTCATTCCACCCTGGCAGCATCTTGTATTCGGGCGTGACCTGCTCGTATTCTTCCGCGAGCGCCGGCATTTCCTTCAGCAGCGTGCCTTTATACTTGTACCCCACGCACACTTGAATTTCCCGCTGCGTATCAAAAACGTCCAGTTTGGTGATCACCAGCGAATCGATCCCATTGATCATCTTCGCGTAGCGCAGGACCTGCAAATCCAGCCAGCCGCAGCGCCGCGGCCGCCCCGTCACCGCGCCAAATTCTTGTCCGCGTTCGCGCACTTCCTTGGCATCGAGATCGGGCATCTCCGTGGGAAACGGTCCGCCACCCACTCTCGTCGTATACGCTTTCGAAATTCCAAGCACGTGCTTGATTTTCGTCGGCGGCACGCCCACGCCCGTCGCCGCACCGCCGGAGGTCGCGCTGGAAGAAGTTACAAAGGGATACGTTCCATGGTCGATGTCCAGCATCGTCCCTTGCGCGCCTTCGAACAGCACGGACTTCCCCTCGTCCAGCGCGCGGTTCAAAAGTTCCGCCGTATCGCAAATGTACCCGCGAATCTTTTCGCCCAGTTTCAGGGTTTCTTCCACTTCATGCGAAAAATCGATGTCCGCGCCGTACGCGCCCTTTGCGAGCCGGTTCTTCTCCGCGACCACGTGCGCCGCTTTCTTTCGAAACAGCTCCGGCTCCAGCAGGTCGCACATACGCAGGCCGCGCCGCGCCATTTTGTCTTCGTAGGCCGGGCCGATTCCGCGAGAGGTCGTGCCAATCTTGTTCGCGCCGCGAGCGCCTTCCGCGGCTTTGTCCAGCTCCCGGTGATACGGAAAAATCAGATGCGCGCGATTGCTGACGTGCAGGCGCCCCTTCACGTCTATCCCCGCCTTGGAAAGCGTCGCAATTTCCGCCACCAGCGCCGCCGGATCCACCACGGTGCCCGTTCCGATCACCGCTTGCTGCTTCGGCCGAAGAATTCCGCACGGAATCAGCTGCAGCACGTAGCGGTCCTTGCCAATGATGACCGTGTGCCCCGCGTTGTGGCCGCCCGCGACACGCGCGATGTAGTCAAACGATCCCGCAAGGTAGTCCACCACCTTGCCTTTGCCTTCATCGCCCCATTGCGCGCCCACTACCACGACCGATTTCATGCAGACTTTCTCCTCAAGGTAGGACAGGCATTCTTGCCTGTCCTTCCCTCTCCTCAGCCACACTTCTGCGTCGCAATCATCACTTCGCCTTTACTGCTTTGGAAAACATCAAGAAACGGCAGGTTCTTATCGTAAGCTCGCCCCGCCCTCAACGCAAGCGAGCCGCGATTGCGAGCCGCGATTCGATCGCAGGGCAAGTTTCTGCTTGGCGGGTTATTCGGCAGGGCGGGTTCCCACCCGAGGCAACCATCCGAATTCGAGCGACCTTCTTGTTTGCAGCGCTTTCCGCAAGTCGCCATCGGCGCCTCTCACTACACCAAAACTCCTGTTGACGGCCAACAGGAATTTGGTATGCTCTCTTTTTTCCTGTTGACCGTCTAAAGGAGCGTATGCCATCTCCCAAATCTGAAGTCCTGCAAGGAACACTCGATTTGCTGGTGCTGAAGACCCTCGATTCGATGGGGCCAATGCACGGGTTCGGAATCGCCCTGCGTATCCAGCAGGTCTCCGATGAACTGCTGCAATTGAACCAGGGAACGCTGTACCCCGCTCTGCTCCGCATCGAGCAGCGCGGCTGGATCGCCTCCAAGTGGGGCGTCTCGGAAAATAACCGCAAGGCGAAGTACTACTCCTTGACCTACGCCGGACGCAAGCAGCTCGAGCAGGAAGTGAAAAGCTGGGGTCGCATGTCCGCCGTGATCAACCGGGTGCTAAGGACGACCTAGCCCATGCGCGAACTTTGCCGCACGTTCCTCCACCGTCTCGCTGCCCTCTTCCGCCACCGTCATCTCGAAGACGACTTGGACGCGGAACTGCGCTCGCACATTGAGATGGCGATCGAGCTGAACATGCGAAAAGGCATGTCCGCCGAGGACGCCCGCCGCGAGGCGCTTCGCAGTTTCGGCGGCGTCGAGCAAACCAAAGAAATTTACCGCGACCAGAGAGGACTACCTATGTTGGAGACCGCCCTGCAAGACCTCCGCTTCGGCCTCCGGATGCTCCGGCGCAGTCCTGGCTTTTCCCTCTTGGCGATCCTCTGCCTAACCTTAGGAATTGGTGCCAATGCCGCGGTGTTCAGTTGGGTCGAAGGCATCTTATTCCGTCCGTACCCGGCGGTTACCCACCAGGAACAGCTATTCGCTCTTACGGGAACGGCGCGTGGCGAGCCCGAGCTTACCTCCTGGCCGGATATTCTCGACTTGCAGAGAAGTTGCACGCTGATTGATTCATTTATCGTGACCAAGATCATGGGCACTTCGCTCAGCATCGGAGACCGGGCTGAGGTCACGACAGGGAGCATCGTATCCGCGAATTATTTCGATGCCATCGGCGTCCATCCGATTCTTGGACGCGGATTCGAACCAGGCGAAGACGCGGGGCGGAACGCGCATCCGGTGACGGTGATCAGTTACCAGCTGTGGAAAGGACGCTTCAAGAGCGATCCGCAAATTATCGGGAAATCGCAACGGCTGAATAATGTTGTGCACACCATTGTGGGCGTCGCGCCAGAGGGCTTTTATGGGACCTTCGTGGGCTGGGCGATGCAGTTCTGGGTTCCAGCGTCGATGGAGGAGAATTTTGAAGGGGGCGGGTACAAACTGGAGGATCGCGGTGCTCGGTGGATTGAAGCTTACGTGCGGCTGAAGCCCGGCGTAACTCGCGTGCAGGCGCAACAGGAGATTTCCGCCGCGGCGAAACAGTTGGAAGCCGATTTTCCGGACACGAACCGTGGCCGCGGCATCAGACTGTGGCCGTTGTGGCAAACGCCTTTCAACAACGCGAACACTCTGCTCCCCACTCTTGAAATCATGCTCGCGGTGGTCGCGTTTGTCCTGCTGATCGCGTGCGCGAACGTTGGCAATCTGTTGCTGGTCAGGTCCTTTGCGCGGCGGCATGAGATGACGGTGCGGCTGGCGATCGGCGCAGGGCGGGGACGGTTGCTGAAGCAACTTTTCACGGAAGGATTGATCCTGTCGGCTTTTGGCGCAGCCGGCGGATTGCTCGTGGCGCACTGGTGCCGTCACGCGCTCGTGCTGCTCTTTCCCGCGCGAGGAGGGGTCGCTATGCACCTGCCGGGAGAAATCGATTGGCGTGTGCTGGCATTGAGCGCCGGGGTTTGCCTGATCGCGACGCTCCTGCTCGGGCTGATTCCTGCCATGCAAACTAGCAAGATCGATCTTGCCGGCGCGCTAAAGTCCGATTCGGCAGGGGTCGTTGGGGGCGGTGGAAGAGCGTGGGTCCGCTCGGGCCTGGTGGTGATGCAGGTGTCGCTGAGTTTCGTTTTACTGGTCGGGGCCGGCCTGCTGCTGCAGAGCCTGCAGAAAATTCGAAATACCGGCCCGGGTTTTTCGACGCGTAATGTGTTGGATACCGCTGTCAATTTGGTGCCCGCGGGATACGATGCGCCCCGCGCGCAGAGTTTCCAGGACGAACTGCTGCAGCGTGTGAAGACCCTGCCAGGTGTCGAGTCAGCAGCGTTTGCGCGAATGAGGCCACTGAGCTATGGGAGCTTTTCTTCGACGGTGATTGCCGTAGATGGCTATCAGCCACCACCTGAGGAGCAGCCCACGGTGGAGTACAACGAAGTGGGGCCGGAATATTTCGCGACGATGGGCATCCCCTTAGTGTCCGGCCGCGAATTCACGCGGGCGGACGACGAAAAGGCCGCTCTGGTGGCGGTCGTGAATGAAACGATGGCCGCGAAATATTGGCGCGGGAAGAATCCGATTGGCGAGCGGGTTCAGGTCAAGAGCCGATGGATGCAAGTGGTCGGTGTGGCGAAAGATTCCAAGTACCAGAGCGTCCGGGAGGCACCGAAACCCTTTTTCTATGTGCCGCTGCGTCAGAATTTCTCGCGCGGGGCGGGTTTGTTTATCCGAACCCCGCTGAGCCCGGGGACGATGGCGACGGCACTGGCGCGCGAGGTGCATGCGCTCGACGGGAATCTGGCCCTCTACGAGGTGATCACGCTGCAGGAACAGGTGGATCGCTCGACATCGCCGCAGCAGGTGGCGGTGACTTTGGTCGGGATCTTGGGTGGTTTGGCGCTGCTGCTCGCTGCCATCGGACTGTATGGCGTGATGTCCTATGCGGTGTCGCAGAGCACACGCGAGCTGGGGCTGCGCATGGCGCTTGGCGCCGACGCCTCCAATCTGTTGCGGCTGGTGATGTGGCGTGGCTTGGCGTTGGCGGCAGCCGGTGTGGTCCTTGGCGCGACGGTGGCGCTTGGATTGACGCGGCTGCTTGGGAGCCTCTTGTACAAAGTGAGCCCGCGCGATCCGCTGGCGTTCGGGTCGGCGTTCGTGGTGATGGCAATCGCCGCGTTGGCAGCGTGTCTTTTGCCCGCCTGGCGCGCCACGCGCACCGATCCGGCCCGGGCGTTGCGGGATTGATTCTCTCCATCCGAATTTAAGCTAGCTGCGCAATTCGGCCTAGCGGTAACACGAAACCAGGTGATCGTAGGTCCACCCGGTAAAGACCGTGGCTTCCGTCGCCGCAGTCCACGGCTGCGGCAGTGTTTTCATCCAATGGTCCAGGTCAACACTTCGTTAGCGCAACAACCGCGTGAGCAATCCTTCTAGCAGAGCTCGGTTTTGAGGATTCATCTTGGTAAATTCGACACCCATCCCCTCACCAGGCACGATGTTTCGGACAACCGCTTCCGCCAGAACCATGCCTCCGGGTACTTCAAAAACGAGGGTCAGATCCGCGCCTACTCGCAGCGTATTGGACCCGCAGAGAAACAGACCTCCCATGCCTAACGTTTTGACCCGAGAAACCTGTTGCTGGCCGCTACCGTACCAGGTCACGGACATGCCTCGCGGTAAGGAGATACGCTGGTGGCGACGCGTCCCACAAATGGTTTCAGCGGTCATAAAACAGAGTAAAGGTACTAGGTGGATTGGCGGCGAACCAATAGAACAAAAGTTCCTTTTCGCCAGTACTTTAGAAAAGCCACTCAGTTCTTCCAGCATCCCCGCTCTACGGAACGCTTGGAAAGCCCGGAAGGGATTGCATCCAAATCGCTCTCCCGTTTTCCACCCCGGCTAACCACTTCCCGACTAACCCGCTTGAGTGTCCAGGAGTTTCATTGGATCCTCGATACGATGGCCGAGGGGACCCGAGCGACTGCCGGACTTACCAACGGAGGGCTTTTCGTGCGAGAGTTTCTATGAGGATCGGCCTAGACCATCCACGCCTTGACAGTATTGAATCCATATTTTAGTCTATATTATAGAAGCTCAGGTTGGAAGCCATGGCACTTAGCATAAAAAACCCAGAGGCCGAGAAACTTGCCCGCGAGATTTCCAAGGAAACGGGTGAGTCTTTGACCGCCGCCATCACCAATGCCTTGCGCGACCGTCTCCAACGCCTCCGCGGGCGCCGTCACGCTAAGAGTTTGGCCCAGGAAGTCGATGACATTCTTCACCGCGTGGACGCCCTGCCGACCCTTGACGACCGTTCCGAAGACGAGATCCTTGGTTATGACCCCCAGGGGCTACCGCGCTGATGGTGATCGACACTTCCGCCCTGCTTGCCATATTTCTGTCTGAGCCGGAGCGGCAGAATTTCCTCGAACTCATCCGGCAGGACGGATCTCGCCTGCTCTCCGCCCCAAATACATTGGAGACTGCCATTGTGCTGGAAGCCCGTCGGGGTGTCGTGGCCGGCCGCGAATTCGATCTGTTTCTTCATCGGCTCAGCATTGAGATCGTGCCGGTTGACGCCGCTCAGGTCGAAGTCGCCCGCGCCGGGTGGCGCAAGTATGGTAAGGGCCGGCATCCCGCCGGTCTCAATTTCGCTGATTGTTTTGCCTATGCTTTGTCAAAGACTTCTGGTGAGCCACTCCTGGCGAAAGGCGACGACTTCCCCAAAACAGATGTGGACTGCCTCTGAGATTCCAGGAAAACGACCTAATCAATGTGGGAGAAGCACCGCTCGCAGGTCGTCACGACTTGACTCCCGACTCTATCCGCACTCGGCCTCCAGTCCCGCTTATCCAGAACTGCGTCAATGCCTGAAGTCAGTAGGTTACTTGCTCAATTCCGGGTAGCGGAAACACGAAACCAGGTGATCGTTGACCATGCCCGTGGCTTGCATGAGGGCGTAGCAAATGGTCGAGCCGACGAAGCGGAAACCGCGCTTTTGCAGATCTTTGCTGAGGGCGTCGGATTCGGGGGTTTTTGCAGGGAGGCGTTTGCGGGTTTTCCAGGCGTTTTGTTTGGGCTGGCCGCCGACGAAGCGCCAGACGTATGCGTCAAAGGTACCGAATTCTTTCTGGACTTCGAGGAAGGCGCGAGCGTTACCGATGGTGGCGTCGATTTTGAGGCGGTTGCGAATGATTCCGGCGTCGCGGAGCAGTTCGCGGACCTTCTTTTTGTCGTAGCGCGCGACTTTGGCGGGATCGAATCCATCAAATACTTCGCGATACCGCGCGCGTTTCTTCAAGATCGTGTCCCAACTCAATCCCGCTTGCGCGCCTTCCAGTATCAAGAACTCAAACCATGTGTGCTCGTCATGCACGGGCACACCCCATTCCTCGTCGTGATAGGGGATGTTCAGCTCACTCTGCGCCCAGGCACAACGTGCTCTGGTGATCTGCTGCTTTTCATTCATGGTCTTTGTGGTTCCACTCTCGGCAAATTTTTCACTTTTTCTCCGGCGCCGCGATAAGCCACGGCTGCTGCCAGATAAAATGATGCGTTCCCGGAATTCGACGCCAGCCGTCGGCGGGATTCGCGTCATCCGCATTTCTGGTAACAACTGCTCTAGCCCCAACGGAAGAAAACAGCGCCAGAACCTGCTGCCTTCTCGCAGCACCCGCGGCGACGAAACGCGGTTGTTCGATGTTCGGGATCTCCACGATGATCCGCACGCCAGCGAGATGCGCCCAGTAAGCGCCCAGGCCAGTCCCAATGTAACCCACGTCTGTTCCTGACGGAATCCCCATAGCGTGAAGCTGCTGCGCAACGACCCACGGCTCATAGGGCTTGTTGCGTATCACATCATATAGATCGTGCGCGACAGCCCACCCCACGGCGAGTGCCGGCGCGAGAACAACGACGAGATGGAAGCGTCTCAGCAATCGCGGCTTCGCCCCCACAACAATTCTCACTCTCGCCAGCGTCCAGAGCATCAACATCAGCGCGAACGGCGCGATATAGCGAAATTCCACGAGCACGAGTGAGTACATGGCGAGCGCCGCGACCCAAGGCAGAATCACCAGCCACGCGCCCGGAGAAAAGCTTCCCCAGGCGAGTGCCTTTCTCCCGGCGACCCACAGCGCCACCAACACCGCCCAAAGCGCGCCGCTCTTGGAAAATATCTTGAGATACATATTGGCCGCCCGGAACAAGGCCCACAATTGTCCCTTCAACAAGAAATGCGGCCGCACTCCTTCATACCAATACGAAGGGTCATACCATGGCGGATAGGAGCCTTGTATCGGAGTGGCAAATTCATACACAGCCGGGTCGGAGAAAATTTTCCGGGTCGGATGAGCAGGGTTTCCCGTCCCCAATGGCTCTCCCTGCCAGTGAACCGTTTTTGTTGCGCGATCGATATATTCCGTGTAGCTGATCCGTCCGGAATCGCCAAACGTCGCCCGTCCTTTCATTGCCGAGAGCGCCAGGACAAGCGGCAGCGCGAAGCCGGCAAACACTCCAGCCGCCAGCAGCGTGCGGAGAGCCGCCGCTCGAAAGGTATCCCCTGCGATGCGGCCCAGGCACAAAGCGCTGAACAAAAAAACGAAGGCCAAGGGAAACATCGCCGCTTTCGCCAGGTAGCCGAGGCCCAGCAATGCGCCGAGTCCCGCGAACACGAACCAGTTGCCCCGCCCGCGCCGGATGCGAAACAACAGCGCGGTGGCGAGAAACACCAGCACCGCAACACACAGGTCCGGCGTTACCCACTCGGGGCCCAACCAAAAGTAACTCGCCCAGAGAAAAAAGACATATCCCCAGATCCACACGTTTCGTGGCAAAACCGGCAAAGATTTCTCGGGTGATTCGCCGGCAGTTTGCCGCTGCAGAATGAGTTCTTTCAGAAACAGCTCAAACGAGGCGAGGCTCGCGACATATACCGCAAAATTCAGGAGATGCGCAGCCGTAAATTCCCACTGCACGGGCGGATGGAAGTACCGAAATACGAGACTCAGGAGAAAAGGATAGAGCGGACTCCAATAAGCGTTGACAATCTGGTGCAAGCCAGAGCGCGCTGTAGCGCAGGCGATTTCGATATACGAAATACTGTCGGGAGCTACGTCATTGCGGTGCGCCCAAACGTGCAATAGCCCCAAAACCAGGACCATGCACCAAAAGAAGATTCGAACCTGGGGCGTGAGCGACGCGCCTGCCGGAGAAAGTGGATCCTGCTGTTCCGCCTGCGAACCTCGCAGCTGATGCACTCTTCCTCCGCCGCAAAAATTTGACCGAAGCTGTCGCGAAGATTATGTCAGGACTCTTACCGGCAATGGTAGGTGAAACCATGGAGGCCAACGAAAAATCGGGGCGCCTTGATCCGATCGAGGCGCCCCGCAATTGCTTTTAAATTTGCGCGATGTGCCGCTCCAGCGCCTTGGTAATTTGCTCCTTCGGCACTGCTCCCACGATCTGCTCGACGACCTGTCCGTTCTTGAACAGCAGCAATGTCGGGATTCCCTGCACGCGATAACGGCCCGCTGAGTTCATCGCTTCATCGACGTTCAACTTCATCACTTTGAGCTTGCCCGCATAGTCGTGCGCGATCTCAGCCACTGTCGGCGCGAGCATGTGGCACGGACGGCACCATTCTGCCCAGAAGTCCACCATCACGGGTTGCGAATTGCTCGCCGTAAGCACCTCGGCTTCGAAATTTCCATCCGTTGCCGTTTGAATTGTATTATCAGCCATGTTCTTTGTCCTCAGCGGCTTGCCAATCTGGCCGCCGCCCTCTCTCCTAAATCAGCTTAGTTAGATGTTCCAACAGGCTTTTGGTTTCTTGCGCCTTTCTCCGAAGCCTGCTGGTTCTGCCCCGTCCCGCGGCCCGGTGGTCCGGAGCCTGGAGCGGCCTTTCCTGAACTTTGCGCGGCTGACGATAATCCGAGAGCGGCTCGCGCGGCCTCGTACAGCTTCGCATACTGCGCCGCAGGCGTCTTCCAGGAAAAATCCTTCGCCATCCCGTTCAACTGGATGCGCTTCCAGATTCGCTCATCCATGTAATGATGCAGCGCCTGCCGCACCGCAAACAAGAGCGCCTCGCCGGTATACTCCTTGAACTTGAACCCGGTCCCTGTGCCGTGCTCCACGTCGAACGGCTCGATGCTGTCGTCCAACCCGCCGGTGGCTCTCACAATCGGCACCGTACCATACTTCAAGCTGTACATCTGATTCAACCCCGAAGGCTCGTACCGCGAAGGCATCAGGAACATATCCGCTCCCGCCTCGACTTTGTGCGCCAGCGCGTTGTCGTAAGCAATCTTTACGCCCACGCGGCCCGGATACGCCGCCGCCAGCGCCTTGAAAAAATCTTCATACTTGCGCTCGCCCGTTCCCAGCACCACCAGCACCAGATCCTCGCGCATCAGTTCGTGCGCTTTCTCCGCGATCAAATCGAATCCCTTTTGATCCGCGAACCGCGACACGATTCCGATCAGCGGCCGATCCAGGTGATCGTGTGACAATCCGAACAAATCCAGCAGCTCCTGCTTGCACACCTTTTTCCCGCTCAAATCATTCGCCGAGTACCTGACCGCGATGAGCTTGTCCTTCTCCGGATTCCACGCCGTGTAGTCCACCCCGTTTAAAATTCCCACCAGCCGGTCCGCGCGGCTCTTCGCCACGCCATCCAATCCGTGTCCATATTCCGGCGTCTGAATCTCTTCCGCATATTTCCTGCTGACGGTCGTCAAATAATCCGAATAAACCAATCCGCCCTTCAGCAGGTTCACCTTCCCGAAAAACTCAATCCCATCCAGATGGAACACACCCTGCGGAATGCCCGCGCGGTCCAGCACATCCTTGGTGAACAGTCCGTGATAACCCATGTTGTGAACGGAGAAAACGACAGGAATACCCTTCACCAGCGGATCATCGCCGTAAGACGTCCGCAGCAGCACAGGCACCAGCGCCGTCTGCCAGTCATGGCAATGAATCACATCCGCCGGCCAGACATGCTTCGCCACCTCGATCGCCGCGCGGCAGAACTCCGCATACCGCTCCGCGTTGTCCGGATAATCCCCGCTGCTGCCGCCATACAATCCGTCGCGATCGAAATACTCTGGATCATCCACAAAGTAATAGCGCACGCCATTCAGCTGCGTGCCATTGGCAATCGCGGGAAAACGCAGCCGCGTCCCGCCCATTGGAATCGTCAGGCTCGGCATCACCACAGCAGTGGCTTTCGTCCCGCGGTACCGCGGCAACACTACCGCCACCTCGTGGCCTTGCGCTACCAGCGCCTTCGGCAGCGCCTCCACCACGTCCGCCAGGCCGCCCGTCTTCGAAAACGGCAGCCCCTCCGATGCTACAAACAGAACTCTCATGCTTTGTTCGCTGCTCGCCCCGCAATCATTTTACGCTATCGGACACCACAGTGCCCGTCAAGTCGGCGAATGCGCCCTCGATCCCTTCGCTGGCGTTGGTGGAGTGATCGGGGCCGCTGCGAGTCTCGGGAGGCGACCCGTAACCCTCAAAGTCGGCGCTTCCCACTTAAAGAAGGCTCTAATAGGCGGAAACCGGCTCCTAGCTCCAAGTCGTTCTTTCTTGGAAAGCGTGCTCTATCGCACAGTATTGAAACTCACAAAGCCTGATACTTACGTATCGAAGCATTTTAGAAGGAGACTCATGTTCAAGATACCGAGTATCACCCTGGTAGCCGTAATGACGCTTGGCGCATCGGCGCAAGCTCTGACCCAGACGCAAGTGCCGGCAGACTCCGACAATCCAACACCGACCTATCGAATCAATGTGGTGAGCCGTACGACCCGGGCGGTGAGCTATAAACACCGCAGTGGAGCCACTAAGATCAATTTTCAAGGTACCGATTTGATGCCTGCCGCGGCGGGCGAGGCCAAAGTCGAGAGCAAGTGCGGAACTCTGGCAGTCGAAGTCGAATTTTCTGGACTGGACAAGCCCACGAGTTTTGGCAGCGAGTATCTCACCTATGTCTTGTGGGCGATTTCGCCCGAAGGCCGCCCAGTCAACATCGGCGAAGTTTTGGCGGGCGATAACCACCGCAGCAAGCTAGACGTCACCACGGACCTTCAGGCTTTCGCGATGATCGTAACCGCGGAACCTTATTATGCCGTGCGTCGTCCCAGCAACGTCGTGGTCCTCGAGAACGCCATTCGCTCGGATACCGTCGGCGCTAGCGAAGCTGTGGACGCCAAGTATGAATTGATCGATCGCGGGGGCTACATCCCCACGGGCTACAGGTTCGACCCGGTTATTTTGAACGCCAAATTGCCGCTCGAATTCTTTGAAGCCCGCAATGCCCTGCGCATCGCGCAATCTTCCGGCGCCGAAAGATACGCCGCCCCAAGCTACGAAAAGGCCGTTCGCCAGATGAACCAAGCCGATGCGCTCGCCACCGGAAAGCACGAAAACAAGAAATCCCTAATTTCCCAGTCGCGCGAAGTCGTACAGACCGCGGAAGACGCTCGTGAAATCGCCGCGAAGCATATCGACGAAGAACGCGCCGAAACCGAACGCAGCGCCGGAGCCGGCCGTGAAGCCTCCTCAAACGCTCGTGCCAATGTCGAATCGCAGCGCCGCGTCAACGCCGAAGCCCTTACCGCTAACGCCGTTAGCCAGCGCAATGAAGCCGACCGCAAGAACCTCGATGCCCAGGCCTCCGCCCAGCAAGCTGCTGGCGCCCAAGCTGATGCCGAAAGAGACCGCAACGACGCACAGCGTAAGCAACAGGTAGCCGAAGCGGATTCCGACCGGAATCGCGCCGCCGCCGCCTCATCCGATGCGCAGCTTCAGCAAGCCCTTCGCGACCGCGACGAACTTCGCGCATGTCTCCTCCAGCAATTCAATTTGATTCTGGAGACTCGGGACACCGCCCGCGGCCTCGTTGTGAATATGTCGGACGTGCTCTTTGACTCCGGCAAATACACGCTCCGTCCGCTGGCCCGCGAGAAGCTGGCCAAAATATCCGGCATCGTTCTCGGTTATCCGTCGCTCAAGCTGGCCGTCGAAGGCAACACCGATAGCGTCGGCACCGAATCATTCAATCAGCAGCTCTCGGAGCAGCGCGCCGAAGGCGTCCGCAGCTATCTAACACAGCAAGGCGTCCCGGAATCTTCGACCACCGCAACGGGCTTCGGCAAGAATCGGCCCATCGCGTCAAACAATACTTCCGAAGGCCGTCAGCAAAATCGCCGCGTCGAGTTGATCGTCTCGGGCGAAGTGATTAGCACCAAGATCACCTCCCTCAGCTTGCAACCCGTCGCAGCAGTGACCTCTCCTCAGTAAGCACCCTCCAAGAGAGAGCCGGCTCCCCCGAGCCGGCTCTTTTTTTGGCGGACGGTTCGGCCCTCGGTGAGTCGGCATGACGCATCGGCCGCATGCTTTGACAGTGTCAGGGGGGGTGTGGTTTTGACTTCTCCCTTTCTCTCAAATGCCGAAGCATCGCCAGGGCGTCCTGCACCTGACCTTTCCCAGACAACCCTCCTAACAAATTCCTGACAAACCTCTCAGGACTTTCTAGTTTTTCCGCTCCTATTCTTTCCTTGTTCTGGCTAGGCATTCATGCCAGTCCGGGTGAGGTCCATATGTCGCTTACTGTGTTTCTGGCGTTTTGCATCCTCGGATGTGACTTCTTGCTCTATGTTCTGTTTCAATGGATATACGGCGAAAAGCACAGAAAACACGCCCGCCGCGTGGCCGCCCGCCGCGAGAAACGCTCCGCCCTTTCCGCCAAAGAAGTCGGCGAGCCTGGCGTACTCCCGTTTCCTCAGCACTCGATGCATCAACGAACCGGCTACTTCTGATCGCCCGCCGCGCGAAAGCATTTTGTAGTGGCGGGTCTTTAGACCCGCACTTTCTGAACGGACCGCGCGCCCACTCCTGGCTGTGCCCGAAAGACGCGGCGATGCCGAGTAAGGCACGCTGAATTGACTGCTTGCGCATTCACTCTTAGAATCGCGTCAGCGATGACCTCACAATTCCACGCCAAGCCAGAAATGGTCCAACTCACCGAGTGGGGCGCTGCACGTGTTCCTCAGGGAAGCTCGTGGATGATCTTTGACGTGGACTCCGTTGCACCTAGCTGCACCTACCCCGGCGCATGGATTGTCCATGTTCGTGACTATCGTTATGGCGCCGACCCCGCAGGACTCTTGGGCCGCAATTACCAAATCTGGTCCCTAGCTCCCGGTGACTACGAACCAGTTTGAGGCCCGGCCCCCGTGGTACAGCCACTCCTGGCTGTGCACGCAGGTGCCCCGTGTTCCATTCTCGCGTGTAGGGATTTTGTCCCATTCCGGCAGACACCATCCTCACGCGCCGGACTTGGGGCGGTAGGCTCCTATCAATCCTGCGATCAGGACGGCAAGGTATAGGACGCCAAGGATGGCTTCGAGGATAGAAAAGGAACGTGCTTGAGACGAGACAGGGGTAATCCCAGCAGCGCCGAGCGAAGTCATGGTGCTGAAACTGTAGTAAATGAAATCGAAGCGGTCGGGAACGTTATGAAGGTTAGTGCGCGGATCCAGATAAAAGGCGTTTGGCTGGAACGCGGCTACCATTCCGTAGACGCTGGCAAAAGTGAAGCCCACCAGCAGATAAATGCAGAGGGCTCCAAAGATGGTTTCCGATGTTGGTTGTTCCGCAGCCAGCACGTGGCGGAAAATAACCACGACAATCACTACGTCAAAAACAAGGGTCAGGACATTGTTGAATATGGAAAATGAGTGCGCATTGACTTTGGGAAGCACGATGCGTTCGAATAAGGTCGGAATCGCAAGCACCATGACAAAGATGAGCAGGCTCCGGTGAATCTTGGCTGCATAAACGCTGGCTACAATGGCGAAGCCTCCGATAACGCGAAATGCGTAGGAACCTGAGTGGCTGGCTTCGGCATAGGGAAATAGAATTAGTGTCGCCAAGAGAAAAACGAAGAGCAAAAAGAATCTGTGGTCGGTGAGAACCGGCTCTCGCTCAGACTGAATTGCGTGCATCATTGGAAGCGTGCAAAACCCCGTCGCCGATGGTACACCTCTTCCGCAACAGCGGACGGTCCCTCCGGGTTGGGTTACCAGAGATGTGAAGGACGTAGAAAACGCCCCTTTCCGCTAGAAAAGCGCTTGGCGCTCGGAGTAGAATCACTTCTGAAGCATGCAAATTGGGAGATCTTATGAGTATTCCCATTCATCCCGACCTCGAATCGAAAATCCGCTCCCAAGCGGAGGCCCAGGGACTCAGCATCGAAACCTACTTGGAGCGCCTCGTCGGTGCTGATCAGCAGGGAACGGAGGAACTGGAATCCCTCGCCCTCGAAGGGCTCAACTCCGGCGCGCCGATCGAAGTTGGACCGGCTTATTGGCAAGAGAAGCATCTCCGGCTCGACGAACGCCTGAGGAAGACCAGCGCACGGTGAGCGCGGTCTACGCAGTCCGCCCGAAGGCCGACCAGGACCTCGACGACCAGGCATATTACCTTGCAACTCAAGCAGGCCCAGAGCTCAGTCACCGCTTCCTCCTGGCTGCCCATGAGACGTTTGTCCTGCTGACCACGCAGCCCCCAAATAGGATGGCATCCTCGGCTTAAGCACCCCAATTTGGACTCCTTGCGAGTTTTCGAGGTGTCGGGTTTCGAAAGAATGCTCGTGTTCTATCGTCCTCTTCCTGAGGGAGTTGAGATTCTACGAGTAGTGCACGGCTCAAGAAATCTGCGAACCTTATTGCGCCATGAAACACTTGAGTAAGCGGCGTGCCTTGATGGATCGGTGCTGCGCGAGAATTCAGCGCTCCTGTACGGGTTTAGTTCCTTTGCGCCAGATATGGCGCGATCTCACCCACTTCCCCGTGCCCATCCAATTGCAGTTTCCTCCCCCGCCGGAAACAGTCACACTGCTATCCCGCTGCATCCAAACCACTTACAAGTAATCATTGACATACGGTACCAATATGTTATAATGCCTTTGTAAGTTGGCACGATTCTTCCCGTGCCCTGCGAACCATGCGCCTCCGCCACGCGGTCCTTCTAACTTCTTCAAAATCTTCCCATCCCACCCAGTTACCTTCTCGCCAACACATCGTCCGCATAACTTCTTTAGATGCAACACTTACAAGAATAGGGGGGAGGGGTCCCCAACTTTCCAGCGAGGCTGTCTCTCCAAGCTGGCACTCACCCTTTCCGCTACCCCCTATCCCCTTTTTTTTCATAGTCTTGCGCACTCTCCTACACAACGGCACCGGCGCAACTCTTTTCCAGTCAATCAGTTACGCACTCTTTTCATCGCGACGGAGGGTGTACCCCCGGGTGTACCCCTCTCACCGCATCTTGGATCTCGCCACTCGACGCCAATTGTCACACTGTACGTCCAACGCTCTTTTCTTCCTTACCTCGTTACCTCCTTACTTCGTTCCCTCTCGGCGCGCTTCGCGTGCCTCTTGCTACACTGTTCCCCCCATGGTTCGCCAACGCCTCGGCCAACACTTCCTTGCCGATCTCCACTGGCGCGAAGAGATCGCGCGCGCCATTCGCGTCTCGCCGCATTCCACCGTTCCGCTCCCGCGTGACGATCAGCAGTGCTGGATCGAAATTGGTTCAGGACACGGTGAAATGACCCAGCACCTTCTTGCCGCCGGCGCTCCCGTCCACGCCATCGAAATCGATCCGGCGTTCCTCGCGGGCCTCCGTCACCTCGCAAAGCAATTCCCCAACCTCACCGTCGTTCCCGGCGACATTCTCAAAGCCGACCTCGCTGCCATCGCTTCCGGCCGCCGGATGCGCATCTACGGCAATCTGCCCTACTACATCACCTCGCCGATTCTTCATCACCTCTTCACCTTCGCCGGCCTCATCGACGAGATACACATCGTCATTCAAACGGAAGTTGCTCTTCGCCTCGCGGCCCAACCGGGCACGCGCGACTACGGCTATCTTTCCGTCGTCACCCAGTTCTACACGCGTCCCGAATTCGTCTTCGAAATTCCTCGCGACGCGTTCGAGCCGCCGCCGGAAGTCGCCTCCGCCCTCGTCACGCTCCGCCTGCCCGGCGAACGCGCAAAGCTCGCCTTCGGCTCCAGCGCCTCGTCAGCCGCAGGCGCGCCGGCGGACTCATCCCTCGACGACGCATCTCGTTTCCTGGATTTTGTGAAATTGTGTTTCTCGCAGAAGCGCAAGACGCTGGTCAATAATCTGCGGTCTCTCGCCAAACCCGATCACGTCCGTGAAGCACTCGCTACTTTGAAACTGCGTCCCGACTCCCGCGCCGAACAACTCCCCGTGGCCCAACTCGCCGCGCTTCGGTCTCTGCTGGGTGGTTCGTGATGGACGCTCGCTCTCCATCTTTACAATGGGACTTCCCTATCTAGATCTTCCGCTATCGGGAGATATTCTCGGCTTCTTTTTTCACCGCTGCCGCCAGCCGGTCCGGATAATCGCTCATTATTCCGTCCACTCCCGCGGCGGCGAGCATCCGCATGTGCGCGGAATGATTTACCGTCCAGCACACCACTTGCAGATCTTTCTTCCGGGCATTGGCGAGCAGCGCCGGCGTCACCAGATCTCCGCGTACCACCAATTGCCGCGCCCCGATGGCGACGGCCTTCTCCAGCGGATTCTCGATCTGCCCGTCGTACAGGAGCCCGGTCATCAACGTTGGCTCGATTTTCCGCAAATTCAGCACGATCTCCGCGTCAAAGGAAATCACCACCGCCCGCGGTATCTCTCCCGATTCGCGCAACGCGCCCACCAGCGCGTGCTCCCCGCCCCACGAGCCGAACGGCTTCATCTCCAGGTAAAACACCGCATCATTTTTCTTGGAAAATTCCAAAATCTCTTCCAGCGTGGGAATGCGTTCTCCGGCGAACTCGCTCCCGAACCACGACCCGGCATCAAGCCGCCGCAATTCCGCCAGCTTCATGTCGTGCACGGCTCCCTGCCCGTTCGTGGTTCGATTCACCGTCGCATCGTGAATGGCCACGAAATGCGCATCGCGCGAAAGTTGCAAATCCGTTTCGATAAACGTGGCCCCCAGCGCAACAGCTTTCCTGAACGCCGCCAGCGTATTCTCCGGCGCGTTCCCCGATGCCCCGCGATGTGCAATGACGAGCATCAGATTATTCTCCGCGTCTCAAACCACATGCGGCTAACACCGTCGCTCTCACAAAGTTTCTCTCTCCGAAATAATTCCAGACTCCCTGCAGCCCGCATAGAGAGTATGCTAACACCTGCCCGCGGCACGGAACCGTGCACCCATTTGCCCTGCATCTTGAATCTAACGGGTCGAAAGACCGCAGGACGTCCGTCTAGGAGGAAATCATGAGAAAGGAACTTCGGGCCCTGTTTGTAGCGGTGCTGCTCGCCGCTCCCCTTGTGGCGTTGCCATATTCCGTGGCGGCCAGGCCAAAGGATGAGAAGCCGCAGCGCGGCGAACCGAAGAATCGACAGACCCTATACAAAGAAGTCCGGCACCAGCTCGTCATGTTGCCGTGGTATTCCGTGTTCGACAATCTCGCCTATCAGGTGGAGGGCGACAAGGTGATTCTATACGGCCAGGTGACTCGGCCATCGCTGAAATCCGACGCGGAGGCCGCCGTGAAGAGCATCGAAGGAGTCTCTTCGGTCGTGAACAACATCGAGGTTCTTCCACCCTCGCCGATGGATGACCAGCTCCGCCGCGCCGTGTACCGCGCCATTTATGGCGACTCCGGCCTCTCGCGTTACTCGATTCAGGCCGTGCCTTCCATCCATATCATCGTGAAGAATGGCAACGTCACGCTGGAGGGTGCGGTGGACAACGAAACGGACAAAAATCTCGCCTATATGCGAGCCAGCCAAGTGCCGAACGTTTTTTCGGTGAAGAACAATCTCGTCGTCGCGAGCTAGATCAAGTAATCTTTCGCGTGCACGGGGCCGCTCCCTACGCGGCCCCTGTCGCTCGGCTTTTCTGCAATTGCCGCGATATCCGGCGCGCCGATTCCTTTAACGCTTCGATGATCCGCGGCATATTGGCCTCATCCGTTTCCGTCAGCGTCCCGCTGGCGCCGAGCGCGGCCGTAACATTTCCCATGGTGTCAAAGATAGGCGCCGCAAGGCACCGCGCGCCCAAACTGTTTTCCTCGTCGTCTACGGCGTATCCCGACTGCTTCACGCGCTCCAGGTCCGCAAGCAACTTCGCGATGGTGGTGATCGTCTCGGGCGTTCTTTTCTTCAGACCCTGCTGCTTCGCAATCGTCTCCACCTCATGCTTCGGCAGCCAGGCCAGCAGGCATTTCCCGACGCTGGTGGAATGCAAAAACATCCGCCGCCCAACCCAGGTATTCACCTTGAAAAACCCAGGCGCCTCAACCTTTTCGATGTAAACCGCTTCGCCTTGGTCCAGCACGGCGAGGTGCGATGTCATTCGAATCTTCTCCACTAGCGATCTCATGAAGGGCAGTGCAACGTGGGCGATATCCAGATTTGTCTGCGCGTCTCCGCCGAGACTCAAAATCTTCAAGCCCAGCCGATACCGTCCCGTTTCCGCTTCACGGCGCAAGTAGCTGCGTTTTTCCAGAGTCCTTAAAATGTAGCTCGCGGAGCTTTTCGGTATCGCGAGTTTGCGGCTGATCTCCGCGTTGGTCAGTCCCTCGCGGCGTTGCGCGGCTGCTTCGAGGATATTCAGTGCCCGCTCCACCGCCGTCGCCGGACTGGTTTCCGTGGCTGGCATGGCCGCCTCCCATAACAAATAGTTATCGCCCAAGTATAGAATAAGTGTTCGGAATACTGAACACGAACTTGCAGCCGCGGGACGGCTCCGGTAGAAGGGGAAAAGAGAGTTGAACATGTGTTCAATATGCTGAACAGACGGATTCGGAGAGGAAAGAACTCGCCGGCGGTGTGCAAATTCCTCGACTCTGTGTCTGCTTTTCGTCACTGCCTGCTTTCGCTCCGCGAGGGGACCTCCTATCTCCTTGAGGGAATGGATCTTAGAGATCGCGCGTTTTTGCCGGTTGGCCTTCAAATTGCCTTCTCTATTCGCCGGCCGGCTTTCGTTTGAATTCGCATCGGAAAGGACTGACCGCTACCATGGCTACCGCTACCACCAAGCCGAATCCGGCGCTCGCTCCCTTGCCCTTCTCGAATCGCATCGTGCCGGTTAATTCCGCTCCACCGGATTTCGATGTTGCTCGCGATCTCCCTGCGGGCTTTCTCGAATTTCTCGCCCCGCTGCACGCCGCGCTTACACTGCGGCAGCGCGCGTTGGTCGCCCGGCGCGATTACGCCCTGGCCGAAGCCCACGCCGGCAAGGTTCCCGATTACCTGCCGCCTTCGGTGGCCACCACGAATTCCTGGCGCATTGAGCTTCCGGCTTGGTGCGCGGATCAGCGGAACCAGATGACCGGCCCTGCCGATGACGCCGACCTTGTCGTGAAAATGCTGAATTCCGGGGCGCCGGGCGTCATGCTCGATTTGGAAGACTCTACCGCCAATGCTTGGGAGCACAACTCGCGCGGGATAAAAAATATTCTGGAAGCGCTCGCCGGCCGCCTTACCTACTTCGATCGCAAGCGCAACAAGACGGTGGGCATCAACCCCAGTGCCACGGTTATTTTCACGCGGCCCCGCGGCTTGCATTTACACCAGGCCGGCGTTCTGCCCGGGGAATTGCTTCCGGCTTCGCTCTTCGACGTCGCGATGGTGGCTTATCAGGTGGACTTCAGCACGTTGAATCATCCGCTGTGCATTTACATTCCGAAATCCGAATCCGCCGATGAGGCTCTCTGGTGGCGCGATCTTTTCCAGATGATTGCCCGCCTCAAGGGCTTGCCAACGAATGCCATCAAGTGCATGGCGCTGGTCGAATCGCATCCGCTGGCTTTTCAGATGGAAGAATTTGCGTGGAATCTTCGCGACCATATCGTGGGGCTGAATCTCGGCCGCTGGGACTACATGGCCAGCCTGATCCATTTCAATCTCGAAAATCCCGAGTGGGTGCTTCCCGACCGCAACACTATTCCACACAACGTGGCCTTCTTTCAGAATTTGCGCAATCTGCTGCCGGAGATTTGCCACAAACACGGAATGCTCGCCATCGGCGGCATGACCGCTCTTTACCCCAGCCGCGAAGATGCAGAACTGAACGCGCGGGCATTGAAGATCCTTGCGGAAGACAAGAAGAACGAAGCCAATTCGCTGATGGACGGCGCCTGGACTGGACATCCGGATCAAAACGAAATCGCCGTGAGCCAGTTCCCAGCTCCGAACCAGCTCCAGGCTCGTCCCGCCAACGCCACGACGCATCCCGATCTTCGTCCGCTGCCAACGGGAGTTGGCAAACGCACGCTGGCGGGAACGCGCGCCGCGGTTCGCACCGTCATGCGCTACCGCAATGGCGTGCTCAACGGCAAGGGCGCAAGTCTTCTCGATGGCTACATGGAAGATCTGGCGACCGATCGCATCTATCGCTTGATGATTTCGCAGCGCATGAAGCACTCGGACAGAGTCGAAGTTCTCGATGAAGGAGGCGCGCCCGTTCGGCACACGCCGGAGCTCATACGCGATCTTTTTGACGAGGAACTCGACCGTCTGTTGCGGGAGAGCGGGAAGAGCAATGACGCCCAGCTGGCGGCCACGCTTCGCGAGGCCCGTGGTATCAGCGAGGAGATGATCCGGCGCGGGGAGTTCAATCCAGCGTGAAATGAGTTTTCAGTTGTCAGTGGTCAGTTTTCAGTTTCTGGTTTTTGCTCTTAGTTTTTGGCTTTTTGGTTCGAAGTTTCTAGGTTTAAGTGCAAACGGGACTCGCCCCAGCTGTGATCCGGAAAGCTTTTTTAGTTTTTCGATTTGGCAGTCGCAAGCGAAAAGAAAGGTAAGGAATAAGAAATGTCGGCAAACGGAGCTAACGGAAGCAATGGAGCCAACGGCCACGGCAATAGCAACGGCGACGGCAAGAAGCATCAGCCACTCAACCACTGGGCCAATGATCCCCGCTGGTCCGGCATCACGCGTCCTTATTCTTACTCGGATGTCGTGCGGCTGCGCGGCTCCATCCAGATCGAGTACACGCTCGCGCGTCTTGGCGCGGAGCGCCTCTGGAACTTGATGCACACCGACGCCTATGTTCCCGCGCTCGGCGCCATCACCGGCAATCAGGCTATTGAAATGGTGCAGGCGGGGCTGAAAGCGATTTATGGCAGCGGCTGGCAGGTCGCCGCCGACGGCAACACTGCGGGCGACGTTTACCCTGACCAGAGTCTCTATCCCTGCGATTCCGCGCCGAATCTGGTGAAGCGCATCAATCGCGCGTTGCTGCGCGCGGACCAGATCGAATCGTCGGAGGGCAAGAAGTCCGGCAAATATTGGTTCGCGCCGATCGTCGCCGACGCTGAGGCCGGGTTTGGCGGCTCGCTGAACGCCTACGAACTGATGAAAGCGATGATTGAAGCGGGCGCCGCGGGCGTTCACTTCGAAGACCAACTTTCTTCCGCGAAGAAATGCGGCCATCTGGGCGGCAAAGTCGTTGTGCCCACACGCGAGTTCATCGAGAAACTCGTGGCCGCGCGTCTCGCCGCCGATGTCTGCGGCGTGCCTACGATTCTCATCGCGCGTACGGATGCGAACTCCGCCGGTCTTTTGCTTTCCGACGCGGACCCGCGCGACCGCGAATTCATTTATGGGGAACGCACGCCCGAAGGCTTCTACCAATTCCGCGGCGGCATTGATGCGGCCATCGCCCGCGGCCTTGCCTATGCGCCGTATGTCGATATGCTGTGGTGCGAAACGTCCACGCCCGATCTCGCCGAAGCGAGGATTTTCGCCGACGCCATCCATGCACAATTCCCAGGGAAACTGCTGGCCTACAATTGCTCGCCGTCTTTCAACTGGAAGAAAAAACTCGACGACGTCACCATCGCCAACTTCCAGCAGGAACTCGGAAAGATGGGATACAAATTCCAGTTCGTCACGCTGGCAGGCTTCCACGCGCTGAACATGTCCATGTTCCATCTTGCGCGCGGCTATTCGCAGGCAGGCATGACCGCCTACTCGAAACTCCAGCAGGAGGAATTTGCCGCGCAGGAACTCGGCTACCGCGCCATCACGCACCAGCGCTTCGTCGGCACCGGCTATTTCGATGAAATCGCCCAGGTCGTTTCCGGCGGAAATTCTTCCACCACCGCACTGGCTGGCTCCACGGAAGCCGAACAGTTTCACGGCGCCGTCCCGCTCGCGCCGTCGATTGGGCATACTTCAGAAGCACACACCTGACGCTCAATCGCCAGAAGAAAACTTGCGAGGGGCGGGATTCCTTCCCGCCTCTCTCCTTTGCCTGGAAACACTTCAAACCGAATAGAATTGTTTGAATCCTGGCGGAATCGCTACAATCAGAGCGGTGTGCCCGTCAGGTGCGTTGCAGACTTCGCCTTGGATTGACCGGAAACGATTGTTCCTGCCACTTAATAAGAGTTGGGCAGAAGAATGAAGAAGAAAGTGAAAAATGGGTTGGACGCCCCCAGAGATGAGGCGCAGCGCAAACCGCACGCGGCGGCAGAGAAGTATATTGGGGTGCTGAGCGGGCTCACCCCAGCTCGCGCGGAGACGGTACGCGAAACGGTCCGGAGACGGGTGCGTGAGAGAATTCTGAGGTCTCAGAAAAAAGCAGATTCCTCGCTTCGCTCGGAATGATAGCCTACGCTGCGTGCTTTTCAACAACCGATTAGTTTAGAGTCGTCAGGAAGAAATGCTGGCCCAGGCCTGGCCGTCGGAATAGGAGCGGCGCTTCCTTAGCAATGGCGAAGGGTCATAGCCCGTGGTGGTCGAGTTCTTCATTACAGCTTGGAAGGCGGCCTGGAAGGCTTCCATTTCCGGTTCGCTGCCGACGGTGACGCGCACATGCGTCGGCCAGACGGGCCACGGCCGGCCGATGTACACATTGCGCGCGGCCAGCGCGTCGATGACTTCTTTCGCGGGGCGCTTGGTATCCAGCATGAAACAGTTGGACTCGGAGGGGACGTAGGAATAGCCCTGGCGGGAGAGCCAATCAAATGTTTTTTGGCGGATTCCGGCGTTCAACTGTTTGCGCTCCGAAACTAGATGCTCATGCTTGAGGCTTGCGGTTGCCGCGGCCATCGCGGTGATCGGCATCGCACTCCAGCCGCCGAAGTTCTCCAGTTTCGCCAGCAAATCGGGACGCGCGATGGCCAGTCCGCAACGAATACCCGCCATGCCGTAAATTTTCGAGAACGTTCGCAACACGATCACGTCCTGATCGGCTTTCACCAAGTCGATGGCGCTCACGCCATCGGAAAAATGGATGTAGGCCTCGTCGACGAGCACGACCGAGCCTTTCGGTTTCGCGGCCAATAGTTGCTCGACAGCGGAGTGCGGCGTCATCGTTCCGGTCGGATTGTTCGGGGTACACACATAGAAGAGCCCGGCGTCCGGCGCCGCCGCGAGCATCGCCTTGACATCGTGCGCATACGTTTTCGTCAGCGGAGTTTTGGCGATGCGGGCTCCGGAAATTCTCGCCGCGCGCATTCCGGCTTCGTAGCCGGGATCGGCGGTGACGTAGCTCCTCGACGGCGAAGTGAACGCCAGCACGGAGAAATGCAGCGGCTCGCTGGAGCCGGGAAAGACGTGCAAGTATTCCGGCTTCAGGCCCTCCATCTCCGTGAATGTTTTGACGAATTCTTCCTTCAGCCAGTAGGAATAGCGGCCGCCCTGCGGCGCCATGTCCACGATGGCTTTCCGCGCGGCGTCGCACGGCCCCAGCGGATTTTCGTTGGCGTCGATCACTACCGCTCCGGGATGAAAAACTTTGCGATCTTCCGCCGCGAGGGATGCCTCGGTAGCGATGCGGAACGCCATCGCCGCGGTGGCCGCGGCCGACAACTGGAGAAACGTCCTCCGCGAACCTTTTGAAAGTATCTCGTCGCTCTTCATCCGGTCCTCCTCAGACGTGCGAATGTTTTCTTTGGAAAGGTTTTGCCGCCTTACTCCCGCAGCAAAAATGCCTGGATTAGTCCACCCCGCCTGCGCCTCACTATAGCACCGAATCAGGGGATGATTTAAGACCAATCGCGTCAGGCGGCGATCGGCACACACTTGGATTTAGGCCTGCGATGGAAGGCTAGTTTGAAGAGAAGATCGGACAGATTCTCTCGGGCGCTCTGCTCTATGCTGTTACTTTCTATCGAGCATCGCAAATTTTAGCTACTCGTGGCCGCCGCCGAGTTCGCGCACGATGGAGCCGACAAATGACTTTGCGTCTCCGAAGAGCATAAGAGTTTTATCAAGGTAGTAGAGCGGATTGTCGATTCCGGCGAAACCCGCGGCCATGCTGCGCTTGATCACCATCACCGTGCGCGCTTTATCCACATCGAGAATCGGCATGCCGTAGATCGGGCTCGAAGTGTCAGTGCGTGCTGCAGGATTGGTGACGTCATTCGCTCCGATCACCAGCGCCACATCGGTCTGCGGAAAATCCCCGTTGATATCGTCCATGTCCAGCAGCTTGTCGTATGGAATGTCCGCTTCCGCGAGCAGAACGTTCATGTGCCCCGGCATGCGGCCGGCGACCGGATGAATTCCAAACTTTACGTCGACGCCGCGCTTCGTCAGCGCGTCGTACAGCTCGCGTACTTTGTGTTGCGCCTGCGCCACGGCCATTCCGTAGCCCGGCACGATGACGACCTTGCTCGCCGCGGCGAGAATCGCGGCGGCTTCCTCCGGCGTCGCGTTGCGCACCGGGCGCGTTTCCTGCTTGCCCGCGACCGCCGTTTGCTCCTGTCCAAACGCTCCGAAAAGCACATTCGAAAACGAGCGGTTCATGGCTTTCGACATGTTCACGGAAAGAATGAGACCGGAAGCTCCGTCCAATGCGCCCGCAATGATCAGGAGCTTGCTGTCGAGGACGAATCCCATCGCCGCGGCAGAAAGCCCCGCGTAGGAATTCAAAAGCGAAATAACCGTGGGCATATCGGCGCCGCCGATGGGAATGATCATCATCACGCCGAACAGAAGAGGAATGCCGACGATCAGCGG
>Ga0137409_10000279_pt1 | contig 54040 bp, 34 predicted proteins | sample CZODoug1_16funga_FD_122059 | JGI IMG/M metagenome (GOLD analysis project Ga0137409, IMG submission 122059) | Vadose zone soil fungal communities from Angelo Coast Range Reserve, California, USA - CZODoug1_16fungal (Hybrid Assembly) | ecosystem: Environmental > Terrestrial > Soil > Vadose zone... | reverse complement strand
ACCGACATCTGCCGCCGCGGCTTGATGCTGATCGCGTTGTCGAGCACCATCTTGATGTCGTCCCACGACAACTCGTGGACGAACCCGACCTGGTTCGCGTCCATGAAGCAGGGATCGCACATCATGTTGCAGCGGTTGGTCAGATCGACCGTCAGCACCGACCCGCGGCCGTGCTTGATCGTGCTGCTGCCGTGGTTGTGCAGCGTTTCGTCGTTGTGCGCGCGGATGTCGCGGCCCGGGAACACCTCTTCGAGGTGCTTGAAGAACGCCGTGTCGATCGCCATCACGTCCTCGAAGTGGCCGTGGATGGGGCAGTCCTTCACCATGAGGATCTTGCCGTCGCGCTCGAGAATGGTCGCCTTGATCTCGCCGACCTTCTCGTTCAGCAGGACGCTCACATCCTGCTTGCCGTCGAGAATCGCCTGGCGCGCCTCGCGCGTGCACGTCGGGCAGAGCGAGTCGGTCTCGCGCGGCCAGCCCAGCGGTGGCTTCGTCTTCTGGTAGGACTTCAGCAGCGGCTTGTCCGACCACCTCGGCGTGAACGACGGCCGCTGGTTGATCTTGTTGAGCGTGTTGAACACGCCCCACGCCCCGCGGGCGGCGATCGACAGGCCCTTTTCGACGTACTTGATAGGCTTGTGCATGCGGCAAATAATAGAGGACAAACGCCTTAACGCAATTACATTTTCAGCGAACGGGCGCTGGCTGGTCTGAACGGGCAGATTGGCTACCTGGACGGTCAGCTCGTTGCGGATTGGGGAGTGCGGATTGCGGCGGATTTGCGGATTGCGGGGCGGATTGCGGATCGCGGAGCGGCTTGCGGATTGCGGTTCGCGGATTGCCGATTACGGATTTGCCGTCGCCGATGGCCGATTCATCGAGCAATCAATCAGCATTCTGTCGCGTCTTGAAACGCTCGAGGTCGACCACGACCTCATGTCCGGTAGCCAGCGTCGCTGCGGATCGTTCTGGAGCAACCTCATCACGACGCGTACAGCTGCGGATGTCGTGGCCTTCGCGGCCGATGCGTAGATGAAGATCAGGGCCAGCGCGAGGGTCGCCGATGGGCGGCTGACGAGCCGGGGGCTCAGCAATTCGGACAGCCCGACGCCGGGCGAGAACAGAATCGGTTCCCGCCGGCGCCGGGGAAGTCCACAATCTTGTACGGGCCGAGCCGTGCGCCGCCCTCCGGGCTGGCGGCTTCCGCCGCCGGCGACTTCGAGCTCGATCTGACGCGCGTTCTGGTGACGAGCACGCGCAGCGATTCTCTTCAGACGCCAGGAGACCGATCTTCAAAAGGTCATCTGCATCCCGAAGCGGACGTACCGCCCGTCCATGATCGTCAGCGGCGTGAACCAGGCGTTGCTCGCCGCGACCGCGCCGTAGGTCTGATTGACCGAGAGCACCGTTCCCGCGTTCAACAGGTTGAAGACGTCAGCGAAGCCCTGAACCCTGACCCGGTTGAATCTGAACATCTTGCCGAACCGCACGTCGAGACGGTTCTGATAGTCGAGGAACAGCGTGTTCGGCTCGACCAGGTTCACAATTGTCGAGGCGGCGCCAGTCGTCGATCCGATGATCGGGCGGCCCGCGATGGCCGAGGTGACGGTGAAATCGGCCCTCACGCCCGGGCCTGGAATCGACGTGAACGATCCGCTGACCTGGATGTCGTAGGGGAACGAATAGGCGGCCGATGCCTTCAGGGTCGTCCGGAACACTCCGGCTGCCTGACCCGAGGTCGCCAACACGACGTCGCAGAAGCGCAGCGAGTTTGGATTGTCGCGCGCCGACGCGCCCCTCGCGCCCACGTCGAGGGTCGTCGAACCGTCGCAGCTCGAGGTCACCAGGCGATCGGTCGTCACGCCGCCGAAGAGGATGAACTTGTCACGCCGGACATTCGCGCTCACCTCGAAGCCGTTGTAGGCCGACTTGTTCTGCGTCGAATAGGTGTACAGGTTATCGGTCGCGACGCCGACTCTGCTCGGGTTGAGCGTGTAGAGCGGAATCGCCTGGCCCGAGAGCGGCAGACGCGTGTCGGTCGGTGTCGCGATCGAGAGAGCAGTCCAGTCCGCCGCGGTCAGGTTCGTGTTGTCGACCACCTGCAGGTTGTAGAAATCGCGGTGATAGAAGCCAACCGTGACCGATGTTCGCGGCATCAGCTCGCGCTGCAGCTGCGCGCTGTACTCCCAGTTGTAGCCGCGCGCCAGGTTCGGGTCGGGACGGACCGTAATCTGACCGAAGTTGGAGGTGCCGCCGATGACCTCGTTGATCTGGATGTTGCCAGCCGCGTCCAAGATCGACCCATTTCGGTCGGCGTCATTCCACGTGCGTGTTTGTGTCGCGCCGTTCATGCCGTTGAAGGTCTGGGCGTAGCCAGCCGCCTGCGAGGCGACGTACTTGCCCGCGTTCGCCTTGAACGCCGTCTTGCCGTCGCCGGAGACGTCGTACGCGGCCGCGAGCCGCACCGACCAGTCGTTCCAGTTGGGCACGTTCGGAATCGCATCGAAGTTCCGCGCCGCGATCCACGTCGACGCGGACGCGGACTCGGCCGGCACCTCGGCGTTGAAGTGGTCGAATCGGGCGCCGTAGTTCAGCGTGAGCCGGTTCATGGTCCACGTGTCCTGCGCGTAGCTGCCGAAGTCGCTGTTCACCTTCTGGATGCCGGTCGTCGGCGTGTTGTAGACCGCGACCTGGAACGGAAAGTCCGTCACACCAGGGGCGTTGACCGTGATCAGCGTGTTGATGTTGGCCTTCGGCGCGAACGTCCGCGAGTTCCTGCCCCAGCCGTCGGTCATGCCGAACTTCATGGCGTGCGAGCCGGTGATGTAGCTGGCCGACGCCATCGAGGTGTAGTTCTGCGTCGTGCTCGAATACTCCGGTATCAGATAACCGCACCGGCCCGTCAATAGGCCGGTCGAGCCGTTGAGGTGCGGCAAGGCCGCCGCCGGGGCGATCGCGGAGCAGTTCTGCTCGTAGGGCTGCGTGTAGTACGCGAGGCCGGCTTCGAACAGGAGCTTGTTCGATTGCGCGCGCGTCCACCGGACTTGCGGGATCCACCCTCTGCCCCAGGCGTCTGTCGACGCCTCCGGTGTCGACACCGCATACGTGTTGAAGCCGTTGAAGAACTCGCCGTTGAATTGCTTCTCGACGTAGAGACGGATCTTGTCCTTGCTGGAGGCCGCCCAGGTGATCCGACCGACGCCGCTGTAGTTGCCCATCAGGTTGCGATACGCCGGGCTGCCGTCCGGGAACTTCGCGCTCGGCACATAGATCTTGCCGTCCTCGTACTTGTAGGTGAGGTAGAACCACACCTTGTCTTGCGCGATCGGTCCGCCGAACGACGGGTTGATCTGGTAGTTGTACGCCGTCCCGGCGATTGCGAGGCCCGCCGCCTTGACGGCGTCCGTCCGGTTGTCCGATTGCAGCGAGCTCCCGCGGCCTTGCACGAAGAAGGAGCCGGAGAACCTGTTGCCGCCATCCTTCGGCACGGTGTTGACGCGGATGCCGCTGCTCTGGATTTCCGCCGATTCCGAGCCGGTGCTGTAGGTCAGCTCCTGGACGCTCGCGTCGTTCATGTAGAAGCCGCTGTACTGGCCGTTGCCGCACAGGTTGTTCACGCGCAGCCCGTCGATCGCGATCGTGAAGTCCTCCCTCGCCGAGCCGTGGCTGGTGAGGTTGTACTGTCCGAGGACGAACGGCGTCACCGTTGTTCCGGGGATGAGCAGCGCGCGCGACACGGTGTTGCGATCGGTCGTGGGAATCATGTCCAGAATCTCGCGGTTGGCGACAAACGACGTCGTGTTGTTGATGACGTCGACGACCGGCGACGCGCCCGTGACGGTGAGCGTCTCTTCCACCTGGCCGACTTGAAGCTCGACGCTGACCTGCGCCGTGAACGTGCCTTCCAGAATGATGTCGGCCCGCTTGACCGTTTTGAATCCGGCGAGCGTGAATGCGACCTGGTAGGTGCCAGGGCTCAGATCCACGATCTTGTATTGACCGGCGGTATCCGTCACGACCGTTCGTACTTTCTCGATCAACGCCGGGCTCGACGCCTCGACCGTGACGCCTGGGAGGACAGCGCCCGTGCCGTCTTTCACGACACCGGCGATCGCCACCTGCGCGCTGCTTGTGGCGGGAACGAGCAACACGGCCGCCCAGAGGACTGCCGTACACAGCACGACTCGACGCATAAAGGTCTCCTTCTCACGCTGGGTTCGGACTTGAGAATCTTGACCTTACGGTTGGTCGAATCGCCTGTCAAGACGAAAGATCCGCTCTTTCAGCTCGCGGACCCGGTCGCGCGCCACGCTCAGCTCGGTGTGCCGGTCGTCCTTCAGCCTGACGAGGACGCCTCCATCGAGCGCGGGAAACAGCTCCCCGACGAAGCCGATGTTGACGATGGTCGCCCGGTGGATCCGGGTGAAGCGGCGCGCATCGAGCCGGGCCTCGAGATCGCTGAGCGTGTGGTCGATCACGTGCTCGCGCCCGTTCACCACCGCGAACGTCAGCTTGTCCTTCGACGAGAAATGGCTGATCCGCGCCACGTCAAGCACCCTCGTCCGCTCACCGACGCGCGACGCGATCCGTTCGAGCTTTCGGCTGGGCGACAGCTCGGCGGCGAGCTCGCGCGCCAGCGCCCGCACGTCCGGGCGGGGCTGGCCGGCAAACCGCTCGACCTTGTCGAGCGCGCGCTCGAGCCGATCGGGCTCGATCGGCTTGAGCAGGTAGTCGATCGAGTTGACGCTGAAGGCGTCGATGGCGTAACGGTCGTAGGCGGTCGTGAACACCACCGCGACGTCGCGATCGAGCCGCTCGAGCAGCTCGAACCCGGTGAGGCCCGGCATCTGGATATCGAGAAACAGGACGTCGACGGGGTGGCTGCTCAGAAAATCGAGGGCCGCCTCCGGATCGGTCGAGGTGCCGGCGATCGTGACGCGACCGGTCGCCTCGAGCAGCCGCTTCAACCGATCGACTGCCAATCGCTCGTCGTCCACCAGGTAGACGCGGAGGGTCATGACCACGACAGTCGGGATTCGGGATTCGGGATTTGGGATTCGCCCGGAAGATCGAGCGTGACGCGGCTGTGTCCCGCGCGGCTGTCGACGACGAGCGACGCGCGGTCGCCGAACAGCATCCGCAGTCGCCGAGCCAGCAGATCGAGGCCGTGACCCGCGGGACGATCGTCGCCGTCGAATCCCGGGCCATCGTCTTCGACGGTGACGCGGATGCGGCCGCTGGCGGCGGACGCGCGGACGTGGATCGACCCACCCTCTCGCCGCGGCGACACGGCGTACTTCACACTGTTCTCGATCAGGGTCTGCAGCGCCATGCGCGGCACCGGCGTCCGCGCCGTGCCGTCGGCCACATCGACCGTGTACCGCAGTCGCTCGCCGAACCGCACGCGCTCGATGTCGAGGTAGGCGCGCACCACGCGCAGCTCCGCCTCGAGCGTGATCAGAGGGGTCGCCGTGCTGTCGAGCGCCGATCGCAGCAGCGACGCGAGCTGTGCGGTCATCCGCTCCGCGCCCGCGGGGTCGTCGCGCACGAGCGCCGCGATCGAGTTCAGCGTGTTGAACAGGAAGTGCGGCTGGACGCGCGACTCGATCGACGCGAGCTGCGCCTCGGCCGCCAGGCGCTGCGCGTCCGCCTCGTCGCGCTCCTTCGTGCGAAGCGCGACAGTCGCGTCATTGAGCCGCGAGCGCATCGACTCCAGCACCGTGGTGAAAATGCCGAACGTCAATGTGATCAGGATCGAGACCTTCAGGGATCCGGCCATCCATGTGGCGACGATCCCCGCGCCCTTCAGGTAGCCAATTGCCGCGAGAATCAGGATCGCCGCGAAACTGCCGGCCATCGCCAGGCCGACCATGATGGCCACGAGCACCAGCCAGTCGAACGGAAACCTGAACCGACACGCAACCGCGCGCGCGACCCGCGGCATGACGACGGCGAGCATCGGCGCGATGATGCTCGAGAACAGCAGCGCGATGCCGAGGGCCTCGCCGACCTGTCGCCAGGGCGTGCGCCACGTCACGCCGCTGAACCCGAGCATCACGACGATCGACGCGGCGACAGTGACCGCGCCGATACGCGCCCAATAACGCCAGGTCCGGCACTTCGTGTCTGTGTCGGTCGCCATCGATTACTGCGGCTTCGGCGCCGGCGTCGGCGGCATCGGCACATCGATCAGGCCGGGCACCCTCATCGAGGTCGGGCCGAACCGGCCGCCAGCCGCGATCCCGCCGGGCAGCGGCTGATAGAGCTCGATCGCAATCTGGCTGAAGCCGGCACGAAGATCGCCCGGCTGTGCGCCGGCGCTCGGCGTCAGCGATGCGACGGCGAGCACCGGGCCCTCGTCGGGCACATCGGCCAGCGGTCCGCCCGGCCTCGCGCCACCGCCGGACAGCTGCTGCATCAGCGCGACGTGGGTCTCGCTGTAGTACCACTTCAACACGGCGCTCTTGTTCTCGAACCACGCAAAGATCACCTGCTTCCCGGTCGCCGTGCGCGCGGTTTCGACGCCGAGGCATCCCGGCGTCGCCTTGAGCGCGCCGACCAGATCCGGGCCGGCGGGGCGCTGCGGGGGCGCCGATGTCTGACCCGCCACCAGTGCCGGACCGCAGACGAGCACGCTGAGCGCGATGAACAACCCGATGTGACGTTTCATGTCGTACCTCCGACCTTGACGGTACGTGACGCTGGTCGCGGCGCCCGGGGCAAACGGCCCGGAGGCGCTATTGGCTGGATGAGGGGCAGGAACTACCGCTGCACGACGGCCATTCTCAGTCGCACCAGGCGTCTACGGCCTGCACGCGGTAACGTTCAATGGATCGTGACAGGTTCCCGGGCCTGCGTCGCGGGTTTTGGTGCCCATTGAACGAGGCGGCCGTCTTTCGGGATGTGCAGCGTGAGAGGCCGCGCGGTCGGCGGCAACGGCACTAATTTGTGCACGTTCGCGTACACGGGATGCTTCCCGTGCTCCTTGTACCAATCCGCGACCTTCGCGTTCTGGTACATGTTTTCCACGATCTGCCGCCAACCGACGCCAGTGTTGTACGCGCAGAAGGAGATTTCACCCATCTGCGTGGCGTACGGAATGATGCACATCTCGGTGCGGCGGAAGTCGTAGGTCCACAGATCCTGAAACCACATCCCGGCGACGAACATCAGCAGCCATTCGTCCCCCTTGCGGTTCGCGTTGTCGCGCGCGCCGAGCTTGCCGCCGAGCTGTCCGCCGCTCTGCTTGTCGAACTTGTGCAGCAGATCGACCAGGCGGAAGCCGGCCGGCGCCTTCGTGGGGTCGTAGTTTCTCAGGAGGCTGAGCGCGGTCTGCAGGACCGTCAACGCGCGCCCGCGGCTGCTGTCGGCGATGACCCGCGCATCCTCGAGCACGCGTTCGACGTTCACGAACTCGGACAACGGCGCCCACGCCTTCGTTTTCTTGCTGACCATGAAGCCCATTCCGACGCCGCAGTCGGGATGACACCCGCAGCTGAGAGAGCCCCACTCCGCGCCCGGCCCCTTCAGGAGATCGGTGACGCGCGACATCGCGCTCGACGCCGACAGCGGGAACCAGTCGCGCAGCGGCTCGGTGACCCCCGTCTGGCGGCGCATGTCCTCGGCCAGATGGGACAACGTGTACCGCTTCGCGTACCGTTCCGCGTCGGTGATCTCTTCGTCGCGACCGGTGAACGACACCGGCTGGAAGGAGACGAAGCTGACCTTGTCGCAGTTCTGCAGCGCGAACTTGACGATCGGGCCGACCTGATCGTCGTTGACCGTGTTGACGATCGTCACGACCAGACAGACGTCGATGCCCGCGGCATGAAGGTTCTCGATGGCGCGGAGCTTCACGTCGAACAGATTGCCGACGCGGCGGTGTGCGTTCGCCTCTTCGCTCACGCCGTCGAACTGCAGGTAGGCGATGCGCATCCCGGCTTCGTGCGCCTGGCGCGCGAAGTCCGCGTCCTGCGCGAAGCGGATGCCGTTGGTCGCCGCCTGGACGCTGAAATAGCCGATTTTGCGCGCGTAGCGGACCGCGTCCAGGAAAATCGGCGAGATCGTCGGCTCGCCGCCCGAAAACTGGACCGTCATCTGACGCCGGGGCTTGATGGTGATCGCGTCGTCCAGCAGCTTTTCGACCTCGGGCAGCGTCAGCTCGTGCACGTAGCCGACCTGATTGGCGTCCATGAAGCATGGATCGCACATCATGTTGCAGCGGTTGGTCAGGTCGATCGTCAGCACCGCGCCTCGGCCGTACTGGATGGACGAGGTGCCGTGGTTATGCAGCGTGTCCGTCACCGCCGGGAAATCGCGGCCGGGGAACAGATTCTCCAGCCGGCGAAGGAAGGCCGGGTTGATCGCGAGCGTGTCGACGAAGGTGCCGTGAATCGGGCAGGTCTTCTCGACGACGACCTTGCCGTCCCGCTCGAAGATCTGCGCCTTGATCTCGCCGACGTGTTCATTGACGAGCGACTCGATCGCTTGTTCGCCGGACAGGATGCGGGCCCGAGTCTCCCGCACGCACGTCGGACAGAGGGAATCGGTCGTCCGCGGCCAGCCCAGGCTGGGCGACGTGCGCTCGTGGCTCTTGAGCAGCGGCGCCGGCGCCCATTTCGGCTGGAACGGCCTGGCGTCGAATCGGCGATTGATCGCCTGAAACGCGGGCCACAACAATCTGGCCCCGCCCGTCAGCGCGAGCTCAACCGGTTTCCACGCGTTCATTCGGCGGTCCCTCATGGTCGTTTTCGCCCGCCCTGTCTTGTGTGTCCGTACGCAGGGCGCTGGGGTGTGGGCCGGTGATGCTGGGCGAAGAGGACGCGTGAATATATCACAAGGCTAGCGCCGCACCTTCGTCCGGGCGCGCACGAGATCGTCGAGCGCCGTGCGATCCGTTTTGCCTCGGGGCGTCAGCGGGATCGCGTCGAGGAAGATGATGGTACGAGGAATCTGGTGCGCCGCGAGCCGCGCCGCGCAGAACCGGCGCACCGCCAGCGTGGTGACGTCGCCGGCCCTCGTCCGGTCCGCAACGATGCAGGCGACGAGCTGCTGGCCGCGCCGCGCGTCGGGTGCCGCCAGCACGCGGACGTCGCTCACGCCCGGCATGACCTGCAGCACCTGCTCGACTTCGTCGGGTTGCACCTTGCGGCCGGCAACGTTCACGAACGCCGAGACGCGGCCGACGAGCGTCAGCCGCTGCCCGGCGTCCCAGGCGCCGTAGTCACCGGTCAGAAATCCGTCTTCGTCGAAGCCGTCGCGTCCTTCGTCGGAATAACCGCCCGCCACGGCCGCGCTTCGCACGTGGATGCGGCACCTTACGGGTTGCGGATTGCGGATTCCGGACTGCGGAATGCGGATGGCCGAGTGCGAATCGAGTGCAAACGGTTCCGCTGGCTCCTGACGGAGCGTGATCGTCACGCCGGGCAGGGCCCGCCCGACGATCGCGCAGTCATGGATCTCGTCGCTGTCGTCGAAAGCGATGCCGCCGGTTTCCGTCGCGCCGTAGAACGAACGAATCTTCACGCCGAATTGTTCGTGGAACGCCCGAAGCGTCGCGGGCGGCAGCGGCGCGCCGGCCGAGATCAGCCACGACAGGCTCGCCGGCCATCCGTCGGGCGGTGGGTTCCTGATGAAGTACTGAAACATGAACGGCACGCCCGGAAAGATCCGGGCGCCGAACTGTCGCGCATCGGCCGGCAACTGTGGGGGCACGAACGAGTCGCGCAGGACGAACGCAGTGCCCTGCATCAGCAGCGGCATCATCAGGTTGCCGAGACCGTAGGAGTGCGACAAGGGGATCACGCCGATTTGCGTGTCCGACGGCTGGATGCCCATGGCATCCACGATGTGCCGGGCGTCCGCGATCAACTGCGCTTCGCTCGTGAGCGCCGCCCTCGCCGGGCCGGTGGAGCCTGACGTGAGCTTCAGCAGCGCGGTGTCTTCATAGCGGCGAGGCGCCGGCATGCTGACGCGGAACAGACGCAGCCCGGCGTCGAGGTCGATCGACCGGTCGTCGTGAAGCCGGGCGTCAATGGTGCTCATGGTGGCTGGAACGAGCAGAGCGGCGGCCCCGAACCGATCGGCGAGCCCGAGGATCTGCGGCTGCGTCGTCGCCGCATCGACCGGCATCAGCGCGGCGTCGAGCGCGCGGCACGCGAGCAGGAAGGCCACGCTGGCGGCGGAGTTGCCCGCGGCCGAGACGACGAGTTGACCGGGGCCGACGCCGATCTGCGCCAGATGCTCCGCATAGCGGCGATGCGCGGCCCAGATATCGGCGGCCGACAGCGCACTGGCGGCTCCAGGCTGATGTACCAGCAGACGCTTCGGATGGGTGCGAAGAAGGCCGGCGAAGCGCGCGACGATTTCGCTCACGCCAGGGGCGCACGGTCGGCGGCCAGCCGGGGGCCGACGGCCGGCTCGTCCTCGCGTTCCCAGATCAGGCTGAAGACGGGACCGGTCATGACGGTCGTGCCGATCGCCATGAGCACCAGCATCGTGAACATCGTCGGTGTGATCAGCCCGCGCTGCAGACCGAGGTTGATCAGAATCAGCTCGACCATGCCGCGCGCATTCATCAGCGTGGCAATCGCCAGCGCCTCACGCGACCTGGCGCCGGTGAGACGCGCCGCGGCCCAGCAGGCGAGCCCCTTGCCGGCGCACGCCGTCAGAAACACGACCGCGGTCACGATCCACAACGTCCAGGTGTCGATCAGCATCAGGCGCGTGTTCAGGCCGGAGTACACGAAGAACAACGGCACCAGCAGCGCCATCGTCAGCGGCTCGATCGTCCGCCTCAGCTCGCGCGACAGCACGCCGCGCGGGACGCCGACGCCGAGCACGAATGCGCCGAAGACGGAGTGAATGCCGACCAGGTCGGTGAACCACGCGCCGCACGCGAGCAGGCAGAGCACGGTCACGAACGTTCCGGCCGACACACCGGCGTCGCGCTCGGCCGCGGCCGCGAGACGGCTGAGGAACCGGCGCACGCCGAGAAACACGAGCACCACGTACAGCAACGCGCCGCCGGCGGCCGACAGCGCGAACGTGGCGTTCCCGGTGAAGCTGCTGAGCACTATCGCGAGAATGATCCAGGCGGCGGCGTCGTCCATGGCGCCCGCGGCCAGGGCAAGCGATCCGATGGTCGTGCCGGCGATGCCGCGCTCGGAGATGATGCGCGCGAGCATCGGAAACGCGGTGATCGACATCGCCGCGCCGAGGAACAGGACTGCATGGAAAGGCCTGACGTGCTCCGTGAAGAAGCCGCCGCTGCGCACCATGACGATTGCGAGGACGCCGCCGAGCGCGAACGGCACGGCGATGCCCGCGGCAGAGATGCCGAAGGCGCGCCTTCGATAGCGCGTCACGAGATCCACGCGAAACTCGAGGCCTACGCAAAACATGTAGAGGACCAGGCCGACCTGGCTCAACACGAAGAGCGTGTGCAGGGACGCAGGCTGAAACAACCGCCCCTGAATCTGCGGCATCAGCCATCCGAAAAACGACGGGCCCAGGAGGAAGCCGGCGACCATTTCGGCCACGACGAGCGGCTGGCGGACGCGCGAAAAGAACCAGCCGAGCCCCCGGCACACCGCGAGGATGCACATCAGCTGAACGAACAGCAGAGCGGCGAGCTGGGAATCTGTCATGTAAGAACGCTTGCACGACTCCGTAGCGCGAAGGGCTTCCGCCTTCGTTGGAGCTACGGCGGACCTGATTCTCGAACGTATACTAACCTCCGCGATGGCCTGGATCGAGTGCCTGCCGCATCAGCCGCCGATGCGGCTGCTCGAAGACGTCGTCGATGTGAAGCACGGTGAGAGCGCGACCGGCCGTCGTGTGACGCGCCCGGACGACTTTTATTTTCAGGGACACTTTCCCGGTGACCCGGTCGTGCCGGCGATCATCCTGGTCGAGCTGCTCGCGCAGACCGGCGGCATCGCCGCGGCCGCGCCCTCGCCGGGCGATCCGCCGTCCACGCTGCAGCTCAGGGTCGCGGCGATCGGGCCCTTCAAGTTTCCCGCGGCCGCCGGTGCCGGCATGACGCTCGAGGCGCGCGCGCGTGTCGCGGGGCGGATCGGCGGGTTGTTCAAGATCGAGGGAACCGTGACGGCGGATGGCGTGCTCGTCGCGGTGGGGAGCCTGACGCTGGCCGGGTAGCGGAGGCGACGGAGGGATTTCCGTTCCCTATAATGATCCGCGTTTCAAATGCGCCGCGTCTTGGTCGCGCTTCGTCGAGGATTTCACGGTCTCCGCACGGAAGGCGCCGGCGCGCTCCGTGAAACGACCGCAGTCGCGCTCGGCGTCTTCATCGGCTGCCTGCCGGTCTACGGATTTCATCTGCTGATGTGCTGGACCGTCGGCTTCGCCTTCGGGCTGAATCGCCTGAAGATGTACCTCGCCGCGAACATTTCGAATCCGCTGGTCGCGCCGTGGCTGTTGTTTGCCGAAATGCAGGCGGGCGCGTGGCTCCGGCGCGGATCGTTTCATCCGCTGACGCTGCAGGAGATCACAACGACGGGCGCGGCGGCGTTCGGGATGGACCTCCTCATCGGCAGCCTGTTCGTGGGCGGCGCGCTGGCGTCGCTGGCCGCGGCCGGCACCTACGCGACGGTGCGCAGCGCCGGTCTCGATCGCCATTTCGCGGAGCTGGTGCGCCGCGCTGCCGATCGGTATGTCGGCGCGAGTATCACCGCCTGGGAATTCGCGCGCGGCAAGCTCCGGGGCGATCCGATCTATCGCGCCACGTTGTCCGCCGATGTGCTCACGTCGGGCGGGACGCTGCTCGACGTGGGCTGCGGGCAGGGACTGACGCTGGCGCTCCTGGCGGAAGCGCGGCGGGCCGTCGACGCCGGCGCGTGGCCGCCCGGATCGCCGCCGCCGCCGCGGTTCGAACGGATGGCCGGCATCGAAACGCGCCGCCGGGTCGCGGCGATCGCGCGCGCGGCGCTCGAGGGCGACGCCGAGATCATCGACGGCGACGCCCGGACGCTCTCGATGGAACGCGCGAGCGCGGTGCTGCTGTTCGACGTGCTGCACCTGATGCGTCCCGAGGAGCAGGACGCGCTGTTGACCGAGACCGCGGCGCGGCTGGAACCGGGCGGCGTCGTGCTCGTCAGGGAAGCGGACGCGTCAGCCGGATGGCGCTTTACCGCCGTGCGCCTGGGCAATCGGCTGAAAGCCATCGCCTTCGGAACGCGGCATCAGTCGTTTCACGCGCGGACCGAGGCGGAATGGCGCGAGTGTTTCGCGCGACGCGGATTCAGGACCGATGTGCGGCCAATGGGCGAGGGAACACCGTTCGCCAACGTGCTGTTCCGCCTCACCGCGGAGCCGGCCGGCTCTGCACCACCGCGCCAACCTTGACGATCTGCACGAGCGGATGGCCGTCGAGGCCGAACACGCCGCCGGCCCACACGCCGCACGCGATCGAATCGTCGCCCGCTTGCCTCGCCCAGGCGGCCCGTGCGGTCGCCCCCGCAGCGGCGGGCCAGCAATACCGCGCGTCCGACCACAACACTTCCGTTCGCCCACCGGTTGCGCGCCGCTCGATGGGAAAGCTGAACTCGTGGACGCTGAGAAAATTGCGGACGGTGTCGAGCAATCGCGACGCCTGGACGAGGGACGTGTCGGGCCCGAGCGGCTGCGACATCCACACGACTGCCGGCCCGTCGCGGCCGTTCACGGTCCACGCGTTCAGCGACGCAGATGTGCGTTCGAAGATCGACCACTCCGTCAACGATGCCCACCGCGCCTCGATCGCCATCAACGGCGTCGCTGCGAGCGGTGAGCTGTGGAGTGCGCGGCCGAGCAGCGCGCCTTTCAGACACAGGAAACCGATCGCGGTGGCGAGCATGAACCGGCTGACCGTCCGCACGCGCCGTCCTCCGGGCCAGAGCGCGAGGAGGCCGGCGATGCAGATGCCGATGAGCCATGGGTCGGCCATGGCGACCAGCGGCAGAGACACGCGCTGCCGGATCAGCGGCCATCCGACGCGGATGCGGGCGCCGGACACGAGGTCGAGCGAAAGGTGGCTCATGGCGCCGGCGGCCGCGCTGGCGAGCAGGACGGCATATCGCGCGTGATGGCCGCGAAACCTCGCGACGCGCTGCACGACGAACGCCGTGAGGCACGCCATCGCGAAGGCGCCGGCGGCGGAGTGTGTCCCGATTTCGTGGATGCGGACGTAGCGGTCCCACCCGAGGAAGGCGACGCCGGCGTCGATGTCGGGCGCGAGCGCGCCCAGGATCGCGGCCGCCGCGACGCCATGCTTCGCGGGCCCGTCAGCGTCAACGGACGCGACGACGGCGCGGCCGACGACGATGTGCGTCAGCGGATCCATAGGAATTAGGAATTGGGAATTCGGAATTTGGAATTCGTGGACGCATTCGTAATTCCAAATTCCAAATTCCAAATTCATGACTCGCGCTGCGCGTCCCAGTAGCGATAGAACTGGTACCAGAACTCCGGATGCGCGCGCACGCGCGCGCTCAGCTGGTCCGCGAAGTCCTGCGCCGCGACCGCGATGGCCTCCTCCCTTGGACGATCGCGCGCGACGATGATCGGAGTGCCCGGCCGCACCCGGAACCGGCCGGGTGCCATTCGCTCGATGAAGCAGGGCACGAGCGGCGCGCCCGTCATGAAGCCCATCAGCGGCGCCGTCTTCAGGAACCACGCCCGCCGTCCGAGAAACTGGACCTCCACCCGATCGCGTCCCAGATGCCGATCCATCAGGATCGCGACCACGTGGTTCTCGGCCAGGCGCCGGCGAATCTGCAGCGCGGTGTCGAGCGATTTTCTGACCTCGATGGTGTCGACGCCGAGCAGGTCGCGAATCTCCCGCCGCAGCCGGTTCACCTCCGGGTTCGGTTCGGTCCTCGCCATGATCGTGAGCGGAAGGTTCACGATCCGCCGGAGGAAGACGCCACCCACTTCCCAATTGCCGTAATGACCGCTGACGAGGATGACGCCACGCCCCGGCGCCAGCAGATCGTGAAACAGCTGCGCGTCCTCCGGACGGTAGTCGAACAGCGCCTGCCGCTCGGCGGGCGCAGCGCCGAGCGCGCGAATGAAGTCGATGACGTCCCGCGCGTAGGCGCCCAGTGTCTCGCGTGCGCGGCGCTCGAGTGCCCGTTCCGATTCCTCCGGAAAGATCGCGCGGAGGTTATCGGCGATGGCGCCTCGCGTCTCGCGCATCAGCCGCCACGCGAGCCAGGTCCCGGCGTCGCCGATTGCGTACGACACCACACGCGGCAGGACGGCCACACCGCGGCGCGTGGCGCCGAAGATCGTCCCGTTGTTCAGCCCGTGGAGCGTCCACCGGCGCGGGATGGCATCGCGGCCCGCCGCCGGCACCTCCTGGCCGCTGTCGACACGGATGGTGAGTCGCGTCATCATGAAACGTCCCGCTTAATCCCGGAGAGCGCATACGTCGACCTCTTTTTCGGCATGCGCCAGGCCAAGCGCCGTCCGGGATTAGCTGCGTTCGAGGAATCGATAGTACACCGCCAGAAAACATGTGCGCGTGGTGTCGCGCACCGGTCGAAGCTTGCTCCGTTGACCGTCGTATACGGCCGTGATCGGGACGGCGGCCACGCGGCCGCCGCGCCGCCGGACTTTCACGAGCATCTCGGTCTCGATCTCGTAGCCGGTCGCGCGCAACCGCAGCGGCCGCAGCGCGTCGACGCGGAAGACCCGAAATCCGCACTGCGTGTCCTGCACCGGGACGCCGACGAACCACGACAGCACGCGGCTGCCGATCCGGTTGGCGTGATAGCGCGAGGCCGGCATCCGCGAGCGCTGGAATCGCCGCTCGCCGATCACCACGTCGGCGCCGCTCCTGGCCGCCTCCGCCAGAAGCGACGAGGCTTCATGCGGCAGATGCTGCAGGTCGGCATCGAGCAACAGCACGTGGGTGAACGCGCCCTCGAAGACGCGCGCGAGGCCGGTCCGGACCGCGTGCCCTTTCCCCAGATTGTCGGCATGGACCACGACTTCCGCCCCCGCGTCACGCGCCCGATCTCCGGTCCCGTCCGTCGAGCCATCGTCGACGACGATCACGCGGTCGACCGCCGCGCGCACGCCCTCGACGACGGCCGCAATCGTTCGCGCTTCGTTGAAGGCCGCGACGAGCGCGACCGCGCGCATGTTCATCGCCGTGGCCCGGTCAGCAGCAGCGCGGGCAGGACCAGCACCGATGCCACGGCCAGCGTCACGACGCTCACGGCGGAGACGATCCCGATCGAGCGGAGCGGCGGATACGACGACCACACCAGCGTTCCATAGCCGGCCATGGTGATCGCGGCCGCCACGAGGATCACCGGCGCGAGCTCCGAAGTCGCGCGCTCGGCGTCGCCCCGCTCCTGAAAGCGGTGCACGAGGTGGATCCCGTAATCGACGCCGATGCCGACGAACGTGACGACCGCGAAGACGGCGAACAGATCCAGTTCGAGGCCGGCCAGCGCCAGCACGCCTGCGGCCCAGACCAGCCCGATGGCAGTCGGCAGCATGGCGAACATGGACAGCCGCCAGTTGCGGAACGCCGCCGCGACGAGCGCGACGACGATGAGCGTTCCAATCGTCAGGCCTTTGACGAACTGCGGGAGAAAGCTGCGCGCCAGCTCGCGATTCACCAGCGTGAGGCCGGTGAAGGTCTGCGAGGGATCGACCTGGTCGACAATCCTCTGCACCCGCCAGGTCTGGTCGGCATTCGACGGAAACACGTACGTCGCCAGCGTCCACCGATGTCCCTCGCGCGCGACGAAGCGATCGATCAGGTCGCCGAGGCCATGGGCCACGTAGCCGTCGTAGCTGAGGCGCTCGGTCAGATCGAGCAGGCGCGGCAGCCGCGCCGAAAACGGATCGAACGCGCCGGGTGTGAAGTCGCCGGCCACGCGCGCGCGTTCGAGGGCGTCGCGCACTCCTGCCGGTGATATCTGCGTCTGACCGATCCGAGCCGCGGTGCGGGCCTGCGACGCCGCGGACGGGAGCATCCGCGTCGGCGGCTGCACGGCGAGCCCCGGGAGCTCTGCGGCGAGCCGGCGCGCGAGCCGCTCGTTCGCTTCGAGCAGCGGCTCGAGCGCTGGTCCCTCCGCCAGCACGACGTACACATCGCCGGGGAGTCCGAACGCGGAGCCGATCTTCGTCTCGAGCTGCGCCGCATCGGTGACCGATCGGAGGCGGTCCAGCGTCGGGTTGATGCGGATGCGCATGGCGGCGGCGCCCAGAATGCACGTCAGGACGACGCTCGCCGCGAGCACCAGCCGGCGCCGCCGGACGATCCAGTCTGCGAGCCGCGGCATCAACAGCGCGGGCGCGGCGCGGCGCGGCGGGCGGCGCGGCAGGAGCGCCGGTACCATCACGAGCGTGAGGATTCCGCATGCCATCATGCTATGCCCCAGCAGGCGGCCTAGCTGCTGCAGGCTCGGGAAGTCGACGAAGAGCAGCCCGTAGAAGGTCGCCGCCGTCGTCCACATGCCGAGCAGCATGCTGCTCGACGGCCCCGCAATCGCCGACGGCACGTCAGTGTCCGCTCGCTCGGCCAGCGCCAGGCGATGCGCGACATAGAGCAGCACGACGCCGTCCACGCCGAGGCCGAACATCATGGCCGCCGCGCCGGTGGCGGCGGCGGACAGCCTGGCGCCGGTGAACCCGATCGCGCCGAGCACGAGGACGAGCGACAGGAGGGACGGCAACGAGCCGACCGTGACAAGCCACACGCTGCGGAACACGATGAACAGCAGCGGCAGGATCACGACGAGGGATCCGACCGTGTTCAGGATGCTCTCGCGCCGGACGACGGCTTCGGTTTCGACCGCGATGCGATGCCCTCCAGCGAACTGAACGCGTAGCGGCGGCCGCGGCTCCTCGTCTGGCGCGGCAACGTGGCCGGCGGCGACGCCGGCGATCGCCTGTTCGATCCCGCGCAGTCTGGCGTCGAGCGCCCGCGAAAACTCGGCGTCGTAGGGCGGACGCTTCGGCCGCGCGATCACCAGGCGGCTGTGGCCATCCGGCGTCACGTACCCGTCGGCGCCGATGCCCACGCTGAAGCCCGCCTGCGCGCCGCCGAGCGCGTCACGCAGCAGGTCGAACAGTGCCGCGGGATCCTGACGCACGAGGTCGGCCACCTCCGGCGACGGCACCGTCAGCAGCTCGCGACGGGCGGCGGACGCGGCGCGCAGCCCATCAGGCGTCAGCCGGCGGAGCGCCTCGTCGAGCAGGCGATCGGGCAGCAGCAGCAGCTGATGGTCCGCGAGCCAGCCGAAATCGCGCGCGCGGTCCACGACGCCCGCATCGACGCGCGCGATCTCGGGCGCGCCCCGCAGGCGATCCACCCACGTCGCGATCTCGTCGCTGTACTCGTTGATTGCGTGCCCTTCCGGGGCGGTGAAGACGACATACAGCTGATCGAGGCTGCCGAACCGCGCGAGGAACGTCCGGAACGCCTGGATGACGCGGTTGTCGTGCGGCAGCAGCGACAGGACGTCGGCGTCGAACGACAGGCGGCGGGTGCCTTCCAGAGAAACCAGCAGCGCGGCCGCGACGGCGCCGGCCACGAGCAGGCGCCGGCGATGCGCCCACGCGACGACCGCGGACACGAGAAAACCCACGCGGATATGCTACATTCACCGTCCGAATCGCACATGAACGTCCTGCTGCTCCGCCCCGTTCCGGGGAACGAGAGATTCGGTCTCGGCCCGTTTTTCCGCATCGAGCCGCTCGGCATGGAATACATCGCGGCCGCGCTCGAAGCGCGCGGCCACCGTGTGACGCTCGCCGATCTCCGCTTCAGCCGATCGCTCGGCTCGCAGATCCGCGCCGCGCGGCCGAGCCTCGTCGGCATTGCCGCGATGCACGCCCTCGAGACCGATGAAGTCGTCGCGCTCGCACGCCGTGTGCGGGCGCTGTCGCCGGACGTGCCGATCGTGATCGGCGGGCACACCGCAGCGGCCTACCCGGAGCCGTTTCTGGTCCCGGAGGTCAGCGCCGTGGTGCTCGACGACGGCGAGCGCGCGTTGCCGAGGGTATGCGACGCGCTCGATCGCGGCGCGCCGCTGACGGCGGTAGCCGGCCTGGCGCTGCCGGACGGGGACGGCGGGGTTCTCCGGACGGCCGGCGAGACCGCGACGCTGGCGCTCGACGAAGTGCCGCTGCCCGCGCGGCATCACGTGGCCCCCTGGCGCCGGCAGTACGCCTGCCTGGCGCATCGTCCGGCGTGGCTCGTCGAGACGGCGCGCGGCTGTCCGTTCCGCTGTTCGTTCTGCTCGATCTGGCAGCTCCATGCCCGTGCCGTGCGCGAGCGGTCGATTGATTCTGTGTGCCGCGACTTCGCGTCGGTGGGCGCTCATGTGTTCGTCGCCGACGATCTGTTCTGGCACCATCCGCCACGGAGCCTGGAGCTCGCCCATGAGCTCCGGCGGCGCCGCGTGCACAAGCAGTGGATTCTCGTGCAGAGCCGTACGGATCTGGTGGCGCGCCACCCGGAACTGCTCGAGGCGTGGCGGCCGCTCGCGCGCGAGTTCGACATCTTCTTCGGTCTCGAGGCGGCAACCGACGAGGGGCTCAGTGGCCTGATGAAAGACGCCACCGTCGACGAGACGGTGCGCGGCGTCGACGTCGCGCGGCAACTCAAGTACGGCGTCACGGGCAACTTCGTCATCGATCCGGCATGGGGCGAGGCCGACTTCGAGCGACTGTGGGCGTTCGTCGAGCGGCATCAGCTCTTTCAGGCCGGCTTCACGATCCTGACGCCCCTGCCAGGCACCGCGTATTTCGAGGAGATGCGCCGGAAGCTGCGCGCGCGCCGCTGGTCGCATTTCGACATGCATCACCTGCTGTGGGAGCCGGCGCTCGGACCGCGGCGATTCTTCGAGCTCTACTGCGAGACCTGGCGGCGATCGGTGCTGAACCTGAAGGGGCGCAAAGGGCTGCTGCAGTGGATGCGGGAGGTCGATCTGCGTAACGCGCTCTTCCTGATTCAGGCGCTCCGGCGCACGCAGAAGCTGATGGACGCCGACCACTATCTGGCGGAGCACGATCTCGCGCCGCCGGCCGAAGCCGGGGTCGCCGGGCTCTCGCCGTCGGACGCGATCGCCGACGCCGGCACACTGCTGCGCCTCGCGCGCCGGTAGGAATCAGGAATTAGTCGCTCTTGGCCTCGCCGGAACTCTAGCGCTCGAGCGCAAACGTCCCCGGCTCGATCGCGGCGTTCGGCACCACCTCGTCGAACGCCATCGTCTTCGTGTCGCCGTTGGCGAACGTCATCCGCATGGCGTCGAGCAGCATCGACGATCGGCCCACCCACAGGTCCAGCCGCGTCAGCGCTTCGCGAATCTGTTTTCGCCTCGGCAGCATCGTGACGTGGTAGGTGCCGGGCCGCTCGCTGGTGTCGTGCTCCTCGATGTCGAACTGACCCCGCAGTTCGGCGGCGGTGCCGTTGACGAAGTATTTCTGGACGCGGTTCTGAGCGGTCCCGATGTCCGTTACCTGACGGATCTTGCGGCTGGGCCACGACATCGTCATCCGATTCCCGTCGATGAGGACGACGCGCGATTCGGGATCGACGTATCGCAGCACCACGCGTGCGGGCCGTTCGACCGCGAGCGTCCCGCGGGAGATCAGCGGGCGCGTGAGCAGCGACGAGGTGGTCGTCTCGGTGAAATGCGCCGTGAGCGTCTTCATCGCGCCGTTCGCGCGCTGGCCGCGCTGGTACAGGTCGTCGAACGAGTCGCGAGCCGGCGGCGCGACGGCATCCGCGCGGGCGATCAGCAGAAGCGCGGCCGCGATCGTCGCGATCGCGCGGATCGCATCGTCTAGACATCTTCGAAAGCCGCTGTCCTTGCGAATGAAGCAAGGTTTCGGCTTTCGAAGCTGTCTTGGTGCGGCCGCGTTGCGGCCGCCTAGTAACGAAGATTCGCCTTCTCCCGCCGTCCGGCTGACACTTGGCGGTCCAAGGCGAACCTTCGTTACAAGCCTCATCGAAGCAATGGTAACGTACGCCCCGTGCGCTCACCCGTCAGCGTGTCGGGCATCGGCGTCGTGTCACCGTTCGGCACGTCGCATTCGGCGTTTCGCGACGCGCTGCTCGAGGGACGGACGGCCGTCGCGCCGCTCGAGGGATTCGACACGGCCGGCTGCCGCACGATCCTGGCGGCGGAGGTCGTGGGCTTCGAGGCCTCGGCGTGGGTGCCGCCGATGAAGATGCGCCGAATGGATCGCACCGGCGTGTACGCCGTCGCGGCGACGAAGCTGGCGCTCGCCGATGCCGGCGCTTCGATTGCGCCGGAAGGCGACGACGGCATCGGCGTGGTCCTCGGTACGTGGACCGCGGGCGGCGGATCCACGCAGGTGTTCCTCGACGCGCTGTTCCGCAGCGGTCCGTCGGGAGCGCCGGCGCTCCTCTTCGACAGCACCGTGGCCAATGCGGCAGCCAGCCTTGCGGGACTGGAGCACCGGTTCCGCGGGCCGAACGTGACGATCAGTCATAAGGAAGCGTCAGGCCTCGCCGCCATCGTGAATGCCGTCGACCTGGTCCGCGAAGGACGTGCCGACGCCGTCCTGACCGGCGGCTCCGACGCGATCTTCGAGACGTTTTACAAAGCGCACGATCGCTTCGCCGTCATGTCGGCGCACGCGGCGTTTTCCAATCGCCTCGCGCCGTTCGACGCGGCGCGCGACGGGTTCGTGCTCGGCGAAGGCGCGTTCGGGCTGTGGATCGAGCGGGAAGGCCGCTCCGGCAATCGCGGCGGCGCGCACGGCGAGATTCTCGGCGTCGCGGCGTCGAGTGCCGCCGGCCCGCTCAACGCGTGGCCCGACCGCCCGCAGCCCCTGGCGCGGACGATGCGGCTCGCGATCGAGGACGCGGGCCTTGCACCAGACGCCGTCGACGTCGTCTATGCGTCCGCCAACGCGACACGCGAGCTCGATGCGGTGGAGGCGCAGGCGTTGACCGAGCTCTTCGGCGGCGCGAGAACGGTCGTGACCTCGGTGAAAGGCGCGCTCGGTGAATCCGGCGCATCGGGCGCCGCGGCGTGCGCCGCCGCGCTCGCGTGCGGCCGCATCGGGCGCGTTCCGCCGGTTGCCGGGCTGGCATGCGCGGATGCCACGGCGGCGGCGCTGCGGCTCGCGCGGACGGCAGTCGACGCGCCGGGCCCGGTCGCACTCGTCAACAGCTTCGCGAGCGGCGGCGCGCTGTTCAGCGTCGTGCTCCGCGTGGCATCACGTTGAGCGTGCAGAGCTCGATTTTCAACCACGAAGACACGAAGGTCCACGAAGATCACGAAGAAAGCCAATCTGTTGTCTTCTTCGTGCTTCTTCGTGTCTTCGTGGTCCCGGCAGTCGTTGTCGTCCTCGCTGTCGAGCGTGTCTAAAATGCAACCACGAAGACACAAAGGTCCACGAAGATCACGAAGAAAGCCAATCTGTTCTCTTCTTCGTGCTTCCTCGTGTTCTTCGGGTAGTGTCTGAAACCTGCGTTGTTCATTCTAGCCCTGCCAGAAGCTCGCGAAGCTCCCAGACGTGATCCGTGATTCCGGCTTCCATCGCGGGCGTCACGCGAAGCGAGCGGTTGAATACGACAGAAATTGTAGGACGCGAAGTGTGTTCAACGCCGCGTGCAGGTGCTCCCATTTCTTGCTATAGGCATAGGTCATACCGTATCGGCCTTAATGGACCCTACTTGCGCGTTTCAAGATATCGTTCGTCAACGCCTTTGCTTCCTGAAGCAGTTCAAGGCAGCGGGCGGTCCTGTTTTCAGGGAGCGGGGTCGTTGTCGAGATCAGCGTTTCGATCTCGGCGAGCATGTTCTGGAGCGCTTTGATCGGAACTGGATCGATGAGCATGCGCCCGACACTACGACAGTCGGCGATTTCCATCAAGCCGCCGAACAACGCAGGTTTCAGACACTACTCGTTCCTCGTACCTTCGTGCTCCCGGCAAAAGCCGTGGTGTATGATCACCGGATCATTGGCAGATCACCCCATCTCGTTCGCCCAGCCCTCATCGCGTGAGCCGAGCCTGAACGGGCGGGTCGCCGTCGTGACGGGCGGGTCGAGGGGCATCGGCCGCAGTATCGCCGAGGCGCTCGCGGCGAACGGCGCGGCCGTCGGCATCATGTTTCGCGAGCGCGAGGCGATCGCGCGCGAGTTCGAAGCCGCGGTGCGCGCCGGTGGCGGACGCGCGTGGGCGGGGCAGTGCCAGGTGGGCGACGAACCGTCGGTCGCGGCGTTTTTCGAGGCGGCGACTCGCGAGCTCGGACCGGTCGATATCCTGGTGAACAACGCCGGCATCGCCCGCGACGCGCACGTGATGTTTCACGACCGCGCCCGCTGGGACGAGGTGCTGAGCATCAACCTCGACGCGGCCTACTACTGCGCTCGCGCGGTGGTGCGCGGCATGCTGCTGCGCCGATGGGGACGCATCATCAACGTGTCGTCGCCGAGCGCGCGGCTGCCGCTGACAGGGCAGATCAGCTATGCGGCGTCAAAAGCCGGCCTCGAGGGGCTGACGCGCGCCTTGTCGCGCGACCTCGCGGCGAAGGGCGTCCTGGTCAACGCCGTGTCGCCGGGGCTGATCCAGACCGAGATGCTCGAGATGATGCCGGAAGCGGCATTCGCCGAGCACCTGAAAGGCGTGCCGATCGCCCGCGCCGGTCTGCCGCGCGAAGTGGCCGCTGTCGTCGCCTTTCTGGCGTCGGACGCGGCGAGCTACATTACTGGCCAGGTCATCGGAGTGGACGGCGGCCTGGGCTGAAGGGGCGGACACGTGCGTCCGACTCCCGAGCGCGCGACATCTTATGACTACCACGCCGGACAACCTGAAATGCGAGATCAAGCGGGCCATCGTGCGCAGCCTGCGCCTTCCGATGACGCCCGAAGAGATCGGCGATTCCATGCCGCTGTTCGACGAAGGGCTCGGCCTCGATTCGATCGACGTGCTGGAGCTCGTGCTCGAGATCGAACGCAGCTTCGGCGTGTCGATCGGCGACGAGCAAACAGGGATGAAGGTGCTGCGGTCGGTCGATACGATTGCCGAATACATCACGAGCGAGCGGGCCAAAAGCTCCGCATGAGTCGTGGGCAGCGATACGCGCAACGTCTTCACGGTCGATTTGGAAGAATGGTTTCACGTGTGCGGCGTCGGCGGTGCGCTGGCGGGTGAGAACTGGGACCGGCTCCCAACGCGCGTCGAGGAGACGACCCGGGACATCCTCGATCTTCTCGATCGGCGCCACGTCAAAGCGACCTTCTTCGTCGTCGGATGGGTGGCGGAGCGGCATCCCCGGCTGATCGAAGCGGTCCGCGCCGCCGGCCACGACTTCGGATCGCACGGGTACATCCACCAGCGGGCCTACGATCTAGGCCCCGAGGCGTTTCGCGACGACCTTCGCAGGAGCCTTCGCGCCCTGACCGCGGCGGGGCTGCCGCCGGTGACCATGTTCCGCGCGCCGGAATGGTCGATCAACGACCGGTCGCTCTGGGCGCTCGACACGTTGGCCGAGGAAGGCGTGACGGTCGACGCGAGTATGGCGCCGTTGCGGATTGTCGGGGCGCTGACGTATCCGCGGTATCCTCATATAAGGCACACGCGCGCCGGACCGATAACAGAGGTACCCCCTCTTGTTGCGGATCGGTTTCGGCACGTGATGCCGATGGGTTGGGGGTGGGGGCTGAGGATGAGCTCCCCGAAGCGCGTGCTTCGCGCGATTGACGCGGTCAACCGTGCGGGGCTGGCGGCCGTCCTGACGGTCCATCCCTGGGAGCTCGACCCGAATCCCCCTCGGGTGCGTCTCCCGGCCACGTTGCACTTCGCACACTATTTCCGGCTGGGCGGATTTCGAGAACGGCTGAGCGCCGTCCTCGAGGGCGCCGCGTTCGGCCGCATCGGAGACATGGCACCAGTTTCGGCGACCTTGTGATCACCAAATTCCGTCCCGCACTCCTTGTCTGGGCCGTTGTGTGCCCGTTGTGGTGTCCGGTCGCCGCCGCGACCGCGGCGCCGGCGGAGCCGCCGCCGGCAGCCGCCCCGCGCCTTGCGATCGACGACGAGCCCGAAGGCGCCGCGGCTCGCGTGCTGGACCAGACGGGAGCGCTGCCCATTCCGATCGGCGTGCGCGTCAGCCTGCCGGCGCTACGCGCGGATGCCGCGCTCGACGCGCGACTGGCCGCGTTCGGCAAGCGTCGTGTTCCGGTCTGGCTGTCGCTGCCCGCGCCCGAGTCGCTGGACGACCTCGACCGCTGGCGGAGCGCGCTGCGTGCCATGATCGATCGGCATGGATCGCTGCTGACGATTCTCGAACTGGTGTTCGATGGTCAACCGGCGCGCGTTGCGAGCTTCGCCGTGCAGGTCGCCGCGACCGAAGTGCGGTCCAGCCACGACGCGATCCGGATCGCGGTCGGCGGTCCCGCGATGACCGATCGCGCGCGGCGGGAAGAGATTTACACCACTCAGCTCGCGCCGTACGTCGATCTGCTCGCGATCCAGGAGGGAATCGAGCCGGGCATCGGCGGGTGGCTCCACCAGATCGATCCGAGCGCGGCGATTCTTCTGACCGCGCCGGCGGCGGCTGCCCTCGCCGGCGAGCCGGCGCGGCGCATCGTCGATGGCGTTCTTCAGGACCTGGGCACCGACGTGGTGATGCATGCGTGGCGCGCGGCCGATGTGACGCCTGCCGCGCTGCGCGCGCTGAGCGCTGTCCCCGATCTGCTCATCGACGACATCTCGATCCTCGACCCTCAGGGCGTCAATTTGTCGCTGCATCTCGGCGCGACCGATATCACCCACTCGCTGCCGCATCGCCTGCTGTTCGACGGCCGCACGTTCGCGACCTATCTCGTCTATTGGGGAGACGCCGAGGCGCAGCCGCTCCAGATGTCGCTGGTGCTGCCGGTGGAAGGTCTCCCTGGCGTGCACGATGTGATCGCGGGCGTCCGGAGCAGCGCGGCCAGCTACACGCGCGAGCAGGCCACGGGCCGGGTCGAGGCCGCCGCGTTGTTGACGGGCCGGCCGATGGTCGTCGACTTCAATGAGGGGGCCGCCGAAGTGATGGCCGAGCGCACCAGCGTGTCGGCGGAGCGGCGGCTGTCGATCGGTGAGATCATCGCGCGCCATCAGCAGCAGCAGCGCGCCCAGGACACGCTGGTCAGGAGTTACATCGCGCACGCGCGCATGCAGCAGCACTTCCGGCCGACGGTCACCGACCCGGGCTACGACGTCGCGACGGAAAACCGGTACTTCGTCGCCGGCACCGACGTCGAGTGGGAAGAGCTGTCGTTCTCGGTGAACGGCTCGAAGTGGGGCGCCGACCGGCCCGCGTTTCCGCTGCTGCAGCCGGAAAAGGTGCTGTCGCTGCCGCTGCAGCTGCGTTTCGACGACGGCTATCGTTACCGCCTGGCCGGCGCCGAGCGCGTCGACGGCTTCGAGTGCTATGTGGTCCGGTTCGATCCGGTGCGCGAAGACAGCGCGCTCTACAAAGGGACCGTCTGGATCGACAAGAAGACGTTCGCGCGCGTGCGGGTGCAGGCGGTGCAGGGCGGGCTCGCGGCGCCGGTCGTCTCGAACGAGGAGACGCAGCATTACACGCCCGTGGCGGTCGGCAACCGGCCGGTGTTCCTGTTCAGCGGCCTGTCGGCCAGGCAGATCGTGCTGATCGCTGGCCGTAACCTGCTGGTCGAGAAATCTGTCGAGTTCACCGAGTTCAAGGTAAACGACGAGGAGTTCGAGCGCCAGCGCGCCTCGGCGCGCGAGAGCGATCGCGTGATGTACCGCGAGACCGATCGCGGGCTGCGCTACTACGTGAAGGAAGAGGGCAAGCGGGTCGTCAGCGACCGCGCGACGGGTCACGCCAAGGCCATGGCCATCGGCACGACCATCGATCCGTCCTTTGCTTATCCGCTGCCGATGTTCGGAATCGATTATCTGGACTTCCAGTTCGGATCGCCGAACCAGCAGCTGGCCATTCTGTTCGCCGGCGTGCTGGCCGCCGGGAACATTCAGCGGTCGAAGATCGGCCACACGCACCTCGATGCGAGCGTCGACTTCTTCGCGATTGCTCCGCCGTCGAGCGATCGGCTGTACGGACCGAGCGGCGAGGCCGGCAGCGAGCGCCTGCTGACGTGGCCGCTGTCCACCGGGCTCAATCTCGGCTGGCAGGCCACACCCTTTCAGAAGGCAACGCTTCAATATCAGTTCCGGTTCGACGGCTATGTGAAGGACAGGACGACCTCCGCGGCCTTCGACGTACCGTCGAGCACGGTGACGCAGGGAATCGGCGGCGCGTGGGATTACCGGCGCGGCGGATACAGCCTGCTGGTGAACGGCACGTGGTTCGGCCGCACGACGTGGAAACCATGGGGTCTCCGCCAGCCGGGCGAAACGCGGGCGACGACGACGTCGCCCCAGACGTACGAGAAGTACCAGGCGAGCCTGTCGCGAGACTTCTACTTCAACCCGTTCCAGAAGATTCATCTCAACGGGTCGTGGTTCAGCGGCCACGATCTCGATCGGTTCGCAAGGTATCAGTTCGGTCTCTTCGACGACACGCGCATCCACGGCGTACCGGCCTCAGGCGTCCGCTTCGGCGAGCTGGCGATGGTGCGCGGATCCTATTCGCTGAACATCTTCGAGCAGTACCGTCTCGACCTGTTCCTCGATCGGGCGTGGGGCCGCGACGATCCGGGGCATGGCTCGTGGGATCCGATCTCCGGTTTCGGACTGGCCGTCAACGTGCGCGCGCCCTGGAATACGATTCTCCGCGCCGACTTCGGCAAGAGCATTCTGCCTGCGCGCTACGGCCCGCTGGGCTCGACCACGCTGCAGATCCTGTTGCTGAAGCCGCTTCGGTGATGCCGATGCTCCGCGCCGATCTTCACGTCCACACGTGCCACTCGAAGGTGAGCGGCACGATGCCGTTTCTCGGCAGCCGCGACTGCTATTCGCCGCCGGCCGAGGTCTATCGCGTGGCGAAGGCGCGCGGCATGGATCTCGTCGCGTTCACCGATCACGACTCGATCGGCGGCGCACTCGAGCTGCTGAACGATTATCCAGATCTGCCCGACGTGATCGTCGGCGAAGAAGTGTCGTGCCGCCTGCCCGACGGTGACATCGAGGTGCACCTGGCGGTGTACGGAATGACCGAGGCGCTCCACCGCGAGCTGCAGCCGCTCCGGCGGAACGTCTTCGACGTCATCGCCCGGCTGCGCGAGGCCGACGCCCTCTTCGCGCTGAATCACCTGCTGCACTTCTCTCGTGGGCGGGTGCCGCTCGACCGGTACCTGCGGCTGCTCGATAACGTGCCGGCCCTCGAGGTCCGCAACGGGACGATGATGGCGGCGCATAATACGCTCGTGGAGCAGATTGCGAGGCACTGGCCCGCGCGGTGCTCGCCGGACGGGCGGTTCCGCATGGTGGCGGGCAGCGACGCGCACACGCTGCGCCGCGTGGGGACGACCTGGACGATGGCGCCCGCGCGGACGCGTGACGAGTTCATCGCCAGCCTTCGCGAGGGCCGCGGATCGCCCGGCGGCCTGCACGGCACCACATCGACGATCGCCCGCGACGCCTACGGGGTCATCGCCTCGTATATGGGCTCGCTTCTCGGTTTCGGCCCGCGCGATCTCCGCCCGCTGCGCCGCGCGGCGTGTCTCGCGTTCGCGACCGTGTCCCTGCCATTCCAGTTCATGCCGCTGCTGATGTCCGCGAAGAGCAAGGCGGGCGAGCGGCGCGCCGTCGAGCAACTCACGGCGTATCTGTTGGACCCCGCCTCAGTGGCACCGTCGATGCCCCACGAGGAGCGCGAGGCTTTCAGCCGGGCCGGGACTTCATCCGAGCTGGAGCGCGAGCCTTTCCGGCCTCCGCTCGTTCAGGAGCACGCCGAGCTACGGCCCGGCACGCCGAAGCGCCCATGGCGCGAAGGCGGCAGCCGCGCGTCATCCGGCCCATGACGACGCGCGTCGCGATCACCGGCGTTGGACTGATCACGGCGCTCGGGGCGACGCGCGAGGAAAGCTGGCGCCGCATGCTGGCGGGCGAATGCGGCGTTCGTGCCGCGACGGTCTTCGACACCGAGGGGTACCGGAGCCGCGTGGCCGCCGAAGTTGACATGGATTCGGTGGACGCCGACGCGACCCCCCTCGAGCGGCGCCGACGCTCCCGCAGCGACCGGATCGGCCTGCGGGCCGCCAACGAGGCGCTCGCCGACGCGGGTGTGCTCGACGGTCACGTCGACCGCTCTCGCATCGGCGTCTTCCTCGGAGCGGGAACGGCCGATCTGCTGCGCAACGAGGATTTCTACCGCACGTGGATCTCCGCCGGCCTGCAGCGCACGCGCCTCTCGGACGTCTGGAATCATTTTCCCAGCACGCCGGTCGACGTCATCGCCGAGCGCTTCGGCTTCGAGGGCCCCCGCGCGTGCGTGGTGGCGGCGTGCTCGTCGGGCACCATCGCGATTGGCCGCGGTGTGGAGGCGATTCGCGCGGGCCGCGCCGACGCGGTGCTCGCGGGCGGCACCGACGCGCTCGCGCGTCTGACGTTCAGCGGCTTCAACCTGCTCCGGCTGATGGACGCATCGCCCTGCCGGCCGTTCGATCGCAGCCGCGCCGGCATGAACATCGGCGAAGGCGCCGGCATGCTCGTGCTGGAAGACCTCGAGCGCGCGCGGCGGCGCGGGGCGACGATCTATGCCGAGCTGGCGGGCCACGGTCTGGCGTGCGAGGCATTCCACCCGACGGCACCCGAGCCGGAGGGGCGGCCGGTGGCGGCCGTCGTGACGCTTGCGCTGCACGATGCCGTGATCAATGCCGACGAAGTGGATCACATCAACGCCCACGGCACGGCGACGCCCCAGAACGACGCGGCCGAGGCGCGCGGGTTCGGGCGCGTGTTCGGCGACCGTGTCCGCCGGATCCCGGTCACGTCGATCAAATCGATGATTGGCCACTGCCTCGGCGCCGCCGGCGCGGTCGAAGCCGCGGCGCTCGCGCTGACAGTGGCGCGCGGAGCGATTCCCCCCACGATTCATCACGGGGAAACCGACGACGATTGCGCGATTGACGTCGTGGCGAATCAGGCGCGCGAGCAGCGCGTGCGCTGCGCCGTGTCCACCTCACTGGGGTTCGGCGGGAACGATTCGGCGATCGTGATGAGAGCCTTGTAATTAAGAATTAGGAATTTGGAATTCAGAATGCGTACCCCGGCTGAAGTTCGGGTACGAATTCCAAATTCTGAATTCCTAATTCCAAATTCCTAAGTTGCGTCAGCCGCCGCCTCAGCGCGGCGCCTTGTCCTGACGGCTCCGTCTGGCACGCCAGTACTCCTTCATCCGTTTGGCGATCGCCATCCGCTGTGGGAGCGTAGCCGACTTCGGCGCCGACTTCGCCGGCGTAGGCGCCGCGGGCTTGGGAAGAGTAACCGGCTCCACGCGCAACGCGCCCTTCTTGCGAGCGCCCGCGGCTCGTGGCTTCGCGGTCTGCGCCATCTCGATTCCGAACATCTCCGACAGATCGTCGGCGTCGAGGACCTTCCCGACCTTCGGTCCTTTTCCAGTCTGCGCCAGGCCCTTGCCCGCCCGTGTGATGAGATCCTGCTGATCGACCTTACGTAGCGCGAACAGGAGATCAGGTTTTTCGTCCAGACGGGCGCCGATGCCGTACAGCACGGCCGCGACGTGTTTGCACATCGACGCCCAATCGGGACAGCTGCACGTGAATTCGATCTCCGCCGGCGATGGGAAGAGGCCGGTCTTTTCCTGACAGATGCGCGTCATCACACCCTGAGAGAACCGTCCCTGCAGCAGCTCGACGAGCGAGTCGATGGCGCCTGCACAGTCCTTGCAGACGGCGCCCCAGCGGCCCTTCGGGACGGCGGCGACCTTCACCTCGATCCGATAGAGGTCTGAACCGCTCACCATCGCCGTCACGGCGCCGGGCGCGATCTGCAGATCCACCACCGAGCCGTTGCGAACGTAGGTCCGGCCGCGTGGCAGCCGGTTCGCGAAGTCGCTGTAACGCTCGAGGTTGTCGCACCAGGCCTTGCCCCAGAACGTCTTCGCGATCTTGCGACCGTCGATGACCACCGGCGAGGTCCGCTGGCCTTTCTTCGCGAGCTTCGCCGCTTCGCGCGCGGCCTGACGCCGGCGAGCGGCGACCGGGACGTAGGGTTTCCAATCGTAGTAGTCCATGTGCTATTCCTGTGATGCGGCGTGAAGATCGAGCGCGACCAGCTTCAGCAGCTCGTCGTTCTTCATCTCGGTCAGCAGCAGCTCGGCGCCACCTCCGAGCAAATCCTCTGACAGCTGCCGCTTCGAGTCGATGAGCTGGTCGATCTTTTCCTCGACCGTCCCGCGGCACAAGAACTTGTGCACGAGCACGTTCGCGGTCTGGCCGATACGGAACGCGCGATCTGTCGCCTGATTCTCGACCGCGGGATTCCACCAGCGGTCGAAGTGAATCACATGCGACGCGGCCGTGAGGTTGAGCCCCGTGCCGCCGGCCTTGAGCGAGAGGACGAAGAACGGCACGGCCTCGTCCTCTTGAAACCGCCGCACCAGCGCCTGGCGTTTCTTGACGTCGGTCCCGCCGTGCAGGACGAGCCCGGGCCGCCCGAATACCGATCCGAGGAAAGCGGAGAGCGGAGCGGTCACCTCGCGGAACTGCGTGAAGACGAGCGCTTTCTCCTGCTTCGCGGCGATCACCGCGGCAATTTCGCGCAGGCGGGCGAACTTGCCGCTGTCCGCCTCGGCCCACGCCTGGTCGCCGAGCCAGTGCGACGGATGATTGCAAATCTGCTTGAAGCGCATCAGAAACGCCAGCACGATGCCGCGGCGCTTGATGGCGTCCGCGTCGCGCAACTTCGTATCCAGCTCGGTCGCCAGCTCCTTCACCGCTTGTTGGTAGAGCGCCGCCTGCGTGCGGGTCAGATGGCAGTACGCTTTCACCTCGGTCTTGTCCGGCAGGTCGGCGATGACCGCTTTGTCCGTCTTCAGACGTCTGAGGATGTACGGGCGCACCAGCTCGCGCAGCGGCGCGTACGGATTCTGCGGCCGCTCGGCGAGGCGCTTGGTGAAGCTCGAAAACTCCCTGCCGGAGCCGAGCAGGCCGGGGTTGATGAAATCGAAAATGGACCACAGGTCTCCGAGCCGGTTCTCGACGGGCGTGCCCGTCAGGGCGATCCGCGCGTGCGCATCGAGCTCTTTCGCGGCCCGCGTCTGCCTGGCCCCAGGGTTCTTGATGGCCTGCGCTTCGTCCAGCACCGCCAGGTGCCACGGAATCTTCACCAGCCCGGGGATTCGCAGGAGAGATCCGTAGCTCGTGATCACGAGGTCCACAGCCGTGAGTCGCTCCAGATCGAGCGCTTGCAGATCAGCGGCGGCCATGGCGGATGGATGCGCGACGAGCGTTCTGAGAGCCGGCGCGAAGCGCGCGATCTCGGACATCCAGTTCGCCAGGAGCGACGCGGGCGCCACGAGCAGGCTCGTGCGCCGCATTCCGTCATCCTGACGGCGTCGCACCAACATCAACGCCAGCACCTGCATCGTCTTACCCAGGCCCATATCATCGGCGAGGCAGGCGCCGAGGCCCAGCGTGGACAACAAATGCAACCATCGCACGCCCACCTGCTGGTAGTGCCGCAGCGTCGTCTTGAGGTCATCGCCGGGCTCGACGCGCGCGAGGGCGTCAGGGCCACGAAGCTTCTCGAGCGTGTTCGCGAGCCACGGACCGGCCACGATGCGCGACCAGTCGGGCGCCGCGTCGATCGCGCGGCCGCCCGAGACGTTCGCGCCAGCCAGCAGACGCATCGCCTCCGCAAAAGTGAGCCCGCGTCCCGCCGCCTCCCGCTGGACCGCTCGAAACTCTTCGAGCATTCGAGCGAGCTTCTCTCGATTCAGTTCGACCCAGTGTCCGCGGACGTAATGAAGCCCATCGGAGCTGGCAAGCAGCTTCTTGATCTCCGCCGCGGTCAGGCGCTCGCCGTCGAGCGTGACTTCCATCTGGAAGTCGAGCAGCGCGTCCGCGCCGAGACCGGACGGCGTCTTGCCACCAACCGTCGCGCTTACCTGCGGGCGCGGCGGACGATTCGCCCGCCACGTGGCAGGCACGCGTACAACGATGCCGGCGGATTCGAGGAGAGGAAGGTCGGTCAGGAGCTGAAAGGCTTCCGCGGGCGACCAGCGCAGCGGATGATAGATCTCGCCGGCGTCGACCATCGTCTTGAGCCACGTGCACCGTTCGGCCGCGCGCTGAACCGGCAGGAGCAGCGACAGCAGCCGCGCTTTGTTGGCCGGGCCCGCGTACTCGCGCAGGGCCTGACCGAGCGGGAGGTGCTGGGCCTTCGCGTGCGCCGACAGCCTCGTCGTATAGGTCGCCAGGAACGCGAAGGGCGCGTCCTCGTCTTTCTTGTTCTCGGCGAGGTTGAAGTGAACGCGGCCAACCAGGTGCCAGGCGGCGCTTTTGCGCGACAGGAAGTCTTGAACCGAGCCCCTGGACTCGGACAGCTCGGATCGAAACGCCGTGTCGAGCGCGTCCCAGAGCGCCTGGAGCATTGCGGCGGTCAGATACTCCGCGCCAGTCATCGGCGGCGCGGCGGACGCAAATGCTTCGAGATCGCCGTTCGAGAGCGGCGGGACGTGCGCCAGCGCTCCGCGGTTATCGATGTCCGGCAGCGTGCACACCGCCGTCACGTAGCGCGCGCCGAATTCACGCCAGTAGCCGAACACGGGCGGCAGGGCAGTGCCCACCTCTCCCGCGCCCAAATGCAGGAGTCCGTGACCGGGGCCGCGCGCAAATGACTCCTCGATCTTGCGTGCCAGATCGGGAGGCAGCCCGGGCGCGTCGTCCACAGGCGCGAGCAGCAAGCGACCGTGAGGCGTCAGGATTGGGCCGAGGGTGAACATCAACCGACAGTCACCCCAGCCGGCGTCAGCTGCAGCGGGCCGATGTCGAGCAGCCCCTGCTCGCCGGGCCCCGCTGCGGCGACGAACCGCGGGAGCGCCGGGTGTCGCTCGGCGGCGATCGCCTGCCACGTGCGCGCGAAGGCCTCGAGCAGGGCGTAGTTCTCCGCCAGCCGCCGCCGCAGCACTTCGTCCTCGACGATCGGATCGCCAAGCGTGGCCTGCAGCCGGCGCAGGAACTCGACGTCGATGACGTTGGTCGACGCGCGCGCGTAGCTGCTGCCTGCGTCGGCGCGGTCCCACGCCTTGAGGAACTGCTGCATGCGCGCGTGCAGGACGAAGAAGCGCCGCATCAGCGGCTCGATCGAGGCGATGAATTCCGGCCGGCGGAGCCGCCGCTGAAAGAACAACAGAGCCGTAATCGCCCAGTAGCAGGCATTGTCCCACGACACCTTCGCCGTCATCACCTGAGCGTTCCCCATGATGGGGTACTGCCCGTCGTACAGCCGGATGAACGCGTCGAACAGGCGCAGGTACGTGGCATTGAACGCCTCGGCGCGCGCCGCCACGTCCTCGCCGCGCGCATCGCGCACGATGAGATCGGTGACGTAGTCATTGCCCATGGCGATGAAATCGGAGCCCGGCGAGTAGAACGGATCCGTGAAGACGCCCGCCTCCCCGACGAGCGCCCAGCGATCCGCCGAGAACACGCGCGCGCAGCCGTGCGCGAAACGCTGCAGGGCGAGGAAATCCTCGAGCTCCGAGGCGTGCGCCTCCATGACCGCCGCGGCCTGCGGCTCGAATTCGCGCAGCCAGTCGAGCGCGCGCTCGAACCGGTTGATGCGCGCGAAGGGGTGGAGGTCGGCGTCGGCGACAATCCCGAAGCTGTGACTGCCTGAGCCGAGCGGGATCAGCCAGAACCAGTAGCCGACGCCCATCAGGTGGACCGTGCTGAGCCAGCGAAGACCTGACGGCACGCGCGCATTCCACGCCGGATCGTCCGACCACTCGTCGATCTTGATGCGCGAGCGGAATCGCCACCACGCCGCGTTCGCGCCGTGCGTGCTCGGACGAACCAGCCCGAGCTGCCGCTTCAGCAGCCCGGCCCTGCCGCTCGCGTCGACGACCCAGCGCGCCATGACGTCGCGCGATCCACCGGGCCCGGCGAGCGACACGCGATGCGCGGCGGCCGGGTCGAGCGTGATCGATCGGACGCGGCAGCCGTCGAGCACGGTCGCGCCCAGTTCTGCGTTCGTCCGCAGCAGAAAGTTCTCGAGCCGCCCGCGATCGAGCTGGAACGAAGGGACCGGCGGGAAATTCGGCGGGCCGAGCTCGACCCGCTGCGTGAGATCGCGATTGTCGCCGTGCGGGAAGAAGTACCGCAGGCCGAGCTTCTCGAGCTGCCGCGACCGGAGATGCGGCTCGAGGCCCAGCCGCTTCTGAAAGTAGTGGGCGCCGATCTCGACGCTCGACTCGCCCACCTTGAACGCGGCCTCGGGAACCGGATGCGGCCGCTTCTCGACGATCAGCACCCGCAGCGCGGGGGCTTCCTGGCGCAGCTGCCGCGCGAGGCATCCGCCCGCGAGGCCACCGCCCAGAATCGCCACATCGTAGTGATCGCCGGCCCCTGTCTCGGTCACCGCGCGATATTCTAGCAGCCCGTGCCGAAGGCCCGCGAGGGCGGCCCTCTTGACTCGGATGTTCACCGGCGCGACGGACTGTAGGGTAGATTCAGATCCATGAAGCGCTTTCTCGTCCCCGCCCTCGCCGCCATCGTCCTCGCCGCGCCGGCCGCGCAAAACCGCATGACCTATTCCGTCGTGTCTGCGGAGAACGGGCACGTCGCGCTCGGCCTGGCGCTGCGGCGCCTGAATGTCTCCGGCACGTTGATGCAGGCGCCCGCACACCCCGACGACGAGACCAACGCGCTCTTCGCGCTGTTCACGCACGGCATGGGGTTGCGATCGGTCGACGTCCAGAACAACCGCGGCGAAGGCGGACAGAACGAGATCGGCCCCGAGCTGTTCCGCGAGATCGGCGTCCTGCGGACCTCGGAGCTGCTGGCCGCGCATCGCATCGACGGCGCCGAGCAGTACTTCACGCGCGCCATCGACTACGGCTACTCGTTCGATCCCGAAGAAGCGATCAACAAGTGGGGCCGCGACGCGATCATCGGCGACTACGTGCGGCTCATCCGCACGCTCCGGCCCGACGTGCTCCTCACGATGAACATTCAGGGACGCGGCGGCGATCGCGCGCACGAGGCGACGACGGTGCTCGTGCGTGAAGCCTATCGCGCGGCCGGCGATCCGTCGCGGTATCCCGAGCAGATCGGCGAGGGCCTACGCGCGTGGCAGCCACGCAAGCTGTACTTCTCCGCGGGCTTCGGTGGGTTTGGCGGCGGGGGCCGCGGCGGGCGGGGCGGCCGCGGAGGCGCCGATGCAGCGCCCGCGACCCTGCCACCGGCGCCCGCCGTGAGGGTGACGCGTGCCAACACGGCAATGTACGACGAGCTGCTCGGCCGCACCTACGCCGAGATCGGCGCCGACGCGCACAGCAATCACAAATGTCAGGGGACATCCGGGCTGCCTGCGCTGCCCGGCCTCGCCGCCGGCCGCGGCGGAGGCGGCGGGGGACAGTACCAGCTCGTGGATTCGACGATTCCCGGTCAGATGGCGAAGGACGAGTCGTCGCTCTTCGACGGCATCGACATCACCTTGTCCGGCGTGGCGCAGTTTGCGGGCCCGAATCCGCCGGCCGCACTCACCGGCGGCCTCGCGGCGATCGTCGAGCAGGGCGCGATCGCGAAGAAGGCGTTCGATGACGGCGACGGACGCGGCACCGCGGCGCCGATCGAGGCGGGCCTCACGGCGCTGCGCGCGCTTCGCGGACAGCTCGGCGCGATGCGTTTGAGCGACACGGCGCGGTACGAGATCGATTACCGCTTGAAGCTGGAGGAGCGCGACTACGAGGACGCGCTCCTCGCGGCCCACGGCCTGACCTTCGACGCGGTCTCTGACGATGGGCTCGTGATTGGAGGCCAGCCGGTGAAGCTGTCGCTCGTCGCGGTGAACCGGGGCGCTTCGGACGTCGCTGTCAGCGCCTCGGTCGCCGGCTTCGACGGCCAGCCAGCCTGTGCGCCGGCCTCCATCAAAAAAGATGGCGGCGTCTTCACGTGCGTGACCGATGCGCGCGTGCCGGCTGACGCGAAGCTCACGAGCCCGTATTTCTCCGACATCTACTGGAAGACGCCGTCGAATCCGGCAATCAATATCTTCGAGCCCGGCGTGCCGTTCGGCGTGCCGTTCGCGCCCACGCCGTTCCGCGTGACGTTCCACGTCAAGGCGGGCGGCGCCGACGTCACCAGGGAGCTGCCGATTCAATACCGCTACGTGAGGGATATTTTCAACGGCGACAAACGCATGGAGTTGAACGTTGTGCCGGCCTTCTCGGTTCGCGTGACGCCGTCGCTCGCGGTGATGCCGGCGCCTTCCGGTGCGGGATCGGCCGGGCCGCTCGAGCGTGAAATCCATGTCGCGGTGACCAACGGCACCCAGGGCGCCGCCGCGTCCACCGTCGCGCTCGACCTGCCCGCCGGCTGGACGTCGGACCCGGCGTCCTCCGCGATCAGCTTCAGCCGCGAGGACGAGTCGCTGTCGGCACGCTTTCACGTCACGGCTCCCGCGCGGGTGAAGACCGGCGAGTACACGGTGCGCGCGATCGTCACGTCGGCGGCGATCGGCGCCGCGCGCTTCACGAGTGGTTACGAGGAGATCGAATACCCGCACATCCAGCGCCGCCAGATCGTCAAGCCGGCCGAGGCCTCGCTCAAAGTGATCGACGTGAAGATCGCGCCCAACCTGCTGGTCGGCTACGTCAACGGCGTGGGGGACCAGGTGCCGCCGGCGATCGAGCAGCTCGGCGCGAAACTGTCGTTCATCGAGCAGGACGAGCTCGCGTGGGGCGACCTGTCGAAGTACGACGTGATCGTCACCGGCGTGCGCGCGTACGAGCGGCGCGACGATCTCCGTGCCTACAACCGGCGCCTGCTCGACTACGCGCAGCGGGGCGGGACGGTAATCGTTCAGTACAACAAGTACGAGTTCAACCAGTCGCAGTTCGGTCCGTATCCCGCGCAGGTCAGCGGCAACCGCGTGTCGGACGAAACCGTGCCGGTGAAGATCCTGGTGCCGGGCCATCCGGCGTTCAACTACCCGAACAAGGTCGGCGCGTCGACGTGGGCCAACTGGGCGCAGGAGCGCGGGCTGTATTTTCTCGGCCAGAAGGATCCGAGGTACGTGGACCTCGTGTCGATGACAGACTCGTTTCAGGACAACCCCGGCGAGAAGTTGGGATCGCTCGTGGAGGCGCGCGTCGGGAAGGGCCGGTGGCTGTATCTCGGGCTCGGGCTGTGGCGACAACTCCCGGCCGGCACCGACGGCGCGTACCAGTTGCTGGCGAACTTGCTGAGCCTGCCGAAGGCGCCATAGAGAATTATGAATCGAGAATTAGGAATTTGGAATTCGTGCTCCTATTCCAAATTCCAAATTCGTCATTCCTAATTCAATGAGTCGGCGGCTTCCGATTCGGCACAGCTGGGCGCAACGCGAAGAGGACGATCGCTGCGAGCGTTACCATCAAATCGAAGACCCTCGCGCTGCTGGGGACTAATCGCTATCAGCAGTTTCAATCCACGCGCCCGCGCGTCGGCGCGACTCGATGAAGGCTCCAGGATCTGCCGTACGCCGTTGGCGTTCTGATCGATGATTGATGTGAACGGAATGAAGTAAATCACGCGATCGAGACCGTGCGCTCTCGCGTGGTGCATCGCGAAACGAAGGCTGGCGAGAGTCTTTCCGCCGCCCGTTGGGACCGTGAGCGAGTAGGTACCCCTGGCGCGCGACGCCCCTTCCAGGCAGTGGCGGGAGATGGCTCGCCGCAGGTGATCGATCGCGAGTTCTGGGTGAAGGCCTTCGAGGTGGTCCTCCAAGCGGGAAATCAACACGTCCCACTCGGCATACCGGCCTTTCGTTCTCAGTCGCTCCCCGCCTGGCTTCTCGAAATCAGCAGTGTCAATTCGGTCGGCATCGATGAGGCAGCTGAACAACACACGGACCAGTAGGCCGACTTGCTGCGCGACGAAACCCTTGTCGTTCTTGGCGGGGGCTCTGTTGCGCGATCTGCTTCTCGATAGTGGGCGATGAAGGCAGGATTCGTGCTCACGCCTTCATGCTCCTTGAGGCAAGAGTTCGGGACGATTCTGGCGCGAATGACCGCGAATAGGTCTGATGCATCATCAGGCCTGCAGGAAGGGCCTTGCTATCACGATGGTGTGACAGGGCAGGTCACACCTGGTCGGGTAACGGCAGGGTTTTCAAGCTGTGGGCGAATGGTCGTCAACTTGTAGGCTTCAACCGCATTTCGCGAGCGCGGAACACCCGTCCGGCCCTTCCCGCCCTACCCGACCCACCTGCCCTACCCGCCCGCTACTGCGTCGCGTAAGCCGCGCTCTTCTTCCCCTGCAGCCACTCATCCATCCAGCCGACGATGTGCTGCAGGCGCTCGGCGCGGTGCCATGGCTCGCCGGACCGCGAGAGCTCGTGGGTCTCGTGCGGGAAGCGGACCATCACCGTCGGGACTTTCCGGTATTTGAGCGCGCGGAACATCATCTCGCCGCCGTCAGCGGGCGGCGTGCGGTAATCGGCGTCCCCGTTCACGAGCATCAGCGGTGTCGTCACGTTGGCGACGTGCGCGATCGGCGACCGCGCCGCGAAGTCGTGCGGATCCTCCCACGGCGCCTTGCGGAACCACGTCGGCTGGAACAGCGTAAAGTCCGCGGGGAACCAGAAGCCGTACCAGTCCGCGATGTCGCGTTGTGAAACCGCCGCCTTGAAGCGCTGCGTCTGCGTGATGGTCCAGTTCGTCAGCAGCCCGCCGCCGCTGCCGCCGGTGACGCCGAGGCGGCTGGCGTCCACGTAACCTTTTTTCAGCACTTCGTCGACGCCGGCCATCAGATCTTTGTAGTCGTCGCCCGGGTAGTGATACTGGATGATGTTGCCGAAGTCCTGCCCGTAAGACGTGCTGCCGCGCGGGTTCGTGAACAGCACGACGTAGCCCTTTGCCGCGATCCACATGAACTCGTGGGTGTATGTGTTGCCGTACGCGGAGTGCGGGCCGCCGTGGATCTCGAGGATCAGCGGGTATTTCCTGCTCGCGTTGAAGTCCGGCGGCTTGAGGATCCAGCCCTGAATACTTTTTCCGTCGAATGTCCTGTACCAGATTTCCTCGGGCTGGCTCTGTTGAATGTCTTTGAAGAGATCGTCGTTGACGTGCGTGATCTGCGTCGCGGGTGCGCTCGGCCGAAGCTTTCGCGCTCCCTCGGGCCGAAGCCTTTCTGCCTCCGCTCGCTCGCGATCCGCGCGAGCTTCGGCGAGGCTCGCCGACGAGCCTTCGGCGCGAGGGCGCGGCGTGGCATCGACGATGGCGATGTCGCCGATGTTGGTCTGCGTCGACACGGTCGCGGCGATTTTCGAGGCGTCGGGCGTCGCGCTGTACGCGACGACGTCCTGGATGCCGTCGGTGAGCGGCTCGACGCTGCCGGTCGCGATCGAGACGCGCTTCAGATTCGCGCTGCCTTTTTCGGCAGAGACGACGACGAGCGACGCGCCATCCTTCGACCAGAGGATCGGCTTGCGGTTGCCGCCGCGCGGCGCAGCCTGATCGCCGCCGATGCCGCCGGCGATGTCGAAGTCGTAGCTCGCGGTGAGATTCCTGGGCGTCGGGGTCACACCCCGGTTTGCGCTCGTGGCGGGGCCTGACCCCGACACGTCCACCACCCACAGGTCCGGCTGGCTGTAGGACCTGATCGGGTTGCCGCGCAGCGTGCCGATGAACGCGATCCGCTTCCCGTCAGGCGAAACCGAGAGATTGCTGATCTCACCGGCGATGCTCGCCACCTTCGTGATCGGTCCGCCGCCGGACGGCACGGCGAACAGCTCGGCAGCGCTCTCGTCGTAGTACGGCTCCGGAACCCGCGTCGAGACGAAGTAGATCTTCGAGCCGTCCGGCGCCCATTCCATGCCCCGCTCGTCGAACTCGCCGTCGGTGAGCTGTTTCTGCTTTGGGGCCGTACCAGGGTCTGATCCCGCGCCGGTTTCCGTCACTGCGATTGTAAAAACATGCGCATGGTGGGTGTTGTCGATGTAACCGGGATTGCCATTCGCGCGGTACACCGCGCGGGTGACGACCACGACGTCGCTTTTCCGCTCGAGCGCCGGCTTCGGGTCGTCAGACTTGTTCGCATCGTCGACGCCGGTCGAGCTGTTGAACGCGATCGTCTTCCCGTCCGGCGACCAGACCGGGTTGCTCGCGCCGCTTGCGAGGTCGGTGATGGCGCGCGCGTCGCCGCCGGCCATGTCCAGCAGGTGGACCTGCGTCGGCTGCGTCTTACCGTCCTTCTCGACAGCGCGCACGAACGCGAGCCGCTGACCGTCCGGCGACCAGCGTGGCGTCGTGTCGCGGATCCCGGACGTGAGCCGCCGAGGCGCTTCGCCGCCACTCGCCGGCACGGCGAACAGCGACGCCTCGTAGCGGTTTTCCTTTTCGTTCACGGTGACGCGCACGAACGCGACAGTCGCGCCGTCGGGCGAGATCTGCGCGTCGGCAATCCACGTGAACTTGAACAGATCCTTTTCCGTGATGAACCGCTTGCCTTGTCCTCTCGTCGGCACAAAGGCGAGCACGACGACGCAGGTGAGTAGAGCAAGCGATGCACGGCGTCTCATGAACAGCTCCAATCTACACTCTGCAATCAATCCGCAATCCGCAATCCGCAATCTGCAATCTACAATAGATCCATGTCGGTGCGAGACGTCATCATCGTCGGCGCGGGACCGTCGGGTCTGTCCGCCGCCATTGCCTGCAAGCAACGCGAGATCGACTACCAGGTGCTCGAGCAGGGTGTGCTGGTCAATTCCATTTATCGCTTTCCGCCGCAGATGGTCTTCTTCACGACACCCGAGCTGCTCGAGATCGGCGGGCTGCCGTTCGTCTCGCCGTTCGACAAACCCACGCGCCCCGAGGCATTGAAGTACTACCGCAAGGTCGTGGATACCTACGACCTTCAGATCTGCTTCGAAGAGAAGGTGCTGTCGGTCGAGCGCGAGGATCACCAGGCGGGCGGGGCCAGGGCAGGTGGGGCGAGTGGGGCAGGAGGGGCAGGAGGGTCAGGTGGGCCAGGAGGGCCAGGTGAGTCCGGTGGGTCACGTGGGTCAGGTAGGGCAGGTGGGGCAGGCGAGTCAGGTGGGGAAAATCACTTGTTCGTGGTGGAGACGCGATCGGCGCGCGGCGTCCGGCGCGCGCGCCACGCGCGCAACGTCGTCCTGGCGATCGGCTACTACGATCATCCGGTGATGCTCGGCGTGCCGGGCGAGGATCTGCCGCACGTTCATCATTATTACGGCGAGCCGCACCCGCATTATCGGCAGCGCGTGGTGATCGTCGGCGGCGGCAACTCCGCCGCCGAGTCGGCGCTCGAGATGTTTCGCGCCGGCGCGCACGTGACGCTCGTCCATCGCGGGCCGGAATTGAAATCCACGATCAAATACTGGGTGCGGCCCGACATCGAGAACCGGATCAAAGAGGGATCGGTCGCCGCGCGGTTCAACGCCTGGGTGAAGGAGATTCGTCCGACGTCGGTGGTCGTTTGGTCGGGTGGGTCGGGTGCGTCAGAAGGGTCGCGTGGGTCAGGGACGTCGGGTAGGTCTGGTGGGTCGAGCGAGTCGGGTGAGTCAGGCGAATCGTGCGCGCCAGGTGAAGCAGGTCGCGAAGAGGAGATTCCGGCGGACGCCGTTTATCTCCTCACCGGCTACCGGGCGGATGCCGAGCTGCTCTGCCGCGCGGGCGTCGCGCTGAACGAACGTGACGCGCCCGTGCACGACCCGAGCACCTTCGAGACGAACGTGCCGGGACTGTTCGTCGCCGGCGGCGCCATTGCCGGCGTCGACACCGGCACGATCTTCATCGAGAACGGCCGGTTCCACGGCGAAAAGATCGTCGAAGTCATCGCGCGCCGCGGCTGAACGCGCATAAAATACGCGCACGTTTTACAGCTTCGCGACTAGCCCCTAACCCCCAGCCCCTCTGGAGTGCAGCCATGGGTCGCAGGTGGATCGTAATCGGCGTGCTGGTTCTGGTTGTCGCGCTCAGGAGCGCGCCCGCGCCCGGGCCGGCCCTGATCGACGTCACGGTCCACGAAGGGACGTCGATGTCGGTCGGCGTCTCGCCCGACGGCCGCACGCTCGCCGTCGATCTGCAGGGCAGCATCTGGACGCTGCCGGCGACTGGCGGCGCCGCGACCCGTATCACCGATCTCTTCAACGACGCGCGGCAGCCGACCTGGTCGCCCGACGGCAAGTGGATTACCTTCTTCGCATACCGCGACGGTGGGTACGACATCTGGGCGATCGCGCCCGACGGATCGAATCAGCACAAGCTGACGTGGGGCCCGTTCGACGATCGCGAACCGATCTGGTCGCACGACGGCACGCGCGTCGCCTTCTCCTCCGATCGCGGCAGCCCGCTCGGCAGCGACTACAACATCTGGATCCTGGAGGCGCGGACGGGCGAGCTCCGGCAGCTGACGAAACATCCCGCGGACGACTACATGCCGTCGTGGTCGCCCGACGACAAGGAGATCGCCTTCGCCTCCACGCGCGACGATGGTCAGTCGGTCTGGGCGGTGAACGTGGCCGACCTCAGCGAGCGCAAGGTCGCGACCGCGGGCGGCCGCGTCGACGCGCCGTCGTGGGGACCTGGCGGCCAGATCGTCTATCACGTCACAACGGGCGGCGGGCGCGGCGCAGCGCCGGGCCCCGAGGCGGCACGCTACGAGATCGGGGGCAGGACGCTCACCGGCAGCGAGAACGTCTTCGCGTTCCGCGCGTCGTGGGTGGACGCGGCCGATTTCTTCTACGTGTCCGACGGCAAGATCCGCAAGCGTGGCGCCGGCGGCGCGCCGCAAACGATCGAGTTCGCCGCGACACTGCAGGTGACGCGGGCGGCGACGACGTATGTCCGCCGCAGGCGCGATTTCACATCCGCGGCGCCGCGCCAGGCGCTCGGCATCGTGCGGCCCGTGCTGTCGCCGGATGGCAAGCAGGTCGCCTTCGCGGCCGTCGGGGACATCTACCTGATGCCGGTCGGCGGCAAGCCGGTCAACCTCACGAAAGACGCGGCGCTCGACACCGATCCCGCCTGGTCGCCCGACGGCTCGCAGCTCGTGTACTCGTCGGACAAGGACAGCGAACACCTGCAGCTCTGGATCCGCGACATGCGCAGCGGACAGAGCCGGCGCGTCACCAACCTCACCACGCAGCCGCAGGGAGCCACCTGGTCGCCGGACGGCAAACGGATCGCGTTCTTCGACGTCGACGGCATGTGGCGCGTCGCGCAGATGTCGGTGCTCGAGATCGCGAGCGGGACCGTCACGAAGATCCACGAGTCGCTGGCGCAGCCGGGAACGCCCACCTGGTCGCCCGATGGGAAGCGTCTCGCGCTCGCCGAGGTCGCGCCGTTCACGCGCCGGTTCCGCGAGGGAACGAATCAGGTGCTGACGATCGCGGCCGATGCAGGGCACCCCGCTCAGGATCGCCCAAATGCCCAACGCACGGATGGCTCCGACGACAAATGGTTCGCGCCCGCGCCGCTGCTCTCGATCGATTCGCGAGGCGGCTGCGGCCCGGTGTGGTCGCCCGACGGCACGAAGATGGCCGCGATCTACGAAGGCGTGCTCGCCGTCTGGCCGGTCGCGGTCACCGGCGAGCCGCTCGGTCCGCCGCGGCGCGTGACGACGGAGAGCGCGCACGCTCCGAGCTGGGCGGGCGACTCGCGCCACATCCTGTATCAGTCGCTCGACAAGCTGCGCATCGTCGACGTCGAGACCGGCGACACGCGCACGGTGCCGCTCGACTTGAAGTTCACGCCCGCCGTGCCCACGGGCCACCTCGTCGTCCACGCCGGAAAGCTCGTGGACATGAAGAGCCCGACCACGCGGTCCAACGTCGACATCGTCATCGACGGCAACATGATCGCGAGCGTCGTCGCGCACGCCGACGCGAACCACGCCGGCGCCCAGGTCGTCGAGGCAGGGAACCTGACCGTGATGCCGGGGCTCGTCGAGTTCCACTCGCATCTGCAGAAGGACTTCGGCGAGTCGCAGGGGCGCGCGTGGCTCGCGTTCGGGATCACGACGGTGAGGAGCCCGGGCAATACGCCGTACGAGGCGGTCGAGGATCGCGAGGCCAACGAAGCGGGTGTGCGCCCCGGCCCGCGCGTGTACGGCACCGGCTACCTGATGGAGTGGCAGCGTGTCTACTACAAGATGGGCATCGCCATCTCCAGCATCGCGCACTTCGAGATGGAACTGCAGCGCGCGAAGGTGCTGCAGCACGATCTGATCAAGAGCTACGTGCGCCTGCCGGACCTGCAGCAGAAGCGCATGGTGGAGTTCGCGCACTCCATTGGCGTCCCGGTCGCGACGCACGAGATCTACCCGGCGGCGTTTGTGGGCGTCGACAACACCGAGCACACCGGCGCGACGAGCCGCCGCGGCTACTCGCCGAAGATCGCGACGATGAGCCGCAGCTACGACGACGTGGTGCAGCTGTTCGGCAAGAGCCAGCGGATCTTCTGCCCGATGATCTCGCCGAGCGGCACGCGCAGGCTTCTCGACCTCGAATCCGACCTGCCGAACGATCCGCGCTTCAAGCTGTATCCGCAGTGGATTCAGGAGCAGCTCGTGTCCCGCCAGATGAACGCCTTTGCCGCGACGGTCGACCCGACCGCCGGCAGCGGCAAGATGGTGCTGGACATCATGCGCGCCGGCGGCCTCGTCGTCAGCGGCACCGACACGCCGAACGCGATCAACCTCCACGGTGAGCTGATGGCGTACACGATGGCCGGCATGACCACCTTCGAGGCGCTGAAGGCCGCGACCGTAAACCCCGCCAGAGCGCTGGCGCTCGACGCCGGCACCATCGAGGCCGGCAAGCTCGCCGATCTCGTCATGGTCGAAGGCGATCCGCTCGCGAACATCGCAAACGCGCACCACGTGCGGCGCGTGATCGCCAACGGCCGGGTGTATGAGCTCGATCAGCTGGTCAAGCGCAGCGCACCGCCGAAGAAGACGACGCAAGCCGGCCCGCGGTGATCCAGAACGCTGGATCGACGGTCGCGATCAGCGTCTTGAAGGGCGCATAGACGTTGCGTGGGCAAACACAACCCGCTAGGATGCGCTCGTTCCCGGTCGACATCTTCCAAGGCCCTGCCGTTGCGAATGAAGCAGGGTTCGGCTTTGGAAGCTGTCTTAGTGGGGCCGCGTTGCGGCCGCCTAGTAACGAAGGTTCGCCTTCTCCGCCCGTCCGGCCGTCACTCGGCGGTTTCAGGCGAAGCTTCGTTACTTCTCTCGGTCAATTGGAGCGTCCGGTCACTCGTTGACGGCCCTGCGGGCCCGGCACAGAGGAGGGTCTCTCGTGCGTACCACACTCATCGCGTCGGTCATGGGTCTGCTGCTCGTCCTGGCGTCCACCGCGTCTGCGCAGGACGTGTTGGTGATTGGCGCCGTGACGGACGAGTCGAAAGCCGTCATCCCAGGCGTCACGGTGACGGCGGTCGATCTCGAAACGGGTCGGCAGTTCACCGGCGTCAGCGACGAGAAGGGCGAGTACCGGCTGTCGAACATGCAGCCGGGCGCGTATAGATTCCAGGCCGAGCTGTCCGGATTCACGACCGTTGTGATCGCGCGCGTCGAGCTGCTCGTCGGTCAGCACGCCACGATCCCGTTCACGATGAAGCTGGCGCAGCTGACCGAGACGGTGACGGTCACCGGCGAGTCGCCGCTCATCGACACACACTCGTCGCAGGTGGCCGGCAACGTCGACCGGCGGCAGATGGAGGATCTGCCGCTGCAAGGCCGCAACTGGCTGGAGCTGGCGATGATCGTCAAGGGCATCACCGCCAACGACGTGAGCGATCGGCCCGGCGTCCGCGACGGGCAGTTCCAGCTCAATCTCGACGGCCAGCAGATCACGCAGCAAGTCGCCGGATCCGGGTTCGGTCAGCCCAAGTTCAGCCGGGAAGCGATCGCCGAGTTCCAGATCGTCACCAACCTGTTCGACATCACGCAGGGGCGGTCGATCGGCATTCAGGTGCAGGCGGTGTCGAGAGCCGGCACCAACAAGGTATCGGGCAGCTACTACGGGTACTTCCGCGACGACAAGTTCAACGCCGCCGACCCGATCGCCGGCCGCGTCCTGCCGTACTCGAACCAGCAGACCGGCGGCACGTTCGGCGGACCGATCATCAAGGACAAGCTCCATTACTTCGTGTCCTACGAGTACGAGCGCGAGCCGAGCACCATTCTGACCGCGCCGGCGGCGCTGCCAGGACAGAACTTTTCGTTCGACTCGAAACTCATTCAGAACAGCTTTCTCGGGCGCATGGACTACACGCTCTCGGCCAAGGACCATCTGACCGTCCGTTCGTCGTACTGGGACTGGGGTACACCCTTCACCGGTATTTCCGGCACGACGCACCCCTCGCAGGCGGCGCACCGCACGCGGAAGGCGAGCAACACGGTCGGCAGCTGGGCGCGCATCTTCAGCAACAACGTGTTAGGGGAGTTCAAGTTCGGCTACAGCCACTTCGACTGGAAGAACCTGCTGTCGGTTCCGGCGCTCGCCGGCACGCCGAACTACGTGTTCCCGAACCTCACCGTCGGGCAGCCGAGAAACTACCCGCAGGAATTCTTTCAGAATACGTTCACGATGCGGTACGACGTGACGGCGCACAAGGGGAAACACGACCTGAAGGTCGGCGGCGAATTTCTCCGCTGGCACGACACCGGCCAGTGGCAGCTGCTCTCGCGCGGTGAGTTCATCTTCAATACCGCTCCAGCCGACCTGGCGCGCAGGTTCCCTGCGGAGGCCTGGGACGATCCGACAAGATGGGATCTGTCCGGCCTCGACGCCTCCGTGCAGCGCTACGACCAGAACTTCGGCGACTGGACGATCGATATTCCGCGGCCCACCTGGGCGATCTGGCTCGGCGACACCTGGTCGGTGAGCGACCGGCTCACGATCAATGGCGGCGTCCGCTGGGACGACGACCTGGGCGCGATTGATCCGCCGTTTGTCAACCAGCCGGCCACCTTCAATCCTTCGGGGCGCACGCCGGTCGGCTCCGCCGGCATTGCGCCGGGCGGGACCTTGTATCAGACCGGCCTGCGCGACCACAACAATATGGCGCCGCGGATCGGCTTCACCTACAACGCGAACGAGCAGCAGGACTTCGTCATCCGCGGCGGAACCGGCTTCTACTATTCGGTGCCCGACTCGAACACCACGTTCAGCCAGCAGTCGTTCAACGGCGCGCGCATTCTGGTCAACTCGTTCCCGAACGACCGGCAGCCGGGGTTCATCGTCGACCCGACGCGCGGGAAGACCGCCCAGGATTTCATCTCGGGCAGGTACCCGCTACCCGCGCAGAATCCGCGCGTGATCGCGCATGACTACAAGATGCCTTACACGTGGCAGAGCGTTCTGGGGTTCCAGAAGCAGCTTGGCGCCGTGATGTCGGTCGAGTCCGACCTGACGTACTGGAATGCGCACAACATGGGCGACCAGCTCGATCTGAACCTGCTGTTCGATCCGACGACTGGATATCCCGTCAATCCCAACACCGTGCGCGCCGACCCGAAGTTCACCCAGATTCAATGGCTCGAGAGTCACGGCCAGGCCGATCTGGCGAGCATCGCGTCGGCGTTGACCCGACGCTTCAGGAACAACTTCCAGGCCAACCTCACGTATACGCTGATGCTCTTCGCGCACGACGACACGACCGGCTTCCAGACTCAGCCGAACAACCAGTTCGATCGCACCGCCGATTGGGCGCGGTCGACCGAGTTCCAGCGGCACACGCTGCGGGCGAGCGGCATCTATCGTCTGCCCTGGGACGTCTCAGTGTCGGGCGCGTACTTCTTCGGATCGGGCAACTACTATCCGACGACCATCGGGCTGAACCCGTTCGGCACGGGCGCCGGCAGCAACCGATACAACAGCGGCGCCGCGCTCACGATTCCGGCAGCAGTCGCCGATCGGTTCGACGGCCCCGCGTCCATCACTACGGGCGCGGTCGCGCCGCGTAATGCGCTCCAGGGCAACGCACTCCACAAAGTGGACGCGCGCCTGACGAAGGAGATCAAGCTGGGCACCGTCAAGATCACCGGGATCGCAGAAGTCTTCAACGTCTTCAACCATGCGAACTACGGGCAGTACAACGGCGTGATCAACACGACGACGTTCGGGGAGCCGCGCCAGAACGCCGTGAACTCGTACTTTCCGCGTACGGCGCAGTTTGCGTTCAGGATCGGGTTCTAGAGCGCGGTTTTTCGCGTTCGCGTAGCGCGAGCCATCAGGCGAGCGTCGGTTCGCTCGGCTGACCAGACTCCGCCAGGGCTTCGGCGGTCCGCCGCAGCTTCAGCGAAGCGGAAGCCTTCGCATTGCGGGGCCGCGTAAACGGTTCTCGAGCGTCACGAATGTGGTATTCGCGCGCGGCGCGGCGCTTCGATTCGTCTGGAAATATCGCGAAAAAAACGAAAGGCCCTCCGGGAAGGGCCTCGAGTCAGCAACTCAGATTGTCTTGTGCACTCTAGCAAAGGTTGCAGGCATCGCGCAAGAGAGCTGACCGGTCTTTGAAGAAGACGAATTTCGTGATGGTGAACACCAGGCGGCCGGCCATCGAGGTCGTCGAACACTTCCTAGCGTCTGCCGCACTCTCCGGTCCGCGGATTGCTGTGTACCAGGCGAGTCCGGGGGTCGTGGCCGTCTCTCGAAGCGGTTGTACTCCCAGGCTCCCGCGCGTTTGTGCGCGAACGCTCGCCAATTCTCACTTCGCTCGAACCGTCGACGGAATGCGGCCGAAACAGATGTCTCAGTGTGTCTTCGTAATCTTCCCCAAACGCGAACAATGTCTCTCTCCGGAGCGCTCGAGAGAAAACGACCGCGAAGAGACCGCTTTCGGAGAGAACATCAACGGCACTTGTGGCGCATCCTGTCATAAGCTTTCACCGTTTTTTCTACATTTACAGTGATTTTAGACGTGGCGCATGGATTGCTGAGTCCGCGGCGGAATCCTCCGCACAACACTAGACCCTTTTGAGAGGCACAAACACGCTGTGAGCCTTCCTTCCATCCGATCGCTGATGGGCGTGCTGGGCCGGAAGTGTCAGGCGCGCGCGAGCCTGCCCGCGATCACCGCGGGCAGCGCTCTGCTCGCCGCGGTGCACCTCTTGCTGATCGATAACGGCAGCGTGGCGGCCGCCGAGGACTGGTCGGCCGCACCGATCGTCCTGGCCATCGCAAGCGCCTTCGCACTCACCTCGCGATCCGAGCCGGACCCCGACGACGACCCGACGGCGCCGCTCGCGCGTCTCTTCGAAGCGCTGCGTCCGGGGCTCGGCGTCCGCGCCGTGCTCTGCGGAGTGCTGAAGGAGCTGGTGGGGCTTGCCGGCGCGCGCGAGGCGGTAGTCATCCTGGAGAATCGTCACACGGGACGGCTGTTCCAGATGGCGTTGACCGCCGAGCACGCCGACGACCAGGTGAAGGTGAGGCGCGTCCCTCGAGGCATCAGGCAGACGTATTTCTTTTCGTGGCCCGCCGACCTCGGCGGTGCCCGCGTCCCTTTCTCAACGCCGTCCGACACCGAGGTCCGCGTCATCGCCATCGGGCACTGGCACGAATTCGTACCGGAGGCCTTCCGCGCCGCGCACGGCTTCCGCGGCTTGTACGCAGTGGCGTTCCACTGCGGGGACGAATGGCACGGACGCCTGTTCCTGATCGATCCGAAGCCAGCGCACGCGGGCCGGAATTTTCTCGGCACCTTCGAGATGATGCTGCAGCATCTGCTGCCGGCAGTCGCCGGTGTCTGCGATCTGCATTCCGTCAAACGGCGCGCGGCGGCACAGGAGCGGGCGCGGCTCGCCCGCGAGCTGCACGACGGCGTCGTTCAGTCGCTCGTGAACCTCGACTTCGAGCTGGAGCTGCTCCGGCGCACGCCGGCCGGGCAATGGACGACCGCGCCGGAAACGCTCGAGCGGATCCAGGAGCAGCTGCGCACGCAGGTGCGCGGGCTGCGGGCGCTGGTCCAGCACGCTCGGGGCCAGAACGTGGAAGCGTCACGGCTCCCCGCGGTTCTGGCCGAGATCGTGCAGCGCTTCGGCCGTGAAACGGGGCTGACGGTCAACTATGTGTCCGAAGTCAGGGAACTTCGCCTGCCAGCCCGCGTCTGCGGTGAAATCGTGCGAATCGTGCAGGAGGCGCTCGTCAACGTGAAGCGCCACAGCAGCGCACGGAACGTCGTCGTCCGACTGCTGGACGAGGCTGACGAGTTGAAGCTTCATGTTCAGGACGACGGGCGGGGATTTCCGATTGGCGTGGGGGCGTCCGGCGGCGCCGATGTTCCGCGGCTGCCCCCGGCCATCATCGACGACCGTGTACGCTCCATAGGCGGACGCGTGCACATCACATCCGCGGGCCGCGGCGCGGGACTCGAGATCACGCTGCCCCGAAAGGGACCATGGACGACAGCGAAGTTATCCGCATAGTGATCGCCGACGACCACGCGATGTTTCGAGACGGCTTGAATCGGTTGCTCGAGTCGGAGTCCGGGTTTCGCGTGGTTGGGGAAACGGGCGACGGCGACGGTGCCGTGCGGCTGTGCGTGCACCTGCGGCCCGACATCCTGCTGCTCGATCTGGCGATGCCCGGCTGCGACGGCCTGGCGGCACTGAAGCGGCTCGTGGCCGAAGCGCCGTCGGTCCACGCGATTCTGCTGACGGCCGGCCTCGACCAGAGCGCCCTCGTCACGGCACTGCAGCTTGGCGCTCGCGGCGTCCTCTTGAAAGAGGCGGGGGCCACGATGCTGTTCGAGAGCATCCGCTCGGTGGCGCGGCACGAATACTGGCTGCGCGGCGAATCGGTGCGCCAGGTGATCGATGCGATCCCCACCGCTCCGCCGGTCATCGACGTCGGCGAAAAGAACCGCCGATTCGGTCTGACGACGCGCGAGCTCGAAGTGATCGCGGGCGTCGCCGCCGGTGAAACGAACAAGGAGATCGCCCAGCGGCTGGGCGTACGCGAGGACACGGTCAAGCACCATCTGTCGAACATCTTCGACAAGGTCGGCGTCTTCTCGCGCCTCGAGCTCGCGATGTTCGCGATCAATCACGGGCTGGTGGGCGGAGTCGACGAGTCGTAACCCTGCGACACGCGACGCGCCCTCCCCGCACGAAGCCGCCTGCTGCCGGAAAGGCGGCAGGCGTCAAGGCTGGGCGGCCCGCACCACCACTCCGAACGCCACGCCGCACAAGCACACCCACTCTTGCGCCGGCGCTGAGCTCGTCTGAGTTTCAGCAAACAGTCAGATCTTCGTATCCCGCTTTCTCAGCCGTTTGAGCTCGAAGCAGCGGCTCTTTGACGAATCGCCAGAGGGCAATTACTTTTTTGCACGCTGCTAACAAATCTCGCCAGTAACGCCGGACGTGCTGGTACCTGGCTCGATTCAGCGCCTGCTGCTCGATCGAATGGGCAGTATGTGACACGAACACACACGACGACGATGTCATGTCGCTGCCAGTTGAAAGATGCACAACATGGCACGAGTGATCGGCACGGGCACGCCTGATGCAGCATCGTCGCACAGCTGTAAACGTCGCACAGATGATGGATGACGCTCGAGAAACTGACCCCCGCCGCGCACCAGCGCGGAACCGGGACCGCGTGGAGCTCCGAGGCAGAACCTAGTTCCGCCTGCGATTTGGCTCCCGCGTAGACCCGGTACAGCTTTCACGCGATTCCGCCCTCACGTTCTTACCGCCGTACAGCTACGAACGCCCGCGCGTCCATGGCGCAGCCGTCGTCATGGGTGGATACGGGCTCGTCTCGAAACTGTCGAGAACCGCTCGCGCGAGAGAGGTTTTCAGTAACGGCAAGGAGAGAGGATGAGGATGACGAGGAAATTGTGGTTGAGCATGATCGGCGTGGGAATGTTGACGTTGACCATCGGGTGCTCGCGCCAAACACCTTTGGCCCCTGGGGATGTTGGCAGCGCTATATCAGACGCGCCGGCAGCGCTCACGACAACGGGTACACCCGTCGTGACTCTGATGCCGGACCTCACCGCAAGTCCGTCGCTGGTCACGGTTGCGGCGGGTTATAGGGTGAAGATGGTCAACAGCAGCGGAAGGTATGCGAAGGTCCACTCCTACAACTGCACTGAATTCAACATGGTGAACCTGCCGAACGGCGGGTGGATCAACACATCAGTGTTCACGCCGGCCGGCAGGACTTGCGACTACTTCGTGTGGGATGTGAACTGGTCGCGGAAGCTGTTTGAGGGCCAGGTGGTGGTGCAGTAGGCGCGCCTGGTTTCACCAGTCGCAGCACGCTTCTGACGATCGTGTTCGGGTCGGCCATCGCAGGCGTGGCCGCCCATTGGCCGGTCGCCTCGTTGCCGTAGACGAGGACGCCGGTATGCTGCGACTTGTCGCCGCCGTCTCTGTTCACACCGAGGCGGCGGCGAATGAGATCGATGTCCTTCTGTCGTCCGGTGACGAAGTACCACCCGGGCTTCGTGTGGTAGCGCAGCGCGTACTTCCCCAGCACGGCGGGCGTGTCGGTGTCCGGGTCGACGCTGATCGAAATCATCACGACGTCGCGCCCCAGACGCTCGCCGAGCGCTTCTTCCACCTTCACGAGGTTCTCAGTCGTCCGCGGACAGATGCTTGTGCACGTGGTAAAGAAGAAGTTGATCAGCACCACTTTGCCTTTGATCAGGTCCTCGTAGAACCGAATGCGCGTCCCGTCCTGCGTGCGGAGCTCGACGTTCGGAAAGGACTCTGGCGGCGTCGCCGCGCGCGCATCGGCTGTGACCAGCAACGCCAGGACGACTGCCGTGGGGGCTCCCCTCATGGCTTTATGTCGAATCGCGCCATCATCGCCATGTCCTCGTGCTCGATGTTGTGACAGTGGAACACCCACGGCCCCGGATGGTCCCTGAACTTGAAGAACACTTCCACGCTCTCGTTGTCTCGGAGCAGAATGGTGT
>Ga0137409_10000278_pt1 | contig 54045 bp, 44 predicted proteins | sample CZODoug1_16funga_FD_122059 | JGI IMG/M metagenome (GOLD analysis project Ga0137409, IMG submission 122059) | Vadose zone soil fungal communities from Angelo Coast Range Reserve, California, USA - CZODoug1_16fungal (Hybrid Assembly) | ecosystem: Environmental > Terrestrial > Soil > Vadose zone... | reverse complement strand
TGCGCAACCGCACGCCGCGGGGGCTCGAAGCGATTCTGCGACTGCCGCGCGCGTCCTCCTGAGCCTTGTCAGCGCGGTGTCAGCAATCTGCGGTGTCATGCACGCGCGGTGTCGGACACCGTGGATCGTTCATTCGCCGTTCAGCGATCTTCAGCGAAGCTCACAGTTAGTAACAATTCCTCACAGCCGATGCGCAGCGCGACCGCTAGATTGCCAATGCACCGTCCAACATTCGCACCGTGGAGTCGCTTCGGGAACTTTTCCGTCGACCGCGCCGAATGTCGGAAGGGCGGCCGCGAACGCGGCCGACGACAGCACGGTCTATCGATGCAGGAATGGACGCCAAGAGATGAGCTCACCGCCGCGCACAACGCGCCTCGAGAAAATCATGGACTGGATCGCGATCGTCGATATCGCGATCTTGATCATCGCCACGGTTGCATTGCTCGGCGGCTCGCCGGGGCTGCCGTTCGGCGTCGCGACGCCGAGCGCGGGCACCGACGTCGCGTCGACCCTGGCGCTCGCCGAGCGCTAGCCGGCGGCGCAACGACCCGCAGCGGAGCGCCCGCGGCCGCCGAGTCGAGGAGGGCAGCATGCGCCGCCTGACGATCGTTGCCGCCTTGGTCGCCTCCACCGCAGTGTTCGCCGCGGATCTCGCCAAGGACCGCTTCGGCGAGGAGCGTTCCGTTTACCCGAATTTGGGGGTAGCGGCGTCAGCCCCGGCCGGCGCCCAATACGGTGACGACGCCCTGAAGCTGGCGCCGAGCATGCGCTTGCGCGTCGCCAAGGACCTCGACTTGGATGTGACATATGCCGCTCGCTGGCGGCTTCCGGAAGCGTTCGGCTACCATCTTTCGACCCTCGACGCCGCCGGGTCCGAGCCCGCTCCCGCGGGCGACTCGAGGTTCCGCGACGACCGCTCGCCATGGGAAGGCCGGCGCGCGCCGCGAGTGCAGTTCTGACCCCCTTCGCGAGTACCCCACATGCTGCTTGCCCGCTCGCTGTTGTCAGTCCTGCTCGCCGCCACCACGGCGTGCGCTCAGCAAGGCGCGCGCCAAACGGCGGAAGCCGGCTGCGCGCTGTCCGTGATCGTCGCGTTCGCGAGCCCGCCGGACGACGCGCTGCTCGCGGACCTCGGCCGCGGCGCCGGCGTGCGCCTCGAAGGGGCGACTTCGCTCACGACGAACATCTATTCGCTGACGCTGCGCGCGGACGGCGCCGAAGCCGTCTGCCGCGACGCGGTGCAACGGCTGCGCGCGGATCCGCGCGTCCGTTCCGTTGACCTCGACGAGCGCCGGCAAATCCAAGCACGGTAGGAGTGCGACCGAGCCATGACGAACCGAAAGCGGCCGATGATCCTCGACCTCCTGTGTCGCACGCTCGTCGCCACGGCCGTGCTCGCGGCCGGCACGGCGCTCGCGCAGGAGCTGAATCCCGCGCGCCGCCATCCCGACGCGGCGGCGGACGTCGGCGACTCGCAGCAGATCCTCGTGCGCTTCAAGTCCGGCGCGGCGGACAAGGGCCGCGCGCAGGTGCTGTCGGCGACGACGGCCACGGATCAGGTCGCGTCACTCGCCGCGCGCAGCGGCATGATCGTGCGGCAAGCGCGCCGCCTTACGTCCTCGTTGCAAGTGCTGGAGGTCGAGCCGCTCGCGGCCGGCGAGACGCTCGCGGCGCGGCTCGAGCGGCTGCGCGCAGATCCCTCCGTCGAGTACGCGGAGCCCGACCTGCGCCGCTATCCGCACGCGCTGCCGAATGACCCGCTGTACACGGGCCAGTGGTATTTGCAGGCCCGTGCCGACGCGCCGGCGGCGGTCGACGCGGAGCACGCGTGGGACACGACGAAGGGCAGAACCGGCGTCGTGATCGCGGTGCTCGACACCGGTGTGCTCTACAACCACCCGGATCTCAAGCGCGCGGCGGCGGGCGGCCGCCTGCTGCCGGGTTACGACTTCGTGGCGTCGACGTCGGCGGCGAACGACGGCGACGGGCGCGACCCGAACCCCACCGATCCCGGCGACTGGGTTACGCAGGCCGAAGCGAATACCGCCGCGTTCTCCGGTTGCGACGTCAGCGGTAGCTCGTGGCACGGTACGCGCACGTCCGGCATCATCGCGGCGCGCACCAACAACTCGGAAGGTGTCGCGGGCGTGACCTGGAACCCGTGGATTTTGCCGGTGCGCGTGCTCGGCAAGTGCGGCGGCCGCGACTCCGACATCCTCGCGGCGATGCTCTGGGCCGCGGGCATTCACGTCGACGGCGTGCCCGACAATCAGTACCCGGCGAAGATCGAGAACATGAGCTTGGGCTCCGCGGGCGGCTTCGCGTGCCCGGCGTCCTACCGCGACGTGATCCGCGACGTGTCCGCGCGCGGCACGCTCGTCGTCGTCTCTGCCGGCAACGAAGGCGGGCCGGTCGACACACCCGCGAATTGCCCCGGTGCGGTGGCGGTTGGCGGGCTGCGTCACGCGGGCACGAAGGTGGGCTACAGCAGCTTGGGGCCGGAGGTCGCGGTGAGCGCGCCGGCCGGCAACTGCGTGAATACGGGTGCCGGGGCGCCGTGCCTGTTCTCGATCGATACGACCGTCAACCTCGGCCAGCAGACGGCGGGCGCGTTCGACTATACGAACCAGATCAACGCGAACTTCGGCACCAGCTTCTCCGCGCCGATCGTTTCGGGCATCGCCGGCCTCATGGTGTCGGTGAACGGCAATCTGAGCGCGGCCGACTTGCGCGCGCGGCTCCGCGAGGGCGCGACGAAGCCGTTCCCCGTGTCGACCGACCCGACGGTCCCGCAGTGCCACGTGCCCACCGGCTCGGGCGACCTGCAGCCCGCCGAGTGCAGCTGCACCACCAGCGTCTGCGGCGCCGGCATGGCGAACGCACCGGGCTCGGTTGCGGCGGCGCTGCGGCCGGTCGCGGCGGTGGCGGTGCCGGCCTTCGTGAGCGCGGGGCAGAACGTGAACCTGTCGGCGGCGCGCAGCGCGGCCGCCTGCGGCCGAACGGTCGCGGGCTACGCGTGGTCGGCCACGCCGGGCGGCGTGACCAATCCCACCGGTCCGACGACGACGGTGGTTGCGCCGCCGCCGGGGAGCACCGTGACCGTGCATCTCACCGTCACCGACGACGCGGGTCACACGGACACGGCCGACGTCGCCGTGACGTCGAGCTCCGCGACGACCGCGGCCCCCGCGGACGCGGGCGACGGCGCGTGCCTCGCGGACATCCCGGCGCCGCCGGCCGTGACCGTCGCGGTGGCGCCGGCGAGCGTGAGCTTGTCGGCCGGCGGCGGCACGCAGTCGTTCGTCGCCGTCGTGGTGAACGCGCAAGACACATCGGTGGTTTGGCAAGTCAACGGCACGACCGGCGGCAACGCGACTGTCGGCACGATCAACACGCTCGGCACCTATACGCCGCCGGCGGCGATGCCTTCGCCGGCCACGGTGACGATCGCGGCGGTGTCCAGCGAGGACTCGGCCGCGAACGGCTCCGCGCAAGTCACGTTGACCGCGCCCGTGGCGGTGCCGATGACCAGCGGCGGGGGCGGCGGAGGCGGCGGCGGCGCGGGCCTCGACCTCTTGCTCCTCTGCGCGGCGTTGCTGGGTGCTCGGCGTCCATCGCGGTCGGCCGCAAAATAGCGTCCTGCATTTGCGGCGCTCCTGACGCGTAAAGTTCGTAACAATTGCTTACAGCCCGCGCGCCGCGCGCTCGCTAGATTTTCCTCACGCCGATTCGGCGGGAGGGAATCTCGATGCGAGCGAAACACTTTCACTACGCGTTCTTCGCGACGTTGTTGATGGCGTCGGTGGCGGTGGCCCAGCCGCCGGGCGGCTCCGGCGCGGGCTCGGGCCCGCCCGGCGGCCACGGCGGTTTCGGCGGCCCCGGTAACGGCGGCGGCTCGGGTGTGCCGGGAATCGGTCCGGGCTCGGGCGGCCACGGCGGCTTCGGCGGTCCCGGCGGTCCCGGCGTCGGCCCGGGCGCGGGCGGACCCGGGGGCAGCGGCGGACCGGGCCGCCCCGGCGGACGGGGTAGGCCGCCGAACATGGACCGTCTCGCGACGGTGCTCGACCTCGACACCTACCAGAAGACCCAGGTCCAGCACGTGCTCGAAGAGGAGCGCACGGCGATGGACGCGTCGCGCGAGCAGCTCGCGGCTTCCGGCGAGCAACCGTCGTTCGAGCAGATGCGCGCGCGCCGCGACCAAGTCCATCAAGAGACGCTCACGAAGCTTGAGAGCGTTCTCACCCAAGACCAGATCAAGAAGTTCGAGGCGCTGACGGGCCCGCCCGAAGGTCCGCGGCCGCCGCCCCCCGCGCCGCCGGCGGAGTAGGAGAGATCATGCGACGCACGGATCCGCTACGGCCGACGCTCGGCGAGTGGCTGCAGCGCCAGATGCGGCAGAGCGCGTGGAGCCGCCGCGCGGTGCTCGGCAGCCTCGGCGGCCTGACGCTGATCGGCTGCAGCGGCGGGGACGGCGCGTCGGGCGCGGCGTCGACCGGCGGCACCGGCTCTACCGGAACGACGAGCACGGGCACCGGCACTGGGACCGCCACGGGCTCGACGACGACGACGGGCACGGTGTCCTTGAGCTGCGTCCTCACGCCTGAGGAAACCGTCGGGCCCTACCCGCTGTTCAACGACATCGCGAGCGCCGCGCTCTATCAGCGCGAGGACATCACCGAGGGTCAGCCCGGATTGCCGCTGCGGCTCACGCTCACGATCGTCAACGCCAACTTGGCTTGCGTGCCCGTCACGACGGCCATGGTCTACATCTGGCATTGCGACAAGGACGGCCGCTACTCGGGCTACAACCAGCCGGGCGGCGACCTGCGCGGCCAAACGTTCTGCCGCGGCGTGCAGACGACGGATGCGAACGGGCAGGTGCGATTCACGACGGTCTACCCCGGCTGGTATCAGGGCCGGGCGACGCACATCCACTTCCGCGTCTACCTCGCGCTCGACCTCCAGGCCACCTCGCAGCTGGCATTCCCCGACGCCGTCACCGCGGCCGTCTACAACACCTCGCAGTACGCGGCGAAGGGCCAGAACCCGATCGTCACGCTGCAGGACGGCATTTTTTCCGACGGCGTGACCTACCAGATGCCGGCGCTGACGCCGAACGCGGCGCTCGGCGGCTACGACGCCGCGCTCACGGTGGGTATCGCCGCCTAGCGCCGTACTGTCAAAGAGGGCTTGCGCTGTCAGTCGCCATAGGAGCAACCTCGCGGGGGTAGGGGCGAGTCGGATCAGCATCCTGATCTGAGCACCTGGGAACGCGAGGGACGGCGATGACAACAGTCCAGGCGCAGGGGCGTGCGAATCGGCGCAGCGGCGGGCCGGCCGTCGCGCGAGTGTGGCTGCTGGCGGTGGCCTGCGCCGCGTGCGGAGCGGCGGGTGCCGCGGGCAGCTCCTGGAACGGTCCGCAGCCGGACCGAATCTTCCAGAAGCTCGACTTGAACGGCGACGGTGTCGTCGACAAGAGCGAGCTCGAGACCGCGCGGCGCACCGCGTTTGCGCGCGCCGACAACGATCACGACGGCTACATCACGGAGGCGGAGGCCCAGTCGTTGCTCCAGGAGCTACGTGCCCAGGGCGCCGCCGGTCAGCGGCCGCTCTTTCGCGGCAGGCTCGCGGCGCGCCGGCCCGCCGAGCAGGCGAACGTGCTCGCGCGTTTCGACGCGAACGGCGACGGCCGCGTGTCGGAGGCTGAGTTCGTCGACCTCGAGCATCCGTTCGGCGCGCTGTTCGACGGTAACGGCGATGGCCAGATCACCAAGGCCGAGATGCAAACCGCTCGCGCCTCGCTGCGCGACGGGCAGAAACGCGCCGCCCGCTAGCTGTTGCCTTCGCGGAGCTTCGCGAGCATTTGCCGCTCGGCGCCGAACGGGTCGTTCGTCACGACGCTCTCGTCGTTGAGCACCATCGTCGCGCGCGTCTTCGTGTCGAACTTGGGCCATTGCGGCAAACCCTTCGCGCCGTTCGGGTCGCCGCTGCGCGCGAAATTCGCGAACGCCGTGCTCACCTTCGTCGCGAGCGCATAACGGCTCTGGAGCGTGCCCGTCATCGACGTCGCGACCTCGACGTTGTCGAACGCGAACGGGATGTCGAGGCAGTGGTACGCGCGCAGCTTGCCCTGCCGCACCGACGACAACCACCGGAAGTAATACGAGTAGACCGGCGCCGTGGCCTGCTCGGACTTGCGCTCGGCTTGGGTGATCGGGCCCACGCGCATGCCGTTGTCCGACGCGATGATCTGCGAGAGCTCGACGTTGCTCGCCTTCGGCCGGCCGTGCTTGTAGAGGTCGACGACTTCCTTAGCCTTCGCGTCGTCGCCGCGGACCGTCTGCTTCACTCGCGCGAGCAAATCGGCGTCCTCGATCGGATCGATCATCGTGGTCGGGAAGAAGTTCACCTCGTGCTCGACGGTGCCCATCATCAGCGGCACGCTCGCCGAGATCGCGCTCGCGGTCGGCGCGAACGGGTTCGCCGGCATCGTGCGGCCGTCGACCGTCGGTTGGAGCTGCAAGCCCTGCGTCTTCAGGAACGCTTCGCGCACCTGCTCCATCGGCAGCGCCTGCATTTCGCTAACGGTCTTCGCGCCGACGGCAGCCATGAACTTCTGCGCGGTCTCTGTCGCGCGGTCCTTCGTCACGCCCTGCACGAACGCGCCACTCATGCCGATCGCGCGGTGGAACAGTCCCTTCGCCGCGGGCATGCCGAGCAGCGCGCCGACTTTGCCGCCGCCGCCCGATTGGCCGAAGATCGTGACGTTCGCCGGGTTGCCGCCGAAATTCGCGATGTTGTCGCGCACCCACTCGAGCGCCGCGACGATGTCGAGCATGCCGACGTTGCTCGCGCCCTTGAACGCGTCGCCGCCGAGGTCCTCCAGATAAAGGTAGCCGAACACGTTGAGCCGGTGCGTGACCGGCACGACGACCACGTCCTGGCTGCGCGCGAGCCGTGCGCCGTCGTAGAGCAGCCAGTTGCCCGAGCCGCTCGTGAAGCCGCCCCCGTGCAGCCAGAGCATCACGGGCCGGTCGCCGCGGCCCAGGGCGGGCGTGAACACGTTCAAGTTCAAGCAGTCCTCGCCCTGCATCTCGGTGCGGTCGAGCGCCTCGACCTCGCTGATCGGGCCCACGAAGTCTTGCGGCGAGCGGTGGCCGACGAGCTTGGTTTCCTTCACGCCGGTCCACGCCGCGACCTTCTGCGGCGGAAGGAACCTATTCTTGCCGGCGGTCGATGCCGCGTACGGCACGCCGTAGAACGCGTTCACGCCGCCGTCGAGCACCACGCCTTCGATCTTGCCCGCGGCCGTGTCGACGGGCCGGCCGGCTTTCGCGAGCCGGATGTCCTGGCCCCACGCGCGCGTTCCGCCCGCGAGCAGCCCGGCGGTCGCGAGGCTCGATCCGATGAAGGAACGCCGGTCGATGCCGGCGCGATTGCGCTGTCTGCTCATGAGGTCCCCCCGGTGGTGCTGTTCGTCGAGGCTGCGGTAGCGCGCCTCGTTGGTCGATCTCGCGCGAAGTTAGCACGTCGCCCCGCGAGCCGGTCGGGGCCTAAGGAAAATTCGGTAGGTGTCGTGATTGCGTTACATGGAGTCGCATATACTTGACATCGCCATGACCGGCCGCGTACTCTTCGCGCCGCCAAGAAAACCGCCCGGAGAAAGGCCGATGTCGTTTCGCGAGAAGAGCGCCTGGGTCACGTTGACCGCGATCGTGCTGGTGTTCGTTCTGTACTTTCTGCATGGGCCGGGCCTGTTGCCGCGGCCCAGCGGCTGGCAGCTGCACCTGCTCGTGCTGTGCTTCGCCGCGTTCATCGTGATCGAAGTGGTTGCGCACGGGGTGCTCTATGTCCGCTATCCGAAGGACGCCTGGACGCCGAGGGACGAGCGCGAGCAGCTGATCGACCTCAAGGCGGTACGGATCGCGTCTCGGGTGTTCGTGGCGGGAACGTTTCTCGCCGTCGCGAGCATCCACTTGACCACGGTGGGAGGTACCGTGCCCTACCTGGTGCTGATGGCGTTCGCCGTCTCGCAGGTCGTTAAACACGCCGCGCGGATCATTTACTATCGCCGCGGGTCGTGAGATGACCAAAACCGCCATCACGAACAAGATCCGCCGGCTGCGCTTCGATCACGGCGAGATGACGCAGCAGGCGCTCGCCGAGCGCGTCGGCGTCACTCGACAGACGGTGAACGCCATCGAGCTCGGCAAGTATTCGCCGTCGCTCGAGGTGGCGTTTCGCATCGCGGTCGCGTTCGGCGTGGGGATCGAAGAGGTGTTCTCGTACGAGACCGACGGGAAGACCGGGAGCAAATCATGAATCGACGCATGTTGCTCAAAGGAGCGGGCGTCGCGGGCGCGCTCGTGGGCGCCGGGGCGTTCGGCAAGTACGCGGTGCTCGCGCCGCCGCGCAGCGCCGAGCTCGAGAGCGTGGACGCGCTCGCCGTGCGCATTTGCGACTCGCTGAGCGGTGACGCGAAGGCCCTGGCCTGCTTGCCCTACGACCATCCGCTGCGCCAGTACCACAATCGCGGGCTGTGGGCGGGCGGGCTCGTCGTGAGCGCGCTCACGGTCGACTGGGGCACGCGGCGCGCGCTCACGGACCTGCTGCACGCGGGCCTCTCCGAAGCAGGTCGCGAGCGGCTGCCGAGACAGGACTCGACGAATTGGTTCGGCGCGAACGGCCTCGGGCTCGCCGTCTGCGGTGATCCGCGCCGCGGGCCGTATCAGATCATGCTGTCGGGCGTGCACTTGAATCTCCGCCTCGGCGGCGCGAGCGCGGACGGCGCGGCGTTCGGCGGGCCGCAGGTCTACGGCGATCAGCGCGGCAACGAGCGCGTCGGCCTGCCGGGCAACGTCTATCGCTATCAAATGGAAGCGGCGCACCGGCTCCTGGCGGCGTTGACTCCGGCGGAGCGCGCGGCCGTGCGGGTGGCCCGCGCGCCGGCGCAGGTGAGGGTGGGAGTGCAGGGCCGCGATGGCCGGTTCGACGGCGTGGTCGTCGCCGACCTCGCCGCCGACAAGCGCAAGCTCGCGCACGACGTGGTCGCCGGCATCGTCGACACCTACGCCGAGCGCGACACCGCGTACGCGTGGCAATGCCTCGAGCGTAACGGCGGCGTCGACGCGCTGCGCTTCGCCGACTATGACGAAGACTACGAAGGCGGCCGCCGCGCGGGCGACGCGCCGTCGCAGATCTTCCGGTTCGAAGGCCCCGCGGCCGTGTTCCACTTTCGCGGCGAGCCGCACGTGCATGCGTTCGTCAACATCGCGATGGACGGCGAGCGGCCCTTGAGCGTGGGCGACGCGCTGGCGGACAACCCCGCCGTACTCGAAGGTGAGGATCTGGCCGCGTTCTTCGAGACGGCGATGCGTGCGCAGGGCGAGGCCGACGTCGCGCTGTATCCCGCCCAGGGCGCGGTCGGGCGCCTGCGCGCGGGAACGGTGCGGACCGGCGACATCTGGACCGCGGAGAGCTGGGTCAATGATCTCGTCGTCGTCGAAGCCAAGGGTGCGGATCTCGCGCCGGAGATGGCGGACCTGATGCGCTCGCGCGGCACGCCGCCGCAATCGGGCTCGACGTATCGAATCGCGACGACGGACTACATCGCGGACTACGAAGCGGGCGCGCACCTGGGCCGTGTTGGCGCGCGGCGCTCGCTTGGCCCGCTGCGCGATGCGCTCGTGGCCCACGCGCGCGAGCACGGTTTCGCTCGCGGCTGACGCTCGCGCCCGAAGATCGGCCGTGACGTTGACGTGGGGATTGCCGGCGTCCGAGCTCGCGCGGCTGTCGGCGTGCCTCGACAAGCTCTTGCCGCACGTGCGCGACTGCGAGATCGCGATCACCGGCGGCGTCGCCATCCAGCGCGGCGTCGCCCTGGCAGGCGGCAAAGGCTCGCGGGTCGCGGTCGCGGATCTCGACCTGGTGGCGAGCCGGCATGACGCCGTGGCCCCGAGCGTCGCCGAGGCGTTTCTGATTTCCCACTACCACGTCGTGCAACCCGGCGTGCCGAAGTTCATGGTCCAGCTCGTGGATCCCGAGTGGCGCGTCCGAGTCGACATCTTTCCGGACCTCGTGGGCTCGCTCGCGCGCGCGACACGGATTCCGATCGGCGCGCACCGCGTGAACGTGCTCGCGCTCGAGGACATCTTCGAGCACAAGCTACTCACGCTCTCGAAGGCGTCGCCCGCCGGCCCCGTCGATCCGAAGCACGCTGCCGACGCCGAGCTCCTCGGGAATCTCCTGCGCCGGGCCGTGCCGGCCGTCTCCGCCGCGCTCGTCGAGGACGTCTACGGAATCGACGCGGCTCTCCTTTGCCGGCGGTGCGAGCTGAGCGCCGACTCGCGCTTCCCGCTGGCGCCCAAGGAGCGGATCTTCGAGCTGCTCGGCTGGACGAAGCCGCCTGCGGCGGTTGCCGCCCCCTGACCCGAGGCATATTCTGAGTGAGGTTCCGCGCGCGTTCGACGCGCGGGAAGGAGGAGGGGGTGGCGCTCGATCTCGAGATCAACGGCCGTCGCTATTCGGTCGACATCGACCCGCAGACCCCGCTGCTCTGGCTGATTCGCGACTACCTCGGTCTCACCGGCACCAAGTTCAGCTGCGGAATCGCGCAATGCGGCGCGTGCACGGTGCACGTGGACGGGCAGCCGGTGCGCTCCTGCAGCTTCCCCGCGTCGCTTGCCGCCGGCAAACGTGTGCTCACGATCGAAGGGCTGTCGCCCGACGGCAGCCATCCGATTCAACGCGCGTGGAAGGAGCTCGACGCGCCGCAATGCGGCTACTGCCAGTCCGGCATGATCATGGCGGCGCTCGCGCTCCTCGAAAAGAACCGCGAGCCCACCGACGCCGACATCGACGCGAACGTCACCAACGCGTGCCGCTGCAGCAGCTATCACCGCGTGCGCAAGGCCATTCACCGCGCGGCGGAGCTCATGAAGGTGTGACTCCATGAGAAAGCCGAAGTCGGATCGTTCGAACCCGCGCGACGGCGTCGATCGCCGCGAGTTCCTCGCGTCCGCGGCGGGCGCCGCGTTCGTGCTCGGCTTCTGGGTGCCGCCGCGCGCCGCCCGCGCCGGCGAGACCCCGCCGCTCTCGCCGCCGCGGCGCGGCTCCGTTTGGTACGAGGATCCGACCGCGCCCGAGATCAACGCGTGGATCGTCATCGCGCCCGACGACACGGTGACGATCCGCATCGCGCAGACCGAGCTCGGCCAGGGCGTGTGGACCTCGAACGCGATGATCGTCTGCGAGGAGCTCCAGTGCGACTGGAGCAAGGTGCGGCCGCAGTACGCGTCCGCGAATCGCGACGCGCGCGAGATGGCGCCGAACTGGACCTTGAACGTGCCCGGCAACGGCGGTGCCGACCCGAACGGCGGCGGCGAGCCCACGTTCGGCACGCGCGCACGTACCGGCGGCAACGGCATCCCCGACAGCGTCTATCGGCGGATGCGCACCAACGCGGCGTCGTCGGTGAAGGACGGCCGCTACTACCTACAGCTCGCGGGCGCCGAGGCGCGCGAGCGCCTCGAGCTCGCGGCCGCCGCGCTCTGGAGCGTGCCGGTGAGCGAGCTCGCCGCGAAGGACGGCGTCGTGACGCACGCAGCGAGCGGCCGCACCACGACCTACGGCAAGATCGCGCACCTCGCGGCGCAGACGCCGCACCCGCATCCCGAGACGATCAGGATCAAGCCGCCGAGCGAGTGGACGCTCATGGGCACCGAGCAGAAGAACCTCGACGTGCCGATGAAGGTCACGGGCGAGACGGTCTACTCGATCGACGTGCGCGTGGAAGGAATGCTGTGGGCGGCCGTGCGGACTTGCCCCGTGTACGGCGGCGACGTCAAGAGCTGCGACCTCGAGAAGGTCCGCGGCCTGCCGGGCGTGCGCTCGTTCATGCAGTTCCCGATCCCGGACCCAAAGCTCACGCGCGGCCGCGTGTTCAGCGGCGGCGTGGCGGTGATCGCGGACCATTGGCATCAGGCAAAGGCTGCGGTCGACGCGCTGTCGATCGAATGGAATGTCCCGCCGCGCAACGCCGCGTTCGACACGGCGAACATGCGCGGCGCGTTGCTCGCCGCGCTCGATCGGCCGGGCAACGTGCGCGTCGATCTCGGGGACGTCGACGCCGGGTTCGGCCGCGCGGCGAAGACCGTCGAGGCCGTGTATTTCACGCCGTATCTGCCGCGGGCCCGCATGGAGCCGGGCAACGCGACCGTGCTCGTCAAGGACGACCGCGTCGACATCTGGATCGGCGATCAGAGCCCGCAAGAGACGCGCTTCAGTGCGGCCGAGATCGCCGGCATTCCCGAGCAGAACGTGTATCTGCACCAGTGCCACTTGGGCGGCGGCTTCGGCCGCAACGGCAACGGGCCGCAGGCCGAGCAGGCGATCATGATCGCGAACGCGCATCGCGGCCGGCCGATTCACCTGCTGTGGAGCCGCGAAGAGGACTTCATCGGCACGACCTATCGCGCGATGGGCGTCGCGCGCCTGCGCGCCGGTCTCGACGCCGACGGCTGGCCGATCGCGCTCGAGGTGCGCACCGGCATGCAGAAGGACGGGTTCGGCCCCGAGGCGTCGTTCGACGTCGTGTCGCGCTACTACGTGCCGAACTATCGGTTCTCGAACCACACCACCGACTTCCACGTGCCCGTCGGCACGCGGCGCGGCGTCGGTCAGGCCGCGCACGAGTTCTATCGCGAGAGCTTTATCAACGAGCTGGCGCACGCGGCGGGCAAGGATCCGTATCGGTACCGGCGCGAGCTGCTCGCGCGCACCAATCTCCCGTTCAAGCGGGACATGATCAAGGCGCTCGACCTGGCGGCCGAGATGGCGGGCTGGGGCAAGCCGCTGCCGAAGGGCACCGCGCAGGCGATCGCGCTCGAGGAGCGCGGCGCCGAGACCGGCGGCTCGGCGACGATCAGCGCGATGGTGCACACGGTGTCGGTGAGCCGCGAGGGCCGCGTGAAGCTCGAGCGCGTCGACGTCGCGCACGACGCGGGCTTCGGCCTCGTGAACCCGCTATCGGTGAAGAAGCAGATCGAGGGCCAGATCACCTGGTTCTACAACGACGCGATGCACCAGGCGTGCGACGTGGTCGGCGGCCGCATCGAGCAGAACAACTTCGACCGCTTCAGGCTGTCGCGGATCGATGAAGATCCGCCCGAGATCAACATCCGATTCTTCGACACGGCGCACTGGCTGATCGGCATGGGTCACGATCGCGGCACGTCGGTGCAGTCCGCGATCGGCGACGCTCTCTTCCAAATCACCGGCAAGCGGATTCGCGACCTGCCGTATGGAGCACACGACTCGAGCTGGGGTTGAGATAGCACGCGGCGGCGACGTGGGCACGGTCGGCTAGGTCTCCGGTAGCGCGTAGTCGCCCGCCGCTACCGCTTCACGAACTCGCAACGCCGTGGCGTTCACGGTCTCGCTCGTCGTGTCGATCGCGTAACGCTCCAGAGCGCCGAGACTCGCGAATGCTCCATAGAGCCCCTTGATTGGTCCGGAGGCTTTGAGCTCCTTGCCCTCGCGCGCAACGGCGCGCGCGAACGTTTCTTCGTAGCTCGGCCTCAGCACGACGAACGACATTTCGAGTCGTCCGCGTTTCGCGCCGCTCGCGAACTTCGGTAGCGACCACGGGCCGATGATTCCGTCGACGATCACGTCGTAACCTCCGTTCGCGTAGCCGATCATTGCTTCGACGATGACGTCGATGACCACCGCGTTCTGCCTTGCAGCGTCGGGGAGAAACGGCGCCACGAACCCCTTGCGAATCGCGACATAGAAGGAGTCGGTGGCGAGATGAACGGTCGAACGTTCTGCGTTGTCGGCGAGCGTCCGGGCAATCGTGGTTTTGCCGGAGCCGGGTGGTCCGCTGAGCACCAGAAGCGAGCCTGCCGACGTGCTTTCGTTCGTCATGGAGTCTCCCGTCGAGAACCGGCCGCTTATTTCGCAGGAAACGACGAGCACGACAAGTCTTGCGCTTCTGCGAGGGATGATCCGTCGCGTCGAATCCTGAGTCGAAGCAAGGGGTTATGCTTCGAGTAAAAAAGCACGCGCAAGAGCGGCGATGAAGTGCAAGTCGGAGCGGGCAGGGTCGTTTGGCGCTCACGGGTGGATCGCTGCGGTAGCGCGAGACGACCAACCTGTCCAGTGTCGCCAAACGCCGACGTGCGCGAATGGCGAATTGAGGGTCAGTTCACACACGTCTCCCTCCTACTTTTCGGACACTGGCGAACGCCGGACGGGTCAGAGAACGTTCGGCGGCCGGCGCAGGGAGCGCCGGTCGAGTTTGTTACAGGGAGGGTCGGCCATGAGGCAAGCTACGAGAACCGCTTTGCTCGGTCTTTTCGGGCTGGCGGTCGTTATGCCCGGCGGCGCGCAGCAAGCGACGAAGGAAGAGCTGCGCAGCCTCGACGAGCAGGTCCAGGAGATCAAGACCGACGTGCTCGACATCGCGGCGGACGTCTCCCGCCTCGAGGAGAAGCTGCTCTATCCCTCGAACACCCAGCTCGCGGTGTTCGTCTCGATCGCCGAGGGCGAGAAATTTCGTCTCGACGCGGTGAAGATCGACGTCGACGGCGACCTCGCCACTCACTACATCTACGGGTTCAAGGAGCTGGACGCGCTGCAGCACGGCGGCGTCCAGCGCCTGTTCACCGGAAACATCGCGACGGGCCCGCACAGCCTGGTCGTTTCGGTCAACGGCAAAACTCAGTTCGACAAAGACTTCAGCCGTACCGAGACCTTCGCGTTCAACAAGGGCGTCGAGCCGAAGTTGCTCGGCATCACGCTCGCGGGACCTGAGTCGATCGAACTCGGCGACTGGTAGCCGCTTGGCCACGGCCGGTGGCCGCTTTGGCTACCGGTAGAACCTCCGCTCTCCAGAGGGACGGGAATGTGCATTCGTACGCTGCTCGGTATTGGCGCGCTGTGCGTCGCGACTCTCGCGACCGCCGGCCCGCCGTCCGCGCGTGACGCCCATAGGGCCGACGACAAGGGCGCCGACGACCTGTTTTTCGGCGAGGCCGTGTATTACGCGCGTCAGGGTCACTATTTCGACGCGCTCGAGCGCCTCGACGCCGAGCTCGGTCAACACCGTACGCTCGACGAGCCCGAGCTCGACTCGCTTTACCGGTATCTTCGCGACGCGGAGTTCTCCGTCGGCGACTTCGAGCTCGAGTACCGGATGCACCTTCGCGCCGGTCATGCGATCACCGCCGTGCTCGAGGGCGCTGTGGACGAGCGGATTCGCAACGACGCCGCGTATCGTCTCGCACGCATTCACTTCCAGAACGGTCAGCTCGAGGACGCGCTCCAGGCGCTCGACAAGATTCAGGGCAAGGTGCCGGAAGCGATTCGCGGCGACGTGGAGTTCCTGCGCGCCAACGTCTACCTGGGGCTCGGCCGCAGCGAAGATGCGGTTGCCGTGCTCAAACGCGTGCAAGGCGTCGCGAGCTTGAACGGCTTCGTCGCCTACAACTTGGGTGTTGCGCTGCTCGACGAGGGCCGCCGCGACGATGCGCTCGCGCAGCTCGAGCGCGCCGGGCAAGTCGGCGGCTCCGACGAGTCCGTGCTCGCCATCCGCGACAAGTCGAACCTCGTGCTGGGAACGCTGCTCGCGGACTCGGGGCAGTCGGAAACGGCCAAACGATTCTTCGATCGCGTCCGTCTCGACGGACCGTTCTCGAACGCGGCGTTGCTCGCGTCGGGCTGGGCGGCCGCGCGCGGCGACGACTTCGAGCGCGCCGTGGTGCCTTGGGGCCTGCTGGCGGAGCGCGAGCCGACCGATGTGGCCGTGCAGGAGGCGAAGCTCGCGCTGCCGTTCGCGTACGGCAAGCTCGACGTTCACGGGCGCGCCGCGCTCTCCTACGCGAGCGCACTCGAGTCGTTCGGCGGCGAGATCGACAAGCTCGACGCGTCGATCGCGAGCATCAGGGACGGCAAGTTCCTGAAGGCGCTCGTGCGCGAGGAGATCCGGCAGAACACCGACTGGGTGATTCGCCTGCGGTCCCTGCCGGAGTCCCCGGAAACGTACTACTTGATGGAGCTCGCGGCCTCGCACGACTTCCAGACCGCGGTGCAGAACTACCTCGACTTGGACGACTTGCGCCGCAAGCTCGCGACGTGGGACGTGAGCTTCGCCGCGTTCGACGACATGATCGGACTGCGCCGTGAGTACTACGAGCCGCTGTTGCCCGGCGTGGACGCCGATTTCCGCGGGCTCGACTCGCGCATGCGCCTGCGCATCGAGCAGGACAAGCTTCTCAAGGAGCGGCTGCAGGGCCTGCTCACCGCTCCGCGGCCGGACTTCCTTGCGACGGCCGACGAACGGCTCGCGGCCGAGCAGTTGACCGAGCTCGAGAGTGGCTTGGCGGGGCTCGACACGCCGCAGGCGGAAGCCCTGCGGCAACGCATCGGCCGGCTTCGCGGCGTGCTGACTTTCACGATGCGCACGGAATACCACGAGCGGCTCGCGGCGTTCGACCGCCATCTCACCGAGCTCGCCGCGGCGCTCGACGTGCTGAACGCGCGCTACGACGCGTTCGTGCGCAGCCGGCAGGCCGCCGTGCACAGCTACGAGGGGTACGACACTCCGATCGCCCGGCTGCGCACGCGTACGAGCGACGCGTTGGCCGACGTGAATCGGCTCGTTGCGAGGCAAGGACACATCCTCGAAGTCGTCGCGATCGACGAGCTCACGGCGCGCCGCGAACGTCTCGCGGAGTATCAGGATCAGGCCCGGTACGCGCTCGCCGACAGCTACGACCGCGCGACCAAGGCGCGAGCCGAGGCCGAGGTCGCGGCCGTCGGCTCCGGGAGCGGCGGCCAGTGATGCGGCGCGCGCCCAAAGCCGCAGTCTTGGCGACGGCCGTCGCGGCGGCCCTCGTGGCCGGCTGCGCGTCCGATCCCGCGCGCCACACGCTCGCCGACCTGCGCGACGTGCAGCCCGATGTCGCCGAGGTCGACGTGCAGAACTCGCTCGATCTCGCGATGCAGAGCTATCGGCGCTATCTCGAGCAGAGCTCGACGAGCGCGATGACGCCCGAGGCCATGCGGCGTCTGGCCGACCTGCAGCTCGAAAAGGAGTACGGCATTGCGGGTGGGGCCAAGACGCTGCCGGCGCCGCGGCCCGCGTTGGCCCAGCCGGCGGATCTTGCGCCGCCGGCCGTGCAAGCCGTCGCGCGCGCGGGGCGCGCCGCCGCCTCCGCGACGGCGCCGGTTGCGGAATCCGACGCGGACTTCGAGGCGCGCGCGACGGAAGTGCACTTCGCGTCCGCAGGCGACGCGGCGGCGGAGCTTCCGGGGGGCGCGAGCACCGCGCAGGGCGGGCCGCTCGAGGCCATCGCGATCTACAAGCGGCTGCTGGCCGAGTACCCGAACTACGAGCGCAGGGACCAGGTGGTCTATCAGATGGCGCGCGCCTACGACGAGCTCGGTGAGACCGAGCAGGCAATGGAGGCGATGCAGCGGCTGGTCGACGAGTTCGGCTACTCGAAGTACGCCGACGAGGTTCAGTTCCGGCGCGCGGAGTTCTACTTCACGCGCAGCAAGTATCGCGACGCGGAGAGCGCGTACCAGGCGATCACGGCCAGGGGCGCGCAGTCGGAATACTACGAGCTCGCGCTCTACAAGCTCGGGTGGACTCTCTACAAGCAGGACTTCTACGAAGAGGCGTTGCACCAGTACATGGCGCTGCTCGACTACAAGCAGTCGATCGGCTACGACTTCGACGCGCAGCATGAAGAGAACGATGAGAAGCGCGTGGCGGACACGTTCCGCGTGATCTCCTTGAGCTTCTCGAATCTCGGCGGGCTCGAGGTGCTGCCCGAGTACTACGCGACCTACGGCAGCCGCGAGTACGAGGACCGGATCTACAAGAACATGGGCGAGTTCTATCTCGAGAAGCTGCGCTATCAAGACGCCGCCAAGACGTTCGCCGCGTTCGTGGAAGGGCACCCGCTGCACCGCGCCGCGCCGCGGTTCAGCATGCGCGTGATCGAAGTCTACGAAAAGGGCGACTTCCCCAAGCTGGTCGTCGACTCGAAGAAGGCGTTCGCCAAGCAATACGGCCTGCAGGCGGAGTACTGGCGGCACTTCGACGTCGCGGAGTCGCCGGAGGTGCTGGGGTATCTCAAGACGAACTTGAAGGACCTCGCGAATCACTACCACTCGCTCTATCAGGACGAGAGCCTGAAGACGGAGAAGCTGGGCAACTATCGCGAGGCGCTCGCGTGGTATCGGGAGTATCTCGCGTCGTTCCCGAAGGAGCCCGAGTCGCCGTCGATCAACTACCAAGTCGCGGACCTGCTGCTCGAGAACCAGGACTACGGCGAGGCCGCGCGCGAGTACGAGCGCACGGCGTACGACTATCCGGCGCACGAGCGCGCGTCCGCCGCGGGCTACGCGGCAATCTACGCGCACCGCGAGCAATTGAAGGTGATCGGTGAGGCGGAACGCTCGGCCGCCGCGCGCGCGACCATCGACAGCTCGCTCAAGTTCGCCGACGCGTTCCCCGAGCACGAGCACGCGGCCACGATTCTGGGCGCGGCCGCGCAGGACCTCTACGAGATGAAGGACTTCGCGCCGGCGGCCGCGGCCGGGCGCAAGCTGGTCGAGCGCTATACGGCCGCGGAGCCGGCGCTGCGGCGCGGCGCTTGGACGGTGGTCGCGCACTCGTCGTTCGAGCTCGAAGACTATCCGGCGGCCGAAGTCGCCTACGCGCACGTGCTCGAGCTCGTGTCCCGCGAGGATACGGAGCGGCAATCGCTCGTCGACAACCTCGCGGCCTCGATCTACAAGCAGGGCGAACAGGCCAACGCGGCGGGCGACTATCGCGCGGCGGCCGATCACTTCCTGCGGCTCAAGGAAGCGGCGCCGACTTCGGCGGTGCGCCCGGCGGCCGAGTACGACGCCGCGGCGGCTCTGCTCAAGCTCGAGGATTGGACGGCCGCGGCGAAAGTGCTCGACGAGTTCCGCAGTGCGTTCCCGAATCACGCGCTGCAAGGGGATGCCACGAAGCAGCTCGCGTTCGCCTATCGTCAAAGCGGCGAAAGCTCGCTCGCGGCGGGCGAGTACGAGCGCGTGGCGGCGGAGGCCACCGACCCAGAGCTCGGCCGCGAGGCGCTGCTCACCGCCGGCGAGCTCTACGAGAAGGCCGCCGACGTCGAGCGCGCGGTGACTATGTACGCGCGCTACGTGCGGGACTACCCGCATCCCGTCGAGACGGCGCTCGAGACGCGCTTCAAGCTGGCGCGCATGTACGAGACGCGCGGCGATGGCGCCGCTTACGAGCAGGAGCTGCGGGCGATCGTCGCCAGCGACGCGGCCGCGGGCGGGGAGCGCACCGACCGCACGAAATATCTCGCGGCGCAGTCCGGGCTCGTGCTCGCGAAGGAGATCTACGATCGGTTCGCCGAGGTGCGGCTCGTGCAGCCGTTCGACAAGAGCCTCGCCCTCAAGCGCGAGCGCATGAATGCGGCGATGCGGGCGTTCGAGGACCTGGTCGACTACGAGGTCGCCGAGGTCACGTCGGCGGCTACGTTCTATATGGCCGAGACGTATTGGGGGCTGAATCGCTCGTTGCTCGAGTCCGAGCGCCCGAAGGACCTCGACGCCGCCGCGAAGGCGGACTACGAGGACGTGCTCGAAGAGCAGGCGTTTCCGTTCGAGGAGCAGACCATCGAGTTGCACGAGAAGAACCGCGAGCTCATCGCCGCCGGCGTGTACAACGACTGGACCAAGCGCAGCCTCGCGCGGCTAGCGGTGCTCGTGCCGGGGCGCTACGCGAAGGCGGAAGTCAGCAGCGGCTTCATCCGGGCGATCGACGTTTACGCATATCGGGCGCCGGTCGTGACGGCGGCGCCGAGCGCGGTCGCGCAGTCGGCCGACGCGCCCGCGGCACCGAACGATTCAGCCGCGGACCAGGCGCAGGGCGACGAGGGATCCATACGGCAGGCGGCCGCGCCGGGGGTGGGCAATGTCGCGCTCTGAGACGCGTCTGGCGTGCGCGCTGCTGCTCGCCGCCGTGCTCGCCGGCTACGGCACGGCCGCGGCGGACACTCGCACGCGCGTTGCGACCGCCGAGCGCGCCGACGCCGCACGGCCGCGCGGCCGTTCCGCTGCGCCGAAGCGCGTGCCCGCGCGTTTCGAAGTTGTGGACGCGACGGCGTTCACGATCACGGAGCAGGCGCGCATCGGCGGCGACGCGCGCACGCAATACGACGCGGCTCTGCGGTTGCTCGAGCAGGAGCGCTACGCGGAGGGCGTCGCGCTGATGCTGCAGGTCGCGGACAGGCAACCGGACGTGACGGCGCCGCAGATCAACCTCGGCATCGCGTACGAGCGCATGGGCGATCTCGAGCGGGCGGAAGCGAGCTTCGCCAAGGCGCTCGAGCTCAACCCCAATCATCCGGTCGTGCACGACGAGCTCGGCCTTCTGTATCGCGAGGCGGGACGTTTCGCCGAGGCCCGGGCGAGCTACGAGAAGGCGCTCGCGATTCATCCCGGGTTCCACTTCGCGCACCGCAATCTCGCAATCTTGTGCGACGTTTATCTCAACGACCTGCCGTGCGCGCTCACTCACTACGAGGCCTACGCGCAAGCGGAGCCCGACGACAAGGAGGTTCAGAAATGGATCGCCGATTTACGCAACCGAACGGGTCGATAGCAAGACTCGCGCTTTGGCTACTCGTCGCGAGCGCCGCGCCGGCGCTTGCCGACGACCCGCCGAAGAAGCCGGAGGTGAGGGACATGTCCGGCATCTCGATTCTCGGCAATCAGGACGCGCCGAAAGCGCTCGTGATCGTGCCGTGGAAGAGCTCCGAGATCGGCAACGGCATCGGCATCTCGAGCTCGATGAACAACCGGCCGGTGCCCGTCGATCGGGACGTGTTCGGGCGGCAGTTGCACTACTTCGATCTCCGAAGAGGCACGGCACCTGCGGCCAAGTAAGAGGCGGCCAAGTAAGAGTATGACGCCGCCGCGCACAGCGGTGGCTTCGCTAGCAAGGATGGAGGGATAGGACATGGAAGCCTGGTACACGGTAGTACGTTTCTTCGAGAACGGCGGCACGTTCATGTACCCGATCGTTCTCGTCATGGCGCTCGGCTGCTCGATCACCATCGAGCGGTTCGTCACGCTGTCGCTCGTGGCGAAGAGGAACAAGAGCGCGTGGGACAAGCTCGAGCCGATCATCAAAGCGGGGCAGTTCGAGCAGGCCCGCGACCTCGCGAGCAAGGACGACTCGCCCGTCGGGCAGCTCCTGTCCGCCGGGCTCGCCCGCCAGGGCGCGGTGCGGCGGCGCGAGGACGTGGAGCGCGCGATGGAAGAGAGCCTCATGGCGATCCTGCCGCGGCTCGAGAAACGCACGCACTATCTCGCGACTTTCGCCAACATGTCGACGCTCGCCGGCCTGCTCGGCACGATCATCGGCCTGATCGACGCGTTCACCGCGGTATCGAACGCCGAGCTCGCCGACAAGGCGGAGCTCCTGTCCGCCAGCATCTCGATCGGCATGAACTGCACGGCGTTCGGCCTGATGGTCGCGATTCCGCTCGTGCTCGTGCACTCGTTGCTGCAGACCAAGACCACCGAGCTCGTCGACGGGCTCGAGATGGTGTCGGTGAAGTTCCTGAACTCGATCACCACGCGTGCTACCTACGTGCGCGCCGCGCCGCGCGGCGCCGAGTTGCCCGCGGCGGGCATGGCGCCGGACGCGCTTCCGAGCCGGGCGTAACGGAGCGCGGGGCGCCCCGGCGGCAATCAAGGAGATCGACCGATGCAGGTCATAGGACGCAGCGCGCGCATGGCGCGCCATCACAAGCGGCACTCGACCACCGAGATCAACCTCACGTCGATGATCGACATGATGACGATTCTCGTGTTCTTCCTGCTCGTGCACGGCGGCTTCGTGCGGCTCGCGATTCTCGAGCTCAATCTGCCGGCGGCGCAGTCCGTGGTGCGCGCGGAGCCGCCGAAGTTCGAGCTCGAGGTCACCGTGCGCGAGTCGGGCATCGAGGTCGGCGACCGCAACACGGGCGTCATGCGGCGGATCGAGAAGACGGCCGCCGGCTACGACCTCGCGGCGCTCACCGACTACCTCACGCGCGTCAAGGAGCAGTTCCCCGACAAGTCGGACGCGACGCTGCTGCTCGAGCCGGACATCGCGTACGAGTCGCTGGTCGCGGTGATGGACAGGATCCGAGTCACCCAGCACGTCGACGCCGCTGAGAGCCGCGTGGTGCGGACCGAGCTGTTTCCGGAAATTTCGGTCGGCGACGCGCCGGTCTCGAATTAGGGAGAACGACGATGAAGTACATGGGGCGAGCCGCGCGCATGCAGCGGCACCACAAGCGCCACAAGGGCGACGCGTCGATCAACCTCGTGTCGATGATCGACATGCTCACCGTGCTCGTGTTCTTCCTGCTCGTCTATTCGACGGAGCAGATCGAGGTGCTGCCGAGCGCGAAGGACGTGCAGCTGCCGGAGTCGACCGCCGAAAAGCAGATCGTCCACCAGGCCGTCGTCGTGGTGGTCACGGAGCATGAAGTGCTGATCAGCGGCAAGTCGGTGGGCACGATCGAGGAGATCCTCGCGAGCGCGAGCCCCACGATCCCGACGCTCCAGGCCGAGCTCGAAGCCGAGGCCGCCGCGATGCTGCGCCAGGACGGCCTCACGGAAGACGAGAAGATCGTCGACCGCAAGGTCACGATCCTGGCCGACAAGGAGCTGCCGTATCGGCTCGTGCGCAAGGTGATGGCGACGTCGACGGCCGCCAGCTATGGCCAGCTGTCGCTCGCGGTGCTGCAAAAGGGCTCCGATCTCGCGGTCGCGAGCGTGGCGAGGAACTAAGGAGCTCCTATGTCGGCGCAACTCGAACGCACGGAGATGGACGCGGCAGCGGGCGCGGAGGTCGGCGAAGCACGCGCCGACATTGGCCAGGCCTCGGGCGCAGCCCGCGCGGAGATCGGTGAAGCCCTGGGCCAAGCCCAGGAGAAGATCGGCGGGCTCGAGGAGCGTCTGCGCTCCGTCGACGCCGAGCTCGAGAGCTTCGCGGCGCAGCGCGAGCAATATCGGCTGCTCGACGAAATCTGCGGCTCGCTCGACAAGCTCGGGCAGCAGGGCGTCGCGCAGACGTTCTGGGGCGACCGCGCGGATCAGGCGGACGGCCATCTCCGCGAGGTGCGCGAGCGCGTCGCGGCGTTCGGGCAAAACATCCGGATCGCGGAGGAGCGGCGGCGGGCGATCCTCGACGAGATCATGCAAGAGCACCAGGTGCTCGCGCTTCTCGAGGGCGATCTCAACGATCTCGAAGAGGAGGAGCTCGAGCGCAGCCTCGATTGGTCGATCGAGCGCGAGCTCGGCCCGCTTCCCGACGGCCCGAAGCTGCCGTGGGAAAAGGGCGGGGACGACGATCGGCGGCTGCGCCGGTCGCTCGCCGCGTGTCTGCTCGCGGCCGCGCTCACGAGCGCGCTGCTGCCGCTCGTGAGGCTGCCGCTGCCCGAAGTCGAGGAAGTGGAGAAGATGCCGGAACGGCTCGTGCGTCTGATCGAGCTCGATCAACGGCGGCCGACTCCGCCGCCGGCGATCGAACAGCCGAAGCCGAAGCCGCCCGAGGAGAAGCCGAAAGAGCCGCAGCAGAAGCTCGCGCAGCAGCCGAAGGAGGAGGCGCCGCAACCGCCGACGCCCGAGCCGGAGGCGCCGCGGCAGCGCGCGGAGAAGGCCGGCATTCTCGCATTCAAGGACAGCTTCGCGAACATCGCCGAGCGTAGGCCCGCCGCGGCGCTCGGTGCGCAGGCGCGGATCGGCAACAACGCGCAGGCGAGCACCGGCATGCCGCAGCGCGCGTTGATCACGAGCAATGCGCAAGGGTCGAGCGGCGGCATCAACACCGCGGCGTTCAGCCGCAATTTGGGCGGCGACGGCGGCGGAGGCGGCGCGCTCGACGGCGTGGAAGTCGGCCGCGTGGCCGACGCGATCACCGGTGACGGCAGCGGCGCACGGCCGAACGGCACGCGCGCGGGCGACGGCGCGCTCGCGGGCCGCACCGACGAGGAGATCCAGATCGTTTTCGATCGGTACAAGGCGGCGCTCTACCGGCTCTACAACCGCGAGCTCCGCAACGATCCGACGTTGCGCGGGCAAATTGTGCTCAGGCTCACGATCGAGCCGGACGGCAGCGTGTCGATGTGCCGGCTCGAGACGAGCGACATGAACGCGCCGGCGCTCGCCGATCAGGTCGTCGAGCGCGTGAAGACGTTTGCGTTCGGCGCGAAGGACGTAGCCGCGGTCACGATCGTGTACCCGATCGACTTTTTGCCGGCGGCATGAGTGTGACTGGGGGGCGATGGTTTAAGCGAAATTAGGGTCAGACCCCAAGGGGGTCAGACCCAGCGATTCAGACAAAGGCAAAGCCGCCGAAAGGCGGCGACGCAAAGTCACCGGTCTAAAGAGCGCTCCGCGCTCCACGACGGCGGGACCGCCCGAATCGCGCTCCTTAAGGAGGAGCGGAAAGCGGTCCCGTTTTTTGGCGACACGGTCGTCGAGGAATAGGGAACCGCAATGGCTTCGAGGGAGAGGGTCGACACGAACGCGCACCGCGGGCACACATTGCCGCGCGTGCTGCGCGCGCTCGCGGGGATGCTCGGTCGCGCACCGCGCGCCGCGTTGCTTGCCGCGCTCGTCTCTCTCGCTCCCACCGGGAGCGCGTCGGCGGCGCAGATCACCTACGTGTCCATCACCGGAGCCTGGCATGACCCGACGGACAACGTCCCCGGGAGTCAGCCCGGCGATCCCGTCATCACCAATGGCACGCCGACTTCGAGCATCAGCTGGGGCGTAACGGCCGGGTCGCAGAGCGGCTATGACTTCACCACGAATCTCCCGGCCCCCATCACGTTCCCCGGGCCCGGCCCCGGCTTTTCTCTCGGCTCGTTCACGCATCGGAATTTCGAGGTCAGCGATCCTTCGTTGACGTCGGTCAAGCTCGACGTCGTGCTCGTGCTCGACGTGGACGGCGTGCAAACCCCGCCGTTGGTTTTCACGTTCACGCTCAACCACGTGGAAACCCCGAACAACCAGGTGCCTTGCCCCTTTCCCACGCCGCCCGGCGAGGGCTGCACCGACCGTGTGACGATCGTCCTCGCCCCCCAGCCCACCACGTTCAGCGTCGGCGGAGTGGACTACACGTTGGCGATGAACTTCCTCGTCAACGGTGCTCCGGTTTCCGAATACATCACGAGGGAAGGCGGCACCCTGAACACCTCGGGCCTCGTGGGAAGCTTCATCCTGCCGCCGATACCGCCCGGCGCGCCGGCGCTGACCATGGACAAGTCGGGCCCGGCGACGATGAATCCGGCGGACCCGGGCAACTTCAACCTCGACGTGCGCAACGTGGGCACCGTCGACGCGTTCAACGTCACGCTCGTCGACCGGCTGCCCGACGGCCCGACCGGCGGGATGTGCGATACCACGCCGCAAGTGACGAGCGCCCGAGTGTTCGCGGCGGACGGCGTGACGCCGGTCCCAAGCAAAGGTCCGCTCGTCCAGGGCACCGACTATTCGTTCGTCTACAACGGCGCAGCGTGTGAGCTCACGTTGAACACGCTCACCGCCGCCTCGGTGATCGGCGTGGGCGAGCGTCTGATCGTCGTTTACCGCACCCAGCTCGACGCCGGTTCTCAGTACAGCAACCTGTTGACGAACGTGGCCGGCGCCACCCAATGGTTCAACGCCGTCAGCACGAATCCGGTGCGTAGCGTCTACACGCGCACGCTCACCGACGGCACCGTAGGCGTCGTCGATCACGAGGACGCGCACACCGTTACGGTCGTGCCGCGGCTATACGCCGAGAAGGCGGCGGCGCTGCAAGTCGACCTGGGCTCGCCCGGCATCGTCGACGCGGGTGACGTGCTGCGCTACACGATCAGGATCCACAACAACGGCGTGCTGCCGGTGACGCAGGCCGTGCTGCGCGACGTCGTGCCGATCAACACGACCTACGTCGCCGACACGATGACGCTGAACGGCCAACCGGTGGGACGGCCCGACGGCGGAACGTCGCCGCTCATTGCGGGTGTCGACCTGAGCTCGCCGGGCGCCGGCGCGGGCACCGTGGCGGCGGGCCAGATGGCCGTCGTGCAGTTCGACCTGCGCGTGAACGACGGCACGCCGCCGGGCACGGTGATCTCGAACCAGGCCACGGTCGACACGGCCGAGCTGCCGGATCTCTTGACCGACGGCGACGGCAACCCTGCCACGGGGCCCGAGCCGACGGTCGTCGTGGTCGGCAACCTCCAGACGCTGCGCATCCAGAAGCAGGTCGGCGTGGTCGGCGGCGGCCCGGCGCTCGCGGGCGCGACGCTCGAGTACTCGGTGGTCGCGACCAACGTCGGCACGTTGCCCGCGCAAGCGGTGACGATCCGCGACGACATCGCCGTGCCGCAGCCCGGCTATCTCACGTTCGTGCCGGCGTCGTGGACGATGAACGGCACGGCGAACGGCGTCACGGTCGTGGGCTCGCTGCTCACCGCCGACTATTCGACGGCGAACGGGCCGCTACAGCCCGGCCGGTCGGTCGTCGTGCGCTTCCGGGCCGTGCTCAACCAGAACCTCGCCATCGGCACGCGCGTGACCAACACCGCGACCGTGTACTGGAACAACCCGGTGCAGACCGCGAGCGCCAGCATCTCGATCGACGTCGGCGGCATCCCCGGCACGGGTCTCATGAGCGGCCGGGTGTGGCACGACGCCGATCACGATCAGCTCGCCGACGCGCCCGAGCTCAAGCTCGCGGGCTGGACAGTCGAGCTCTATCGCAACGACACGCTCGCGCACGCCGCGCGCACCGCTGCGGACGGCACCTACCGGTTGAGCGGCATCGAGCCGAACTACCAGACCACGGACACGTACGAGCTCAGGTTCACTCGGCCGGGCGCGGGGCCGAACAGCGCGCTGCTCGGCCGCGCGCATTCGGCGGACTTCACCAACGGTCTCCAGAAGATCAGCGACGTCGTCGTGTTGTCGGGCAGCAACCTCGTGAACATGGACCTGCCGCTCGACCCGAACGGCATCGTCTACGACTCGATATCGCGCGCGCCGCTGCCCGGCGCGACCTTGAACCTCGTGCAGGCCGGCGGCGGCTCGATTCCGGCGAGCTGCTTCTACGATCCCGCGCAGCAAGGCCAGGTCACGCTCGCCGACGGCTACTACAAGTTCGACCTGAATTTCGGCGACCCCGCGTGCCCGAGCGGCGGCGAGTATCTGATTCAAGTGACTCCGCCGTCGGCGGCGTACATCGCGGGCGAGTCCGAGCTGATACCGCCGCGGTCGAACGCGGCCACGGCGGCGTTCTCGGTACCCACGTGCCCCGCGTCGGTGGACGACGCCGTGCCCGCGACCGCGCAGTTTTGCGAGGCGCAGCCGTCGGAATTCCAGCCGAGCGACGCCGTTGCCGCGCGCAGCCCCGGCACCAATTACTACTTGCACGCGTTGCTCGACAACAGTCTCGTGCCGGGGTCGAGCCAGATCTTCAACAACCACATTCCGCTGGATCTGAACCTCGACCAGTCGATCACCATCACGAAGAGCACGCCGCTCGTGAACGTGGCGCGCGGCCAGCTCGTGCCGTACGTGATCACGATCGCGAACGGCGTCGCCGTGAATCTGCGCGACGTCATCGTCGTCGACCGGCCGCCGCCGGGCTTCCGTTACGTGGAAGGCTCGGCGCGGCTCGACGACGTGCCCACCGAGCCTGTTACGACGGGCCGCGACCTCGCGTGGCGCGGTCTCGCGATCACGCCGGACGGCCATCACACGCTCAAGCTGCTGCTCGCGATCGGGTCGGGCGTCGGCGAAGGCGAGTTCGTGAATCACGCGCAGGCCATGAGCGCGGTGACCGGCCGCGCGATGTCGGCTGAGGCGACGGCCCGCGTGCGGATCGTGCCGGATCCCGCGCTCGACTGCACCGACGTGATCGGCAAGGTCTTCGACGACGCGAACCGCAACGGCTTACAAGACGACGGCGAGCCCGGCATCGGCGGCGCGCGCGTCGCGACGGCGCGCGGGCTGCTCGCGGTCACGGACCAATACGGCCGCTTCCACATCACCTGCGCCGTCATCCCGCGCGACGGCCGCGGCAGCAACTTCGTGCTGAAGCTCGACGACCGCACGCTGCCGAGCGGCTTCCGCGCGTCGACGAGCGCGCTGCAAGTCAAGCGCGCGACGCGCGGCAAGGCGCTCGAGTTCAACTTCGGCGCGTCGATCCATCGCGTGATCGGCCTCGACCTCGCGGACCCGGCGTTCGAGCCCGGCACCGCGGACATTCGACCGCTGTGGCGGCCGCGTCTCGAGCTCTTGCTCGGCGAGCTCCGCAAGGCGCCGGCGGTGCTGCGGCTGTCGTATCTGGCCGATCTCGAGGAGCCGCGCCTCGTGGAGCAGCGGGTTGCCGCAGTGCGCAAGGAGATCATGGATGTGTGGAGCGCGTCCGACGGCGGCTACGAGCTCGCCGTCGAGCACGAGGTGTTCTGGCGGCGCGGCGGACCGCCCGACGCAGCCGAGCGCCGCGCGCGCGAGGCGGAGAACATCGATGAGTAAGCGTAGCCGTCTTCTGCTGTGGCTCTGCGCGGTATTGCCGGCGGCGGGCGCGCAGGCGCAGCTGTTCCGTGACGCGCCGCGCGGCGAGGCCGTGGAGCGCCAGCTGCCGGGCGACGTCACGTTCACGCCGTGGGTGCACGATCCAGCGCAACTCGGCGCCAACGGCGGCGACCGTATCGAGCTCCAGCAGGTTCCGGCCGTTGAGCTCGAGACCGTGAAGCTGGCGAACGTGGTGCCGCCGATTCATTTCGAGTCGGGCGTCGCCGAAATCCCGGAGACTACCGTCGCGTCGCTGCGCGGCGTATTGGCCAAGCTCCACGACCGGCGCAACGTGCGGCTGCATCTCGTGGGCCACGCCGACACGCAGCCGCTGTCGCCGGCGCTCGCGGCCGTGTTCGGCGACAACGAGGGGTTGTCGCGCGAGCGCGCGGGCGAAGTGGCCGAGTTCCTGAAGCGCTCGCTCGAGCTGCCGCCCGAGGCGATCGCCTACGAATGGGCGGGCGACACGAAGCCGATCGCGTCGAACGCCACGACCGAGGGCCGCGCACGGAACCGCCGCGTAGAAGTCGAAGTGTGGTACGACGAGCCGAAGCCCGGCAGCGCGCTGCAAGAAGTGCTCGTGAAGGACGATCTCCGCCGCGTGAAGGTCTGCCGTACCGAAACCGTGTGCCGGCTGCGCTACGTGGACGGTCAGGAGCGGCGCACGCGCGTGCAGAATCTGATCGCGCCGCTGCACTTCTCCGAAGGCGAGATCGACGTGACGGCGGAGTTCGTGGCGCAGGTGGGCCGCGCATTAGCCAATATGAACGATCGACACAACGTGCTCGTGAAGTTCATCGGTTACACCGACGACACCCGCTTGAGCGAGCGCAACGAGCGGATCTACGGCGATCACGAAGGACTGTCGCGAGCACGCGCGCGTCGGGTTGCGCTCGCCGTGCAGGAGGCGCTGCACCTGCCGACGGCGGCCATCGAGAGCGACGGCCGCGGCACGGCGCGGCCCTTGGGCTCGAACGCGACGGCGCAGGGCCGCGCGCTCAATCGGCGCGTGGAGCTCGAGTTCTGGTACGACGATCCGCTCCAGGAGCTGCCTGACGAGCCGCAGCTCTGCCCCGTGGCGGGCGACGAAACCGTCACGCGCATCTACGACCCGCCGTGGGGCTCGATTCCGCGGCTCGAGCTCGACAACGGCAAGCCGATCGTGCCCGCGGGCTACGCGGACCTGCTGCGGCGCGGGCTCGCCGACGTCGCGGGCAAGACCCGGGCACGGCTGCGCTTCCTCGGCTACACCGCCAACGAGACGCTCGAGCGGCGCACCGCGCTCGTCTACGAGGACGATGTGGGCCTGTCCGCGGCGCGCGCGCACCGCGCGATGGATCTGCTCGGCGCCGAGCTCGGGCTCGCGCCGGAGCAGCTCGAGTTCGAGGGGCGCGGCTACGTACAGTCCGACGACGTGGTCAACGCGGGCTTCGTGCAGGGGCCGACGTCATACGTCGTCGCGCAAGTGGTCTATGACGAGGTGGTGGAGCTCGACGACTACGACGGCGTGAACGTTACCCCGCTCGTGCGCGAGCTCGCGCCGCAGAACGCGTTCGGCTTGAACATGATGCGGATCACCGTGGACGGCAAGCCGCTCGACGATCCGAACCGCAGCTCCGAGGACGTGCAGCGCTGCACCGACGTGGCGCTCAACGACGCGAGCATCCGCTTCGGCTTCGACACCCTCGAGGCGGAGCGGCGCCTCGCGGTGGCCGCGCGGCCCTCGCGCGTACCGCTGCGCGCGGGCGAGGAGGGGCCGGTGGCCGACCCCGTCCGCTTCACGATGTATGCCAATTACTCGCACTTCATCGAGCGCGGCGAGGTCCGAATCTTCGACGCGGGGCAGTCGCTCGAGGCGGCGCCTCTCGCGGTCGTCGATCTCGGGACGGCGGGCTCGGCGGAGTGGCAGCCGGAAATGGGCTCGTTCACGGGGCCGACCCGCGAGCTCGCGTACGTGCTGCGCGTGTACGGCAAGGGTGCGTTCGACGAGACCGAAGCGCAGCCGTTGTGGCTCGTGCGCGGCCCGGCGGCCGACGTCGCCGCCGCGGAGCAGGCGGTCGCCGCCGAGAGCGAATTCTCCGGCGGTGCGATCGCGCTCGACGGCGAGGTGGTAAGCGCCTCCGAGACCCCTGCGGACCCGCAATGGGAGACCGCGCCGCCGGCCGCGCCGGAGGACGAGTCCGCCGCGGCCGCGGTGCTGGACGCGACGCTCGATGCGTTGACGGATTCGCAGTCGGCGGGGCCTTCGGCCGCCGAGCTCGTCGACCACGAGTCGCTGCGCCTGGCCTACGGCGAGAACGCGCTCCGGCTCCGCAACATCCCGCTCGCAAGCGGCTCGGTAACCGTGCGCGGCAGCGCGATTCCGCCGGGTCACGCGGTGTGGGTCGCGGGCCGGCCCGTGCCGGTGGACGGCTCCGGCAACTTCATCGCGCAGGAGATCCTGCCGTCCGGCGTGCACACCGTCGAGGTAGCCGTGCTCGACGACGAGGGCAACGGCGAGATGTATCTGCGCGACCTTGAGCTCGAGCGCAACGATTGGTTCTACGTCGGCATGGCCGACGTCACGCTGTCGCACAACGACACCCACGGGCCGATCGAGCTGTTGCAAGGCGAGAACCCCGCGTACGACCTCACGTCGTCGGCGGACGCGCAGCTCGCGTTCTTCTTGAACGGCAAGCTCGGCGACAACTGGCGCCTCACGGCGAGCGCGGACACGCGCGACGCGCCGCTCCACGATCTGTTCAGCAACTTTCTGGACAAGTCGCCGGAGTCGCTGTTCAGGCGCATCGACCCCGACTATCACTATCCGACCTTCGGCGACGACGCCACGGTCGAGGAGATGGCCCCGACGCTCGGCAAGTTCTATCTCAAAGCGGCTCACGGCGACGACTACGCGCTCTGGGGCAACTTCAAGATCGGCTACATGGACAACGAGCTCGCGCAGGTCGACCGCGGGCTCTACGGCGCGAACCTCCACTACGAGTCGGAGCGTGCGACGAGCTTCGGCGAGCGCCGCTACGCCGTGGACGGCTTCACGGCGGAGCCCGGCACGATCGCGAGCTTCGAGGAGTTTCGCGGTACCGGCGGCTCGCTGTACTACCTGCGGCGCCAGGATCTTCTGACCGGTTCGGAGCGCATCCGCGTGGAGCTCCGCGACCACGCGTCGGGGCTCGTGACCGGCGTCAAGAACCTCACGCCCGGCATCGACTACGACATCGACTACACCCAAGGCCGCGTGCTGCTCTCCGAGCCGCTCGCGTCTACCGCGGACGACGATCTGCTGGTGCGAGACTCGTCGCTGCGCGGCCACGAGGCCTATCTCGTCGTGCGTTACGAGTACACGCCGGGCTTCGACCAGCTCGACGCGATGTCGGTGGGCGCGCAGGGCCACTACTGGTTCGGCGACCGCGTGAAGGTCGGTCTCACGGCGAACGACAACGACGCCGACGCGGCGGCCGGCAGCAAGCTCCAAGCGGCCGACGTCACGGTGCGGATCGGCTCCGACTCGTTGTTCAAGGTGCAGGGCGCGCGCACCGAAGGCCTTGTGACCAGCGCGTTCCGCTCGGTCGACGGCGGCTTCGGGTTCGCGGGCTACGACGACTCGCTGTTCACTACGGCCGAGGCCGGCGGCCATCGCGCCGACGTCAGCCTCGGGCTCGGCGATCTGGTCGACGGCGCGAAGGGGCGCGTCACGCTCTACGGTCAGGCGCTCGACGCGGGGTATTCGATGCCGGGGCTTGCGACGCCGCTGGCGTCGCGCAATTACGGCGGCACGTTCCGCAAGCCGCTCGGCGACAAGCTCTCGATCCGCGTGAAGGCCGACCACCGCGAGGAGGAGCAAGGCCTCGAGCTCGACGCGCAGGAGATCGACCTCGAGTACAAGGTCAACGAGCACTGGGGCGTGAGCACCGGTCTGCGCGACGACTCGCGCATCGACCGCTCGCCGGTCGTGCCGCTGACTCAGGAGCAGGGCGAGCGCCGCGACGGCGTGGTGCAAATGGAATACGACTCCAAGGCGCGCTGGAGCACCTACGGCTTCGTGCAGGACACGCTCGCCTCGAACGGCGACCGTGAAGACAACGGCCGTATCGGCACCGGGGCTTCCTATCTCATCTCCGAGCGCCTGCGGATGAATGCGGAAGTATCGGACGGCGACCTTGGCCGCGGCGGCCGGTTCGGCACGCGCTACATGCCGACCGACCGCACCACGTTCTACATGAACTACGCGCTCGAGAACGAGCGCACGGACAACGGTCTCTTGCCGACGACGGCCGGCGGCGGCGGCAGCACGATCGCCGGCGTCAAGACGCGGCTGTCCGATAGTGCGAGCGTGTACGTCGAGGAACGCTATCGCACGAGCCTGGTCGCGTCCGGCCTCACGCACTCGACCGGCGTGAACCTCGCGCCCACCGAGCGCCTGAATCTCGCCGCGAGCACCGACTTCGGCACGCTGCGCGACATGCGCACCGGCGCGGAGACGCAGCGCCGCGCGGCCGGGTTCAACATCGGCTACGGGCTCAGTGCGCTGAGCTTCTCGACGGGCATCGAGATTCGCAACGACGACACCGAGCAGCCGGACCTGTCGTTCACGAATCGCGAGACGTGGCTGTTTAGGAGCAGCTTCAAGTACCAGATGTCGCCGGGCTCGCGGCTGCTCGGCAAGCTCAATTGGTCGGAGAGCGACAGCTCGCTCGGCCAGTTCTACGACGGCGGCTACGCCGAAGCGGTGGTCGGCTACGCGTTTCGCCCGGTGCGCAACGACCGGCTGAACGCGCTGGTGAGGTACACCTATCTATATAACGTGCCGACGACGGATCAGCTCACGCTGAGGGGCACGGCGGCCGAGTACATCCAGAAGACGCACGTCGCCGCCGTCGACTTGACCTACGACCTCACGTCGCGCTGGTCGATCGGCGGCAAGTACGCGCACCGCATCGGCGAGATGAGCCTGTCGCGAGAGGATCCGCTGTTCTTCGACAACGCGGCGGATCTCTACATCGTGCGCGCCGACTTCCGGTTCCTGACGAACTGGGAGGGCATGGTCGAGGGGCGCCGGCTCGCGATGGCGGACGTGCACGACCGGCGGGACGGCACGCTCGTCGCGCTGTCGCGCTACCTCAACAAGCACCTGAAGGTCGGCGCCGGTTACAACTTTACGGACTTCTCTGACGACCTTACCGACCTGAGCTACGACCATCGGGGCGTGTTCGTGAGCATGACCGGCGTGCTTTAGCGGTTCGTGTCGTGCCGGGGTGAGGTCTGCGGCGGTACGATCGACCGCCGGGTGGCCGTGAGGTTTTCCTCCCCCTAGGTGGGCCGATGGTCTCAGGGCACCGATGCGTTCCGGCTAGAAGGTGCGCGTGAAGAAGAGCAGAGCGCCCCACCGCGATTTTTCCTCGAAGCTGATCTGCGTTTCGCCGGGCGGCAGCGGCTGGCCTTCCTTGAAGCCGTCGGCAAGGGACTTCACGTCGGAGTCGAGGATCGCCCCGATGCCGACGGAAAAGCCCTCCGACCGTTCGCCCTCGTCGCTCTTCCTTCCGAACATCACGCCGAGCGCAAACGCCGAAATGAGTTTGTCGTCCTTCGCGACGATCCCGAAGAACGGGCCGACGCCGCGATGACCGGCGTTGCACTCGTCGGAGTGGCACCAACCGTAATAGTGGCTCTCGAAGATCACCCGCGGCTCCTGCGTCTCTGTGCTGGTCGCGCGAATCCGGCCGTCGGCGCCGACTTCGGCCGCGGAGATCCTGTCGTCGTCCGAGATCGAGGCGCCGACCCCCACGCCAAAGGAAATACCCATGAACGTGGCCTCTGCCTTTGCTTCGGTTTCGGCCTGAGCCAAGGACGCTTCGAGGGGCTGTAACGTCACTGTGGTAGTCGCTGCTCGCGCGGGTGCCAGCACCAGCAACGACGAGCGCGCGTTTTCCACGCACGCACGATAGGTTTTCGCAGCCGCATAGCGGTCCTTCGCGGGCTCGGCCGTCTTGGGGCCGAGCGCTTTTTTATGCGCGTCGTCGCAGTCTTTCGCGAATTTCGCCGCTGCCGCGGCTGCTGCCGCCGAGTCAGCTGCCGCCGAGTCAGCCGCCGCCCCGTTTGGTGCCGCCTCTGCCGACGGCGCGGGCGGGATCGGGGTGCGAAACAGGTCACCGTTAAGAAGCCTGGCGACGTGACCGTCGACGCTGTCGTCTACGCCGTAGAGCCGGACCGACTGTGCGTCGGTGACGGTTGTGACTGAGCACAGAATGCAGAGCAACCCGAGTGGCAAGGCGTGGGATAGGAGGTCACGGAGTGAAGGCTCGCGCGGAGGCTGGGGCACGCTTCTCGTGGATCGATTGTTCATGTCTTCGTCACCTTTTTCTCTGGAACTGTCGCCGACCGGACACAGCCCACCCGCGTGTGGCGGTACGCTGTCAGGTCACCACGGGGAGCAGACACGCTTCCCTGCACTACAGAAGCGGAATGCCGAGCAGAAAGGGGACATGTCATAGAACGGGCTCCGGAGGCAGCTCAGTGCCTCGTTTCGCGGCTCGCGTCCGACTCTTCTGCGGTAGGATCCGCGAGCACGGCGCGCACCAGCTCGAGGCGCGCTCGTCGAAAAGTCTGGGCGTACCGAAGCCCGCACCCGCAGTGCTCGAGAAATTGCAGCAGCGCCTGCAGGGCAATCTCGAGTCGCGTGCGATCGCACTCATCCGTCTTGATCGCCTGCATGTGATAAGAAGCGCGAACAGCGGCCCAAAAGGGACACGAACAATCGTCTGGGTGACGCAGTAGTGAAGCGAGAAGAGTGGGGGAGGATCAGCGATCTCTTCGACGCCGCGCTCGCGCGTCCCGCCGGCGAGCGGCATTCCTACCTGCAGGGAGCATGCGGCGGCGACGATCCGCTATTCCACCAAGTCCTCGGGTTGTTGTCCGAGCTCGACAAAGCGGGCGATTTCCTCGAGCGGCCGATTTTCTCGCGAGCTCAGGCGTTCTCGATCGGCGCGCTCATCGCGGATCGCTACCGCGTCGAGGTACTGCTCGGACACGGCGGCATGGGGGAGGTCTATCGGGCTCATGACGAGCTAATCGGCGAGAAGGTCGCCCTTAAGACGCTGCGCGCCAACCTCGCCGACGACCCGGAATTCGTCGATCGGTTCCGTCGCGAGGTGCAGCTCGCACGCAAGGTAACCCACGCCTCGGTCTGCCGCGTGTTCGAGGCCGGCGTGCACGTCGGGAGCGGTGCAGCTCCGGTGCACTTCTTCGCGATGCAACTCCTCGAGGGCGAAACGCTTGCCGTCCGCGTTCGTCGAGACGGTGCGCTGCGCAGCGATGAAGCGCTGCCGATCGCCGTCCATTTGGCGGAAGGGCTCGATGCCGCGCACGCTGTGGGCATCATCCATCGCGACCTCAAGAGCTCGAACGTCATGTTCTGCGGCGGGAGGGCCGTGATCATGGACTTCGGTTTGGCGAGGGCCGCCCTCGTCGAGGGCATCCGTCCTCACGCAGATCGCAGCTTCACCGCGGGCTCGCAGGTCCTCGGGACGGTCGCCTACATGAGCCCCGAGCAACTGTCGGGCGGCACCGTCACGCCGGCGAGCGACATCTATTCGTTCGGCGTCGTGCTGTTCGAAATCGCGACCGGGCGGCTGCCGTTCAACGATCCGCACATCATCAGATCGGCGATGGAGCGCGCTAAGGAGGGCGCCCCCGACGTGCGCACGATGGCCCCGGAGGTCGATGCGCAGTGGGCGGCAGTCATCGCGCGGTGCTTGCAACGCGATCCGGCGAAGCGTTTTCCCACCGCCGGCAGCGTCGCGAAGCATCTGCAGCCTCGCTGGCGTCCGCCAATGGTCTATTGGACGCGGCGGCAATGGCTCGCCACGGGGGTCGCCGCGGCGGCGGCGGCGGGCGGCGTCGCACTTGTTCCGGCGGTCTTGCGTTCGTACGGGCAAGGCACGGTCTTGCCAGAAGGAGCGGAGTTGTTCCTCGGCACAATCGAAAATCTGACCGCCGACGGTCGCCTCGACGCGCTCACCGAGCTGTTCCGGAGTCAGCTCGCGCAATCCGTGCGCGTGAACGTGATCAACGCGGCGCGGGTCGACGAGATGCTGAAGCGCATGAGGGTGGCGGACGATGCGCCGATCGATCCGGGCGAATTGCGTGAAGCCGCGTGGCGTCTCAATGCGGCGCTCTCGGTTTATGGGAGCGTCACGCGCGTGGGTCTCGACTATGTTCTGAACGTGCAGGCGGAGGCGCGCGGGTCGCGCCCCGACATTCCCCGCACGAAGCCGCTGCGGTCGTTCTCCGCATCCGACCCGGCCGCGCTGATGCGCGCGGTGCGCGACGCGAGCCTCTGGATACGGGAGGTGGTCGGCGAATCGACGGAGAGCATCGGCTCGTTCGATCGGCTGCCCGCGGACACGACGACGTCGTCGTGGGAAGCGCTGATGTATTTTTCGCGCGGCCAGCGGTTCTATATGAGAAACGAGTGGGATCAGGCCACTCTCGAGTTCGAGTCCGCGCTGCGCGAGGACGCAGACTTTACGCTGGCGGCGATGCGCCGGGCGGACATCTTGATGTCCCAGAACCGGCAGATTTCCGGCATCACCCAATGGCGCGCGGCCATCGGCATGCTCGATAAGCGCGCCGTCACTCGAGCGGAAGAGCTCTATGGGCGCGGCATGTTCGCGTTCGACTCCGGAGACATGGAGGCCGCCGAGCGTTACGCGCGTACGTGGTCGAACGAGTATCCGCACGATTGGCGCGCTCCGTACTTCCGCGCGCTGCCCCTTTGCCTCAACGGTTACGGTGCGCAAGCCGTCGAGATCCTGGAGCAACTGCTCGACGTGGTGCCGGACTACGGCGACCTCTACGTGCAATTGATCGCTTGCCATCTCGTGCTTGGCGAAACGGCCGCTGCGCGCGCGCTCGTGCCGATGATTCGCCGTCTGAACGCCAATTTGCCTGGACGAGCAGACTTGCGCGAAGCCTACGTGCGCTATCGCGAAGGCGACTGCGTGGGATATCTAGAAGTGGTGCGTGGCGTGCAGCAGACGGGTTCTCGAGCAAGCGCCGTGCAGGCGATGCTGCACGAGACCTTGCTGCTCATCGACACCGGCTATCTGCAACAGGCTGCGACGAACGCCGAGCGCTTCTTGAGCAGAGGTTCATGGGTGGAGACGGTGCCGGGGGAAGAGTCGCTTCGTGTCGCGCAAGCGTGGGCGGAGATGCTGGAGGGGCAAGACACGGCCGCAGTGTGGCACGCGCGGATGGCGCTCGGGCCGGAGAGTGGACCGCTGATTGTTGCGCTCACTGGGACGGTGTTCGCCCGCTGCGGCGCGCGCGAGCTCGCAAACGAAGCGCTGGCGTTGACGTCGCCCTTCCAGGACGTCCGGTCGCATCGGATCGCGCGGCATCGAATTGTGGGCGAGCTTGCACGCGCGTCCGGCGACGTTGCCGCCGCGCTGCAGGAATTTCGCGCGGCGGCGGCGCTCGAGCCCGTGATCGCGCATCGTCAATACCTGATCGAGGCGCTGCCGCGCGGGAGCAGCGAGCGTCTTGATCTTGCGATGAAGGCGGCGGCGGTGCCCTGGCAGGATCTGCGGCCGCCGGCGATGCATCAGCTTGGGTCGATGCGGACGGTGGTCGGGGATCTAACGACCGCGGGAGCCCCGAATCAGTTCGTCAGTGAATTTGCCAGGACCAGTAGAGAACTAGTGTCACTTATTTGAAACGGAGATACCCATGAGCGCCAAGAAGAAAGCAGTCGGCAAGAAGAGCAAGAAGAAAACGAATAACAAGAAAACTGCAAAGCACGCAGCGCCAACCGGACAGGCGAAAGCGCTCGATCAGCTCCTGCCGCCGCCCTTCAAAGATTTCTATCCGAACACGGTTGTCGCATCGATGGTTTCGGCCTTGTTACTCAACGCCACCGAGAAGGGGAAGACGTTCGACGATATCGAGGCGCAATTGCAAGGGGCGATCGATATGGCGCAGGCGTCCCACCTCGAGGGAGCCGAGGAATACAAAAGAAACGTGACCCTCTTGCACGGCTTCTGCAAGAACAACAAGGATCTGTTCGTGAAGGCCAACCTCGCCATCGCCGCCTTGCTGCAAGCGCTCATCAACAAGCCCGAGCAAGACTGGAGCGGCTGCTTCCACGTGAGTCACGCCACGATCAAAGGCATCTTGAGCCTAAAGGACTAGGAAAGTGAACGCGCGTCGAGCAGTCTGGCTTGCGGCGCTGGGCCTCGCGACGTCGCTCGTCGCATCTTGCCGCACAAATACTCCACCGCCGGTGCCCTTACCGCCGAGGGTGGCCGATCGGTGCCCTCCGGATTGTCTCGTGGATTCCAAGTACCGCATGTTGCCGGAGGCTATGTCTGACCTCAGAACCGTGGCGTGGGAGCTCCTCATTCCTTTCACCCGAGAGGAGGAAGGATTGCCGCCGGACGCCGAGTGGACGTCGGTGACGAGGATTCCACGGCCGCCCGGTACCGCGACGCCGCCCGCGGAGCTCATCAAGACCGACGCGGCTCGCGCTGCCGAGCCCGAGCGGCCCCTGCTGCACGAGGCGGTGTTTCTGAATTCCAAAGCCTGGAAGTTCATGGAAAGCCTGCCGACGACAGCCGAGATGAAGGCGCGATTCGTTCGCGAGGTCGAGCTGCCGCCCGAGTCGATGGCGATCAAGATGTTCTTTTATAGAATCAGGGGCGACCAAGAGGTGCGCGTTCGATTGTGGGATTGGACCAAGATCAAGGTTCGGAATCTCACAGACCTCGATCCGAGCGACCTAGCCAGTCAGTGCGTGAAGCTCGAGGCGTCACCCGAGGGTTGTATCGCTGCCCGCCCGCACTTCTATACCGTGAGGATCAACGAGACAAACAAGCCCCTGTTTACGTGCGGGGAGAATCCGTGCGGCTTGGAGGAGGGCGATCTGCTGATTCTCGTCGGGATGCACGTCGCGTCGAAGCAGACACCCGAGTGGCTGTGGGCCACGTTTTGGTGGAGGGGGCCCGATCAGGAGCGGTTGTCGGGCACCTACTGGACGTGCCAAGACGCGCAGCGGCCGTCGTCGATCGCCGCCGTCGAGCCCTGGAAAAACTACTCGATGGATACGACGGCGAGCCTTCAGCTCCTGAAACCGAGGCCGGACCCGCGGACCGACGAGGCGCTCTGCGGCTATCCGCCGACTCTGGGAGACCAACTCCACGTGGACCCCGCCGACCAAGGGTATCTCGCCACGTACAACCCGTTCGCCGAGGCGAATTTTCCGAATGGGCTCAAAGCGAATTGCGTGAACTGCCATGCACGCGCAAGCACGACGGCTACGAGAGATGCGAAGGTTCCGGTCTTCCACGACATCTACAGCCCCTCCCTCTCGGATCTCGAAGGAACGATACGGCTCGACTATTTGTGGTCACTGCGCCGGCGGCTTGACCGCACGTTCTGGCCGCCGAGAGGTTGATCGCGGGGGTCGTCGTCCGTCTCGATCGACGAACCACGCGGAGGGACCGTGGGCTAGGTGGATCGTGTGTCAGACGGCGTTGGACGGGCGCAGTTTTTCCTCTTTGATGTTCTTGATCAGCGCTTCGTATTCGGCTTGCAGCTTCTTGAGCTCGGGGTCGTTCGGGTCGTTGATCCGGTCCATACGCTGCTTCACCGAATCGGCTCGCCTGCGGAATTTTAGATCGTTGAAGAGCTGCAGCCCCTGCAGCACCAGATCGAGATTCGTCCGCTGTCCGTCGCGAATCGCGAAATAGTCGGCGAGCAGAGCGGCGCTCGCCTGGGTCGCTTCGAACGAGTTGAATTCGTCACGCTGCGTACCGTCGAGGCTGAACGTGACGTACGGAATCTCGCCGGAATACGGTTTTCCTGTATCGTCGAGCAGCTGACCGCTCGAGCCCATGTCATGGCGCCGCAGCACGTCGTTCGGAAAATCGTCCGGCGTCAGCACCTTGAAGCCGGCCTGTGACATCTCGCTGCCCGGCGTAACGAAATCGACGGCGGACGACCCCGTGAAGACGGGGCCGCGCTCGAGAAACCGCTCGGCGACGGCAGCGGCCAACTTGACGACGAGGCCCGCACCTACGAGATACGCCGCCTGCGCCAGAAACGCCGGAATGGCCCCTGTCTGCTGCAGGAAATCTCCGACCTCGTTGAGGAACGCGGGGCTGAAGTCGTCGAACCCGACGTCGATCGTGAGCACGCTCGACCCGACCGTGAGCGCCGGCGAGTAGTAGATGATCGGAGTTCCTTGATCGGTCGCCGCGACGTACGAGAACCCCGTCTGCTGGCTGATCTCTCCCGTCAGGAAATTGATCGCGCGAGGTTGCGCATTGAACTGCGCCACCGATTTCATCGCCGACGTCACGAGCATCTTCTTGCGCTCGGGCCGCCGCCCGAGCGGCTGAGCGCCGCGGTACACGTGCCTGAGCTGTACCAGCAGCGGCTTGCCTAGGCCGATGGGCTGGAATGGGATCTCGTTTCCGGCGGCGTCGCGCAGCTTCGGCCCGGAGCTGGCTCTCGACAGCTCGCCGTTGGAGAACTCGACCGGTTGTTTCGGGTCCTCGGCGAATCGCCGTATGCCGGCCGCTTTGAAGTTGATCTCGTCTTGCGAGACGAGGGCGCTGCCGATCGCGTGGTACAGGGCCATGGATTCGTCCTAGTTGTGATTGTCGTGAGCGCTTTCGGTCAGGGCGTGATTCGTGGCTGAGCGCGGATCGCCACGGAATACATGAAGTCGGTCTGCAACCGCAGCATGCCCGGCACTCCGAAAAGCTGTGGTTGCGGAAGCTCGAGCTTGAACTCTCGCTGCATGTAGTCTTGGCCGTTCGCGGATACCGACGCGTATGCGTGACAACCGATGCAAGTCGACTTCGCCGCCATTCCGTTTTCGATGATCTGGTTTCCGAGCACGGTGAATTCACCGCGTGAGTTCGTGAACGTGAGCTGGGTGCCCTTGAGGCGGTAGTGCTCCCACTTAGAACCTAGCGTCTGTGCGCGAATACCGTCGGGGCCCGTCGCAGAGTCGTGAAAGCTGCCCGGAACCTCGTACTCGGCGAGATCCTTGTGAACGAAGTCGGCCCAGAACCACATGGGCGCGTCTTTGGTGATCACGTGGAACGCGACCAGCCCATAGATCTTCTTGTTGATCTCTCTCCAGTGGTAGACCCGCTTCTCATCCTCGCGAATCTCGCGCCAAGCCGCCTTCACCTCCTTGGCGCCGGGCGGAAAGCTAATGAAGTCTCTGTCCTGGCCCGCAGCTCGGAATGCGTCGATCAGGCCCGCGCGGCTGTACAGCGTCTTGTCGAGGATGTGGTCGAACGTCGCGCGGTTCATTCTCACTTCGTCGCTCTCGGGTTCGTTCGGCACGGCTAGCGCCGCTCCCGTGGCGACATGTCCGCTCGGAGTCAAAGGCTTGTCGAGCGCCTTCGGCGCCGCCGGGCCCTGTCGAGGCAGATCTTCCCAGCGGACGGGTGTCGCGCCGTTCGCGCGGAAGACCTCGGCTTCGGGCTTGCCCTCGCGCGAGGCGAGGGCCCAGGTCTCCCAGACGACGTCCTGGTCGTCGTCGTAGTCCTTGACCGACGATTTCGTGGGGTCTGCGACTCCCGCGCGTCCGCGCGCGGCTTGGCGATTGATAAACAAGAACAGTTGCCACGCGTATTCGTCCGGGTCCTGGACGGCGAGTTGCGCAGACTTCGCGTCGCCGCCGGGCTCCTGCGCCTGCGCGGCGCGTGGAAAAACGGACGTGAGCAGCATGCCCACGACGACAACGAAACCGAGCCCCGTGCAGCCAGCGGTCATTGGAAACTCCTGTTTGTGGATCGTTGCTGAACGCGACGCGCTTCAAGGCAGGTTGAAGATCTGTTCGACCGTAACTTGGTTGACGTGAAAGCACCCGCTCCAGTTGTTGGTATCCACCAGCGCCTGGAGCAGCAACATCAGGTCGACGTGGACGTTCCGAAACAGGTCTTGGTTCGCCGGGCTCGCATCGAAGAAATCGAGCACGGTTTGCACCTTGCGCCTGTAGTCGGCCGCGCTCGGGCCCGTGGAGTTGTTCGCCAAGTCGAGGGCGGACACGAGCTGATCTCGGACGTTGCTAAATCCCAGTCCGTCCGGAGTGGCGTTCCGTAGCAGGCAGGTAACCAGCGATGCGACGACGGTGGGCGGGTAGAAGCCTTGGATGGGAGGCCGCGGAACTGAGCTCATGGCTTTTTCTTTCCTTTGGATGATGAACGTTTTGTTCGCCGGCCTCGGGGAAATCCGTTTTGCGAATTTCGGCAAGACCGGTCTCGTAGGTAGAAGCGGAAATCGAGGAAAAGAAAGGCCACGTCGATCTCGGGATCGCACGTCCTTACTCGAAAAGAGGGGCTAGCTGCGCGAGGATCTCGAGTACGTACCGATCAGTTGGTATGACGGAGGCGGGGGATCCTGTCCGCGGGCACGGCGAAAGTGAGCGCTGACGGCCGGCTAGACCGGCACTCGCCTCGTCAGCTCCCCGTGCAGCCAGGCCTTCGCAACGCTCCAGTCGCGTTTCACCGTGCGAACGCCGACGTTCAGCACGTCGGCGATCTCGTCCTCGGTCATCCCACCGAAATAGCGCATCACCACCACTTGGCAGCTGCGAGCATCGAACTCGGCCAGACGACGCAGGGCTTCGTCGAGATCCAAGATCTCGTCGAGGCCCGCGCCGGTGATGGCGAGCTCGTCGGTGAGCTCGACCTGTACGCGCCGCCCCTCGCGCTTCGCCGCGTTCTTTTGTCGCGCGTAATCGACGAGGAATCGCCGCATCAATTGCGCCGCGACGGCATAGAAATGCGAGCGGTTCTGCCAGTCCTTGTCGTGCTGAGCCGCGATGGCCATGTATGCCTCGTTCACGAGGATCGTCGGCTGTAAGGAATGCCCGGCGCGTTCTCTGCGCAGGTAGTTGCGGGCGATTCTTCGGAGCTCGGGATACACGAGCTCCAATAATCGAGGCTCGGCTTCCTTGTTGCCGGACCGAAGCTCCCTGAGCAAGTTGGTGATGTCACCGTCGGTGCTCATGGTGATCGGGCTGCCTGCGGTCGGGATGCGCGCGGCGACGGGGGCGTCGAATTCATTGGCTGACGTTCTTTTTGAGAATCCTACCGGCTCGGTGGCCCCTTTTCACCAGGCCCTGCGCTTGTACCAGCGATGAAGAGCAGCGCTCCTCGTGGCCATGCGATGCGGATGGAGGATGCGGGCTCGCGTCAGCGTCCACAGCCACCAAGTCCTTCAAGAGTGACCCTCTCCGGGAGAAGCCCTTGAGTAACAAAGCTTTATTCGATGCCTCGAACAGCTCGAAGCTCGCGCAAACGCCTGCGCGCGGCGCGCCATCCGGGCGCTGCTCGATCGGATTTGCCCGTAGGAAATGCCAATGAGCTACGAGAACGAGGATCAAGTCTGCAAGCCGAAGTCGCTACCACCTGCGCTGTGGGAAACGGCCGCGCAGCGCGCGGTCGAGGTGAACCCCCAGAATTTCGCGCCGATTCATCGGCTCAAGAAGGTAATCACCGATTTCCCCGTCACGCGGGAGCGCATAGCCGTCGCCACTCAAAAGTACTGGCATACGAGCGGTGTGCGACTCACTGTCTCGTTCCTCGACAGTCCGCCGATGGAACTGCGCGCACGGATTCTGTCGCACATGAACGCGTGGTCCTCGCGCGTCAACTGCACCTTCCTCGAAACTGCAACGGGGGGCGACGTGCGGATTGCACGCACTTCCGGAGACGGCCACTGGTCTTATCTTGGCACCGACATTCTAAGCGTGTCGCCGCACCAGCCCACGATGAACCTCGACTCGTTCACGACTAGCACGCGAGAATCCGAGTTCGTGCGCGTCGTGCGCCACGAGACGGGGCACACGCTCGGCTGCCCGCACGAGCACATGCGCGGGGAGCTGGTCGCACTCATCGATCCTGAGAAGGCGATCGAGTACTTTCGCTTGACGCAAGGATGGTCGGCTGAAGAAACCCGACAGCAAGTGCTCACGCCGCTCGAGGACGGCTCTCTGATCGGCACGCCGCATCCCGATCCGGGCTCGATCATGTGCTACCAGATTCCGGGGACGATCACGAAGAACGGTAAGCCGATCGTCGGCGGATTGGATATCGATGAGCTCGACTACAAGTTCATGGCGAGCATCTATCCAAAGCCTGCCGCGGCCGAAACCGAAGCCTACGAAGGGCTGCTGGCGCGAATGGAGAAGGCCGAAGCCGACAGGGAGGCGCTGCGCAAGGCGCTCGCTCTGGTTATCGGACTTTAGTCACCCCGACTGTCAAAACGTAGACAGATAGGTAAAGACTGCGGGGCCAGCCAATTGCAGTACCAGAACCAAGCGCGCATGATTTCGTTAGCCCCTCGAAAAAGGTGCGGCGCGAGCTGTTCAGGTGCTCAGCGAAATGAACCGCCATCTCGAATCACGATTTTCCCGTTTGAGACGCTGGGCTTCGCGGCGCGCGGCGCGCGTGCCGTGACCGGGATCGTCGGCCAACGCGTGAGTCTCGCTCAGGCGCGTGGGGGCGACGTGGAGCTCGTCGTCACCGGCACGGCGCTCTACGGGACGTACGAAACGCCGCAAGGTTACCCGGCGATTTACGACGACGACGCGGGATTGTTCTGCTTCGCTCGCGTGATCGATGGCGAGTACAGATCCACCGGCGTGCCTGTTACGGCGGCCGTGCCGGATGGAGTAGAAAAGCACGCGAAGGAATCAGAGCAAGTCCGCGCGGCGAAGATAGCGAAACGCCAAGCCGCCATGGAGCGGCGGTCCCGCGGATCGGAATAACAACGTCAACTTTCACGATTCCGGAGGAGCAGCCTCATGAGTGCGATATTCGGCGAGACTCTTACGTTCGGTCAGGCCAACGGTCCCGACATCCAGCTCAAAGTTTTCGGCGACGAGCTCTATGCGCGCTACGAGAACCTGAGCGGCTACACGTTCGTGTACGACGCGGAGCTCGGTAAGTTCTGCTACGCGCGCCTCACCGCCGGGGCGTTCCGTTCAACCGGCGTGTCTTCGGATCGGCCGCCTCCCCCGGGCGTGGTGCGGCATCTGCAGGAATCGGCGGGCGCCATCCGGGCCAAGACGGAATCGCGGCGCGTGCGCCGCACCGCTACGGCACGGACTGGAAGCGAAGAGATCGTTCGCGTATTCGGCCCGAACCAGGGGCTGCTGTCCGGGCGCAAGCTGTCGATCGGCTCGGTCAAAGGCCTGACGATTCTCGTCAACTTCCAGGACATCACGAGCGCGGTCACGCGTGCCGACGTCGACGCGATGTTGAACGGCGACAACTACACGCGTAACGGCAACATCTGCTCGGCACGCGAGTATTTTTCGAAAGTCTCGGCCGGCAAGCTCGACTATCGCAACGTCGTGGTGGGGCCTTACCAACTGAGCCGCAATCGCGAGTTCTACGTCAACAACCTGTTGATCGAGGAGGCGCTGCAGCTTGCGGTAGCCGACGGGCTCAATCTCAAGCAGTTCGACTCGCAGAACGTGAATACGGTGGATGCGCTCAACGTGCTGTATGCGGGGCAGACGCAGTACCGCGGCGAGCTGTGGCCGCACAACTTCAACATCAATCTGCAGTTCGGCACCATGCGCACCGATCTTTACCTGCTCACGAGCCTCGGGCGCACCGCCGCGGATCTGTCGATTGGAACGTTCTGCCACGAAAACGGGCACCTGCTCTGCCGTTTCCCGGACATGTACGACTATGGCGAACGCGACGGCGATACCGCGGCGAGCGCCGGTATCGGCAGCTTTTGCCTGATGGGCTCGGGCAATCATCTGGACAATGGGCGCAGCCCGTCGCCCGTCTGCGCTTACCTGCGCGATCTTGCGGGCTGGTGCGACAACGAGATCGACTTGAGCGCGCCCGGTACCTATCAGGCAAGGCACGGCGACTACAACACGGTCATGAAGTTCCGCAGCAGCAATCCGAACGAGTATTTCCTGGTCGAGAATCGAGCCAAGATGGATCTGGATCGCGGCGGACCGTCTAGCGGGCTGGCGGTGTACCACTGCGACATTCTCGGCTCGAACGAGCTTCAACAAGGTACCGCGCAAAAACACTATCAGTGCGCGCTGCTGCAGGCCGACGGCGCGAAAGACCTGGAATTGAACATGAATCAAGGCGACGGAGCCGATCTCTTCAGCTCGCGCTCCGGCGTGGTGCTGACAAACCAATCGCAGCCGAACACGCGCGAATGGGACGGGCGCGAGTCCGGCCTGGCGATAGCCGACATCTCCGCGGCGGCCGCTACGATCACGTTTCGCGTCGGTGCTGCCGCCGCGCCGGCTCAGCTCGCTACGGGTCAGGCCGCACCGAATCTCGCGATACCGGACAACCAGGCAGCCGGGGTGTCGAGTACGATCAACATCGCCAAGTCGGGCACCGTGTCCGGAATCAAGGATTCGGTGAACATCGAGCATCCTTACATCGGCGATCTGCGCGTGACCCTCACGTCGCCCGGCGGCAAGCTCGAGGTCCTGCATGCTCAGCTCGGGGGATCGGCGGACAATCTGATAAAGACCTATGATTCCGCTTCGCCGGGCGTGTTGGCCGCAATGATCGGCCAGCCTATGAAGGGCACGTGGGTTCTCAACGTGTCCGATCGCGCGCGCGTCGACATCGGCAAGCTCAGAAGCTGGAGCCTAGACTTGATCAGCGCGCCGATCGGAGTGTCGCGGCCTACGGCGGCGACACGCCGAGCAGCAGTCTCGAACCGCGCCCCACCCAGGAGGACGCCGCCGACCAAGAGTCGGGCGTCGCGCCACAAGAAACGCGCGGCCATGGGTACGCGTAGGTCTCGCTAATCCGCGCCCCCATCCGGCGGCGCATTCAGGCTTTCGCCGCCGGCAGCGGCGTCGAGTCAGGTCTTGCGCCCCGCCGCCAAGTGACTGAGATACGTGATGAAGCTACGGTCGTGCAACCGGAGCGTCCAGGGAACGTTTTCCGCCTCGGCCGCCAACGTCAAACCTGTCAGTGCGTGCGGGTGCTCGCCCCCCGCAAAAAGGGATCGGAGTATTGCCGCGCTATTGCCCTGATTGCTCGTTCGCTGAGAGTGACCACCGAGCCAGGATTCGAGCGCCGTGGCCTGTGCAGACCAGTCGTACGGGCTTGCCAGAAGCGCCGCCCCGCCCGGTTGGAGCACTCGGGTGAGCTCGCGAAGGTGGTCATACGGCGATGACACGCAGTCGATCAAGTTCATGCTCGTGCAGAGCGCCATGCCGGCGTCCGCGAACGGCAAGTTCGTGACATCGCACGCCCAGAAATCGACGAGCTCCGTGCGCGGAAATTCAACCGGGAAACTCCGCCGCTCGAAGACGATTCCGCCCTTGCGTCTGTCATAGGTGACGGTGCGGCTGTTCACGATCGTCGCAGCCGTCCTCAACATGCTGAAGTTCAGGTCGAGCCCGAGCACCAGGTCGTTGCCGCGGCGGGCGAGCTCGAACGTGGTTCTCCCTACCGAGCAGCCCAGGTCCAGCACCAAGCCGGCCGGCTCACGGTCGAGCAGCGTCAGGCCTTTGCGCAGCACGTTGGCAACGGTGCCGGGCAACACAGCCTCGAAGTCGCTCGCATCCGTGTCGAAATCGACGTAGTGGTTGAAGACATAGGTGCTCAAGTACTGGCGCTGCAGATCGAAGGCGGACCCCGGTCCGCAACAATCGCCGAGCAGGCTCTCCATCGTGCTGCTCAGGTCCGTCCTGCTGAGCAGTGGGTGGATGCTCTGCGCGACGTAGGTGCGCAGATCGCTCAGCAGCAACGGGATGCCGTCGACCACCGGGTATTCGCTCAAGCACTGGGGATTGGAACAGAGCAGGATGCCCTCGTGCAGGGCTTCGTTGCCGCTCTCGCGCAAAACCGTGTGAATGGCTAACGGATAGTCGCCCAGGGCATTTTTGCGGCAACGGGGACAGAGCGGTCGAAACCGCTCGAAATGTCGATATCTGATCGGGCTATCCTCCGATCAGGACGGTTGGGCACCCAGGCGGCAGGACCTTCCCCACCGGGCTCGGAATCGGCGCCACACAACTGGCGTGCGCCGTCATGTCGCCCACGCGAGCGGCGGGCAGTCCGCCGATCAGTACGGTGGCAGAGCCCATCGCCACCATCCCCGGACCCCCGGGCACGCAGCTCGGCAGCGTGCAGGGTCCGGTCATGCTGGTGACCGTAGCCGCGGGCGCCCCGCCAATCAGCACCGTTGGCACGCCCTTTATGATCGTCAGCGGCAGGGCCGGATGCGGTACCGGCGTCGGCACCGGGGCCGGGGGATGGATAGGCGCGTGACAATGAGGTGCGTCCTGCTTGACCAGATCACCCATGCGCGCTGCGGCTGGCATCGTTTTTCCTCGATCAAACGACAGTCATTCTGTGCAGGATGCTACGCGCGTTCGAGGAATTGCTCCACAGTCGAGCGGGAGCTACGAGCGCGTTGACAGGGTGCCCGCAGTTTGCGGATCATCGCCCCCACCGGTCTATCGTGCTTGCGGCTCGAGCCCAAGAAAATCAAAAAAAGGAGAATCTAGCGATGACCATCAACGCGTTCATGAGTTTCTTCGACAAAGCCGACGGCGAATCGATTCAGAAAGGCAAGGAGAAGTGGGTCGAGATACAGGCCTGGGACTGGGAGGTCGAAGCCGAAACCAGCTGGACGAAGGGCGGCGGCGCCACCGTCGGAAAGCCTAACCCCGGAAAGCTGAACTGGGAGCACTTCTTCGACACGTCGTCCACGGTGCTCATGGGATACATCTGCACGGGCAAAGCATTCCCCAAGGCCGAGCTGCAGGTGATGAAGACGACCGGCTCGGCCCAGCCGGAGACTTACCTGACGGTGTCGATGGAGGGTTGCTTCCTCACCAAGGTCAGCCTCCTCGGCACCGAGGACGGCAGGGTCAAGCAGAGGATCGAGATGGTGTACAAGACCATCAAGGTCGAATACAAGCCGCAGAACTTGAAGACCGGAGCGCTCGGCGCGGGCCGGACCTTCAACTGGGACATCCCGGCGGGTACGGCGTCGCCGTCGGCCTGACCAGGCTCCGGTGGGCACGCCGGGCGCCGTGGGAGGGCCCTACGAGCAGGCCGTCGCGCTGCATCGCGGCGGACAGCTCGAACAGGCCGCTGCGCTCTATCGCGACGTGCTGGCTACCGACCCGGAGCACGCCGGGGCCCTGCACCTGCTCGGGGTGATTGCGGGCCAGGACGGCCGCTATGCCGAAGCGGCCGTTCTGATCGAGAGGGCCATTGCCCGGGACGCGTGCGTGGCGGCGGCTCACGCCAACCTCGGCAACGTGCAGATCGGGTTGAGTGAATTCGACCGCGCGCTCGAAAGCTACGACCGGGCGCTGGCGCTGCAGCCGGACCATCGACAGGCGCTCGAGGGACGCGGGCGCGCGTGCTCGGTGCTCGGCAGGCCCGTCGAGGCGCTGGAGGCGTACGAGCGGGCCCTCGATCTCGATCCCGGCTGCGGCGAGTCGTGGCTGTGCCGCGGGGACATCCTTCTTACGCTCGGTCGAACCTCCGACGGCATCTCTTCGCTCCACCGCGCCGCGGCGTGCGGCGCCGACGCCGATCGAATCCGGTTCGCGCTGGCGGCGCTCGGCAGGGAGCCCGTCCCGCCGGCGGCGCCGGCCGCCTACGTCAGGGATCTCTTCGACGGGTATGCCGGGCGATTCGACGCCGCCCTGACAGAAGGCCTGGACTACCGGGCGCATCGGCTCGTGGCGCGGCTGGCGCTCGACCACGCGGTAGCCGTGCCGGCCGACATCTTGGACCTCGGGTGCGGGACCGGCTTGTGCGGCGTGCACGTGCATCCCGCGGCCCGTCGGCTCGCGGGCGTGGACATCTCGTCCGGCATGCTCGAGAAGGCTCGTGCGCGCGGCGTGTACACGGAGCTTGCGTGCGCGGAGATCGTCGAGTACCTGCGGGAGCGGGACGCCGAGTTCGATCTGATCGTGGCGTCCGATGTGCTCGTCTACTTCGGCGATCTTGCGCCAGTTGTTGCCGGTGCCCGTCGAGCGCTGCGCGGCGGCGGTTGCCTGGTCTACTCGGTCGAAGCAGCCGACGGCGCGGACTGGGAGTTGGCGGGCACCAGGCGCTACCGCCATTCGAAGGCGTATCTCGAGACGGTGGCGGCAGCGGCGGGGTTCGTCGTGGCGACGATCGACGCGCAGGTGCTACGCCGCGATGCGGATGCCGACGTACTCGGATTGCTGGCCGTTCTGCGGGTGCCAGGACTCGGTACTTCGTCCGATGATCGAGAGGTGGCGGCTCGCGATGGCGGACGTGCATGACCGGCGCGCTCGCCGACGCTGTGATCCGCGTCGAGGGCGGTCACTGAAGCGTGCAACTCAGTGAGTCAAGGGGTCGAGCGGAGCTCCACGAATGACGTGTCGTAGACGGCCACCTCTGCCGACGCGATTCGCGCCGTTCGACTAGCGCAGCGACGGCGGGAAGCGGAAGTCGGCCATGTTGTCGTCGAGTTGCACGCCCGCGCTGCTGATCAGCATCGAGTTCCAGCGATAGCCGTCCACCGTGATGATGACGTCGAATAGTTGCTTGGTGTCGAGGCCGCTGCTCGCAAGCGCGGCCCACGTGTCGTTCGAGATGACGTCGTTCTCGAACAGCTCGTCGGCGGCGCGCAGCAGCACGGTGTCGAACGGCTCGCCGCCGCCGCTGCTCGGTCCCGCCAGAATGCGGGCGACGTCGGCATCGGTGAGCCCCGCCCGAACGCCCGCGCGGTGATGCGCGGCGTACTCGTATTCGGAACGGCAGAGAACGCCGATGCGCATCAGCAGCAGCTCGCGTTGTCGCGGCGGCAGGCTGTTCGTGTTGTTCACCTGAGCGTTCATGGCGCCGCGCGTGCGATCGGCGGCCGGATTGAGACTGAACGTGCGGAACAGGTTCGCGCCCGCCGCTCGCCCATCCGTCGCCTCTCGAGGCGGGATGCGCGCGCCGCGACCTTCGAGCCGGATGTTCGTGCGCTTTGCCGTTGCGGTGAACGGCACCGACGGGAGGTGCTCTTTGACATCGCGTTCCACTTCCACGCGCACCGAGCTCATCACGCCGGCGTGCATCGTGAGCGTTCCCACCGTGTCGATGACGTCGACGAGCTGGTTGACGTTGTAGCTTGCCGACAGCGCTTTCCACGTGGCGTCCGAGATGAAAGAGTCGACGTGCAGCTCATCGGCCGCGCGCAGCAGCGTCTGCTCGAACGGGTCCCAGCCCGGAGCGTCTGGGCCGCGGGCGATGCGCGCGAGGTCATCGTCCGTGAGCCCGGCCGCGCGGGAGGGCGGCGCGAGATTTCCCCAGAGGTAGGCCGAGCGCGTGAGCCCGGCGGTGCGTAGAGCGAGCAGTGCGCGGTGACGGGGTGGAAGGCCCGATTGAGTCGTGACGTAGACCACGTGACCCAGCAGTCGCGACAGCTGCGGATAGTTCAAGAGCGTCGCCACGTAGTTCGGCATCCGCAGGGAGGCGTACTGCTCGACGATCGCTTGCTGCTCGGGTGTGCGCTGGGTTTCGGGGACAGGGGCGAAACGCGGTGGCGAAGTCGCCTGCGTGTGCCCGACCGTGTCGAGCAGCATCGACCAGGCCGCGAGGCCCAGGACAAACACTTTCCGCATCGTGATCCCCCGGACCGTTGTTATTGGAATGCGGGTCCATGATGGCACGGTCGTCGAGCGCGTGCATGCCGCGCGCGTGTTCTCCATGTAACGAGTGTCGTCGCCGGACCCCGCGAGCGCCTGGCGCAGCTGCTTGATCGTGTTGTAGACCGACGCGTCGCCCGGGCGCGCGGCGAGATGCGTCAGCACGGCCGGCGGCATGTCAGACGCTCGAGCCGTCAACACGGCTCATTGCGAACATTGTGAAATGGGGAAGCTTCCTCCGGGAACGAAATGTCGGCTCGATCACAGATCGCCGTCGTGCATCTCGGGATGCTCCTCCGCACAACCCTGGGTGGCTCAACGCAACGGATCTGAAACAATGCGCGTCGTACTCCTCTGCTTGGCGCTGCTCGCAATCGCTGCTTGCGACGATGACGGTTCGGGCTCGTTTACTCAAAGTCCCGAGCCGGGCCCCGCCGGCGGTACCGGCTCAGGCGGCGGTGGCGGAACCGGCCCGTCCCCGGCCGAAGGCATCTGGTGGGGCACGCTCAAGGAAGGCGGGACGACGGTCTACTACGCCCAGTGCCTGATCACGAAGACAAGCCGAATCACTTGCGAGCTTGCCGATCCGAGTCTGATGCCGTTTGGCGCGTTCGTCGGCACGATGAACAACGGCGGCATGAATTTCACGGGCAGCGCGTTCACTACTGCGGGCGGCACCTTCGCTAACAGCACCGAGGTCTCCACGGCGACCGGCGCGATCGGTGTGCTGAACGTAGGACACACGCTCGCGGCTGACGTTACGTTCGGCGGCCACGTCTACTTGCTCAACCAGGCGATCGACTCGCGCTACGCCAATCCCTCCTCGCTCGCGACGATCGGCGGTGTCTATCAGTCGTTCTCGTTCAGCGGTTCCGCTGCGTCGCTCTCGATCGACGCAAACGGCCAGTTGTTCGCGCAGGATCAAGCGGGCTGTGTTGCGAGCGGCCCCGTCTCCGTCATCGACCCGACGGTCAACGGCTATAGCGTGAACGTGACGATCTCCAATTGCAGCTCTTTGAACGGCAACTACGCCGGCCTGGCGATGCAGGAAGACAACACTCACTTTAGCTTCACGCTGTTCTCCACGGGCACGGGCCGAGGAATCGACGCGCTCGCCTCGAAATAGCCGCCCTCACACCGCGCCCCCGTTAGGTCGATCCGCGGCCGACTCTCGCCTCGTTCCGAGGATGAGAGCCAAAACGAACGTCGACGGGCGGGGCCTATTGCAGGCCATTGAACCGATCATCGTTGGTCCTCCCGAGGCCGTAGGCGCGGTCATCACTACTTGGCCGCGAGCGGTGCGGGCTCCCACAACTCGATCTTCAGCCCTTCGGCGTCGACGATGTGCGCCCGGTACGAGTGCTCACGGCGGCCTGGCTCGGCCGGTTCGTCAAGCGCGGCGCCGCGCCGATCGTGTGGGTCAGCGCGATCGCGACCATCGCGTTGGGCGCCGCGTCCACACGGTTGCACCTCGACACGAGCATCGACAAGCTGCAGGCGCAGACGCGGGGTGCCGTGCTCGAGAAAGAAGTGGCTGCTCTTCATCGCAAGCCAGCCGCGCTCGTATTTTCTTCTTGCTATGTGGCGAATGACGCCACCCTCTCCACGCTCGGCGCGAAGTTGCCTGGCTGCGTCTACTTTTCCGATTCGTCCAATCACGCGTCCATGATTCAGGGTATCCGTCACTCGGGTGCCAAGAAAGTCATCTGGAAGCACAACGACCTTATCGACCTCGAGAATAAATTGAAGGA
>Ga0137409_10000277_pt1 | contig 54237 bp, 48 predicted proteins | sample CZODoug1_16funga_FD_122059 | JGI IMG/M metagenome (GOLD analysis project Ga0137409, IMG submission 122059) | Vadose zone soil fungal communities from Angelo Coast Range Reserve, California, USA - CZODoug1_16fungal (Hybrid Assembly) | ecosystem: Environmental > Terrestrial > Soil > Vadose zone... | reverse complement strand
TCCCACGATAAGCACCTCCGCTGCTCCTTCTGCGGCAAGTCGAAGGACTCGGTCCGGAAGTTCATTTCCGGCCCGTCGGTCTACATCTGCAATGAATGCATCGCCCTCTGCAACGAGATCCTGGCGGAGGACGAGGAGCGCGAGGTCTCCGAGGCGATCACCCAGGTTCCCACGCCGGCCGAGATCAAGGACGTGCTGGACCAGTACGTGATCGGGCAGGAGAAGGCGAAGAAGACCCTCGCCGTCGCGGTCTACAACCACTATAAGCGCATCAACTCGCACCAGGGCCGCGAGGCCGAGGTCGAGCTCGACAAGTCGAACATCATGCTCATCGGTCCGACGGGCGTGGGCAAGACGTTGCTCGCCCAGACGCTGGCGCGCATCCTGGACGTGCCGTTCACCATCGCGGACGCCACCACCCTCACTGAAGCCGGTTACGTGGGTGAGGACGTTGAGAACATTCTCGTCCGGCTGCTCCAAGCCGCGGATTTCAACGTCTCCGAGGCCGAGCGCGGCATCGTATACATCGACGAGATCGACAAGATCGCCCGCAAGTCGGAAAACCCGAGCATCACCCGGGACGTCTCGGGCGAAGGCGTGCAGCAGGCGCTGCTCAAGATCCTCGAGGGGACCGTGGCGAGCGTGCCGCCCCAGGGCGGGCGCAAGCATCCGCAGCAGGAGTACATCCAGGTCAATACGAAGGACATCCTGTTCATCTGCGGCGGCGCCTTCGATGGGCTCGAAAAAATCATCGAGTCGCGCACCGGGCGGCGGCAGATCGGCTTCACCAAGGAGGAGCTCGCCAGGGGCGAGCCCGAAAAGCTCAAGAAGAACCCCTTCATCGACGTGGAGCCCGACGACCTGCTGCGTTACGGCCTCATCCCCGAGCTGGTGGGCCGGCTCCCGGTCGCGGTGCCGCTCGACTCGCTCGACGAGGACGCCCTGATCCGCATCCTCATCGAACCGAAGAACGCGCTGTCCAAGCAGTACCAGAAGCTGTTCGAGCTCGAGGACGTGCGGCTCACCATCGAAAAGGACGCGCTCAAAGCGATCGCCCAGAAGGCGATCAAGCGGGGTACCGGCGCCCGCGGCCTCCGCGCCATCCTCGAAGAAATGATGACGGACATCATGTTCGACCTGCCGAGCCGCGACGACGTGCGCGAGGTCGCCATTACGGCCGAGTGCGTCTCTGAAGGCCGGCAGCCACTGCTCGTCACGGAGCGGGTGCGTCAGAAGAAAGAAGCCTGACCGCCTCCTCTCCCCCCCGCTTCCTCGGCTCCTTCCCCCGGGCCGACGCCCCACTCGCTCCCGCTCTCCCCGAAGTCGCGCTGCTCGGCCGCTCCAACGTCGGAAAATCGAGCCTTTTGAACGCCCTGGCGGGCCGGCGGATTGCCAAGGTGTCGGGAACGCCCGGGAAGACGCGGATGCTGAACGTGTTTGAGATGCCGGCCTACTACCTCCTCGACCTCCCCGGCTACGGTTACGCGAAGGCCTCGCACACCGACCGCCGGGCATTTCGGCTCCTCATCACGCACGTGCTGGACCGCGCGCGGCTCGCCGGGGTGCTGTGGCTGCTCGACATCCGGCGCGAGCCCTCCGACGACGACCGCGCAATCCAGGAGTTCTTCGCCGAGCGCGGGACCCCGGTGCTCGCGGCGCTCACGAAGAGCGACGCGGTGGCCCGCACCGCGCGGACGCACCGCGCAGACGAGCTGCGGAGCGCGCTCGAGCTCGAGGAGGGCCAGATGATCGTGACGAGCGCGCGTGAGAAAGAGGGGATCGACGACCTACGAGAAGCCATTGCAGGCCTGATCCGAAGGCCTCCCAGAGACCGCGGGGATCAAGGAGCTTAAACCGAGTACGTCCGCAGCACCCCATCCGGTCTACGCCCCGTCACCAGCATCGCGGTCGACAGCGCATCCGCGGCCACCGCCGTTCGGGTGACCACCGAGGCCTGCCGCAGCGCGCGCGCCGGCCAGCCGGTCGCCGGATCCATCACGTGACCCGCGACGAGCGATCCGTAGCGCACGGTCGACTCGGTGTTCGCCGCGGTCGCGAGCGCGGCGTCCCGTAGCCGCGTGGCCGCGACGGCGCGGCCCGCGCCGGGGCGGTCCGGGTCGGCGATCTCGACCAGCCAACCCGGCTCTCCCGGGGGCGCGCCGATGGCGGCAACGTCGCCGCTCACGTCGATGAAGGCGCGTCGCACTGCACGGCCGCGCAGCACCGCCAGAGCTCGGTCGATCCCGTACCCCACGCCGATCGAGCCGAAGTCGAACTGTGTGTGAGCACTCGGCAGCCGCGCCACGTCGCCGTCGAGCTCCACCACCGCGGCCCGGACTGCTTCGCGCGCCTCGGCCAGCTCCGCAGCCGTGGGGGCGCTCACCCGGGGCCGGTGGAATCCCCACACGCGCATCAGCGGCTCGACCGCAACGTCGAAGGCGCCCCCGGTGAGTCGCTTGAATCCTCCGGCCTGCGCCAGGACCGCCCGCAGGTCCTCGTCCGCGCGCAATGACGTCCGCCCCGCCCGCCGGTTCAGCTCGCACAGGTCGCTCGCGGTATCGAACAGCGTGAGCCGGCTCTCCACCCGCCGCAGCTCGGCCAGCGCCGCCGCGCAGGCATCGAGCCCTTCCCGCTCCGAGCTCGCGAACACCATCACATGGACCGGCTGCCCCATCGCCCAGGACCAGCGCTCGACGAAGACGTCGTCCGCGCGCCACCGCGGCAGACGGGGGACGAAAACCAGCCCGAGGCCAGCCCCGAGCGACCCGACAAACTGGCGTCGGTTCATCTCACGGGGCTCCTTCCCTCTCCACCTGCCGCAGCTCCCGCAGAATCAGGTACGACTGCACGTAGAACGTCACGGCGAGCACCGCGCTCGAGGCCTCGAGCAGCCAGGCGAACCGCGCATCGACGTACCGCATCAACCACATCGCGGAGAACGACACCAGCAGCGCCACGAACGGCTCGGCGATGAGCCAGCGCTTCCACCGGTCCGACAAGTGTGCGCACAACGCCACGCCGAGCCCCGTGAGCAGAAAGATCACCGCCATGGAGAGGAGATGCGTGTGGGTGATCGTCAGCATCTCCGCGAGCGACTTGGGGAACTGCATCGCCGCCTGCGTCGCTTCGGGATCGGCGCCGCGGTAGCGCGCCGCCACCCCTGGGGGCACGAGCCGTGTCGTGTGCCACACGAACACGAGCGAGGTGGTGTAACCCACCACCTGGACGATCGTCACCCAACGCGCCAACGTGCGCAGCGGCGCGGGCACGGTGCGCCAGTTGACGCTCATCGGATCGCTCCGCTCTGATGCCAGGCGGTGAGCTGCGCGAGCATGCGCCGCACGCCCAGGGTGACCGCGTGCACGCTGATCGTAGCGCCCGAGATACTGCGAATCTCCTTCCCCACGCGCAGCGAATCGCCTGCGCTTTTGCCCCGGAACTGCCGTCGCCACGGCTCGTAGGCCACCTCGCCGCCGTACGACTCGCGGTACACGAGGATATCCACGTCCTTGAGACGGTCGACCGGATCGATTGCTACGAGAAAGGTGATCGGCTGGTCCTTGCCCAGCACGTTCCCGATGGCGGCGAACCCGAGCAGGGAGTCGGCGCGCGACACCCGCAGCACGCTGACCGTGTCCACGCGCAGCGTGTCCGCCCGGGCGCCGGCCCCGAACACCCGCGCGATCGAGGCGGCGACCTTCGCGGGCGGGGCGGCGGGCGATTGCGCCGCGAGCAGGAGCAACGCGAGCGCGATGCTCACGTCAGAACTGGTAGCCCACGCCGAGGCTCAGCACTTCGAGCTCGCCCGCGCCGGCCGCGTTGCGCAGCAGCTGGTAGTCGCCTTTGAACGCGGTGTTCCAGGTGGGTTTGTAGGTGAGGCCGAATGTCGTGATGCGGCGCGCCAGCGTGCGGTCCCGCGTCACGCCGGCGGGGACGCTCGCCTGGGTGTCGTAACGCTCGTGCCGCAGGAACGCGTTGAGCTTCTGGGAGGACGCCGGCGCGACGAGGCGCAGCAGATCGTAGGCCCCTTCGACATAGCCGCCCGCGATCCGGCTGCCGACGGACTGTCCGTAGGCGGCGTTGATTGCCTGGGCGTCACTCACGCTGATGTTCGCGACCACGGCGCGCAGCGCGAATGGTCCGCTGTCGTAGCGCGCGTCCGCCGAGACGAGCACGACCGGAGCCCCGAAGGTCCCGGTGCCGACCGCGGCATTCGTGTCCGCCGTGCCGCCATACCAGAATGACCCGCCGATCTTCACGCCCGGGCGTGCCCACTCGAGCCGCCCCGTGAAAGACGGGTTCGCGAAGCTCGCGTGGCGGCCCTCCTGGCGTCCCTCCCGGATCCCCTCGGCGGCCGACAGGCCATCGGCCCGGAGGCCGTTCACGAGGTACACCCGATATGCGAGCCCGCTGCCACCGGGAATCGTGCCGACCGCGCCGAGGCCGATCTCGCGCCAGGTGGTGGGAATCACGTCGGTATCGAAGCCGGGGCGCTCCACGCCGTTGAAGGTCGGTGGCTCGTGCGTCTCGTTGATGATCCCGATGGGGGCCAGCACCAGCCCCGTGCGCAGAGTGACCCAGTCCCCCAGGCGATAATCGAGGTAGGCCTGCTCGAGGGCGACTTCTCCGCCCGGCTTCCCCCCTTCGACCTTTGCGTCCTCCACTTCCAGCTCGGAGCGGAACGCCAGGCGATCATCGAAGCTGTGGGCGAGGTAGACGACGAAACGGGCGAGATTGACGACGGCAGGGGTCTTGGGTCCGGTCCGGTTGGTGTAGTGGACCTCGCCGTAGCCGCCGACCGTGGTGCGCTCCTGCGCGGCGAGGATCTGGAGGGGACAGGGCGCCATGAGGACCAGGAAGCCCAACCCGAGCAGCGTCCGCATCACAACTCCAAGAGAAAACCAGTTGAGAACGGGTATCAAACAGCGATAGCCGAATCTAAAAGTCGGGATTCGGAGGGTCAAGCAGCCATTATTCTTGTGCCAACCATGTCGGTCATTCTTGTCGCCCTCGGCCTGCTCCTCGCGGGCGGGCTCGGCTGGGGAGCGCTGTACCTCATACGGCGCCTCGAGCGGAGCGAGCGCGACCGCCGGCGGGCGGCCGACGAGCTGAACCGCCGCCTCTCCGAGCTGTTTTCGCTGCAGGAGCTGTCCTACATCCTCGCCGGCTCGTTACAGCTCGACCGCATCGTGGAACAGGTGGTGCGTTACGCGATGCGGTTCCTCGATGCCCAAGGCGCGCTGGTCGCGCTCGCCGCGGAGGGAGAAGGCGCGGCCCGGCGTCCCCTCCACGTAACCGCGGCCGAGGGCACGCTGGCGGGACTCGCCGGCCGTGCCATCGAGGCCGACGACCCCGGCCTCGTGGCCCGATCGCTGAGCCGCGAGCGGCTGGAGCTGGTTCGGGGCGCGAGCGGGGAGCCGACGCCGCTCCTGGGAGACGTGGTGGTGGACTCCGCCGCGGCGGTTTCGCTGCGCGCGCACGGGGTGGTGGTGGGCACGCTGGTGATCGCGAACCCACGCGACCGCACCTTCGCGCCGGAGGACATGCGGCTGCTCTCCACCGTGGCCACGCACGCCGCGATCGTGATCGCCAATGCGCGGTTCTTCCAGATGGTGCAGCACGCGAAGGAGCAGTGGGAGACGGCGTTCGACGCGCTGTCGGAGGGGATCGCCGTCGTGGACGACCATGGACGCATCAGCCGGGCGAACCGCGCCCTCGCGACCATGCTGGGCGCGCCCGTTCCGGCGGTGATCGGCTGCGACCTGGGCGAGGCGCTGATCGGTCCCTCCCCCGCCCTGCTCGAGCCGCTCGCCGCGGCCCGTCAGGGCGATCGGGTTCAGCCCGTGGTGCTCCGGTCGGCGACGCTCGGCCGCACGATCCGCGTCAACGCTGCGCGCATCCCGGCCCCGGCGCACGATCAGAGCGTCGTCGTACTGGTCGAGGACGTGACGGATCAGCAGGCCCTGGAGGCACAGCTGATCCAGAGCGAGAAGCTCGCCGCCGTGGGCCAGCTCGTGTCGGGCGTGGCGCACGAGCTCAACAACCCACTCACGTCGATCGCGGGACTGTCCGAGTTCCTGCTCGAGCAGCAGGAGCTGGGGACGAAAGACCGCGGGCACCTGCGGGTGATTCACGAGCAGGCGGATCGCGCGGGCCGGATCGTGCGAAACCTGCTCACCTTCGCGCGCAAGGGAGCCGGGGAGCAGGCCCCGGTGGATTTGAACGACGTGATCCAGCGCACCCTGCTCCTCATGAGCTACGACGTCAAGCTCAAGGACGTCACGATCGAGAAGCATCTGGCGCCGCTCCCACCGGTGCTGGGGGATCGCCACGCGCTCCAGCAGGTAGTGATCAACTTGCTCAACAACGCGGCGCAGGCGGTCTCCGAGAACCCGCCGGAGCGGGCGCGAGTGATCCTGCTGAGCACCTGGGTGGACGACCGGGTGCGGATGCGGGTCACGGACTCAGGGCCGGGAATCGCGGACGCGGTGCTGCCGCACCTCTTCACGCCGTTCTTCACCACCAAGGAGCCGGGCCAGGGGACGGGCCTCGGCCTCTCGATCACCTATTCCATCGTGGATGCGCATGGCGGGCGGATCACGGTCGAGCGGCCGGCCGAGGGAGGGGCAACGTTCCTGGTCGACTTGCCAGCGGCGCTCTCCCCCACCGATGCCGCACGACGCGATACCGCCGAGCTCCAGGCGCTCGCGCCGCCCGCAGTGAAGCGCTCCATACTCCTGGTGGACGACGATCCGGCGGTGCGCCGCATGATCAAGGCGCTGTTCGGCAGCGACGGGCACACGGTGGAGGTGGCGCGCAATCCGCAGCACGCGCTCGACCTCGCGCGCACGCGGTCCTACGACCTGATTCTCGCGGACGCCCAAGCGCGGACGCACGACCACCTGTTCGTGGAGCAACTGATGGAGTCGCACCCGGGGCTCAAAGATCGGGTGCTGGTCGCGACGGGGGACGTGCCGCCGGCGGCCGAGCAGCCGCTCGCGCGGCTCAGCCTGCGCTACGTCCGCAAGCCTTTCAACCTGCGCGATCTGCGGGACGAAGCGGCGCGGGTGTGGGCCGCGGGCGCGCTGTCGTAGGCCTCCGCCGGCCAGCCGAACGTCGCGAGATTCACGGCTCCGCCGGGCGCGAATTTCACGCCCTCCCGCAGCAGCAGCGCGCGTTGCAGCACGCTGTTGTGGTCCGCACCCGACAGGGAGATGCGGCCCGCCGCGTTGAGCACGCGCCACCACGGGACGTCGGATTCATCGTCGAGTGCCGAGAGGGCCCAGCCGACGGTGCGGGCGCCACCGGGTCGACCGGCGAGCCGAGCCACGATGCCGTAGGTCGCTACCCGGCCTTTGGGAATGTGGCGGACGACCTTGTAGATGCGGTGATAGAACGGATTCACACGCCGCCGCTGCGCAAGAGGGTCCCGAGTGGCCCAAGCTACACGACAGCTAGCATACCCGCAGAACGTCTTCCAGCAAGCCCGCATCCCCGGACCGGAGGATTGACAAAACGTCGTCCAGTGCTCTGCGCTCCCGCGGCCAGGCGAACCTGGCGGATGCCTCCGGAGGTGCGAGCCACTCGGCGCGATCGTGCTCCGCCGAGTGCCGCACCGCCGCCCGCGCCTCCACCACCCCGGCGAACACGGGGATCAGCACGACTTCGTTGGTCTGATGCCGGTAAAACGCCTCGACGCGCGACACGTTGTAGAGTCGCGCGGGCTCGAGCCCCGTTTCTTCACGCAGCTCGCGCAGCGCCGCCTGCACCGGCGTTTCGCCGGGCTCGATGTGCCCGTGCACCGTCTCCCACGACCCCGGAGAGCGGCCCCCCGCCGCGCGTCGCAGCACCAGTACCTCGAGTCCCGACCCGCCGGGACGCAGCAGGTAGGCATCGATGAAGTCGACTCGAATGTCGGTCAAGTCGCGCCTCAGCGCCGTCGGCCCAGCACCGCCTCCAACCGTGCCGACAGCGCCCGCGCGCGGAATGGCTTGGTGAGGAAATCGTCCGCGCCCAGCTCGAACACCCGCACCTCGTTGTCTTCGTCGCTCTTTGCCGTGAGCACGATGACCGGGATGTCGGCGGTCGCGGGGCGCGAGCGGAGGTGCGACAGTACGCCGTAGCCGTCCAGGCCGGGCATGTTGAGATCGAGCACGATGATGTCCGGGCCCACCCGGTCGACCTGATCGAGCGCCTGCACGCCATCGCGCGCCTCGGAGACGATGTAGCCGTCGCGCTCCAGCAGATCCTTCACGACCTTGCGCAGACTATCCTCGTCGTCCACCAGCAGCACCTTGCGCGCCGGCAACCCGTGCGGCCCGGACACGCGCGGCGGCTCGGGCTCCTCCAGCAGCTCGAAGTGCGCCGTCAGCTCCTCGGGGGCGGTGCTGTGCGTGGGCTCCGTGAAGGACACGGCGGCGCCGCGTGCCGAGCCGGCCTGGGGCTTTGCCCCGCCGCTCGAGCGGCGCGATGCGGCCGCCCCTTCGTGCGGATGTTCGTCCTCGTCCGGGATGTCGACCACGCGGGTCAGTTCATCGAGCGTGGATTCGCCGCGCAGGACGTGGGCCAGGCCCGAATCCCACAGGCCCTTCATCCCGCCCCGCCGCGCCGCCCCCGCGATGTGCTCCGCCGTCTCGCCCGCCGCAATCCGCCGCTCCACTTCGTTAGAGACGGTCAGCACCTCGACGATCGAAAATCGGCCGCGATACCCCGTCATGGCGCAGTCGGGACAGCCGGCCGCACGATACAGCGGCGTGCCCTTCGGGACCCATTTCCGGAGGCGATCGGGCGGCGTCTCCATCCACACTTCCTTGCACGTGGGACAGAGTTTGCGCATCAGCCGCTGCGCCATCACGCCGCGCAGCGCCGCGGCGATCTTGTAGGCTTCGACCCCGATGTCGACCAGGCGCGTGACGGCGTTCGCCGCGTCGTTCGTATGCAGCGTCGAGAGCACCAGGTGCCCGGTGAGCGATGCCTGCACGGCGATCTGGGCCGTTTCGCGGTCCCGGATCTCGCCGATCAGCACCACGTTCGGGTCCTGGCGCAGGATGGAGCGCAGCGCCGAGGCGAATGTCAGGCCGGCCTTCTCCTGCACTTGGACCTGCACGATCCCCTGCATCCGGTATTCCACCGGATCCTCGACCGTCACGATGTTCACGCCCTCGCTCTTGATCTGGTTGATGCAGGAGTAGAGGGTCGTGGTTTTGCCGGAGCCCGTCGGGCCGGTGACGAGGATGATGCCCTCGTGGTTTTCGAGTAGCCGCTTGATCCCCTCCGTCTCGTTGGTATTCAGCCCGAGCGAATCGAGCGACTTGACGGTGGCGCGCGAGTCGAGAATCCGGATCACGACCTTCTCGCCCAGCGCCGCCGGGAGCGTCGAGACGCGCAGGTCGATCGGCTGGCCGTTCACCGCCACGCGGGCACGGCCGTCCTGGGGCCGCAACCGGTCGGCGATGTCGAGCGCCGACATGATCTTGATGCGCGAGATGAGTGGGAGCCCGGCTTGGCGCGGGATCTTCATGACCTGGCGCAGCACGCCGTCGATGCGGTAGCGCACCGCCACCCCGCCCTCTTCCGGCTCGATGTGGATGTCGCTCGATCGCGCCAGGATCCCCTCAGAGATGATCAGGTCTACGAGCCGCACCACGGGGCGCTGACTCGCCTCGGCTTCGGATGTCGAGATCTCGTCGGGCGCCACATCCTTCAGCTGCACCAGCTCGGCGGAGCTCTCCATCCCCTCGAGCAGCTTGTCCACCGCCTTCTCGGGACGGTACAGCTCGTCCAGCCGCTCCGCGATCTTGGACGGCGCGAGCAGAAACATCCTGATTTCTCTGGCGGTCGCGAATGCGAGCGCCTTCTCGGCGTCGAGATCGAACGGGTTCGCCGTCGCGACTTCGAGGTAGGAGTCCGTGGCGCGGAGCGGCAGGATGTGGTAGCGGCGCGCCACCTGCTCGGGGACCCGCTCCTTGGCGGCCGGGTCGAGCTGCGCCAGGTCCGCGAGCTTCAGTCGGAAGCGGGTGGACAGGGCCGTCAGGATCTGCTCGTCGCTCGCGATCTTCTGGGCGACGAGCGTCTCCCACAACCGTGCCGGTGGCGGGGCCTTCTCCCGCAGCTCCACCAGAAGCTCCGGGGTGACGACACCCTCCAGCGAGTGCGCCAGCCATTCATCCGGGAAGTGCGTGTCGGCCATTTGATTGACTGCACCTAAGGTAGTGTCGGTTGGGAAGGTTTGGGAGGTTGTGGAGGCTGGTGGAGGCCGGGGGAGGTTGCTCCGCGCGCGATGCAGCCTCCTCCAACCTCCTCCAACCTCCTCCAACCTCCTCCAGCCTCCAAAGCCTGCTTCACAGAATCCCCCAAAAGTCTCGCGTCACGTCGAAGGCGAACCCCACCCGATGCGTCGTGGTACCGAATCCCGCCTCCCAGCGGAACACACCCAGCCACTCGAATGCCAGCCCCACGGTGACCCGCGTCCCGGGCGTCGCCGTCCACGGCGTGCCTGCCACCGGACCGGCGGCCCACCCGAAGGCCACGTAGGGCGCGACGGTCAGGGTACGAGGCGTGCGCGCGTAGGGCCCCACGCCGAGGGACACGAACGGCACGGGTACGCGCCACTCGAGGTGCAGCAGGGCCATGCGGCGGCCGCCCCACCGGCGGTAGTCGTCGCCCAAGAGCGTCCCGCGCCCCCCGAGCACGAACGCGCGGTGCGCGGGGAGATCCGCGGTCGCCACCCCACCCTGTCCCCGCAGCAACAGCCGGGTGGAGCCCGCGGGGAACAGCACGTGGCCCGCGCCGGAAAGCCGCAAGTACGTGGCGCCGCCGTCCTTTCGGCCACCCTCGAGCATCGTCTCGACGTGTAGATCGCGCCGCACCGCGAACCCTTCGCTCTTGCGCTCCAGTGCGAGCTGCACCACGTCGACGCCGGGACCGCCGAGCGCGGGGTTCGCACGGAAGCTGCCGTTCGCGGGGACCGCCTCCAGCGCGAGCGAGCCGATCGACTCCCGCCCGACGGTGGCCCGCCATTCGCTGCGCACGCCGATGCCGTGCCGGTACGTGAGGCGTCCGCCGTCCACCATGTAATAGTCCCCGTAGTCGCGGCCGAATTCCTGCGACGCAAACGAGTTGAAGAGCGGCGCGATCACGGCGACGTCACCGATATCGCGCACCTCGCGATACACGCTCAGCTCGAGCGCACTCGAGCCCCACCGCTCCACCGCGCTGAGCGTGCCCTTGGCGCGGCGGTCGGCGAACCCGTAGCTCGCGCGGCCGCGCAGCTCGCGTCGCTCGCCCCCGCCGCGCACCACCACGCCGGCGCCCGCCGCGAGCCCCTCCACCCGGTTCGCGTGTAACAGATCCGATACGCCCCGCACGCCGAGCCGGCGGCCCTTGAGACCCGTGAGGGCGCGCCGGCCGGCGATCTGCTCCACCTCCGCGCGCACGCGCTCCAGATCGTTCTGCCGCACCGGCTCGGCGATATCCTGCAGCGCGGCGGCCAGCGGCTCCGTCCAGGGGAAGGAATCCCGCTCCGCCTTGGGCAGGAACGTGATCTCGTCTCCCGCAAACCAGCTGCTCGCCAGCCCGAGGTTGAGCACGTAGCCGTCGATCTCCCAGCGGGCGCGGATGATGCCGCGCACCGGCACGTCCAGCCATGTGACGCGGCGCCGGATCTCGATCTCCTGCCGGTAGGGCAGCCAGTAGCGCCGCTCCCACAACGCGTTGTCCAGCACGATGCTGACATCCTCGAGCGCGGGATCGAGGTAGGAGCGCGGCGTGAAGTTGAACGCCATGCGCACCAGATCCGCGGTCTCGGCGTCCAGGTACAGCGTCCCGACGATGCGCGGCAGGCCGAAATCCTTGGGGCGCACCCGCAAGGTCACGACCCGCACCTCGCGCTCCGGCAGCATGATGGTGGTCGTGTCGCCCAGCGCGAAGTCGTAGATATCGGGCCCCGCCGCCGAGAGCGGGTGGGGGACGTCCCGCACCTCGTCACCTTCGCCCAGTCGCAGGGCGGCGCCGAAATTGTTTTGGACGATGCCGAGGTGGTCGCGGTGGTAGTTGATGTCGGTGGGGAGCTGGGCCTGGTCGCGCCACCCGATGACGCGCTGCTTGCTGCTCGCCGGGGCCTTCCAGTACACTTCCAGCTCCAGCTGGTCGGCCTTCACGAGCCGCGGGGGATCGGCCAGCCCTTGCCCGAACGCCCCGAGGAAGAAGAGGAAGCCGTGAGCCTGCGCCTTGTAATCGTGGAGGGAGGAGTCGGCGACGGCGCCGCCGCGGCGCAGCACGGCGCGGCGCGCCAGCGCGAGCGCCGCATCCGAGTTCCAGGCCTGCGCGGCGGCGGGCGCAGGACGGACGAGCGCGCCCAGGGACAGGGCGGCGGCGAGCGCGACGCGCATCCGGCCCCAATCTCGCAGCGTGACGGGCCCCGGGCAACGGTCCATGCCCCGTGTACCCCGCTTCGCTCCGGATGAGCGACCCCCGCGCCGATTTCCTCGCCCGCGCCCAGCGGGGCGGCATGGTCCCGGTGCTGCGCGAGGTGGTGCTGGACGGCGACACGCCGCTCGGGGCGTTCGTGAAGGTCGCCCGGCCGCCGTTCGCGTTCCTTCTCGAATCCGTCGTCGGCGGCGAGCGCTGGGCCCGCTACACCTTCCTCGGCACCGAGCCGCGTGAAGTGTGGCGCTACCGCGCCGCCCATCGCGCCGTCGAGCGCTGGACCAAGCCCACGGGTTGGCGGGCCGCCGGCGAGACCGAGGATCCCATCGGCCACCTGGCGCAGCGCATGCGGGCCTTGCCCGCCGCCCCCGTGCCGGGCCTGCCGCGCTTCACCGGCGGCGCGGTGGGCTACCTGGGCTACGACCTGGTGCGCACCGTCGAGCGTCTGCCGCGCCCCCCTGCCGACACGCTCGACCTGCCGGACGCCGTGATGATGATCGCCGACACGCTCGTCATCCTGGACAACCTGTTCGGGCGGGCGATCGTGGTCGCCAACGTGGAAGTCCCGCCGCGCGCGGCGCCGGCGGAGCGGCTGCGGCTGTACGACGCGGCCGAGGCGCGGCTCGACGACATGGTCGGGCGGCTCGGCCAGCGGCACGACCTCGCGCCGCTCGCCCTGCGCAACGGCCTGCCCCCCATCGCCACGGAGTCGCGTTACCCGCGCGACGCGTTCGAGCGCGACGTCGCGCGCGTGCTCGCGTATGTGGCCGCGGGCGACACGTTCCAAACGGTGCTGTCGCGCCGCCAGGAGGTGCGGGGCGCCGTCGACCCCCTGCTCCTGTACCGCTACCTCCGCGCGTTGAATCCCGCTCCTTATCTCTTCTACCTCGCGCTCGATGACTTCGCGTTGGTGGGCAGCTCGCCCGAAGTGTTGGTTCGCGTCGAGGGGAGCGAGGTGACGGTCCGCCCCATCGCCGGCACGCGCCCGCGCGGCCGCACCCGCGAGGAGGACGAGGCCCTCGCCAAGCAGCTCCTGGCCGACGAGAAGGAGCGCGCCGAGCACATGATGCTCGTGGACCTGGGCCGGAACGACGTGGGCCGGGTCGCGCGGTTCGGCAGCGTGCGGGTCACGGACCTGCTCACCATCGAGCGCTACTCCCACGTGCAGCACCTCGTGAGCGAGGTGCGCGGGCAGCTGCGCGACGGCTACGATGCGCTCGACGTGTTCAAGGCCTGCTTCCCCGCGGGCACCGTGACGGGCGCTCCGAAAGTGCGCGCCATGGAAATCATCGACGAGCTCGAGCCCGAGCGGCGCGGGCCCTACGCCGGAGCGGTCGGCTACGTGGGCTGGGGCGCCGCCAGCCTCGATACCGCCATCACGATCCGCAGCGCGGTGGTCCGCCCGGACCGCGTGGTGGTGCAGGCCGGCGCCGGCATCGTGGCCGACTCGGATCCGGCGCGCGAGTTCGCCGAAACCGAGGCGAAGGCGCAGGCGGTGTTGAAGGCCCTGGCGCTCGCGAAGGCGCGAGACTGAGCGCCCTGCTGTCTTGGCGTCTTGGCGTCTTGGCGTCTATCTTTTCGCTGTGTTCAAGTTGCTGAGCACGACGGGCGAGCAGTCCATCGACCTGCAGCCCGGCCGCATTGTCGTCGTCGGGCGCGCCGTCACCAGCGACGTCCCGATCTACGACCCCACCATCTCCCGCCGGCACGCCGAGGTCTCCCTCGCCGACGGCGGCGTGAAGGTCAAGGACGTCGGCTCCTCGAACGGCACCTTCCTGAACGGCGCCCGCATTACCGAGGCACTCGCCACCGAAAACGACGTCATCACCTTTGGCAAAGTCGCGTTCCGGGTGAAGGAGGTCAGCGCCCCGGCGGCCCGGCCGCAGGTCGTGCCGTCGGTGTCCGCCGAGTTCACGGGAGCGAAACCGGCGGGCGGGACGATCGTGCGCCAGCTGCCCGTGAGCGTGTCGGGCGGCGTCCCGGCGATCGTGACCGCCACCCCGTCGGGAGCGTCGCACCTCAAGGTCGCCGCCAAGTCGCTCGAGGAGCTGCGCGAGAAGAAGCTCGAGCTGCTGCTCGAGATCTCGAAGGAGCTGTCCAAGCAGCAGGACCTCGACTTGCTGCTCGACAAGGTCGTCGAGTTCACGTTCCAGGTCATGAACGTGGACCGGGTCTCGATCCTGCTGCTCGAGGCCGCGACCGGCGAGCTCGTGCCTCGGATCTCGCGCGGGCGGACGGCCCAGTCGTCCGCCTCGAAGCACGTGCCGCAGTCCATCGCCCGCAAAGTCGTGTCCGACCGCGTGGCCATCCTGTCGGACAACACCGCGGCCGATGAGCGCTTCAAGGGGAAGTCGATTCTCATCCAGAGCGTGCGCAGCGCGATGTGTACGCCGCTCATGGGGATGGACCAGAAAGTGCTCGGCATTCTGTACGTAGACAACCTCACCGCAACGCACTCCTTCTCCGACGACGACCTCAAGTTCCTGATCGCGTTCGGCTCGCTCGCCGCGGTGGCGATCGAAAACTCGCAGCGCGCGGAGCAGATGCGCCGCGAGGCGCTGGTGCTCTCGAACTTCCAGCGCTACTTCTCGCCCAACATCGCGCAGGTGATCGCGCAGCAGCAGGACGCGGGCCGGCTCCCGAGTGAAAAGCGACCAGTCGTGATTTTCTTCTCGGACATCCGCGGCTTCACCCCGATGTCGGAGACGATGAGCCCGGACGACATCGCCACGCTCCTCACGGAGTACTTCACCGAGATGGTGGAGGTCGTGTTCGAGCACGGCGGCACGCTCGACAAGTTCATGGGCGACGCGATCATGGCGTTGTGGGGCGCGCCCATGGCGCACGAAGACGACGCCGATCGCGCCATGAGCTGCGCGCTCGACCAGCTGGAAGCCCTGGAGAAGCTCAACACCAAGTGGAAGGAGGCGGGTCGCCGCGAGCTCGGCATCGGGATCGGGATCAACTTTGGTGAGGTGTTCGCCGGCAACATCGGCTCGGACCGCCGACTCGAGTACACGGTGATCGGCGACGCGGTGAACACCGCGTCCCGCCTCTGCTCGAGCGCCGGGCGGAACGAGGTCTTGATCTCGCAGCCGTTCTTCGAGCAGCTGAAGCGGCCCCCGAACGTCGAGACGCTCGACCCGGTGCAGGTCAAGGGAAAATCGAAGAAGGTCCCGGTCTACCGGGTGAAGCGGTAAGACACCCCGAAGCGCTCCAGCAGGTCGAGCGCCAGCCGCAGCGGCAGTCCCATCACACCGAAAAAGTCGCCCCGGATCCCTTCGACCAGCGCCGCGCCCTTCCCCTGAATCGCGTACGCGCCGGCCTTGTCGAGCGGCTCCCCGGTCGCCACGTAGGCGGCAATCTGGGCGTCGCTCAGCGGTCGGAACGTCACGTCGGTCACGTCGAGCGCGTGCTCCAGCCGCCCATCCTGCGCCACCGCCACAGCGGTCATCACCTGATGCTTGCGCCCTTCGAGCTGCCGCAGCATAGCCACCGCTTCCTCCGGGGTCGCCGGCTTCCCGAAGATCGCGCCCCGCAGCACCACGGTCGTGTCGGCGCCGAGCACGACGGCCCCGCGCTCGCGCGCCGCGACGGCGGTCGCCTTTTCGCGCGCCAGGCGCGTCACGTAGCCCTCGGCTTGCTCGGACGGCCCGAGCGTCTCGTCCACGTCGGGTGGCACGACGCGAAACTCGAGCCCGATCATCTCGAGCAACTGACGCCGACGCGGCGATCCGCTCGCGAGGACGATCATTTCTCCAGGATCAGCGTCACGGGCCCGTCGTTCACCAGCTCCACCTCCATCATCGCTCCGAACTCCCCCGTCTCGACACTGGTGCTGCCCGCCGCTCCCCGTTCCCTGAGCAGGGCGACAAACCGCTCGTACAGCGGTATGGCGACCTCCGGCGGCGCAGCGTCCACGAAGCTCGGCCGCCGGCCCTTGCTGACATCACCGTACAGCGTGAATTGCGACACGACCAGGATGCCACCATGCACGTCCGCGAGCGCGAGGTTCATCTTGCCCGCGGGATCGCCGAACACCCGCAGACCCAGGATCTTGTCGGCCATCCAAGCAAGGCTGTCGGCGGTGTCGGTGGACGCGAATCCGACCAGGACCACGAACCCCGTCCCGATTTTGCCGACTGATTTCCCACCGATGCGAACTTCAGCTCGTGAGACCCGCTGAACGACGACCTTCACTCCACCGTCACCGATTTGGCGAGGTTCCGCGGCTGGTCCACGTTACAGCCCCGCCGCACCGCGATGTAGTACGCGAGCAGCTGCAGCGGCAGCACCGTGAGCACCGGGGTCAAGAGATCGAGCGTCTCCGGAACCTCGATCTTCTGGTCGGCGAGCTTGGCGAGTCCCGAATCCCCTTCGGTCACGACCGCGATCACGCGGCCGCCGCGGGCCTTCACCTCTTCCACGTTGGACACCACCTTCTGGTAGACGGCGTCCTTCGGCGCGAGGAAGACGACCGGCATCAGATCGTCGATCAGCGCGATCGGACCGTGCTTCATTTCGGCCGCGGGGTAGCCCTCGGCGTGGATGTAGGAGATCTCCTTGAGCTTGAGCGCGCCCTCCAGCGCCACCGGAAAGTTGTAGCCGCGGCCGAGGTAGAGGACGTTGCTCGCCCGCATCATCCGCTCGGCGATTCGCTCCACCTCCGGTGCCTTGGCCAACACCCGCTCCACCAGCTCCGGTAGCCGGGCGAGCCCGCGCACCACCTCGCGCCCCTGCAGGATGGACAGCGAGCGCAGCCGGCCCATCTTGAGGGTCAGGAGTGCCAGCGCCGCGATCTGGCTCGTGAACGCCTTGGTCGACGCGACCCCGATCTCGGGGCCGGCGTGCAGGTAGATCCCCCCGTCCACCTCCCGAGCGATGGTCGAGCCCACGACGTTCACCAGACCGAGCGTCCGCGCGCCCCGCCGCTTCGCCTCCCGCAGCGCCGCCAGCGTGTCCGCCGTTTCGCCCGACTGCGAGATCCCCACTACGAGCGTGCGCTCGTCCACGATCGGGTTGCGGTAGCGGAACTCTGATGCGTACTCGACCTCGGAGGGGATGCGGGCCAGCTCCTCCATCATGTATTCGCCGATCAGCGCCGAGTGCCAGGAGGTGCCGCATGCGGTGAACACGATCCGGTTCACCTGGAGCAACTGCTCGTCATCGATGTTCAGCCCGCCTAGCCTGGCCGTGCCGTCTTCCTCGAGCAGCCGCCCGCGCAGCGTGTTCCGCAGGCTCTCGGGCTGCTCCATGATCTCCTTGAGCATGAAGTGCGCGTGTCCGCCGCGCTCGATGGTGGCGAGGTCCCAATCCACGCGCGTGACCGTCTTCTCTTTCTCCACCGTGTCGAGATCGAGGATGCGGTAGTCCTGCGGCCGCACCACCGCGATCTCTCCATCGTCCAGGTAGACCACCGAGCGGGTATGGGCCAGCACGGCCGAGGCGTCGGAGGCCACGAAATTCTCCCCCGAGCCGATGGCCACGAGCAGGGGCGAGCCGCGCCGCGCCGCCACGATCGTATCGGGCTCGCGCGTCGACACCACCGCGATGCCGTAGGTGCCCTCGACCTGGTGCAGCGCCCCGGCGACCGCCTCCACCAGCGAGCCGGCGCCGGCGAGCAGCTCCTCGATCAGGTGCGCCAGCACCTCCGTGTCGGTCTCGGACCGGAACACGTGACCGCGCTTCCCGAGCGCAGTGCGCAGCGCGCCGGCGTTCTCGATGATGCCGTTGTGGACCAGCGCCAGCGTACCGCCGCAGTCGGTGTGCGGGTGAGCGTTCACGGTGTTGGGCGCGCCGTGCGTGGCCCAGCGGGTGTGGGCAATCCCCGTGTGGCCGGCGGGAAGCTTCGCGCCCAGCGCCTTCTCGAGCACGCTGATCTTCCCTGCGGCTTTGTGGACCTCGATCCGGCCGTCCTCGATCAGCGCGAGCCCGGCCGAGTCGTACCCGCGGTACTCGAGCCGCCGCAGCCCCTCGAGCACCAGCGCGGCCGCCTGGCGCGCCCCCGTGTACCCTACGATGCCGCACATAGTCGCCGCCCTTCGTCCACGAGCTGCTCGGCCGCGGCGTGGGTCGGCGCCTCGGCGATGAGCCGGATGATCGGCTCGGTGTTCGACGGCCGCACGTGGAGCCAACGATCCTGCCACGCCAGACGCAGGCCGTCCTGCGTGTCGACGCTCGCTTCCGGAAAACGCTTGCGCAACGCAGCATAGACGTCTTCCAGCCCCCGTTCCGCGTTCCGCGTTCCGCGTTCCGCCTTAGCCTTGACGATCGCGTAGCGCGGCGCGGCGCCCACCAGCTCGCTCACTCGCCTCCCGTCGCGGGCGAGCAGCGTAAGCAGCAGCGCGGCGGCCACCGGCGCGTCGCGCCCCGCGTGCAGGGCCGGGTACATCACCCCGCCGTTCCCTTCCCCCCCGATTGCAGCCCCCAGCCGCACGATGGTGCGCGCCACGTGGACCTCGCCCACGGGAGTCCGGACCACGTCCGCTCCATAATCCCGGGCCGCATCCTCCACCACCAGACTGGTGGAGAGGTTGCATACGACGACGCCGTTGCCGCCCTTGCCGCCTGCGCCGCCCATGACCGCCCTTACGGCAAACGCCAGCGTGTAGTCCTCCCCGATCGGCGTACCGGTCTCATCCACGATCGCCAACCGGTCGACGTCCGGATCTACCGCGATTCCAAGTGCGGCGCCCGCACGCGTGACGAGGGTCGAGAGCCCCCCGAGGTTCTCCGGAATGGGCTCCGGGGCGCGGGGGAAGTGCCCGTCGGTCTCCAGATTGATGCCCGCGACCTCGCAGCCCAGGCGCTCGAGCAGCGTGCGCATCACCGGTCCGCCCGCGCCCCGCACCGCGTCCAGCGCGACTGTGAACTTCTGCATGCGGATCCGCTCGACATCGACCGCCGGCAGCCGGAGCACGGCGTCGAGGTGCCGCTCGACCGCACCCTCGTCCCTGGTGACCTTCGCCGTCGTCCCCAGTCCTTGCCCGTCCTCCGCCACCAGCTTCTGGACCCGGGCGCCATCGATGCCATCGAGGAAGATTCCATCGGGCCCGATGAACTTGAGGGCGTTCCATTCGATCGGGTTGTGACTCGCCGTGATCGCGATCCCGCCGCCGGCCCGGTGATGCTCGACCGCGAGCTGCACGGTCGGCGTGGGCACGAGGCCGATGTCGATCACGTCGCAGCCGACGGCGTTGAGCCCGGCGGTGACGGCGGCGGCGAACATCGGGCCGGACGTGCGCGCATCTCGTCCCAGCACGACCGACGTACCGGGCCCCGGGCCACCGGCACTCGTCCCCTCGCGCAGCCAGAGGCCGAAGGCCCGCGCCCATCGGGTGACGACGTCCGCGGTCAGGTCCTTCCCTACAATGCCTCGGACGCCCGAAACGCCGACCATCAAGGTGTCGGTCATGCGGACAATCTAATCCGGGGGAGATGAGCGGCGGTGCGCGTCCGCAGGCGGCGGGAGGTGGAGTGGCCGGACCTCGGGTGTGGTAACAGGGAGGGCCGAGGGGTCGGGAAAGGCGGCGAGGAACGCCTCGACGGCGGGCGGATGAAACTGCTTCCCTTTCCCGTCCTCGAGCTCCTGCAAAGCCTTCTGTACCGACAGGGCGGGCCGGTACGGGCGCACGCTCGTCATGGCGTCGAACGAATCCGCCACCCCGACCACCCGGACTTCGAGTGGAATCTGGTCGCCCTTCAGGCCATCGGGGAACCCCTTGCCGTCGAGGCGTTCGTGGTGCGAACGGACGATGGCGAGCGCCGTGGGGACGTCGCGCATCAGCGGCGCCAGGATCCGCGCCCCGATCACCGGGTGCTCCATGATGTGCCGGTACTCGGCGTCGGTGAGCTTGCCCGCCTTGTGCAGTACGGCTTCGGACACGCCGATCTTGCCGATGTCGTGCAGCTCCGCGCCGAGGGCAACGGCGTCCATCACCGCCGACGACAGCCCCAACTGGCGCCCGATCCGCGCCGAATAGTCGGCGACGCGCACCGAGTGGCCGCTGGTGTAGGGGTCTTTTTCTTCGAGGAAGTGCACCAGCGCCTGGAGCCGCTCGAGCGACAGCTCCTCGATGCGGCGCGCCTGCTCCTGGACGCGCTGCTCCAGGGTGCGCCGGTAGTCCTCCACCTCCATCTTGAGGCTGCGCTTGTCGAGCGCCTGCATCACCCGGGCGCGCACCTCGTCCAGGTGAAACGGCTTGGCGACGTAATCGAGAGCGCCCAGCTGCAGGCAGGCGACGGCGCTCTCCACCTCCGCGACGGCGGTCACGACGATGACGGCCGTGGTCGGCCAGCGCGCGATGATCTCCCGCAGCAGCGTGACCCCGTCCATCTGGGGCATCCGCAGGTCCGAGATTACGAGCGGCACGGGCTCCTGCTGCAGCATCTCCAGCGCCTCCGTGCCGGATCCCGCCTCGGCGCAGCTGAACCCCTCGCCCTCGAGCAACCGCACCAGGACTCGGCGGAGGCGCGGCTCATCGTCTACGACCAAGCACTTGACGGCGGTCGGCTGGGTCATCGTGCGCTTAACGTAAAGGTCGCTTGCTCGGGTGGGAAGGCGCCCTTACGTTCCCGCCATGACCCAGGTATCGGGCGACGACCTGAAACGCCGCTTCGGCACTCGCGCGGTGCACGCCGGACATATCGCCGATCCGCTCGCCGGCGCGGTGATGACGCCCATCTATCAGACGTCGACGTACATCCAGGAGGGACTGGGCCGGCACAAGGGCTACGAGTACGCGCGCACGCGCAACCCCACGCGTGAAGTGCTGGAGCGGAACGTCGCGGCGCTCGAGGGCGGCCGCCACGGCTTCGCCTTCGCCTCCGGGCTCGCCGCCCTCGACGCCGTGCTCAAGCTGCTCTCGGCGGGCGATCACGTGGTGAGCGGCGAGAACCTGTACGGCGGCTCCCACCGGCAGATGACGCTGGTCTGGACCCGTCTGGGACTCGAATTCACTTTCGTGGACGCCGCTGAGACCGCGAACATCGCCGCGGCCGTCACCCCGCGGACCAAGATGGTCTACGCCGAGACGCCCACCAACCCGATGATGCGGTTGTGCGACCTCGCGGCTGTGGGGGAGATCGCGCGCCGTGCGGGCGCCCTTTTCGTCGTCGACAACACGTTCGCCACGCCGTATTTCCAGCGGCCGCTCGAGCTGGGCGCGGACGTCGTGCTGCACTCGACCACCAAGTATCTGAACGGGCACAGCGACATGGTGGGCGGGATGCTGGTGGTGAACCGGGATGATCTCGCCGAGCGCATCGGCTTCGTGCAGAACGGAGTGGGCGCCGTGCCGGGACCGTTCGATTGCTGGCTGGCGGTGCGGGGTACCAAGACGCTGGCGCTGCGCATGCGGCAGCACGACGCCAACGGCCGCCGCATCGCCGAGTGGCTCACCCAACACCCCAAGGTCGAGCGGGTCTACTATCCAGGGCTGCCGTCCCACCCGCAGCACGAGCTGGCGTGCCGGCAAATGAAGGGGTTCGGCGGCATGATCTCGATCGAGCTCGGCTCGGTGGAGCGGGCCAAGCGGTTCGCGGAGCGCACCCGCATCTTCGCGCTCGCCGAATCGTTGGGCGGCGTCGAGAGCCTGGTCGGGCATCCCGCGTCGATGACCCACGCCAGCGTGCCACCCGAGATGCGGCGCGCGATGGGGCTCACCGACAGCCTGGTGCGGCTGTCGGTGGGGATCGAGGAAGTCGAGGATCTGATCGTGGACCTGGAGCAGGCGCTGGCGGCCGCCGGGTGACGGCGCGCGGAGCGTAGCCGAAACCCGACGAAGGTGAGTTGTCGTAGTGGGGATTTATCTTCGATTAGGAGCATCGTATGACCGAGTCCACCAGTCTCCCGGCGGCGCGCCCACGCAAGATCCTCACCCAGATCGCGCCGGTGACCTGGGAGCACCCCGCCGACCGCGCCGCGCTGCAGTCACTCCGCTCCGTGCCCGGGTTCGACGAGGTCGTGAAGAAGATCTACGGCTTCATCGGCGAGCGGGGCGTGCGGCTGATTTTTCAAGCGGACGCGGTGCGGGTCGGGCCGACCCAGTTCCCGCGGCTGAACCAGCTGTACACCGACATACTCACGTCCATGGATTGGCCGGAGCGGCCCGAGCTGTTCGTATCACAGACGCCGTTCGCGAACGCCGGTGCATTCGGCATGGACCGGCCCTTCATCGTGATCAACTCGGGCACCCTGCGGCTGCTCGACGACGACGAGGTGCGGAACGTGCTGGGCCACGAGCTCGGGCACGTAATGAGCGGCCATGCGCTGTACCACACCATCCTCGTGCTCATCCTCAACGTGAGCCTGGGCGCGCTCCCCTTCCTCGCCGGCATCGCCATCCTGCCGATCCAGCTCGCCCTGCTCGAGTGGTTCCGCAAGAGCGAGCTCTCATCCGACCGAGCCGGGCTGCTGGCGTGTCAGGATCCCACCGCGTCGCTGCGCGTGAACCTCAAGTTCGCGGGCGGCGGCGACATGTCGCAAATGGACCTGAATGCGTTCCTGGTGCAGGCCAAGGAATTCGAGGAAGCGGGCGGCGCCCTCGACCGCATCTTCAAGATCCTCGGCGTACTGGGTCGCTCGCATCCGTTCAATACGGTGCGCGCCGCCGAGCTGCAGCGCTGGATCGAGGAGGGCCACTACGATCGCGTGCTGCGCGGCGAATACACCCGCCGCGGACCCGAGGCGGAGCAGCGGCCCATCGACCGGGACATCGACGACGCCCGCGACCACTACATGAAGGAAGCGAAGGCCGTCGTGAACGACGTGGTGGACACCGCCAAGCGGGCCGCCCAGGCGTTCACGGACGCGTTCAACAAGAAGAAGTGAGAGTCCTGGTCGTCGGGGGGGGCGGCCGCGAGCACGCGCTCTGCTGGGCGCTGAAGCGCGACACGCCCGACGCAGAGCTGTTCGCGGCTCCCGGCAACCCTGGCATCGCCCAGCTCGGGACCAACCTCGCGATTCCCACCAGCGCCGCCGCCGACCTCGCCGCGGCGGCCCGCGAGCACAAGATCGATTTCACCATCGTCGGCCCGGAAGCGCCGCTCGCCGCCGGGCTCGCGGATGCGCTGCGCGCGGCCGGCCAGGCCGTCTTCGGACCCAGCGCGGCCGCCGCGCGCATCGAGTCGTCCAAGGCATCCGCCAAGGACGTGATGCGCCGCGCGGGAATCGTCACCGCGGCGAGCCAGACGTTCACCGCGCTCGACCCGGCGCTCGCCTACATCAAGCGTCACGCCGAGCCGCTGGTGGTGAAGGCCTCCGGCCTGGCGGCGGGAAAGGGCGTGGTGGTGTGCGCCCGGCGCACGGAAGCCATGCGCGCCGCGCGCGCGATGCTCGTCGAAGCAGCGTTCGGCGACGCGGGTCTGGAGATCGTCATCGAGGACTTCCTGAAAGGCGAGGAGCTATCGGTGCTGGCCCTCACCGACGGCGAGCAGCTGCTGCTCCTCCCCGCCGCCCAGGACCACAAGCGGCTGGGCGAGGGCGACACGGGCCCCAACACGGGCGGCATGGGCGCCTACTGTCCGGTGAGCATCGCCACCCCCGGGATGCTCGAGCGGGTGCGGCGCGAGGTGCTCGAGCCGGTGATCCGCGAGCTGGCGGCGCAAGGCGCCCCATTCCAGGGAGTGCTGTACGCCGGACTGATGCTGGCGTCCGACGGTAGGCTCGCCGTGCTCGAGTTCAACTGCCGCTTCGGCGACCCCGAAGCCCAGGCGCTGCTCCCGGTGCTGCCCGGCGTCACCCGCCATCTGGCGGACATCGCCGCCGGACGCTGGCGACCGCGCGAGACGGCGCTCGCGGCGACGCGCGCCGCCGTGGCGACCGTGCTGGCGGCGCCCGGGTATCCGCAACGGCCCGAGCTGGGCGCGGCGATCGTCATCCCGCGCGATCTCGAGCCCGGGACGCTGGTGTTCCACGCCGGCACGGAACACGACGCGGCCGGCGGGCTGCGCGTGCATGGCGGGCGCGTGCTCACGGTCACCGGGCTGGGTGAGACGGTGGGCGAGGCGGCGCGCCGCAGCGCCGATGCGTGCGAGCTGATCACGTTCCCGGGGAAAACGTACCGACGCGACATCGGGTGGCGGGAGACCAGGGAGGCGCGTGCCGGAGCTGCCAGAGGTTGAGACGATCGTCCGGGACCTCGCCCCGCGGCTCGAGGGCTACCGGATCGCGCGCGCCCGCCTGGCCAAGACGGACGTGTTGCGCCGCGTGTCGAAGCCGCGCCTGCTCCGCACCCTCCGGGGCAACACCATCGAGGAAGTGATCCGCCGCGCGAAGCACGCGGTGTTCCGCTTGTCGAGCGGCCACCGCCTGATCGTGCAACCCCGCATGACCGGCTCGCTGGTGGTGTACGACCGCGCGCTCACCCGGGACGAGGCGAAATACGCGGTGCTCACCTGCACCATCGACGACGGCCGCTTGTTGGTCTACCACGACGTGCGCCGCCTGGGCACGGTGTGGCTGCTCGACGAAAAGGGCTGGGACGCCTACACGGGCCGTATCGGGCCGGAGCCGCTGGAGGAGACGTTCACGCCCTTCGTGTTCGCCGACCGCCTCAAGGGGACCCGGGCCGCGATCAAGAAGGCGATCATGGACCAGCGCCGGGTCGCCGGGGTCGGCAACATCTACGCCAACGAGGCGCTGTTCGAGGCTGGGATCGATCCCTCGAAACCCACCAACAAGCTGTCGCTCGACGAGTTCGCCCGGCTCCACGCCGCGGTAACCGGCGTGCTCGAGCGGGCCGTGCAATCCTCCGGCACGACCGTGCGTGACTACCGCACCGGAACGGGCGAGGAAGGCCGGTTCCAGTTCGAGCTCAAGGTGTATGGCCGCGGCGGCGAGCCGTGCGTGACGTGCGGCAAGAAGCTCGTCACGACGCACACGATCGATCTTCGGGCGACCACCTTCTGCCCCAAGTGCCAGCGCTAGGGTACAACACCCAGCCACGCCGCCGAAGCAAAACCGCGCCCCAGCCGTAATGTCGTAATCGCGGTGGCCAGATCGTCGCAGCGGTAGGGAGGTGTCGGAAATGGTTCACGGTTTCCTGACAGCCGGGCCCCTCCTCCCGGCGCGACCCTATTCGGTTAATTTTCGGGCCATATGAAACTCTCCGAAACATCCATCCAGCGGCCGGTGCTGGCCAGCATGATTTCGGCGGCACTCGTGTTGTTCGGCGTCATCGGGTACACGCGGCTGTCCGTGCGCGAGCTCCCCGATATCGATCCGCCGATCATCTCGGTCTCGACCACCCTGCCCGGGGCTAACGCGCAGGTCGTGGAAACCGCGGTGACCGACGTGCTCGAAGAGGAGCTGTCCACGATCCAGGGCCTGCGCACGCTTTCGAGCTCCTCCTCGGAGGAGAACAGCCAGATCACCCTCGAGTTCAACCTCGACCGACCCGTCGACATCGCTGCACAAGATGTGCGCGACAAAGTGTCGCGCGTGCGCGGGCGTCTCCCGGTCGACGTGCTCGAGCCCGTGATCGCGAAGCAACAGGCGGACGCGCAACCATTCTACTGGCTGGCCCTCAGTAGCCCGAACTACGACCTGATGCAGCTCTCCGATGTCGCCGACCGCCTGGTCAAGGCGCGGCTGCAGAGTCTCGCGGGGGTAGGCAGCGCCGGCGTCTTCGGCGAGCGGCGCTTCGCGATGCGCGCGTGGGTACAGCCCGACCAGCTGTCGGCACGAGGCCTCACCGTGCAGGACGTGGAAAGCGCGATTACCGCGCGCAACGTCGAGATTCCCGCCGGCCGCATCGAATCGACGCGGCGGGAGTTCTCGGTCCGGTCGCTCGGCGAGCTGAAGACGCCGCGGGAATTCGGGGAGATGGTAGTGACGAGTCAGGGCGGGCAGGTCGTGAAGCTCAAGGATGTGGCACACGTCGAGCTTGGGCCCGAGGACACTCGCTCGATATTCCGCTACAATGGGATTCCTGCGGTCGCCATCGGTGTGGTCCGGCAGTCGAAGGCGAACCTGATCGACGTAGCGCAACGCATCCGCGAGGCGATCCCCGGCATTCAGCAGACGCTGCCTCCGGGCATCAAGCTCGAAACCGCGTTCGATGGGTCCGTGTTCGTCACGCACTCCATCAACGATGCGCGGCTGACGCTCCTGATCGCGGCCATCCTGGTCGTGCTGATCATTTTCGTGTTCCTGCGTAACCTGCGCGCGACCGTGATCCCCGGGCTCGCCATTCCGGCGTCGATCGTGGCGACGTTCGCGATCATGTATTTCCTCGGGTTCTCGATCAACAACTTCACGTTGCTCGCGCTCACGATCGCCATCGGCATCGTGGTGGACGACGCGATCATCGTGCTCGAGAACGCCTACCGCCACCAGGAGGAGCTGCACGAGGCGCCGGAACAGGCGGCCGTGAACGGCACCAACGAGATCGGTTTCGCGGTGATCGCGACGACGATCGCGCTGGTCGCGGTGTTCACGCCCCTCGGGTTCCTGCGTGGCTCCACCGGACGCCTGTTGAGCGAGTTCGGGATCGCGGTCGCAGGGGCCGTGGTGATCTCGGGATTCGTCGCGCTGACGTTGACGCCGATGCTGTGCGCCAAGGTGCTGCGGGTGCCGCACGAGCACGGGGCGATCTACAAGGCGCTCGAGGGAGGGTTCAACGCCCTCGCCGATCGCTATGCGAAGCTGCTCCAGACCGCGCTGCGCCATCGGGGCATCGTAGTGGCCGGGACGGTGGTGACCGTGGCCCTGGCGTTCGTATTCTACCGCAGCCTCAAGCAAGAGCTCATTCCGGATGACGACCGCGGGTTCTTCCTGGTAGTGGGATTCGCGCCCGAGGGCTCCTCGCTCGATTACACGGATGGCTACGTGCGCCAAGTCGAGCAGATCATCGGGAAGACCCCGGAGGTCCAGGGGTATTTCACGATCATCGGCGGGTTCGCCGGGGGCGTGAACCGCGCGTTCGTGGGCGTGATCCTCAAGGATTGGAGGGAACGCCACAGGAGCGTCCAGCAGCTGGTGGGCGCGCTGTTTCCCCAACTCTTCGGGATCGCCGGCATCCAGGCGTTCCCGTACAGCCCCGGCGCGCTGGGGTTCAGCCAACCGGTGGAGTTCGTGGTGCAGAATCCGGATATCGCACGGTTGGCGCAGGCCATGGACACGCTCGTGCCGCGGGCGCGCGCCATCAAGGGTCTCACGAACATCGACACGGACTTGCGCTTCAACAAGCCGGAGCTGCGCGTCACGTTCGACCGGGACCGGGCGGAGGACCTCGGGGTTCCGGTGCGCGATGTTGCGGCCGCCCTACAGACGTTCCTCGGCGGCCGACGGGTCAGCACCTTCACCCGGAACGACAAGCTGTACTATGTGATGGTACAGCTCGATCCCGGTCACCGCTCCACCCCCAGCGACATGTCGGGGATCTACCTGCGCGGAAAGGGCGGACAGCTGGTGCAGCTGGGCGCCCTGGCGAGAGTCCAGGAGGGAGTGGGCCCGAGGCAGATCAACCACTTCAACCGGGTGCCGTCGTTTACCCTGTCGGCCTCCCTGATCCCGCCATTCGCCCAGGGTGAAGCGCTCGATTCGCTCGATCGGTTGGCCCGGGCGGTGCTCCCCCCGGGGAGCACGACGGCGCTGGCGGGCGACTCGCGCGAGTTCAAGGAAAGCGGTGGCGCGCTCTACTTCGCCTTCGGCGTCGCGCTGTTGGTCGTGTTCATGGTGCTCGCGTCGCAGTTCGAGTCCATGGTGCACCCGTTCACCGTGTTGCTCGCCGTGCCGTTGGCCGTCACCGGCGCGCTCGCCACGCTGCTCATCGCGACCTTTCTGCACCGCCCGGGCGGTACGATCAACCTGTACAGCGAGATCGGCATGGTGCTGCTGATCGGTCTCGTGACCAAGAACTCGATTCTGCTCGTGGAATACACCAACCAGCTCAAGGCAAAGGGGCTCGACACCGTCGCCGCAGTGCTCGAGTCCGGCCGAATCCGGCTGCGCCCGATTCTCATGACCTCGGTGTCGACGATCATGGGCGCCATCCCGGTGATGATCGGAGTCGGCGCGGGCTCGACTTCGCGCCGCCCGCTCGGCTATGCGATCGTGGGCGGCATCTTCTTCTCCACGGCGCTTACCCTGTTCGTCGTGCCAGTGGCCTACGTGCTGCTGGACCGCTTGACCGCGCGGCAGGCGAGGCAGGTGCGCGTGGCACGACCCGTCGAGGCGGACTGATGCTGGCCCTGCTTGCAGTGCTCCAGCTCCAGACGGCGACCGGGGCACTCCCCGCGAGTGACTCGCTGCCGGTCGTGACGCTCCCGGAGGCGCTGCGCCGCTCCACCGGGCTCGACCCGAATTACGTGGCGGCGCTGGGACAGGTGGACAACGCCGTATGGGCGCGACGCAGTGCGTTCTCGGTCTTCATACTGCCGTCCATCAACTTGAACGCCGACATCGCGCGACCCAATCCGCAGAGCGTCAACTTCGTAACCTTTCTACCGGTACGGCAGCAGGTGACGGCGCAAGTGACCGCTCGCTACGACCTTTTTCTCGGAGGCCAGAAGCTCGCGGAGCTGTCCCGGTCGGGAGCGGCCCTGGAAGCGGCCCACGCGGGTGAGCTCGTGGCACGGTTCGCGGCGGCGCAACTCACCGAGTCCGAGTACTACGCGGTGCTCGCGAACGCGGAGCTGCTGCGCGTGGCCCGCGAGCGGGTGCAGCGTGCCGAGCAGCAGCTCTCCGTCGCGCGGGCGCGGGTGGTCTCGGGCGCGGCCGTCCAGACCGACTCGCTGCAGCTGCGCCTCGAGCTGACGAAGGCGCACGTGGTCCGGCTCCTACAGGAATCGGCGCTGCGTATCGCCCGGCTCGAGCTGGGACGGCGGGTGGGGGCGGTCGGAGCGGTGGACGCCGCGCCGCTCGATACCGCGCCCGCGCCCGACCTGCCCGTTACCCTGGCAGACGCGATTACCCAGGGTGCGACGCAGGGGCCTCAATACCGCGTGGCACGGGCAAACGAGCGCGCCGCGGGGGCCGCCTTCCGGGCGCGCCTTGGGGACTATCTCCCCCACGCGACCCTGAGCCTCAATGCGCTCGCGTTCGACACGCTGTTTTTTCCGAAGGACTTCAAGCGGACGACGTTCACCCTCAGCCTGTCCTTCCCCCTCTGGGATAACGGGCAGCGCGAGATCGCCTTGAGCCGGGCGCGAGCGAGCCGCGATGCTGCGCGCGCGATCCGCGAGGATAAGGACCGGGCGGTGCAGCACGACGTGACCGCCGCCTACGACGGCTACGTCACCGCCCGCGCCGCCGCCCAGCAGGCAGGGGAGGGCTTAGTCGTGGCACGCGAGAACTACCGCGTTCAGCAAAGTCGTTACCGCGCGGGCGCGTCCACCATTCTCGATTTGCTGAAAGCGCAGTCCGACTTGGACGACGCAGACGCCGTCCTCGTTCAAGCGCGTTACGCCACCCGTTTGGCGCTAGCGGGGCTCGAGACTATCCTTGGCCGGCGTCTCTTTCAGGAACAGGAGCAGCGGTGAACGTGCGTAAGACGATGCGTGGTGCGTGGTATGTGGTTGCCGGGGCGGTGATCGCGGTAGGCGCGTGCAAGAAGGGCAAGGCCGGTGGGCCCGGCGCCGCGGGCGGTGGCGGCCCGATGGGGATGCCGGTGGAGGTCGCCGTTGCCCGCGAGGACACCGTGCGCGACGAAATCGCCGCTACAGGACAGATCGAAGCGGTGCAGTCGATCGACCTGCGCCCCGAAGTGGACGGCCGGATCGTCGAGATCCTGATCCGCGAGGGACAGGAGGTCGACCAGGGCACGCCACTCTTCAAGGTGGACGACGCCCAGCTCCGAGCGCAGGTGGCGCAGCTCGAGGCGCAGCGAGACCTGGCGCAGCAGGCGCTGGCGCGCGCCAAGGAGCTGGCGCAGCAAAACGCCTCGTCGGCCGCGGACCTGGAGAAGGCCGAGGCCGAAATGCGCAGCGCACAGGCCCAGTACGATCTGCAGCGGATTCGGCTCGAGCGCACCACCGTTCGGGCGCCGTTCGCCGGCGTGGTGGGACAGCGCTACGTAAGCCTCGGCGACTACGTCACCACCACCACGCGGCTCGCCTCACTGCACACCGTGAACCCGCAACGCGCCTCGTTCCAGGTGCCCGAGCGGTTCGCCCGCTCCCTTTCCCTCGGGCAGGCGGTCACGTTCCGGGTGGCCGCGATTGCCGGTCGCGACTTCATCGGGCAGGTGGACTTCGTGGACCCGATCGTGCAGCTGCCGGGCCGGACGATCCTGGTCAAGGCGCGTGTGCCCAATCCCGCTCGGCTGCTGCAGCCGGGGATGTTCATCGAGGCTCACCTGGTGACCGCCGTGCGTCCCAAGGCGATCGTCATCCCCGAGGAAGCCGTGGTGCCGGCCGAGGGGACGAACGCGGTCTGGGTCGTAGTCGAGGGGAAGGCGAACCGCCGCCAGGTGGAGCTCGGCGTCCGCACGCCCGGGTTCGTCGAGGTGACGAAGGGCGTGAATGCGGGGGAGCAGGTGGTGGTGGGCGGCCTGGAGCTGCTCGCGCCCGGCGCGCCGGTCATGCCTCGGGTGGTGGAGCGGAAGCCGCCGACGACGGGCCAGCCCTAACCGTCAGCCTAACGGCACCAACCGGGCCCGCGGCGGGATCCCCGCCTCGAGCTCCATGATGCCCACGCCCGGCTTGAGCCGGAAGCGCGGATGCCCCGCACCGCCCGGATTCATCACCGTCACCGTGCGGTCCACCAGCTCGAGCAGCGGCTTGTGCGTGTGCCCGTACACGATGATCTCGGCCCTGGGGAACGTCGCATGCAGCTTCTCGGGCGTGGGATGGCCGAGCTGATCACCATGCGTCACCACGACGTCGAACCCGTCCAGCTCGAGCTCCGCCACCTGCGGCAGGCGGGCGCGTAGCTCAGGCCCGTCCGCGTTACCGTAGACCGCCGTCACCGGCGCGATCGCTTCGAGCTCGATCAGAATCTGGGGCTCGCCCACGTCGCCGGCATGCAGGATGTGATCGACCTGCTTGAATACCTCGAACACCTCCGGCCGCAGCAGTCCATGCGTGTCCGAGATGACGCCCAGTCTCACTTCCCTTCCCAACGCTTCACCAGGTTGATGTCGAGTCCCAGGTGATCGAGCACCCGCTGCACTACGAAGTCCACCAGGTCGCGGACCTGCTGCGGTTTGTGATAGAACCCGGGCGCGGCCGGCAGCACCACCGCGCCGGCCTCCGTGGCGAGCGTGAGGTTGCGGAGATGGATCAGGGAGAGCGGCGTCTCGCGCGGCACGAGGATCAGCGTGCGCCGCTCCTTCAGGATCACGTCTGCGGCCCGCTCGATGAGCGAGCGGCTCGTGCCATGCGCGATCGCCGCCACGGTCCCCATGGAGCAGGGGCAAATCACCATCCCCGCTGTCTTCGCCGACCCTGAAGCCGGCTCCGCGCCACGATCCTTGTCGTCGAACACGCGCACGCTCGTCCACTCGCCCCCGGTGGCCTTCTTCAGCTCTCGGTCGTCCTTGATGCCGCACTCCTCCGTGAGCAGCCGCCAACCATGGCTCGAGACCAGGAGCCACGTGGGCACATGGTGCACGGCAAGCATCTCCAGCAACCGCACGCCGTAGGGGGCGCCGGAGGCGCCGGTGATGGCGAGAATCACGGGAAGCTTGCTCATCAGCGCCCGCGACGATTCGGGGTGGGAGAGCGCTTCGGATGCGCAGCCGGGCGAGGCGGCGCGGGAGAATGCGGAGTGCGGAATGGGGAATGCGGAGTAGACGGGCTAGCGCCGTGCGGCGTGCCCGCCTTCGAGTCGCGCTTCGATCCCCTCTTCTTCAATTCCGCACTCCGCACTCCGCATTCCGCATTGTCATAACACCCGATCCACGAGTGCGCCCAGGAACACCACGATGCTCACGATCCCGTTTGCGGTGAAGAACGCCGCATTGAGCCGCGACAGATCTCCCGGCTTTACGAGCTGATGCTCCCACGCGATCAGCGCCGCGCCGACGGCCACGCCCACGTAGTAGGCGACGCCCAGCCCCGCACCGACCCCGAACAGGACGAGCGCGACCAGAGCCAGGCCATGCAACAGCTTGGCCGCCAGGATGGCCCGCGTCTGCCCGAGCCACACCACCAGCGACTCGAGCCGCTCCGAGCGGTCGAAGTCTTCGTCCTGAAGGGCGTAGAACACGTCGAACCCACCCACCCAGAACGTCACCGCCAGCGCGCCTACCGGCAGGAGCCACCACGGGTCGCTCCATCTCCCGCTGACCGCGAGATACCCCGCCGGCGTCGCGATCCCGTCCGCGAGACCGAGCCACAGGTGGGACCAGTGCGTGAAGCGCTTGGCGTAGCTGTACGCGGAAATGAACACGAGGGCGAGCGGAGCGAGCGCCAGGCACAGCGGGTTCAGCGCCCACGCCGTCGCCAGGAACACGGCCGCCGCAAGCGCAACGGCCACCCACGCCTGCCGCAGCGTGAGCCGGCCCGACGGCAGCTCCCGCGCCCGGGTACGCGGGTTCCGCGCGTCCAGCTCGCGGTCCGCGATGCGGTTGAACCCCAGGGCAACGAAGCGCGCGCAGGTGAACGCAAGCACCACCAGGCCGAGCGTGCGCCACGTGAGCGCCGTCTCGCGGGATGCCACGAGCACGCCGAGCAGCGCGAACGGCAATGCGAACACCGTGTGCGGCAGTTTGACGAAATTCGCATAGCGGACCAGGAGACTCTCGCCACCGAAGGTCTGGCCCTCACGGGACCCACCTCCACCATCCTCCACCAACCTCCCCCGTCCTCCCCCAACCTCAGATTTCAATTCCCAGGTCCTTCCATATGGCGTCGACCTGCTGCTTCGTCGCCGGATCCATGACGATCTTGTTCGGCCATTCGCGCGTGAACCCCTCTTCTTTCCACTTGCGCGTCGCGTCGATCCCCATCTTCGAGCCGAACGTGAAGCCGCGGCTCGAGTGATCGAGCACGTCGATCGGCCCCATCGTGAACCGCACGTCGCGCTCCGGATCGATGTGGTTCAACGCCACCCACCACGCTTCCTTGGGGTCGCGCACGTTGACGTCCTTGTCCAGCACGACGATCACCTTGGCGAGCGACATGAGCCCCTGCCCCCACAGCCCGCTCATCACCTTATAGGCCTGCCCCGGATACTGCTTGTCGATGGTCACGAAGACGAGATTGTGAAAGATCCCCTCGGCCGGCATGTGCAGGTCGACGACCTCGGGCAGCGTGAGCTTCAGGAGCGGCAGGAAGATCCGCTCCGTGGCATGGCCGAGCCAATAGTCTTCCATGGGCGGCCGCCCCACGATCGTGTGCGGCCATACCGGCTGGGCCCGCAGTGTGACCGCGGTGACGTGCACCTTGGGATAGTAGTCGGCCAGCGAGTAGAAGCCGGTGTGATCGCCGAACGGACCCTCGAGCACCAGCTCCTCGCGCGGATCGATGTAGCCCTCGAGCACGATCTCCGCTTCCGCCGGCACTTCGAGATCGGAGGTCACCGCCTTGGCGAGCCGAACGGGCTCGCGCCGCAGGAACCCGGCGAACAGGAATTCGTCGATCGTGGGCGGGAGCGGCGCGCAGGCGGCGTAGATCGATGCGGGGTCTCCGCCCAGCGCGATCGCCACGGGCATCTTCTCGCCGCGCTCCGCCATCGCGCGCCAGTGCGCCGCCCCGACCTTGTGACGCTGCCAATGCATCGCCAGCTCGCGCGGGCCGATCACCTGGATGCGATACATCCCGACGTTGCGGACGCCCGTCGTCGGGTCGTGCGTGATGACGCCCGGGAGGGTGATATAGGGCCCGCCGTCTTCCGGCCAGCACACCGGCACGGGAAACTGCGCCAGATCGACGTCCTGCTCGCGGATCACGAGCTCCTGACACGGCGGCTTGCCGCCGATCGCCTTGGGCGGGAACTTGGCCACCTCGGCGAGCTGCGGCAGCATCGCCAGCTTGCCGAGCAGGCTGTCCGGGACCCGGACGTTGAGCAGCGTCGCGATCCGCTCGCCGATCTCGTCCAGGCACTCGACGCCCAGTGCCAGCGCCATGCGCTTTTCGGAGCCGAACAGGTTCACCGCCACGGGATAGCGCGCCGGCGCACCGGACCGGAGCGTCGGGTGTTCGAACAGCAGCGCCGGCCCCCCGCCGGGAGACTTCATGCAGCGGTCGGCGACTTCGGTGATCTGTTTATCCACGGAGATGGGGTGCGTCACCCGCGCGAGCTCGCCCCGGGCATCGAGTGCGCCGAGGAAGTCCCGCAGGTTATCGAGTGCCATGATGCACGGCGCAGATCCCGCCGGTCAGGACCTCGTATCCGACGTGCGAGAACCCGGCGCCTTCGAGTCGGCGCGCGAGGGCGTCCGGGTCCGGAAAATCGAGCACCGACTCTGGCAAGTAGGTATAGGCGTCCCTATGTTTCGACACCGCGCGGCCGATCGCGGGGAGGATGTGCCGGAAGTAGAGCAGGTAGAGCGCGCGCAACGGCGCGAAACGCGGCGTGGTGAATTCGAGCACCACGAAGCGGGCGCCGGGCCGGAGCACACGGTGCGCCTCCCGCAGGCCCGCGTCGAGATCCGCCAGGTTCCGGACGCCGAAGGCCACCATGGCCCCGTCGAACCGGGCATCGGCGAACGGGAGCGTGAGCGCGTCGGCGCCGACCGGGCGGGCGCGTGGTGCCTTGCCCTTTCCCTGCACCAGCATGGGAATCACGAAGTCCGCGCCGAGCACGGTCCCACGGAACCCGGGCGCGCGGGCGAGCATCGCCGCGAGATCGAGCGTGCCGGCGCAGAGATCGAGATAAGTGCCGTCGGGTCGCCGCTCCCACGCGAGCCGTCGCACCGCGGCACGGCGCCAGGAGCGGTCCACGTTGAGACTCAGAAGATGGTTGAGCAGGTCGTAGCGCGGCGCAATCGCGGCGAACATGCCGCGCACGTATGACCGTTTCGCGTCGCCACCCGAGTGCGCAGCAACCTCGAACGCCGGAGACGCGGGAGGGAGGGACGTCATAGGCGCGAAAGATAGGCCGGGCAACCTGACCGGCGCCAGCGATCCGGAGGTCGTGGCGTGGGCCAAGCAAGGCCAGGAAGCCGCGTTCCGCGAGCTGGTGCGCCGCTACGAGCGGCCCATCTTTTCCCTGTTGTATCGCATGGTGCGCGACCGCGCCCTCGCCGAGGACCTGGCCCAGGAGACGTTCATCAAGGTCCTGAACGCGATCGGCTCGTACAATCCTCAGTTCAAGTTCTCATCGTGGATCTTCAAGATCGCGAACAACGCCGCGATCGATCATCTGCGCAAGCGCGAGCTCGAGACCCTCTCGCTCGACGGCTCGCCGCATGCGACGACGCCCGACGAAATGAGCGCCACGACACCCCAGCTGGGCGACCGCGGCGAGACGCCCTTGCAGGAGCTGGAAGCACGCGAGCTGGGCGGGGCCATCGAGCACGCCATCGCCCGCCTCCGGCCCGAGTACCGGACGTGCATTCTGTTGCGCCACGTCGAGGGTCACACCTACGAGGAGATCGCCCGCATCCTGGACCTGCCTCTGGGCACGGTCAAGACGTATATCCACCGCGCGCGCAACGAATTACGGGGCTACCTCGAGGACCGGCGCGAATGACCGAGCTGAAACCTCTACCCACGTCAGCCCGTAAGAAGGACCAATGACGGACCTCCTGCTGCTGCACCTGACCCCCGAAGAAATCGAGCTGTGGGCCCAGGGTCTCTGCCCCGCGGTGCGGGACGCTCACCTCGCGCAGTGCGCCGAATGCCGCACCACCGCGGAGCGGGAGCGCAAGCTGATCCGCGAGCTGGCGCGGCTGACGCGGTTCGCGCCTGAGTTCGGCTTCGTGGAGCGGGTGATGGCCAAGGTGAAGATCCCGACGCGCTCAGGCCCGCACCTCCGCCCCCACACCGACGCCTAGCAGTCTCGCGGCGCTGCCGTCGCGCACCGCGATTTCGACCGTCCCGCCGCTCCCGGCGAACGCCACCAACGCGCCTCGCCCCACATCTCCGAAGGTACGCGATAGCGTGCCGACCTCCGTTCCTCCGACCTTGATCCGTATGCCCGGCTCGACCGCGTCACCGGGAATGTTCGAGACCAGCGTGCCGAAGCGATCGACGTAGATCACTTCCCCGATCAGGGCCGTGCCGTCGTGGTGGGGAGCGGGGATCGGCGAGCGGTGCGCATCGGTGACCGGATGACCCACGTGTGACAGCGGCGCGCCGAGAGCGAGCTGGCCCGCCACGGGCGCAAACACGTCGCGCGCTTGGAAGGTGGGCGCGGCGTCGTTCGGGATGGGCACCCCCACGAAGTGGGCGTCCGCCGGCAAGAACGACAGCAGGCCGTTGTCCGGAGCGACGAAGAAATGTCCCGCCGACGATGCCGCCAGCACGCGGCGCTCGGTGCCGACGCCCGGGTCCACGACCGCGAGATGCACGCTGCCCTGCGGGAAGCGGTGCCAGACGCGCGAGAGGACGTACTGCGCCGCGCGCACGTCGCCGGGCGGCACCTGGTGCGTGATGTCGACGAGGGCGGCGCCGTGCACCTGCGACAGGAGGACACCCTTCACCTCGCCTACGTAGCTGTCGGCGTTGCCGAAGTCGGTGAGGAGCGTGATGAGGGTGGCCATGGACCGGGCTCGTTACACGACGGCGCGGCGCCAGGCGCCGCTGAGCCAGAAGAGGACCATGACGATGCCGCGCGCGATGGCCGTAACCGAAAGCGCGAGCCAGATGCCGAGCAGCCCGATGGCCCCCGACCACCAGGCGGCGAGCGGCACGCGGAGCAGCGTCAACGTGGTACTCGCAACTTGCGGCCACAGCGTATACCCCGCCCCGGCGAGCGCGCCTTCCAGAATGATCTCGAAGGTCTGGCCGATCTGCGCGAAGGCGATCACCCGGAGGTAGAGACTGCCGTCCGCGATGACCTGGGCATCCGAGGTGAACAGGGCGACGAGCGTCTGCGGGATCGTGAGAAAGGCGACCGCCGTCGCGCTCGTGACCGCCAGGCAGTAGCCCACCGTCATCCGGACGGCCTGGCGGGCGCGCGCCTCCTGCTGCGCGCCCAGGTTCTGCCCCACGAGGGCCGAAGCCGAAAGCGCAAATCCGGAAATGGCGATGAACCCCAACCCTTCCACTTTGTGGCCGACGCCGAGCGCCGCGAGCGCGGCTGTGCCGAAGGCGGAGGTGTACCGCGTGAGCCACATGTACACCACCGAGAGCAGCACGCCGGCGAGCGAGAGCGGCGCGCCCACGCGGAGCACCGTGGGGACGGCGTGCCAGTCGGGGGCGTCGAGGCGGATCAGACCGCGCCGCCAAGCGATCGCGATCCCGATGAGGAAGCCGCCGCCCCGCACCATCACCGAGGCGAGCGCAGCGCCTGCGACGCCGAGCGTGGGGAATGGGCCGACGCCGCTGATGAGCAGCGGGTCGAGACCCACCGACAAGACGACCGACGCCATGAGCAGGAGGAAGGGAGTGCGCGTGTCGCCCGAGGCGCGGAACGTCGCCTCGATCGCGAAGAAGCCGAACACGAGCGGTCCGCCCAGCAGCCAGGTGTCGAGGTAGGCGCGCCCCAGAGTCGCGACCTCGCGCGGCACGCGCATCACCTGAAACAGGGTGTCCGTGAGCGCGAACCCCAGGAGCGAGACGACCGAGCCGGCCGCGAGCGCATACAGGACCGCGGCGCCGGCGGCGCGGGCGGCGGCATCGGGAAGCCCCTCGCCGTGGCGCCGGGCGGCGACGGCGATCAGCCCCACTTCCACCATCTCCCCGAGCGACAGGAGCACCCACACGTAGAACCCGGCGGTCGAGACCGCGGCGAGCGCCGCGGGCCCGATCAGGCGGCCGACCCAGATGGCATCGATGAGGTTGAAGCAGAAGTGGCACGCCATCATCGCCACCGCCGGCGCCGCGAGCTTCAGGATGACGGGCCGGAGCGGCCCGACGGTCAGCGCGCCGGGCTGGCGGGTGGTGCTCGTCATGGCGCGGAAGCTACCGGGGCGCCGGGCCGGGGGTCAACGAGCGGGTTGTTTTGTCCGGCTGCGACGGCGTGCTTTGGAGTCGTACAGCGAGCGGTCCGCGGCGTTCAGGAGTGCCTCGAGCGTGGTCCCGTCGCGCGGATGCACGGCCACGCCGACGCTGACCGAGAGCGGCGGCTGCTCGCCGTCCCGCGCCACCCGCTCGGCGACGCGCCGGGCCACGTGCCACGCCGCCGCATCCCCTGTCTCGGGCAGCACCAGGGCGAACTCGTCCCCGCCGAACCGCGCGGCGGTGTCGATCCCCCGGCACGAGCCGAGCAGCGCTTCCGCCACGCGCCGCAGGGCCAAGCTGCCCACCAGGTGGCCATAGCGATCGTTGATCTTCTTGAGGCCGTCCAGATCCATCAGTACCACCCCGAACGGCCGATCGGTACGGGACGACCGCCGGATCTCCACGTCGAGCGCGTGGGCGAGCTGGCGGTAGTTGGAGAGCCCCGTGAGCGGATCGCTCACCGCCAGCCGGCGCAGCCGGTCCACCGCTTCGGTTCGCTCCGCTACGGCCGCCGCGAGCACCAGGACGACGACGGCCGACACCCCTTGGAACGCCTGCAGCAAAAGCAGCGACTCGTTGAACAGCGGCCGGGCGAAGGGTCCGTAGCCCCGCAGCGTGCCCCAGATCGCGACGCCGGCGAGCAGCACGAGGACGGTCGCGGCCTCGCGCTGCTCGAGCCGGAACGCGGCCCACAAGAGCAGCGGGACGCACAGGAATTCCAGCGGATAGTGCTTGTCCTTCCACGGCACCAGCCCGTCGAACACGATCAGCCCGACGACGGCGAGACACACGACTAGCGCGAGGGCTTCGAGCGCCTGGCGCCGGGTCCAGTGCACTCGGGGGTGGGCGGCCCACAGGAGCACCCCCGGTGCGATGACCAGATCGCTCACCGCATCGCCCATCCACCAGGTGGACCAGATGGATCCGAAGTCGGTCCAGCGCGCGAAGCCGCCCAAGGAGAGCGCGACCACGCCCGCCGTGGCGCTGATCGTCGTGCTGAGAAGCGCGGCGAGCCCGGCCAGCTTGAAGACGTCCCGCGCGCGCTCGCACACCCGGTGGCCGCGCGCGAAGCGGTTGATCAGATACGCGCCGACGAGCCCTTCGAGGGTGTTGCCGGCTGCGATGGCGGCCGATGTCGCTATGGAGCCGGCCGTGGTGATGTTGACGAGAAACGCGCCGAGCAGGATGGCCGGCCACACCTCGTAGCTGAGCAGCAGGAAGGCCGCGAGTGTGAGACCGGAGGCGGGCCACACGGCGGTCGCGCTGGGGTGGACGTACGCGACCTCAAGCCCCAGCTTGCCGGCCACGAAGTAGCCGGCCGCGAGGGCCGCGAGCAACCCCAGACGTCTGAGCAATCGCGACTGGATCATCCCAGTCCTCGGTGTCTCGGGACGGCGGGGCGCGCGCCTTCGACGGTACTTAAGGATGAGATGAGCGGAACGGCGTTGCCGCCGCTCAACCCACCCCGATGAACCACTCCTCCCACCCGACGCGGAAGGTGCACTCGCAGCGGGCGCAGCGCATCGTGTGCGGCGCGCCCTTCAGCTCCATGCGGTTGCGGCAGCCCGGGCACACGGCGTAACTGTCGCCCCATTGCGCGGGCAGGCTTCTGGCATCGTGCGGGCGGGCGACGATCGTCCAGTAGTGGGGCGGTGCCGTAACGATCTTCAGGGACGTGCGCGGCACAGGAATCTGCTCCCGGTTGACGTCGAGCCTCGCTTCAGCGGACGTCAAATCCGCGACCCGGTACCACGCACCACGGCGCAGTCGACAATTCACGTCGACTTGCAACCGAGCCCACTGTGGGTCGGCCACGGTCACCCCCGAGCCTGGTACCATCGAAAAATGGTAAGGAATTCGGCTGGAAAAGGTAGAGTGGCGTCGCCGCAACATGGGCGTGACGGGGGTCACACCGCCTCAGCGCGCAGCCCCGGCGGTCTCTCGCAGGAAGCGCTGGAACACGGGATTCCCCGGATAGCGCGACGCCAACGCGGCCGCGGCGTCGCGGGCATCCCGCTCGAGCGCCGCACGCCGCGCCGGATCGCGCGCCGCCTCGCGCACCAGCGCGGCGGCGAGCACCCAGCCGGCCTCTACCCGCGCCAGATCTCCCTCCGCAGCCGCGCGGCGTATGTAGGCAATCCCGCGCTCGGCGTTGCCGCTTCCAAGGCCCACGATCTTCGCGACCAAGCGGGCGAGGGCGCTGGCTCGCGCCAGGCCGTACTGGTACACGCCCAATCCTAAATAGCAGTCGATGCAGCTCGAGTCGACAGCTAGGACGCGCGCGTAGGCGTCGCGCATCGCTTTCCCGTCCTCGGCGGCGCCCCACGAATGCCCGTGCAGCTCACGCTGCCGGGCACGATAGCCCAGCGCGGTCGCGAGCCAGAAATCCTGAGCGGGTCCAGGAGACGAAGCGCGGGCGCGCGCGATGGCGAGATCGAGCAGCGACTCGATCCGCGCCGCCTCGTAGGCATCGTTCTCCAGGGCGGCAGCCCACCAGATGTACGCGCTCGCTTCGAACGTCACGGGCGCGGGGTCGGTCGAGTCGCGCGCGGCGAGATCGGCGAAGTACGCCGCGGCGGCGGGGAAGCCCCCGCCGTACAGCGCGTCGAGCCCGGCGCGAACATCTGGCCGCTCGGCGCCGGGGTGCTGCAGCAGGGAGAGCGCGGCGAGGAGGAGCCGCACCGTTACCGCGGGAGCGCGGCCAGGGCGTCGCTGACCCGCCGGGCGACAGCCTCGAGGGCCTGTGCGGCCGGCGAGCCGGGATCGGCCGCGACGACCGGCTGGCCCGTGTCGGCGAGATCGGCCAGCCGCGCCTGCAGTGGCACCTGACCGAGCAGCGGCACGCCGAGCTCGTCCGCCAGGCGCGTGCCTCCGCCGGCGAGGAAGATTTCGGTTCGCTCGCCGCAGTGAGGGCACACGAAGTAACTCATGTTCTCGACGACGCCCAGCACCGGGACGCCGACCCGCTCGAACATCTTGGCGCCGCGCAACGAATCGCCCACCGCCACTTCCTGCGGCGTGGTGACGATGATCGCGGCGCGAATGTGCACCGTCTGAGCGAGCGAGAGCTGTGCGTCGCCGGTCCCTGGCGGCAGATCCACGAGGAAGTAGTCGAGCTCGCCCCAGTCCACATCCTTCACGAACTGTTGGATCACCTTCATGATGATCGGACCTCGCCAGATAGCGGGCGCGTCCCGCTCGACGATCAGCGCGAGGGACATGAGCTTCACGCCGTGGGCCTCGAGCGGCTGGATCTTGCCGCCGCGCACCTCGGGCTTCTGGTCCACACCCATCATCCGCGGGATGTTCGGCCCGTAGATATCGGCGTCCATGAGCCCCACGCGCTGGCCCCCGCCCAAGCGCGCCAGCGCGACAGCGAGGTTGGCGGAGACCGTGGACTTCCCCACCCCGCCCTTTCCCGACGAGATGGCGATGACGGTGCCGAGATGAGGAAGCTCGACGGGCGTGGGAGGCGGCGGGACGCCGGCGGGGCCAGGCCGGGGAGCGGGCTGGCGGGGAGCCGCACCCTCCGCCCCACTGCTCGCATCGGTGACGTTGACGCGCACCGCCGTGACGCCGTCCACTCCCTGCACGGCTTTCCGCACCTCTCGAGCGAGCGACCCGGGATCGTCGCGGCCAAGCAGGAATGTGAACGTCACGGTGCCATCCCCCGCGACGCCAAGGTCTGTCACCATGCCGGCCGAGAGGACGTCCGTCCCGGTGCGGGGGTTCTTGAGCTGGGACAGAGCGCGCTCGACGCGCGCCTGCAGAGTGTCGGAGGCGGGCACGGGAGAAAGGTAGAGGGAGACGCGCGAGCGAGGCAACGAGCGGGCATAGGGATTGCAGGCCTGTGAGGCCCCATTCCACGCTGAATGCCCGAAGACTCGAGCACCGCGCGCCGCGCCGGGCACGCCGTGGCCCGCTGCACGATCTGCCTCCTGCTCGCTTGTTTGGCGCTCGAGGCGGCCACCATTACGTTCGGCCTCTCGGATCGTGGGGTGCTGGTCCGGCTGGCGGCGGGTGGGGCCCTGCTCCCGGACGATGCGGCCGCCACGACTGCGCGAGATCGGGCGCTCGCGCTGCTCAAGCTGCTGTTCTTCACTGGTGCCGGAATCGCCTGGCTGCTGTGGGTGCACCGGACGTACGGCAATCTCGCGCTGGTCGGATCGAAGCGGTCGCGATTCACCCGCGGCTGGGCCGTGGGCTACTGGCTCATTCCGCTCGTCAATCTGGTTCGCGTCTATCAGGTCATGAAGGATCTGTGGCTGCGCAGCGATTCGCTGAACGACCGCGACACCTACGACAGACTGCCCGCTCCCGCCTACGTCACCGGATGGTGGGGGATGTCCGTGACCCGGGCGGTGCTGGGCGTAGCGATCACGCTCATGGCGCGAGACGGCCGCACCCAGGTCGACCTGATCAACGCGACCGATCTGGGGATGCTCGTCAACGCGGTGGGAGTGATCGCCGGGGTGCTCGCCATCAAGGTCGTTCGGGAGATCGACCGCCGGCAGGAGTGCTTCGAGGTGAGCCCCGCGCAACAGCCTGGCGCGGTCCCGCAACGTGGCGCCCGTGCGTCAGCAGGTCTCTAAGACCTACCGAGCGGCGCCCGCCTCCGGCGCCCAAATGCTGCGTTTACGCGTCTCGGGCATCAGGAAGAGGCTCAACAGGAACGCGACCGCCGGAACGGCGATGGGATACACCAGCGCCCAGCCGACGCTGTGGGTCGACAGGTAGACGGCAGGAGTGATGAACGGCACCAGCCCGCCCGCCCATCCATTCCCGATGTGATACGGCACCGACACCGACGTGTATCGGATGCGAGCCGGGAAGTACTCCGCCAGAAACGCGCCAATCGGACCATAGACCATCCCCACGTACGACACCAGGACGGTGACGATCAGGATGGCCATCGGGTAGTTCACCGCACCGGGCTGGGCGAAGCCGGCCAGGGCCGAGTAGAGCGGATAATACGTGACGGCCGCCAGGAAGAACCCGCCGAGGATGATCGGCTTCCGGCCGACTTTGTCCGACAACCAGCCGAAGAAGATCAGCGTCGGGGTAGCGATCAACAGCGCCGCGCCGACGATGAGGCTCCGGTTGACGAGGTCCATCTTCGTGACCGTCTCGAGAAAGTACAGCGCCCAGAACTGGCTCGAGTACCAGACGCATCCTTCACCCAACACGACGATGGTGGCGATCCCGACGAGCTTGACGTTCTGGCTGAGAAACGCCTCGCGCCAGGGATTGATCGCCGTCTGACCCTTTGCCTTGATGGCCTGGAACAGCGGCGTCTCCTGCAGGCGCAATCGGATGTAAATGGCGATCGCCACCATCACGAGCGAGAGCAGGAACGGGAGGCGCCACCCCCAGTCGTTGAATGCCGTCTCGCCGAGAGCTTTTCGCGTCCCCAGCACGACGGTCAGAGACAGGACGATCCCCAGCGTGGGGGAGGTCTGCAGCCATCCGGTGTAGTAGCCCCGCTTCTCGTCGGGGACGTGCTCGGCGACGTAGGTGATCGCCCCACCGTACTCCCCGCCGAGGCAGAGGCCCTGGATGAGGCGAAGCAGAAACAGGATGATCGCCGCGGCGATGCCGATGCTGGCGTAGCTCGGCACGATCCCGATCAGGGCCGTAGACAGGCCCATGCCGCTGAGCGTAAAGAGGAAGGTGTACTTGCGGCCCACGATGTCGCCGATACGCCCGAACAACAGCGCCCCAAGGGGCCGGATCAGGAACCCTATCGTGAAGAGCGCCACCGTGCTCAGGAACGCCGCCACCGGGTGGCTCTTCTCGAAGAACTTGATGGCGAGGACCGACGCGAGGCTGCCGAAGATGTAGAAGTCGTACCACTCGATGACGTTGCCGACCGCCGCCGCGGTGACGACGCGGCGGAGCTCCTTGGCGGAGAGATTGGGCGCCGTCATGCGTGTGGCTACAACGCCGCGTTCTTCAAGAACTGGATGTAGATCCGCACCGCGTCGGCGTACGCCCGCACGCCGACGCGCTCATCGGTGCCGTGTACCCGACGCACGTCGTCCTTGCCGATCACCGCTCCGGTGAACCGCAGCACATTGGGCGTGAGCCGGGCGTAGTGACGCGAGTCCGTGGCGCCCACCACCAGCCACGGTGTCACCAGCGCCTCGGGAACGACCTCGCGAATAGTGCGGGCCAGCAGCTGGAACGGCTCGCCCGCTACGCGCGTGACGGCCGATGGATTGCTCTTCGTCTCCTCGAGCGGGGCCACGCTGATCCGCGAGTCGTGCACCACCTGCCGTACGTGCTCGACGACGCTCTCCACGCTGTCGCCCGGGAGAATGCGGAAGTTCACGAGCGCGCGCGCCGACGATGGCAGCACGTTCTCCTTGACACCCGCCTGGACTACCGTGGGCGCGGTCGTCGTGCGGAGCATCGCGTTTCCCTGCGGCGTCGCCCCGAACTTGCGCGCCAGGACTCCCCCGAAGAGCCAGCGGTTCGCCATGACGAGCCGCGGGGCGAACGACATCTCGGGACCGAGGTAGTCGAACATCTCGGCCGTAGGCCCGCGAATGGCCCGCGGCATCTGGTGGTGCTCGAGCCGCGTGATCGCCGCAGCGAGCATGCCGACCGCGGTCTCGTCCGGCGGCATGGAGGAATGCCCGCCCTCGGCCTGAGCCGTGAGCGCGACGGTCACGTATCCCTTCTCGGCGATACCCACCAGCGCCACGGGCGCCGACACGCCAGGGATCAACCCGGTCGCGAGGGCTCCACCCTCGTCCAGCACGAGCTCGGGGTGGACGCTGCGCGACGCAAGCAGCTCCGCGATGCGGGCCGCGCCGCGCCGCCCGCCGACCTCCTCGTCGTAGCCGAACGCCAGGTACACGGTGCGCCGGGGCTTGGCGCCGGCCGCGACTTGGTGCTCCACCGCCTCGAGAATCCCGACCAGGCTCCCCTTATCGTCCAGCGCGCCGCGGCCCCACACGTAACCTCCGGCGATCCGTCCGTCGAACGCGGGCTCGGTCCAGCGGCTCTCTGTTCCCGGCTCCACCGGCACGACGTCCTGATGCGCCAGCAGGACGATCGGTGGAAGAATGGGGTCGGCTCCCGTCCACTCGTACAGCAGGCCGTAGCCGTTCACCTTCTCGAGCTTGAGCGCGGCATGGAGTCGGGGGAAGGTCGCCCGCAGGTAGCGATGGAAGCCGTCGAATTCACGAGCGTCGAACTGGCTCGAGTCCTGATAGGAGATGGTCTTGAAGCGCAGGGCGCCCGCCAGGCGCTGCGCGAGTGCCGCGGTGTCGAGCGGCTCGACTGCCACGGGGGACGCCTGGGGCTGGCGCGAGCGGACCGTGAAGGTGCGCTCGAGCGCCACGGCGGCGAGCACGAGCAGCACGATGAGGAGGCCCCCGAGAATCTTTTTCATGGTGCGCGAAGGTGGCGCGACGAGGCTCGTCCGGCAAGGGGCTCCGCCGGACGACCGAGCCATTACACTCCGTGTGTGATTCTCCCCTTCGAGTACGGTGACGTTCGCTATTTCAGGATGGCCCGCACCGTGCTTCGGCGGGCGATCTACTGGACCGGCGTCTATCTCGTCGACGGGCTGCTGGTGGACTCGGGCCCGCCGAACCTGGCGCGGGATGTGCGGCGCCTCGTTGGTGAGCTAGGCGTACGACAGTGCGTCACCACACACCACCACGAAGACCACTCGGGCAACCACGGGCTCTTGGTCCGAGAGCTCCACATCACGCCGCTGGCCCACCCATCCGCCGTCGCACGGCTCGCGGAGCCCGACGCTCAACCACAGCTCTATCGTCGCGTCGCATGGGGAGCCCGGCCGCCCGCTTCGGTCGCACCATTGGACCGGCGGATCGAGACGCCACGCTTCCGCTTTCAGGTGATCCACACACCAGGCCACGCCACCGATCACGTGGCGCTGTTCGAGCCCGAGCGCGGCTGGCTCTTCTCGGGCGACCTCTATCTGGCCCCGCGGCTCCGCTACCTGCGCGCCGACGAGGACGTGTACGCCATGATGGACTCGTTACGGCGGGTCCTGGCACTCGAGCCGCAGCTGCTGTTCTGCCAGCACCGCGGACGAGTCGAGCAGGGTGCCGCGCGGCTGCGGGACAAGCTGGAGTTCCTGGTCGAGCTGGGGGGGCGCATCCACGAGCTGCACGGACGCGGTTGGAGCGACGCCGCGATCGCGCGGGGCCTTCCCGGGAGCGATCTCCTGTGGCGGCTGTGGACCGCCGGGGACTTCTCCAAGCGAAACTTCGTGCGGGCGTTTCTCTCGCGCCGCTAACGCCCGTTGAGATACTGCCGCGCCGCCGCGAGCACCTGCGCCTGCGCCTCGGCGAGCGAGCCCTCGAGCGACGCCCCCGCCGCCTTGCGGTGTCCGCCGCCGCCGAAACGATGCGCCAGCTCCGCCACGTCCACGTCGCCGAGCGAGCGGAAGCTGACCTTCACCTTGCCGTTCGCCAGCTGGCGGAACAAGAGGGCCAGCCGCACCCCCGCGATGGATCGCGGATACTCGACGATGCCGTCCAGGTCGTCGGCGGTGGCATGGTGCCGCTGCAGGGCGTCCGGCGGCACGGTCACCCAAGCGAGGCCGCGCTCCGGCTCGACCACCAGGGTGCCGAGCACCTCGGCCGTGAGACGGACGCGACCCTCGGGCGCGCTGGCGTATACCGACTCGTAGATCGACTCCGGATCCACGCCGCGCTCGAGCAGCGCTCCCGCGACCCGCAGCACACGCGGCGTGGTGTTGGCGAACCGGAACCCGCCCGTGTCGGTGAGGATGCCCACATACAGCGCGCGTGCCGCCTCGGGGGAGAGCGGCCATTGCAGGGTGCTCGCGAAATCGAACACCAGCTCCGCCGTGGCGGCCGCCTCCGGCGCCACCAGCCGCGGGCCACCGGGCAGCGATCCCCCGCTCACGTGGTGATCGATGCACGCCACCGCGTGCGACTGGGTGATCGCGCGGGCCAAATCCCCCAGGCGGCCGACGTCGGAAATGTCCAGCACCACGACCACGTCGGCAGCCTCGATCTCGCGCGGGGCGCGCTCCGAGTGGTCGGCTCCCGCCGGCAGGAGGAAGTGAAACCGCTCGGGGATGGGCGTGGGGTTCGCGATGGTCGCGCGCAGGCCCCGCGCGGTGAGCAGGTGCCACAGGGCCACCTCGCTGCCGACGCCATCGCCATCGGCGTTCACATGCGTCGTGAGCGCGACGCGCCGGCCAGGCGCGAGCACCGCGGCGACGGCCTCGGCCGCCCGCGCGCGCTCCGGAGGAATGGAAACGCCGTTCGTTGTCATGGCATCAAGATACAAAAAGGCGTCACGGAAAGGCGTCACGAGACGACGTCAGCGCCGCCCGATGGTCACCTCGCCCCGACGAACGAAAGGGAATGCGGACTCGTCCCGGTCAACAGGAGCCCGCTTACGGAGAGCGTATTCTGCTGGAGCATGAACCTGCCCGGCACTTCCACCGAAACGGGAAAGCCGGAGACCTTCACCACGCCGGTCACATGGATCGAGTCCGGGAGGGGGTGCGTGTACGTGCCCAGAATGCTTTCGGGCGGTTGGCCCTGATTGACGATGACGGCAACAAAGGAGTCCACAGCCATCGCATGGCTCAAAGTGACATGGCCCGAGATCTTAGGCGGACCGTAGGCGGGGAGGGTGTCCAGACAGTACGAGACTAACTGGTACAAACCGTACAGTGAGTCGCCTTGCGACAAACCGCCGCTGTACGAGGGACACGGAGTCGGCTGGTGCGGAGTCGTGCTGCTTTTGCACGCGACCGCGATTGCCGCTGCCACGGCTCCGAGCAGCCAAGTCATGCGTACCGGCGCGCACCGCGTCATGCGCGCAAGCTACCGGGGGGGCAGGGAGGGCGTCTAGCCCCGCAGCACGCTGTGCTTCCGGCTGTAACCGAAGTAGATGGCGAGTCCGATGACCAGCCACACCCCCAACCGGATCCACGTGTCGAGCGGCAGGGTGAGCATCAGGCCTAGGCAAGAGAGGATGCCAAGGAGGGGGACGAGCGGGACAAACGGGGTCCGGAACGGCCGCTCGAGGTCTGGACGCGTGTGCCGCAGGATCCACACGCCGGCGCACACCAGGACGAACGCCAGCAGCGTGCCGATGTTGACCCACGTCCCGAGCACCTGCAGCGGCAGGAGCCCGGTGGCAACGCACACCGCGATGCCGGTGTAGATCGTGGAGAGGTACGGCGTGCGGAACCGCGGATGCACTTTGCTGGCCCACCGGCCGAGTAAGCCATCGCGAGACATGGAATAGAAAACACGGGACTGTCCCAGCAGCATCACTAGGATCACGGAGCCGATGCCCAGGACCGCGCCGACGTCGATCGAGACACGAATCCACCACGGCGCGCCGATCCGCTCCATCGCGTAGGCCATCGGTGCCGGGAGGTTGAGCTCGCCGTAGGGGACCATGCCCACCAGCACGGCCGACACCACGACGTACAAGAGCGTGCAGATCGCGAGCGAGCCGAGGATGCCCATGGGCATGTCGCGTCGGGGATTCTTCGATTCCTGCGCCGCGGTCGAGACCGCATCGAACCCGATGTAGGAGAAGAACACCAAGCCCGCACCCCGTAGCACCCCGGACCAGCCGTAGCTGCCCCACTCCCCCGTGTTCGGTGGGATGAAGGGGGTCCAGTTGGCGCGGTTGAGGTGCGACACGCCGATGAGCACCACCAACAGAACGATCGCGACCTTGAGGATCACGATGAGGCTGTTGACCCGCGCCGACTCCCTGATCCCGATCACCAGCACGGCGGACATCAGCGCGACGATGCCTACGGCTGGAAGGTTGATGATCGCGCCGGTCAGGTTCAGTCCCGGGTGGGCGCATCCCGCCGCGTGCGCGGCCACCTGCGTGGCCGTGCATAACTGTGTGGGCGGAGCGGTCAGGCTCGCGGGAATGTGGACGCCGAACAGCCCCAACAGGGACACGAAGTGGCCCGACCAGCCCACGCCCACCGTGGCGGCGCCGGCGGCATATTCGAGCACCAGATCCCACCCGATGATCCAGGCCGCGAACTCGCCCATCGTGGCGTAGGAGTACGTGTAGGCGCTGCCTGCAACGGGCACGGCGCTCGCCATCTCGGCGTAACAGAGGCCCGCGAACGCGCACGCGACACCGACCAGGACCATCGAGAGGGGCACCGCCGGACCGGCGTACAATGCGGCCACCTGCCCGGTGATCACAAAGATCCCCGCGCCGATCACGGCGCCGATGCCCAGCGTGACGAGATTGAGGGGCCCGAGTGCCCGGGTCAGGCTATGCTCACCGGTCGCCTCCGCTTCGGCTCGAAGCGTGGCGATCGGCTTGAGGGCGAACAGGCTCATCCTGGAATCTGGGAGCCACCCGGTCGGCTCCAATGGCGCCGGGACGACCGGGACTGCGAGCGGGACGAGCGGCGCTAGGGCGTGGCCGGGGCGAGCAGGTTACGGCGGTAGCGGCGGCTGAGCGTGACGCGCGCGCCGCTCTCGAGAATCACGATCGCATCTCCGTGGAACCAGGGCTGCACCTCACGCACGCGGTCGAGGTTGACGAGTGCGGACCGGCTGATCCGCCGGAACCGCTCCGGATCCATTCGCGCCTCGAGCGCGCCGAGAGTGGTACGCACGGTGTGCACGCGGTCGCCGGCGTGCAATCGCACATAGTTGCGCGCCGCTTCCATCCAGTCCACCTCAGCCGTCCGGACGAAGAAACTGCGGCCGTCGTCCATGACGAGCAGGCGTTCCGGGTGGCGGCGGGCGGGCGGCTCCTCTGCACTCCCCCCCGTCGCCGTCGCGTGGAGCTCCCGCAGCCGGGCCTCGAGCTCCGCGGCGCGCAAGCGGTGCTCCCGGAGGTCGCGACGGTAGTCACGCGCGTGCACTCCTGCCAGGATGCCCCAGTACACCACCACGTTCCAAAGGTACAGCGTGGCGAAGTTGTTCACGAAATACGTAATGTGGCGCGGCTCGCCGGCCACCAGCTGGAGCACTGTCTGCAGCGCAACGGAGATCGCGAAATGGGCGAGCCCTACGAGCAGGCTCGCCGAGACATGAAACGCGAAGTTGTACCCCCAGCTCATCGCGTCAATCGGGACCCGCTGCTTCAGACGCGTGACGAGGAGCGCGAACAGCCCCCATACGTACCAGTCCGGGAGGCTGATGCGGATCGCCTGTCCCCACGTGTCGGAGGGCTGGCCCAAGCGCTGCCCGGCGAGGAACACCTGAGCGGCGAACGCGAGGCCGAGCGCCGTCCAAAGGGTCAGCCACCCCACCCACTGCGTGGCCCGGCGGAGCGATGCGTCCTGACTCGGCACGTCACGTCCTCCTGAGCGACGCTCCATGACAGCCCCGCGAGGGCTCAGCGCGCGGACTTCTGGCTGTCCACGCCTGACCCCAGCGTGCTATGGCGACGGCCATACAGGAAATAGATCACCAAGCCGATCACCATCCAGACGAACAGCCGGATCCACGTATCGCCGGGGAGTGTGGCCATCAGCCCCAGGCAGCACAGGACACCCAGGATCGGCACCACCGGCACCCAGGGGGTTTTGAACGGACGATCCAGATCAGGCCGAGTATGGCGCAGGATCCAGACGCCGCCGCACACCAGCACGAACGCGAGCAACGTCCCGATGTTCACGAGCTCGCCCAGCAGCTGGATCGGGAAGACGCCAGTGAAGAACATGGCGAAAAGGCCGACAAAGATCTGCGTGAGCCACGGGGTGCGGAATCGCGGATGCACCTTGCCGACCCAGGGAGGCAGTAAGCCGTCGCGGGACATCGAATAGAAGACGCGGGACTGGCCGAGCAACATGACCAGGATGACCGACGCGAGCCCCAGAACCGCGCCGAGGTTGATCATCCAACCCATCCATCGCAAACCCGGGATCGAATCCACGGCATAGCCGACCGGGTGCGATACGTCGAGCTTCGTATAGGGCATGATGCCGGTGAGGATACCCGATACCAGGATATACAGCACCGTGCAGATGGCGAGCGAGCCGAGGATCCCCTTCGGCATGTCCTTTTGGGGGTTTTTGGCTTCCTGCGCGGCCGTACTCACCGCATCAAAGCCGATGTAGGCGAAGAAGATCAACCCCGCTCCGCGCAGCACTCCGCTGATGCCAAACTTGCCGAACTCGCCCTGGTTGGGTGGAATGAATGGATGCCAATTGGCCGGGTTGATGTAGAACGCGCCCGCGACGATGAACAAGGCGACCACGGTAAGCTTCAGCGCCACGATGAAATTGTTGACGGTCGCCGACTCCTTGATGCCGACCACCAGCACGAACGACATAATCGCCACGATCGCGATGGCGGGGACATTCACAATGGACCCGGTCGAGTTCAGGCCCGGCGTTACGCAGCCCGCCACCGCCCGCGCCACTTCCGACGCCTCGCACCATCGGAACGGCGCGGAGGTCAGCGCCACGGGGAGGTGGATGTTGAGGTTCTCCAGCAGGCCGACGAAGTATCCTGACCAGCCGACCCCGACGGTGGACGCCCCCATGGCATACTCGAGGACGAGGTCCCACCCGATGATCCACGCCATGAACTCGCCCATCGTGGCATAGGCGTAGGTGTACGCGCTACCCGCCACGGGAACGGCGCTCGCCATCTCGGCGTAGCACAGGCCCGCGAACGCGCACGCGATCCCGGCGGCGACAAACGAGAGCGGGACCGCCGGGCCGGCGTGGCGCGCCGCCGCGAGACCGGTGAGCACGAAGATGCCTGCACCGATGATGGCCCCGATGCCGAGCGTCGTCAGGTTCAGCGCGCCCAGGGTCTTCTTGAGCGTTCCTTCCCCCGTCGCGTCGGCCTCAGCGCGGAGGAGGGCGATCGACTTGGTAGCCCATAAGCTCATGCGGACCTCGTATGCCTGGGAGGGTGGCGACGGCCGGAGACGGTGAGACGCGCTAGACTACGGTTGGTCTTGCGGAGTGTCAAGCTCAAAGGGAGTAGTTGGGGGCTTCCCGCGTGATCACGACGTCATGTGGGTGCGATTCGCGCAACCCCGCCGTGGTGATCTGGATGAATTCGGTCTCGCTGCGGAGCGCCTTGATGTCGCACACCCCGCAATAGCCCATGCCGCTGCGGAGCCCACCCACCATCTGGAAAATCACGTCGGAGGCCGGCCCTCTGTAGGGCACGCGTCCCTCGATGCCCTCGGGCACGAGCTTGGACGGCGAGACCTCGCCTTCCTGGAAGTAGCGGTCGGCGGAGCCTTCCTCCATGGCGCCGAGGCTGCCCATGCCGCGGATCACCTTGAAGCGCCGGCCCTCGAGCAGGAACGACTCGCCCGGGCTCTCCTCGGTGCCGGCGAGCATCGAGCCCATCATCACGCTCTCGGCGCCGGCGGCGAGCGCCTTCACCACGTCACCCGAGTACTTGATCCCGCCATCCGCGATCACGGGGACGTCTCCCGCCCCCGCCCCGGTCACGCCGGCCACGATCGCCGTGATCTGCGGCACGCCGACGCCGGTGACGACGCGCGTCGTGCAGATCGAGCCCGGCCCCACGCCGACCTTCACGGCGTCCACGCCGCGCTCCACCAGGGCCCGCGCGCCCGCTTCGGTCGCCACGTTGCCGCCCACCAGCTGCGCCTCGGGGTACGCCTCGCGCAGGCAGGCGACCGTCTTGAGTACGCCCTCGGAGTGCCCGTGGGCCGAGTCCACCACGATCACGTCACACCCCGCGTCGAGCAGCGCCCGGGCGCGCGCCAGCGCGTCGGGATTCCCGCCCACCGCCGCGGCGACGCGCAGCCGCCCGTGCTGATCCTTGTTGGCGTGGGGGTGCCGCCGGCGCTTGAAGATGTCCTTGATGGTGATCAGGCCCTTGAGGATGCCCTCATCGTCGACGACCGGGAGTTTCTCGATGCGGTGCTTGGCGAGGATCCGCTCCGCTTCGTCGAGCCCCGTTCCGACCGGCGCTGTGACCAGGCGGTCCTTGGTCATCGCATCGCGGATCGGGCGATCGAGCTCCCGCTCGAACTGGAGATCGCGGTTGGTGATGATGCCCACCAGGCGACCGGCGTCGTCCACGATCGGGACGCCGGAGATGCGGAACCGCTCCATCAGGCGCACCGCTTCGCGCAGCGGCCGGTCCGGACCGAGGGTGATGGGGTGCAGGATCATCCCCGATTCGCTGCGCTTCACGCGGTCCACTTCTGCCGCCTGACGGTCGACCGGCATGTTCTTGTGGATCACGCCGATGCCGCCCTCGCGCGCGATCGCGATCGCCATCTCCGATTCGGTGACCGTGTCCATCGCCGCGGACACGAGGGGGATGTTGAGGGATATTCCACGGGTGAAACGGGAGCGCACGTCCACGTTCCGCGGATGCACGCTCGAGAGCCGCGGAACGAGCAAAACGTCGTCGAAAGTGAGAGCGGAAGCGGGCCGGAAGGTTCCCATGGCGAAAGTTACTGGGCGGGGGGGGTTTCCTCAACCTTGTCCTTGTCCGCGGACTTTTTCGCCGCCTCCTCCACCGCCGCCTTCCCCGCCGCCGCCACTTTCTCGAGCAGCTTTCCCGCCTTCCCCACCGCGTCCATCGTCCCCTTGATGATGTTGACCGGGACGCGACCCGCCCGCAGCGTGTCCTCGAGCGTCTCCGCCACACGTTGGAACGGCGGCGCTCCGGCCGGGCGCTCGGCGTACTTGGACTCGAGGAACTCGACGTAGTCCAGCACCTGATACGCCTTGTCGTCGGGAAGCGCGTCGAGCTTCCGCAACAGGCGGTCCCGCAGGATCTCGTTCATGGCAGGGTCTCGAGGCTGATCATGTCGAGCACCGGGTTGCCGAGGAACCGCGTGCGGCCG
>Ga0137409_10000276_pt1 | contig 54332 bp, 37 predicted proteins | sample CZODoug1_16funga_FD_122059 | JGI IMG/M metagenome (GOLD analysis project Ga0137409, IMG submission 122059) | Vadose zone soil fungal communities from Angelo Coast Range Reserve, California, USA - CZODoug1_16fungal (Hybrid Assembly) | ecosystem: Environmental > Terrestrial > Soil > Vadose zone... | reverse complement strand
ATAGCCTTCAGCGTGGTCGTCTGCGTGAAGGTGAGCGCACTTGAGTAGACCGCTGACGAGGTTGTGGGCGTGCTCCCGTCGGTGGTGTAGTAGATCGTGGCGCCGCTGGTGGCGTCACTGATGGTCACGGTCACCGATCCGGGGTAGGTCCCGCCACCCGGGCTGAAGGTGGGCGTAGCGACCCGCTGCTGGATGGTGTAGGTGGCACTGGCCACGGCGCTGTTGGTCATGCCGCTGGCCGCCGCCATAGCCTTCAGCGTGGTCGTCTGCGTGAAGGTGAGCGCACTTGAGTAGACCGCTGACGAGGTTGTGGGCGTGCTCCCATCGGTGGTGTAGTAGATTGTGGCGCCGCTGGTGGCGTCACTGATGGTCACGGTCACCAATCCGGTGTAGGTCCCGCCACCCGGGCTGAACGTCGGCGTAGCGACCCGCTGCTGGATGGTGTAGGTGGCACTGGCCACCGCGCTGTTGGTCATGCCGCTGGCCGCGGCCATGGCGTTCAGCGTGGTCGTCTGCGCGAAGGTGAGCGCGCTGGTGTAGACCGCTGACGAAGTTGTGGGCGTGCTCCCATCGGTGGTGTAGTAGATCGTCGCGCCACTGGTGGCGTCACTGATGGTCACGGTCACCGATCCGGTGTAGGTCCCGCCAACCGGGCTGAAGGTGGGCGTAGCAGCCAGGGTAGAGGCGCCGGTGTTGTTTAGGAGCACCGAAATATTTAGGGTATGGAGGTTGGCAACCGCGAGATCGAGCGCAGAGTCACCATTGAAGTCGCTCACGGCCACGTAAACGGGATCGTTGTCCACAGCGAAGTTCTGGGCGGCCTGGAAGGTCCCATCGCCGTTGCTCAGCAGCACGGAGAGGGTGGCGTAAAGATGGTTAGAAACGACCAAATCTGGCTTGCCATCGCGATTGAAATCGCCGACAGCCACGAAATAGGGATGCGTCATGCCGGCACTGGCGAAAGTCTGTGGTGCCTGGAAGGTGCCGTCGCCGTTGCCCAGGAGCACTGAGAGGGTGTTATCGTTTAGATTGGCGACTGCTAGATCCTGCTTGCCGTCGCCATTGAAGTCGCCCACCGCCACACCTGCAGGACCGTTACCCACAGTTAGGCTCGGTGCCGGCCGGAAGGTGCCATTGCCGTTGCCCAGTAGCACGGTAACAGTATTGGAAGGGGAACTGTTGCAGTCCAGGGGGCAACCGTAGTCGGAGACCGCCAGATCGAGTATGCCATCGCCATTGAAATCGCCCACCGCGAAATACCAAGGATTCGCGCCCACGGGAGCGATGAGTGGTGGCAGGAAGGTGCCATCGCCGTTGCCCAAGAGCACCGCGACGGTGTTGTTAGCCACGCTGGAGACTGCCAGATCCAACTTGCCATCGCCGTTGAAATCGCCTACCGTCACCTGTGCAGGGTTGGTGCCCACAGGAGAGGTTAGGGGTGCTTGGAAGGTGCCGTCCCCGTTACCCAGCAGAACCGAGAGGCTATTGTCACCATAGTTCGAGACCGCCAGGTCCAGTTTGCCATCACGATTAAAATCGCCAGCAGCTATGGACCAAGGAAAGCCGCCGCCGGAAGCAAAATACACACTCCGCGCGGCCTGGAAGGTTCCATCGCCGTTACCCAGTAACACATAAACATTCCAATCCCCAAAGTTGACCACGGCCAGATCCGCCTTGCCATCGCCGTTGAAGTCCCCGACAGCGATGCCTGAAGGACCATTCTTCGATGCGGCGCCATATTTTGTCTGGGGACTGAACAACGGCGTCTGCGCCGACGTGAGATCAGGAAACACTAAGAGGAAAAATGAGATCACTGCGATAAATAAGAACAAGCTGCCTACTTTTCTATTCATTGGAGCACCTAGCGAGTGAATTACGGCGTCATCCTATGCGGCGGCAGAAGAAGCGATTGAAGTGATTACCGGATCCGCTTCCAGCACTAAGCCAATGGGAGGCGCACCAAAGAATCACTCTTCGTGCCCGAGGCTTTTTCCGCGCCAACGTTAAGAGAGGGCCGTTTGAGAATCAACCGGGGGAATGTAAAGAAAAAAGAAGGTTCGTCAGAGAGAGATCCAGATTGTCGCCAGGCTTCTCTCCAGACCGAATGTCCGAGGTCGGCATAAAAAGCGGTACATTCCGATCCAACAGATAAAGGAGGACCCAAGAGTCTTATTTGCATTTGAGCCGGAAGTCAGCGTGCCTTTGGTTCCAAGACAGAACCAACAAAGCCTAGATCTTAACTCCGGAGACGCCGAGCGCGGTCCGGAACTTAGGCAGGAACAGCGCACGGTCTTCTGGCGTCAACCACACGATCCACCCGCAACCGACGGCTAGTGCCACTGTGCACACGCCCATAGTGGCCCAGCGCACCAACATCGGCCCCGGCATCATGTGATGGATCACCCAACCAGCTGCCAGCACCGTTGCGGCCACTGCGGCGAAGCCCAACCAGAAACGCTTGGCGAAGGCCGGGTATGACTCACCGATGATGCGGCACGTGGCCTTGATCACGAAATGGTAACAGCCGATTGCCTCACCGAGCGTTAGTCCGACCGGCACAGCCCAAGGGCCCAAATTCGGGAGCAAGGCTGCGACCAAGCCAATACCCACGACGGCGGAGGAAAAATAACCGATCGCTTGAACCTTATGCCGGTTGGTGGCAGTTGCAACTGTCGAGCTTGCAGCCCAGGGCGTCTGGAAGGCCATCAAGATCAGGAACAGCCGCAGCAATGTCAGATCCGGTTCAATGCGACCACGCGTCCAGACGGTGATGATCAGCGCGCCCTCGTACCAGGCGCTGGCGGCAACTGCGAGAGTAACAGCGGCTACTGCCGCCACTGTGATGCGGTGAACGATACGGAGTTTTTCAAATTCGCCGAGAGTTTCCATCCTAGCGAAGTCCGGACATAGTGCTAAATTGACGCTGTATAGCGCTTGACGAACAACGTCGATCATGGCTTTTGTGACAGAAAGCACAGCCACCGCCAAGCCGCCTAAAGCCGCAGAGACCAAGAGAATGCTCCCTTGGTAGGCGATCAGATTGCCGACCACGAGCAAGGCAAATAGGAGGCTCGGATAGGCCAACTCCTTCAATGTCAAAAGGTTCGCTTTCGCAATACCCGGAAACAGTGCGGGGAAGCGTCGGTGTACGTCGAAGAGCGCAAAAAGCGAGAGCAAGCCCACCGCCAGGACTTGCAGGGAAGCAATGGCCAGCATTCCGCAACCCAAGATCAGGGCGAACGCCGATAAGAGGACGATCAATAGCTGTTGAGCGTTTGCTAACCACTGCGAGCGCGCCAGATTGCCCATGGTCTGGTAGGTCGCGCTGAGCAGTCTCATGGGCATGGACCACATCACATAGCTGGCGAGCAGTATGATGACCAGCGCCGCAGTCGTCGGCTTTGTCACCCTTAATCCGATCCAATGTGGGATGGGGAAGAGCCATACGAGGCTTGCCACGAGCAAGGTAACGCTTGCGGAAAGTACAAGGTAAAAGAACAACGAGCTATGCTGCACGATACGGTATTCGTCAAGATCGTTTCTGACGTAGGCTTGGGTCAGCCGATTGACGGCCGCCCATTGCATTCCGATGTCGAGGCTGCCCAGATAGCCGACGGCGGCGAACAGCGTCAAGTACTCCCCGTAGGAAATCGCCGACCAGTAGCGCAAGAAGAGTGGGACCAGGACCAGCGACCCCAGCCGCACCGTCACGTGTCCGAGAAAAATCGCATTAGCGGCCGGAAGGACGCGGCGAAGCACTACTAGCCTCCCCTATGGTGGACTCGGCAAAGGCATTTGGGGCCCCCATGTTTGGATTCTTCAGGGTCACAGAACTCCTGGCATGGCTACGGAGGTTACCCGCTAGTCGCCAACAATAGGATCCACGATCTAACCGTGAACTCGGCAAATTCCCTTCTCCTTCCCTCAGGATTTTTTTGAGCTCGCTAGTTTCTAAACACAGCCGCCAGCGCGGACGGGTCAAACGAATTTCGCAGCAGCAGAGAGAGGGGCTTTTTGTCAGCAACACTCAGCAATGAGACGAAAAGATCGCTGTCCTTGGGCCAAGCTGCATCTATAGCTCGGCAACTATGGCAAGTCCCGCCTTCGGGATGAACGATTTTCCGCGCGATCTGCAGTAGTCCGGGTTGGTAAGGAAGATTCGCGACATAGCTGCCGAGCAAGCGCGCCTCGTCGCGGCAAGAGATATTCCCTGGAGCGAAGGATTGATTAGCAACGCGGAACATGGCTAAGTCGGGCTCCGAGTCCCCAATCGCCAAAACGTTATCTGCTGGCAGCCTTACGAAAGACAGAAGCGAAAGCAAGCCAGTGCCCTTGTTGGTCTCTTTGGCAACGATAGCCGTGTCCAAACCTGTATGATGAACCTCGAGTCGATCGAGCCTTAGACTCGCTAACAGATCCTGCACCAGAAGACGAGGCAGCGGCTTGGTTCGGCTGTCTTGGTAGGTAAACGCCCGGAGCGAATATTGGTAATCGCCGTTTAGAAAAACTCCGGGAATTCGCCGCAAGGCACCTTGCGCCTGCTCCAACTCCCGCAGCGATTCCGCGCTGACGAGCACGCGCTCTTGCTCACTAACGGCGTCCCAAATGACGCTTCCATACTCAGCTACGCCGCCAGCGAAGCCATAAGCGCGGCAATATTGCTTTACCTCGCGCTGCGCGCGAGCAGTGTTGACGGCAATGGCAAAGCCGTGGGCATGCAGTAAGGAGAGGGCCTTGATGCCCGCAGCCGTGGAGGAAGGAAAGCCGAAGACCATTCTGTCCAGCACGCCATCAATATCTGCCACGACAACGGGGGTGCGCCAGTGAATCTCGCGGGGGGTATGGCAGAGCCGACCGCACTCTCGGACTGTTTCCCCAACGAGGAAATTCCAAGCGGAAATGTATTGCTCGTGAAACTCCTGCCGCCGAGGGAGGAGCCGAGGATTTTGTAGACCGAGTGTGGCTCGATCCTGTGCGCACATCCCGACCAGGAGTTTGTTCAACAAAAGCCGTTTCTCAACGTGAATGTCACCACTTTCTTGGACGTAATGCCGGACGAGCTCCGCTGATTCTTCGTCCGAGAGCCGGAACTGGAAAATGGCGTCGGCCAGATCATAGGCTGGGTCGGTTACGCCAAGCTCGTTCTTTCCCTGGCCATGATGTTCGAAATCGGTCTTCAACAGCCTGGAATCCGCAACGACCCATTCTTGGGGCGACATTCTGCTGTCACTCAGCATGGGCGTCGGGCACTTTTGACGCGACAATTCCTTTTGAATTCGAGGACGCTTCAAAGCTGACACAATCCGTGAGCTGTAGGCACGACTTAGAGCGCTCGCCAATATCTCGGAGGCCTTGTGACGACCCTCGCGGGCCAAATCCGGCGTGGGATCGGTGCCTAAACTCAAGTTCCGCGCCCGCGCAGCAACGTAGGTGGCAAGGGGCTTGATCCATGCGTGGCGATCCAGAGCAAGAAGTGCCGAGTCTTGCCCTCCAGGAAACCATTCCGTGTAGAGGATCCCGTCACGCAGACCGAGAATGGGCGGAACGAACTGTGCCAGTTGCTGTCCCACTCGAAAGGCGTGGTACCCCAGCCATCCCCAGCCAACGCTTTTGGCGAGCACGTAACGGACCTCGCTGGCACCGGCAGCGTCCTTCAGATGAACTTCATAAACTCGCTTGAGCCGGACATCCACTCGCTCCGGAGGCTGTCCTCCCCACGGCAGGTTCACCTCCTGTGTCTTCCGGCTGGGCGCAACGCGGGTTTCAATGTAACCGCGAGCTTTAAAATACTCGTTTAACCTCGCTTCAACTGCCTTCGATTCCAGCAATTGTTGTTTATAGCGTTCGGCTGGTTCCAGCGCGAGCACTTTGATTTTTGAAAGAGACTGCAAAGTCTGTGAGTTTCTCCAGTCGGGAAAGGCCGGTTCGACGGGATTCAGAATCACCATGTCTTCGTCTGAGAAGCCTGCTTTTCGGAGCAGGTGAACAGCTTTGGCAACCGTTGTTCCTGTGTGGATCGACTCATCCACAATCAGCACACGGGCCTTTCTTCGGGCAGCTCGTCGGAGCGCGTCTCGCTCCCATGCGCCCAGACCTTTTCTGGGGCGAACTGCGGCCCAGTCCGTCTCTGTAAAGGCGGTGGTGAGATAGGCACACAGGAGGGGCGCCAAAAACGATCCCGCGGTACGCAATCCCAGTACCATGGTAGGCCGCTGAGGTTCGGCGAAAGCAGAGACAAACTTCCGGCCCAGTTCGAGACAATCAGAAGGAGCAAAGTCTCTCGAACGGAAGAAAGCCGGGATTTTCGGGCGATGGTTCAACAACGGTCCTGGAAAGTTAGCAGGCAACAAGCTAGTCAGTCGATCGCGCTGTTGGAGGAGGATCGTGCGGTCGATGCTCGCAGCGACTAGGGAGCGCCGCAGAAATTCAGTGACAGCGGCTGCCCAGATCCTTCTCCAGCGATGCAACCGAAACAACCACGTCGTGCGCAATCGGCTGGTGGCCCCGAGCAGGCTCTCTATGGCCTTTACCCCAGGACGAGCCAAAGGCAGAAGTTTGCCAAGCTTAGAAAAATCATATTTGCTCCCGGCAAGATGGTCGTCGACTGCATCGGTAATGGTGCAAGAGAGCAAGAAAATATTCGTGATCACCTCCGATTGCTGCCAACCCTCGTGCACGCGCTCCAGCTTGTCCAATTCTTCGGAGAGGCGATGCACCACTTCCCGGATGGTCGGAAAGGCGTTTAGGCACCACGGATACTGAGCGTAGAAGCTTGCTTCTCCTGCCGCGAGTCCTGCACGAAGAGGCTCGCGAGCGCATTCACGATCAGTAACTGGGCCGCCAGCAGGCTCTTCTCCCGTCGAAATTGAAGGATGTCCGTGCGTCGTCGTGAGGGCCCACTCTCCCGTACCCATTGGGTTCGCTCCCATCTTCAAGTGCTTGGCGTTTTGTTGAACGCGCTATTTCCCACCGTGCTGTGTGGGGGCCTCGACTAGGCGAGGCAGCCAATCCTGTCGTTGATGGATTGTTGCGTCCGCCGCCGCTGGAGTGATCGCGTCGATCAACTCGCAGATCTTTTTGAGGAGTTTGTCCTGATCATGGAGAGAACTGAAGTTGTGATCCGATCGCGGAATGATTTCCACCCTTACTCTGGCCAGCGCGCGTAATTGTCTGAGTTCGCGGCCAAGCGCCTCACGCAGGTCATTTAGCCGTGGATCGCTTTCCGCATATAGGAAAGCGACACAAACACCGCGCTCGGCCAACATTCGCAATTTAGCGGCGAGCTGAACAGATTCGGGAGGCATTTTTCGTGCGGAAGGCAATTGCCTCCGTGCTTGGAATCCCAGGGCTCGTAGGATTTTTCGGTAATCGGCCGTTCCGGTGAGCAGCTTGCACCAGCTCTTGAGATTAAAGAGGGCGAAATTCCAATAATAAAAAGCCGCAGTGCGGCTAATCTGATCCGAGCTCTGATCGTCATGTTCGCTCATCTGTAGATTGATGAGGAATGCGCCGACCACTCGCGGGTCACAAGAGGCTGTCTGGAGCGAAACGCGCGCTCCAGAGCATCCACCCATCAAGATAAAACGTTCAGCGCCTCTTGTGGTCTGTAAGAAATGCATGGCATCTTGCGTTTCTCTTACGGTACTCTTATCGAACGGAAGATTGTCATAGCGCACCGGGCTATCTCCGATTCCAGAGAAGTCAAACCGAAGGACCACGAAGCCCATGGCAGCCAGTGCTCGTGCGATTCTTACGTAGATGCGTCCTGGGGCAACCCGGTGCACGATTCCCGGATTTAATAAGATTATGGCAGGCTTGTAGTGATTCCCGTTTCTGCTCGGAGGATCGGTCACAATCCCTATCAGGGATTTCACCTCTCCGAAAAAGACAGCTTCTTCTCTCATGGGTGTACCCTGGAGGTCCACGAAACGATCGAGTGGAGTATCTGCCTGGGTACGACCAAGCTGCCATCTGAGGTTGGGAACCAAATCTGAGGGGCATCCAAGCGCTGATACTCGAAGCGAGCGTCCATTTGGCTCAGATGTTCTTGTAAGTCGACTTCATCGGACATTTGATCAGTCTGAATAACCAGAACATTTTTGGCCGAACTCCACCCAATGGCCGAAAGGTTTATGTTTTTAAGTTCGGCCTGGAGGAAACGCGACAGCGGGAAGCCGAGCACGTCAACGTAGTCCAGGGTTTCTTGTGTGCTGCTAGGTTTCGGACGAAAGCGCAACATTTCTTTTCGCAGACGCAGTAAACCGTCGAGGTAACGCTTGCCGCTTACCACGGGGTCCCAAAGAACCAGATTTTCGAGATCGGCTCGTTCAGCTACAGCCATCATCGCCAGGGCTCCGCCCACGCGGAGTCCTATAAGGCAGATCTGAACTGCACCCGCCCTGCGGCGCACCTCGGAAATCGCCGTCGAGATGTCCTCCAGCCACTGAGGAATTCTGCCTTCTTCCGCGTTGCCAGAGGAGTCGCCGCACCCGTAGTAGTCAAAGCGCAAAACAGGGAACCCGGCATCGCATAGGCGCGAGGCAAGTTGACGAAGGGCCCGGTGAGAATTGATGTATTCGTGTCCGACCGGTTGACAAACAACGACCGCACACTGCCGGCGCCTCTCGAGGGGAGGCTCATGGTAGCACGCGAAGAGACGTTTATCGGGCGGGCCGAAATAGAAGGGCACTACTTTTTCGTCGGGCTTCATTGTCAGTGCAATCGCTCTTTGCAACTTGCCGCAAGTTGCCCGAGAGTTTGAAATGCGAGTTCATTGGCCTTGATACGCAAACCTAGCTCCTTTTCCAGGGTAGCAACAACCTGGGTAGCCAACAGAGAGTGACCTCCCAAATCAAAAAAGTTGTCGTAGATGGTCACCCGCTCCACTTTGAGCACGTCTGTCCATATGCCCGCCAACAGCTCTTCGATGGGTTCACGAAATCCTTCGGGAGATTGGTGGTCGCTAAAACCGACCTGATCAGGTGCTGGAAGTGCGCGCCGATCCAACTTTCCATTGGCTGTTAATGGGAGCCTTTCCAGTGGGACAAGAATGGGGACCATGTAGCTGGGCAACTTCTCTTTCAGAAAGTTGCGTAGGTCTTTGGGCGAGGAGAACTCCTCCTTTGCTGCTACGACGTAGGCCACCAGGCGCGGATCACCCGGACGATACTCGTGAACGATGACGCAGACATCGCGGATGGCGGGATGCGCACGCAGCGCAGACTCGATCTCGCCCAACTCGATCCGAAATCCACGAACCTTCACCTGATTGTCAATCCGCCACAGGCATTCAATATTTCCATCCGCTCGATAGCGGGCCATGTCGCCCGTTTTGTAGAGGCGCGCATCCGGTTCGCAATCGAAGGGACTCGGGATGAATTTCTCAGCCGTTAACTCAGAACGATTTCGGTAGCCCCGCGCCAAACCATCACCGCCGATGTAGAGCTCCCCAATTACGCCCACGGGCACCGGTTGCATGTTGCGGTCAAGCACATACATTTGGGTGTTCGCGATCGGGCGGCCAATGGGAATAAGCGCTTCGGATGATGTGACCTGGTGGAGGCTGGACCACACAGTAGTTTCCGTGGGGCCGTACATGTTCCAGACCGACGCTGCCCGAGGGATCAACTGCTCCGCTAATTCTCGAGACATCGCCTCGCCGCCGCTCAGAATCTTCAAATTCGCTTTCCCCGGCCATCCGGATTCAAGCAACAGCTTCCAAGTGGACGGCGTCGCTTGCATTACCGTAATTTCATAATCGTCCAGCATCCTCGACAATCGCTGCCCGTCCCCCGACGATTCGCGACTCGCGAGCACACACCGAGCGCCCACTACTAAAGGTAGGTAAAGCTCAAGAGCGGCGATATCGAACGATATCGTGGTGACGGCCATGAGAGAATCTTTCTCGGTGAGTCCTGGCCGCCCTCGCATGGATGTCAATAAATTGACAAGCGAATGGTGACAAATCTGAACCCCTTTCGGCCGACCGGTGGATCCCGAGGTGTACATAACATACGCCAGGTTTTCCGGCTCAACCTCGGCCGCAGGATTATCCCGGCTCTGCTGAGAAATTAGGGGCCAATCTTTGTCGATGCGGACGAGCTTCGCGCCACGCTCGCTCAACGTGCTGCGGAATGGCTCGTGAATAATCAAAACCTGCAATCCGGAATCGTTGATCATGAACGCGAGTCGCTCTTCTGGGTACGCAGGATCCAGCGGCACGTAGGCGCCGCCAGCTTTCAGGATGCCCAATAGGGCTACCATCATGTTCACGGATCGTTCCATGCAAATGCCGACCAACACTTCAGGGCCTACTCCTAGCTTGCGAAGATAATGTGCAAGTTGATTGGCACGAGCATTCAGCTCTCGATAGCTGAGTCGTTCCTGTTCGTAGACGACCGCCGTGGCGTCTGGCGTCCGCCTCACCTGGGCCTCCAAGAGCGCTGGCAGGCAGAGTTCCTTGGGGCAATTCACCCGCGTATCATTCCATTCGACTACAGTCTGGTTTCGTTCTTGGTCAGTCAAGACAGGCAAGTCCGCGACGTGCTTTCCTGGCTCAGCTACTGCGCCTGTGAGCAAGGTCTTCCAATTGCCGACCATTCGCGTGATGGCTGAGTCGTCGAACAGATCCGGGTTATAGGTGATGGGGCCGATGATGCGGTCCGTACGGTCGTCGAGCACGATCATCAAGTCGAGCTTCGACCCCCCATTGCAGACTTCCTCCGTCGCCAAATCCCACCCAGAAGGCATGCTGGGTAACTGAGGCTGCTGAGAAAGGACCACCTGAAACAGAGGATTTCGACTGGGATCGGGCCTATGTCGGAGCTCTCTTACCACGTGCGGGAAAGGAGCGTCTTGGTGGGCCAAGGCGTCCAGAACGGCCTCGCGGACACGCGACAACAACTCTCGAAAAGTCGGGTTGCCTGAGAGGTCAGCCCGCAGCGTGAGCGGATTTACAAAATAGCCTAGCAGGGGCTCGAGTTCAGCTTCGCTACGGCCGGCAGTGAGACTGCCCACAACGATATCTTCCTGGCCAGTGAAGCGATGGAGCAGGGCGACGAACCCAGCCAGCAAAGTCATATAAACCGACACTCCCTCCTGCTGGCTAAGACACCTAAGATTCCTGACTAAGTGTTCAGACAATGCGAATCTTTGAATCGCACCACGATGCGTTTCCATCGGCGGTCGTGGACGGTCGTTGGGCCATTCAAGCGGAGAAAGCTCGCCCGCTAGCTGCTTGCGCCAGTAGGCTATGTGTTTGGCCCCAGTGTGATCTGACGACCTTTTCCGCTGCCAGTAGGCAAAGTCCGCATACTGAATGGGAAGTTCCGGCAGTGGCGAGGGCTTGTCGGCCACAAAGGCCTGGTAAAGCGTCGCCAGTTCCGGAAGGAATACACGGTAAGCAGTCACCGCATCGAAGATGATTTGATGAACTGTCATGTAAAGGCGAAATTGTTCATCGTCGATACGTACGAGCAACGCGCGTAGCAAGGGACCATTTTTCAAGTCGAATGGACGCCGGGCATCCTCTGTTGCCAAACGCATCGCTTCCGCCTCGCGTTCTGGCTCCGGGAGCTTGCGCAAATCCACCAAGGGCAGTGGAATCATGCGAGGAGTTGGGTGAACAATTTGGACGGGTTCGCCACGAATAACTTCAAAGGTCGTGCGCCAGATGTCATGCCGTCTAATAATTTCAAGCAAGCACCGCTCCAGCGTCGCCAGATCGAGCGGTCCATGGCGGTATACAGTCATAGTCTCGTTGTAGAACGGAACGTCACTTGCCATCTGCCCATGAAGCCATATCTGCTGCTGAGCGAAAGAAAGAGGTATTGGTATCCCGTGTGGACGAGGACAGATCAGAGCCCGCTCCGCTCCCGATTTCCCGACTCCGCCGCGCAGGTATTCTTGAAAAAGCTTGCGCTTCGCTTCAGAAAGTGGAGTAGGGTCAGGCACTGCGTCGCTTTCCCGTCGATGGATCACTGCCGCTGTCACGGTCGAGTGGGTATAAACGTGAGATCGCTGTTCTCTTCCAGGAAGCCCACAGTGGTCGGTGTCAGAGTCCAACAACCCATCCAAGCTGTGTCTCGGAGTTACTCAACTTTTCCCGGGGCAAGACTCACGAGGGATCTTGGTCAAAAAGAAAATTCAGTTCGGAGAGTCGCTTCACGGGCTTCGCGCATACGCTCTCAAGCAATCTCTGGTAATGCCGCAGCATCCGGCAAATCGTTCCGCTTTCAAAAAGGTCCGGGTTATATTGCACGCGGCACATCATTTGCTCCGGGCCATCGATGAAAGCAATGTAAAGATCCCAAGGACTGCCACTACCCTCGACGTCCATTGAGGTGACGTTCCACTCCAAATCGAGCGGCGACATCGGAGGTTGGAGTGAAATCGCCACGTTAAAAAACGGATTGTGGCTGAGGACGTGTTTCGGTTTTAATTCCTGTGCCAAAAATTCGATCGGAACGTCGTCATTCGAGATGGCTTCCAGAGTTAGTCTCTGCGCCTGGAGCAACAGGTCGCGAAAAGTGGGATCGCTCGTCAGATCGAAGCGCAACGCTATTGGATTCAGGAAATAACCTAACAATCTTGTCACTTCGGAGCGTTTGCGACCGGCGGGCGAGAGCGTGCCCACCACGATTTCGTTCTGCTGTGTGTAGCAATGCAGCAAGGCGGCAAAGGCCGCCAGAAGAGTCATAAACAGCGTGACAGTCTCTCGCTGACTCAGGTCTTTCACTGCCTTGCTGAGGGGCTGGGGTAGGACGAATGGGCGGATCGTTCCGCAGAACGTTCGCTTGGGCAGCGAGAACCGGTTAGTGGGCCACCGAAGCGTGGGGATTTCGCCGGCAAGCTGCTTGCGCCAGTAAGCTACTTGTTTATCAAGTTCCTCTCCTTGCAGCCACTGTCTTTGCCAACTGGCATAGTCTCCGAATTGTATTGCGGGAATTGGGAGCGATGACGGACGCGCCGAAGTATAGCCGCTATACAGAGCGGCCAATTCAGAGGGAAAAATCTGGTATACCGAGACCCCGTCAACGATGCTCAGGTGCGCAATGAGGTACAGCCGGTGTTCGAGATGCCCAAGTGTGACCAGTCTGGTTCGCAACAACGGACCATTTGTTAGGTCGAAAGGCTGCCGAACAGCTTCGCCAATGACGTGCTGGACTTCCAACTCCTGCTTGTCTGGGGGCAACCGTCGCAGGTCGATCACAGGCAACCGAAGCTCGGTCGGTGCAGGGTGAACGATCTGCACCATCCGGCCGTTTCTGGTTTCGTAGCTCGTACGCCAGATCTCGTGTCGCCGAATGATTTCGGTAAGACTTCGTTCCAAGACACGCACATCGAGGCGACCTGACATTCGAACAGTGATGCATTCGTTGTAGAGCGGCTCAATGTCTGGCCCGCTCCTTTCGCGGAGGAGCAGCTGTTCCTGAGATAGCGAAAGCGGGGCCGGCTCATCGGGGCGCGTGGGACTGATCCGGCGCGGGGCTAGGAATGTTGGCGTTCTATTCCCATGAACGTAGCTCTGCAGCAGCTTTCGTTTAGCTTCGGACAGGGTGTTTGCAGGTAGCATGAAGCTTATCTCCGCTCTTGGGGTAGAGGAGCTGAGTGACTGCGGGCGTCGCCGAAGTGAAGCGGCAAGCTGGTCAAACCCCGCAATCCGAGATTGGAGCGCCAGACCAATCGTGTGGGCTCGAGGACCCAATGAGGCAGCCGGCGCAGCATCAGCTCAAAGGCAACCTGACCTTCGATCCGCGCCAGCGCCGCGCCAAAGCAGAAGTGCGCCGCCCACCCGAAGGCAAGATGCCGGTTGTCAGCGCGGGTGATGTCTAAGCGGTCGGGATCAGGAAATCTCTCTGGATCTCGATTCCCGGCAGCCATTACCGCAATCACCGCCTGGCGCTTGCGAATCCGCCTTCCGCCCAGAATGGTGTCTTCCGGAGCCAACCGGGCAGTATGCTGGCTGGGGCTTTCGTAGCGCAGCAACTCCTCTACCGCAGATGGGATCAGTGAAAAATTGCAGCGGAGTGTTTCGAGTTGGTCGGGATTCCGCAGCAGGGCGAGCACGCCGTTTCCGATCAGGTTGGTCGTGGTCTCTTGGCCCCCCACCATGGTCACAATACAGTTCGCGATCACTTCCTCCTCGCTCAGCCGATCGCCCTGAATCTCTGCATTCATTAACGAGCTTACAAGGCCATCACGAGGATCGAGACGCTGCTCGCGCATGGCGGAACGGAAGTAATCAGCCATCTCCAGAACGCTTGCAAGAATTCGTGGCGCGCGTTCCGCATTGTGCTGGAAGTTGCCGAGCATCTCAGCGAAATCTTGGGACCAAGCTTTCAACTGTTGGTAATCGTCAACGGGTACACCCAGCATCTCGGCAGTCACGATGCAGGGCAGAGGCTCAGCCAAGTCGGCAATCACATCCATGTGACCTTTAGCCTGGACTTTGTCCAGCAAGCGATCGGTGATCTCGCGGATATGCGAGCGCAGCACTTCGACCCGCTGAGGAGTAAACGCCTGCGAGGCGAGGCCACGCAATCGAGCATGGGCTGGAGGGTCCAGGAAAAGCATCTGCTTGACCATGATTTCAGCGATGGGGTTCAGCGACGCCAGGCCCATCTCAGCGAGCTGCTCCGGTGTCGGAGTGCGCTCAGCGGAGTAGTCATGAAGCACCGTCACCACATCCTTGTACCGCGTCACCACCCAGGCGTGTAGAAAAGGATCCCAATGCACCGGATCTTCGGTTCTCAGTTGATGGAAAAGGGGATAGGGATCGGCGAGGACCTCGGGGTCAAGCAAATGATACAGGCTCAGCGTGCGGCCCGACTGGCCGGCGGCAACGGCCGTTTGAGTGTGCGGCGTCATTCCAGAAGCCTCTCGGTGGTTGCGGTTCCGTTCGCAAGGAGCTGCGCCTCGTCTTCGCTCATCGCGTGCAGCTTGTCGAGGATGAGCATTTCGATGTGTTCCGACAGCTTCGAAATCGTCGGGAGGTCGAAGAGGCTGCGCAGGCTGAGCTCGACCCCAAATGTATCGCGTATTCTGGCGATTAGCTGTGTGCCGAGCAGAGAGTGCCCACCGAGCAGAAAAAAATTGTCTTCCACGCTGACTCGATCCAAGTCTAGCAACGCTGCCAGCGTAACCGATAGTCTCTCCTCAATGGGTGTTCGGGGTGCCATGAAGCTGCTATCGTGCAGAGTGTTTCCGGCGTTTGGCGCTGGGAGTGTGGCGCGGTCCACCTTACCGCTCAGATTCAGAGGCAAGTCTTGTAGCTTCACAAATGTCGCCGGAATCATGTACGCTGGCAGTCGGGCGGCAATGAAATTGCGCAATTCCGTGTGTGTTGGCTGCGTCTTCCCCGCAGGTACGAAATATGCAACGAGCCGCTTGTCACCCGGTTCCAATTCTCGGGCCACTACAGTGCTTGCTTGCACGGCTGGGTATTCGTCGAGCACCTTGACTATTTCCGCCGGTTCGATCCGGAAGCCGCGAATCTTGATTTGCTCATCAACTCGACCCAGAAACGCGATCTGACCGTCTGGCAGATAATGGCCTAAGTCGCCTGTCCGGAACAAACGCGCCCCTGGTTCGGAACCGAACGCGTCCGGAACAAATCTTTCCGCCGTTAGGTCGGGGCGGTTGCGATAACCGCGTGCGAGACCTGCACCCCCAATGTAGATTTCGCCAAGTTCCCCAATCGGAGCCTTTTGCATATCTTCATTCAAGATATGGACCTGCATATTATCGATCGGGCTGCCAATCGAAGGCAGACGGTCCGCGTGCTCATTGGGTAGAACAGTTCCTGACGTGGTCACTACTGTGCACTCCGTGGGACCATAATTATTCACCAACTGGAACGGTAGCTTTCGCGGGGGATAATGGTGAAGGGTGTCGGCTCCGGTGAGCATCACGCGCAAGCTGGCTTTCGGTGGCCATTCTAGGGTCATCAGCCGCTCCGCCAGGGGAGTCGCAACGAAGCAAATGGTGATCTCCTGCGAAATAAGCCAGTCGCGAACTGCTTCTGGATCATTCACGGCAACGCCATCAGGCAGATGTACGCTCGCTCCTCTGGTAAGATAAGGCCAGAGTTCCCACACAGCCGCGTCAAACCCCAAAGCCGATAGATGACTTGCCCTGTCGTTGGGAGTGGTTCTGAAAGCACGGTGATGCCAGCGGACAAGATTGAGCAGACCGCCGCGCGTGATTTCAACGCCCTTGGGCTGGCCGGTTGAGCCAGAAGTGTAAATGACATAGGCAAGATGGTTTGCTTTGGCTTGCACGGCGACCGGCTTGGGAATTTGGTCAAGCGTTAGCTGTCCTTCTGGAGTTAACGCCACAACATGTTCGGAGCGCAGCGGCAACGCGTCGACCATACACTGCCCGGTCACGAGGATCGGAGCCTGCGCATCCTTCCACAGGAACGTCAAGCGATCTGTAGGATAGCTCGGATCCAAGGGGAGGTAGGCACCGCCCGCTTTTAGAATGGCCAGCGCCCCCACAATCATAGCCAGGGAGCGATCCAGATAGAGCCCGACCACGACATCAGGACCAACACCCAGTGAACGGAGGACGTGCGCCACTCGATCGGCCCGACGATCAAGCTCGTGATAGCTCAACGATCGTCTCCCATGCGTGAGCGCGGTCGCGCTCGGGGTAGCGGCGGCCTGAGCGCTTACGAGCTCAGGAACAGATAGTTGTGAAAGCGAATCCAGCTGCTGATCGCGGCTAAACGATGATTGCCGTCCAAATGAGTTTGCGGCGATGTCACACATACGATACCCTCCCTCGAAGGTCCCAAAGTGTGTCGTGATGGACGAGGTGCAACGAGTGAGTCAAGATCCCGGCGTTTGACGCATGCCTTCTTACCGCGTCCGGTGGATCACACAACTCAAAACCAATTCGGCATAGGAGCGACAATGAACTGCACAGACCTGTCCTCGCGGAAGGTTAGGGCCACAGGGCGCTAAGAATTTGCCGTGGAAACAGGATTTTGCGGGAACCCAGGTAAGCTCAACGTCCTTGAAGTCGATATAGCGTCGGCAAAGGGGATAGAATGCCTTGTAAACAGCCTCCTTGGCCGAAAAAATCATGGTGAGGCGCTCTTGCAAGTTGCCGCTACGAACCCAGTCGAGTTCGGCATTGCCGCAGACGAAATCGCTGACATCTGTTCCGTTCATCCCATCCGTCGTTTCTAAGTCCACGCCGATGGTAAAGAGATTCGGACACTTAATCGCGACAGCGACGCTCCAGGGGTAACAGTGGGTAATCGAGCCCGCGATTCCCTCAGGCCACAGAGGCTCTCCCTTATGGCCGCGCAATACCGGAAAAGCGTTCGCTAAGCCGATCTGCTTCAAGGCAGCGTGCGCTGCGGCTCTCCCTGAGGCGAATTCGATCTGTTTTTTTCTGCAAGCTCGAGGTGACAGAATTTCCACCTCTTCGCGATGAAGGATATAGTTCGAGTAATCTTCCGCCGAGACGATACCTAGGGCGACGTGTTCGCTGAGACGCAGAGAGCTGTCCGCAACCGCCATCGCCCGAATCAGCGTCCACTCGACCGTACTCACCAGCCCCCTAGCCTCTGTTCGTTCCTGTCGGCCAGGCGGGACGCACCGGGATGGCTCTTGCCCGAGTTGTGAGAGGAATCTACCGGACAGGGCTTCTGTGATGTCGATTGGCATCAATTTAGGGATTAGGTGATGCATTCTTAGGTGTTCACTGCACCGAATCTGGCTAGGAAGCTGGAAAAATTTGCACGGCCATGGGAGAACGGCCGTTTTATGGCAGCGATCAGATCAAAAACAGACTCCAATTCCAGCACTAGTTCCCATAGATCTAAATAAGCATTCTTGCGAAATAGGTGTCGTCTATTTGTACCTCGGTCGGGCAGATTCTCTCCGCCAAAATCAGATAGAACGTGTGGATAAGCAGATATCGCCAACCGCATCGCTTCTGAAGAGACGTTACATCGATCGCCGAAGGGAAAAGCAAAAAATCGCACAGGCTCTTCCAAACGACGTTCCATAAGATTCTTGGATCCAACGATCTCTTCTTCAAGTTTCTTTCGATCGGTGGAACCGCAGTCAAAGTGACTATGAGTGTGGCTGCCAAACTCACCTCCGCTGCGACTCCAGTAACGGATTTGATCCCAAGTCAGCGGCAAGAATCCCGTGGTTCCTTTGACCAAATCGTGCTGGAATTCCTGGTGATTTTCGACGTGCTGCGTTGCAACAAACAACGCAACTGGGATCCCTGTCTCCTCCGCAACCGCTCGGAGACTCACGAAATTGTCTCCATAGCCGTCGTCGAAGGTTAGGGCAACGCAAGGGACTTCCGCTGCGCCCGAATGCAGGAGTTCAACGCTCTCGGAGAGACTCACAATTCGATAGTGTTTCTGCAAAAAGCGGACCTGGCGCCAGAAGGTTTCTGTAGATACGCCCATCCGGTGGACGCGATCAGTAACTAGGTGATGCGCGAGAATAAACACGGGATAATGGCCGCGCCACGAGCGGTGCCAGTTCCGCACAGCAATCGATGGAAAGCAGAGCAACAATGTCTCGATGGATAACTTCCAAGCGGCGCGGCATCGCGGGCGGATAGGGGTCCGTTGGACGTTTTTAGCCGATGCAGGTTCGGCCTGATTCAAGTAGGGAGACAAAATCCTGTGTGTCCAATCCTTTATTTCTTTCGACAGGTTTGCCGTATCTCCGGTTCCCAGGTTCTTTGCGGTTTCTAGAAGCAGATCGTCTGTGATCAGATCTGCTTTTAATGTCAATGCCAGCAAGCCATCGTAAAGCTGGAGCGGGACAGTTAGAGAGGCAATGACAAGCGGCGTCTGTGCATCTCTGGGAAGGTGTTCCACTCTGATGTGAAGCTCTCTGCCGTCCGCCGCTTCGCTTTGTGACGCTCGGGTAGTACCGCATCGTGGAATCAACAAGAGCTCTGGATTCAGCGGGAGTTCTCCTAGCACAATGACTAAGTCGACGATCTGTTGACGGAAGAGCCCTAAGACTTTCGCATCATGGGCATCGGCTGCCACCAGGAATGGCCATCCCACTCGCGCAAATTCTTCTGCCAACGTCTCGACTGTAAATTTCTTAGAACCGTTTCGCCGCGGACAACCGTGGATGCACCAGAATGCCCAGTGCATCAGTCTTTCTGCTAGAGAACCAAACCAAATCTTAGCTTTCGAAAGCACTCGTGACGACGGAAACGCCGAGTGTGTGCCGCCGTTGATGATAAGCTGCTGCGCTAGGGGAAGCCGTTCGACAGGTCGTTGGACGATGCCGCAGATTTCGGCGCCTGGTACTTCATGCATAATTCGATTGGCCATCCTCCAGGCTCGTGAAGGCCGCACACTGGACAAGATCAGAATTCGGAAGGCGCTCATTTCAATTGTTTGTGAATCTCTGGGCGAGACGGTTCCCTAGTTGGCTAACGGCAACACCGAAAGGATGAGGACTACAGACGGCGTTCAAAAAAAACCGTGGACTATAATAGCAGGTCACGCTGCTATCACAACGGGGGACACCTCGCCAATCAAAGGATCCAGCAAGGCGTTGTCACCCCAATCGAGATTCACCAGCCACTTCGAAGTGTCCGGATCTATCCGCACGTTGGATCCCAAGGGACCCAGCGCGAATGGGCAGTCCGCCCCACTCTTCTTGAAACCGAACCGCTTGTAGATCTTTTGCATTTCCGGATGGCAGCAGACCAAGGATACAGGGCGTGGCTTAATATCCTTGTGGCCAGCTTGCAGGATGCTGAGCAAGATGCCATAGGCCAACGTTTGGGCGTCCTCGCCGTCACATTGCGCGACCAGAATTCGTTCGGGCGAGTCGTTCAGGATGACATAGCCGACTGTTTTTTCTTCGTCGAGAACCCGAAAGAGCCGATAACGCACGAAGGAAAGGGTGAGGTTGTATCGCCAATTGAGGTAGTCTGGCATCGGAGCAAAGCGAAAACGAAAAGAGGATCGGCGGGGCAGAAGGTCGTGCGTAAAGCTCCGTTCCTCTCGCACCGACAGTTTCGCAGCGACTTTGGCGGGAATCCTCAAGGCGTATTCGGAGATTCTCTTTTTTCTTCCGGTGTGGCGCAGGACCCATTTCGCGGCGACTCGCCATTTTGGCTGTCCGGGGTGGGAAAGGTACGGCTTGTTGATCTCATAGTTTCGCACGCCAGTAAAAAAGCTCCAGTTTTGTCTACGGATGATCTTATGCGTCTCCTCGCTGCCTCCATAAACCAAGCCGACAGAGCAGGATCTTTGCCAGTGGAGAAAGACGTAAGTCCCCAGCCCGGAGCGCAGAGAATGGAAATTGCTGCCGAATCCAATGATGATCTTCTGGGAGTCATATTGGAAAGGCATCTTCTCGAGGCCGATTGTGGCAATCGCGCTCCCGTCGTCAGCCAAGATCATGAACAGCTTGCACCAGTCGCTGCTCGCATAATAGTAGTCAACAAATGGTCGGTGACCGAGATTGCAGTGTGGGCCGATACATTTCGCGACTGTCTGTAAGGCGTCGAAATGCTCAGGGCTGTACTCTATCATCCGCACGGCGCGCTTTCCCAAAGGGGCGTTCGAATGCTTGGGAACGAAAGCCAGGCAGCACGGCACTCTTGTCGCCACAAGTTGCGTGAAAACTGACACCATGTCGAGAGGTCAGTCGGGCGTCGCACCAGTTGGAAGTAAGCTGAGTGGAAGCACATGATCGAGCTAGCCGCGCCGCAACCGTACGTGGAGTTGGTGGATTGTGTAAGGGATTCCTTCCGGCTGCGCCAACCCCTGCAATGCGGTTTTGACTTCGTGGTCACACTGCTCTTTCCGAGCGGACGGAATCCGCATGAAGTGGCCTTCGATTCTTACCCACCAGCCCCAATGTCCTTCCAGGGTGTCGTAATAGGTTTGGTAGGACTCGTCAACGGATAGTTCAGATGTACTGAAACCTTTAATGAAAAGTTGATGGGCGGCCTCTCGGGTGAATTGTTTCCGCATGCGTGCGGATTCCAAGAGCAAAGCAGGTCCCATGTATTTCAAGAAGATCGGGGTCGTTTTTTGGATGAACTCTCGGCCGTTGTCGCGGCCGATGAAGAACAGATCCATTTCGGCTCCAGGTTTCAATACGCGCTGAACTTCTCTTACCGTGGCATCCGGATCGGTGGTCCAGTGAAAGGCGAAGATGCTGAACAGATAATCGACCGAGCCGGTTTCCAGGGGAATGTGCTCGAAAGATCCGTTGCAGATCTGAACGTTGCGAAAGGGTTGGAGCCTACCAAGCGCCAGGTTCCGCATATTCTCAGCCGGATCGATGCCCACGAACTGGACGCCGGACTTGGCTCGGGGGACTAATCGCGCCAGTGCTCTCCCAGTTCCACAACCAACATCGAGAATGAGCCGATAATCATCCTTGATATGGATCGAACCCAAAGCTTTGTCGGTGGCCTGACCCCAGCACGAGTGAAGATTCGGCTCGTCATCGTAGTGTTCGGCAAGTCGGGAGTAAGTCTCGACGATCGGATTGGCGAGTCTTAATGTCGGGGAGGTCAATTCTGTTGGTTCCTCAAGGTGATTCGGCACAAACCTTTCACAATGCAGAATTCGCTGGGATCAACGTCCGTGAGCTCGATCCTGCAGCCGCTCTGGGTTTCGATGAACACAATCAGATCGATAAATCCAAAGGAGTCCAGCATGCCGCTGGCAATCAAATCCGTACCGGCAGAAATCTCGCCGTTTCGTGAATTCCCTGGACGATGATTGCTCCGAACCCACTCGATCACCAAATCGACGAGCTGCGCTTCGGACATCGCCATGGTTATGCACCCTCGAGCAGTTTTAAGAGTTGTTTCCGATCAGTCTTTCCGTTGTCGTTCAAAGGCATCTCTTCCAATCGGTAGATGTTTCGCGGCACCATATAATCAGGGAGGGCCTCGCGGCAGCGATTCAAGATGTGCAGGTCATCTAAGTTGGAACCGCCGGATAGGAAGGCCACGACTCCATCCGCGGTGCCGTCGACGGCGGGCCAAGGAACGGCGACCGCTTGTTGGGCTCCGCTGGCCTTGCGAAGAACGACCTCAATTTCTTGGAGCTCCACCCGGTAGCCGCGAATTTTGACTTGCTGGTCGATCCGCCCGAGATAATGCAAACAGCCGTTCTCTCCCCGCTTGACCAGGTCCCCGGTACGGTACCAAGGAGTCTCGCCGATTTCTGGGAAACAGACGAACTGGCGCCGAGTTTTCTCCGGGTTGTTCCAGTAACCGTCGGTCACTTGCGGCCCCGTTAGACATAGCTCGCCCATTTCGGAGACTTCGCTTCGTTCCTGATTGACGACGCGGGACTGCTGCCCGTCGAACACCCGTCCGATCGGGACAATTCCGTTCAAGCACTCCTGCGGAGACTTCGATGGATCCCAGCGGTAATGTGAGATGGCAATCGTAGTTTCCGTTGGCCCGTAGAGATTCTCCACGACCGAATTGGGAGCCGCTTCCTGCCAGTGTTGCGCGTGGGTACTCGCCAGGGGTTCGCCGCAGAACAGGCTGAATCGCAGGCTCGGAAAACACCGGGGCTGTAAGAGGCGCATCTTGGAGAGCAGGGCCACCACCGAAGGTACCGAAAACCACATCGTCAGTTCGCGGTCGCGAATAAACTTGGCTGGCAGCATCACAGATTTCTCGGGCATGCAAAAGAGGCAAGCCCCTCGTTCCCAGCACACGAACATATCGTGCACGCTCAGATCAAACGTCAGGTCGAATTGCTGGGAGAAGTGATCTTGCTCGTTCACTTCGTAACGGTTCGAGATGTATTCGATGTAAGGCCGCACGTTCGAGTGGTGGATGGGAACGCCCTTAGGTTCGCCTGTGCTCCCTGAGGTGAAGAGCAGATAAGCGATATCAGCGGAATTAACTTCGATGTCGAAGGCAAAACCTTCGCCCTTCGACATTTGTCTGGAAGAAACAAATCGGTGCTGGGGAATTGCGGCGCGGAGCTCCGCTGTGTCGCTACAATCGGGTAGTATCACGGTCAAGGAGCGGTTGATTTCCGGCAGAAGCCTCGGCAACTGGCCCAAGGCCTCTCGGCCAACCACCAAGACGCCGCATCCGGAAAGCATGAGCATTTTCCGTGTGCGGTCGACGGGAAACTTGGGATTGAGTGGCACATAACCCCTCCCGGCTCCGAGGATACCCAGCACGCTGGTGTATGCCGTTGCGCTCCGGGATGCGAGCACTGCGGCGAGAGGGAACAAGTCGCCTGCGTAGTCGAGGATCGTCTTGGCGATAGCGGCGGCGCGGCCTCGAAGCTCGCAATAGCTTAGGTTCGTGTTGTCTACAACCAGCGCGTCGCGAGACGCGAATCGCTCAGTGGATTCCAAAAAGCCCTGAATCAAGCCTTTGTGCTTCGTGCGTGTGGCAACGGCCAAAGCAGGTCGAGTCGAACGCGGCTCGCTGTCTGTCCTTCGCACCAGCTGTTCACCGTGCCGCAGAGGAGGGACGGTCTCCTCCAGGGGTTCAATCGATTGCATCTGTTTGCCTATTGAAAGGGGCAGAAACGGATATCAATTCCTGTCAGAACGGCTGACCATGACTTCTGCTCGACCGAACACACTATTCGGTGTGGCTGCTGGCTCAACTTCGTGGCCTGTCTGGCATGCCTGCTGAAAGACGATTCCTATGTGCCGCAGTTCTTCTTCGTCCGGCGGGATGTCCAAAATAAACGTCCGAAAACCGACCGTGACGTAACGTGAGATTTCCTGTGCGACGCGGTCGTAGCTTCCTATCAGATACGGGCAGAAGGTCTTGTAGTTTTCGAAAGGCACCAGCCAGTATGGGTTGTGATTCGACTTCGCTTCCTTTGCCGTTTCGGAGAGCTGATGGTGCCAGGAGGAATCTGACACCGTCATGGCCAGCTGATGGGTGAGTTGACCCTTGCGGTCCTCGGGGAATCGCTTATGAGCCACCCTCCACGCTTCCGCTCCGTCCGGCCGGGCGATGATCCCGACACGGATGCCGGAATCGAGTCCTGCATCCGGCGGCTCTTGAATGCATTCGCCGACGGGTTTCGGATATTTGATGGCCGTCGCGCCAATCGCCCGAGCCGTAGCCAATCCAGCATCCGATGACCCGGAGACGAAGATTCCAGGAAAGAGCTCCGGCGGCAGCGGTGGCGTCAGCCGCAGATTATTGATTTCGTAGAACTCTCCAGAAAAACTGACGGGACCCTGGCCGTCCAGCAACTGCTTGATGATGAGCGTGTATTCGGTCAGCCGCTGGTACCTCTTGTCGTGAGGTGTTGCGTCGTTCAGCGCGGTCAAGTCGTTCTTGAAACCGCCCGCGACCACGTTCAGATAGACTCGCCGTCCATAGAGATGTCCGAGCGTCACGATCATTTTGGCGACGGCGTAAGGATGCATATAGGCTGGCTGAATAGCGACCAAGGGTGCGAGCCGGTTTGTGTTCTGGATGATGATTTGCGCGATCAGCCAGGGATCGGCCTGGGAATTATCCGTATAGATGAGAATCCCCCGGCAACCATGCTCCTCACTCCATTTAGCAACGTCTATGACGTTCTGCAGATAACCCTCTCTCGGCGCAGCACTAATTTGAGGGCAAGTGGAAAAGGTTTCCAGGATCGGAACGCAAGATTCATCGTTCTTCATGTTTAACATACCTCAGCCAGTCTTCGCCGTCTTCGCTCAACACGAAAGAAAGAGTTGGCGAATCTGACCCACTGACGTGCCGACAAAATCGATTAGCACATCCTGCGCGCCGGCTTCGATCAGCGCCCGAGTGTGGGGTGGTGTCGCAATTCCCAGACACCTCATGCCGGCTGCCTTTGCCGCCAGAACTCCTGAAACAGAGTCCTCGAAAGCGAGTGAATCGCTTGGTGCGACCCGCAACTTTTCAGCCGCTTTACGGAAAACGGCCGGGTCGGGCTTTCCCTTGGCAACCTCATCGCCGGTCACCACTGTCGCGAAATACTTTCGGAGTCCTACGAGATCGAGAATGTAATGGACTCGTTGGCTGCTCCCGGACGATGCCACGGCCGTGGGCAGGCCAGCGCGGTTGAGTTCGTTCAACAGCTCTCCGATACCAGCGACTGTGTTTATGCCCTCCACTTCTTCGTTGAAGAACAGATCCTTCTTGTGGCTATACGCTTGAATTTCAAGTTCATCGAGGTCTCCGAGAAAATGGCGCAAGATGTCTTCTTTCTTTCTGCCGTCACGAACAAATTCAAGCTCTGACTCGGTCACTGACTGGCCCATCGACAGAAGAAAATTGTTCCAGGCGCGCATATGCGCTGGATGGCTATCTACTATCACGCCGTCCAGATCGAAGATGACGCTCTTCAACATGCGGAAGGTGCTACGACGCTGGAACCGCCAAGCCAGGCCACGTCCCTTGCGCGTATCGGTAGCTGGCTGGAGTCCCTATATCCACCAGATAGTCGGAAATAGGGTAGGCTGCCATTCTTCCAACGAGGTTGGGCAAGACGTCAAAGCCGATATCTGCGGGAATGCGCGTCGGGATCACATCAAAAATGGCCGGAGTCGCTAGCAGAATTCCGGAGAAGGCTAAATCGCCTGAAGGATTTGCTGGCTTTTCCACAAATTCCTGAACGACGCCTTCCCGATCAACCGTCACGATCCCGCACTGATGCGGATTCGCAACTCTATTGACTCCCATCGTTGCTACCTGCTTCTGGCAGCGGTGAAATTCCAACATGTGCGTGAGGTTGGTATTCGTCAGGACATCACCGTAAAAGATCCAGAAATCGCGCTCGAAGCCAATCCAAAGCCGGTGTGCCAGCAGAGTTCCTGCACTACCGAGCAAGGTCCCCTCCTCGGCGATGTGCAACCTGACGCTCTGGTGATGATCCTGGAGATAGCTCTTTACGCTGTCCGCGTGAGAATGTGTATTTACAAGGACTTCATCGATACCGTGTCGGCGGCAGAGCTCGAGCCAAATCCCCAGAATGGCTACGCCCTGAATAGAAAGCAGACACTTGGGGATGGTGTCAGTCAGCGGGCTTAAACGTTCGCCCTTGCCTGCTGCTAGGATGAAAGCTTTCATACCACAGATTTGGTGTTACTCATGAAGATGGGACAGTCTGCTAAACGGAAGTTCGGCGGAGGTTCGTGACGCAAAACCGGGAACAAAGGTCCAGCGCATCCCGCATTTCTCATCGCGGTCGATGAACGGATCATTGGCCACCACGTGAGCGCCTTGGAAATCAAGTCCAAACGCCACTTCGCGCAGACCGAGTTGCGCCATCGCATCGCGGACCTTTTCCTGGTGTCGTTCTTCGCAGAAGAGCAAAAGAAAACCACCGCCACCTGCTCCGGTAATCTTGCCGCCCAGAGCCCCATTCTGGCGAGCCAAGGCGTACGCTTGGTCGATGAGTGGATTCGAAATGTGAGAAGAGATCCTCTTCTTGGCTTCCCAGCCCTCGTGCAGGAGGGCACCAAATGTCGGTAGGTCGCCTTTCAGCAGCGCGCCACGCAGACGATCAGCTAGTTCGCGAATCTCGCGCAGCGAATCGACAGTAGATCGGTCTCCGCTTTTGGTCGATTGCTCTTGTTGCTGGAGAAGTTCCCAGGAGTTATGGGCTGCTCCAGTGAAAAACAACATCAAATTGCCTTCGAACTCGCGGAGATGGTCAGCTCGTAGCAGGACGGGCTCTACATCGGTGCTCCCGTCAGGACGGAAAGTTATGAAATTCAATCCTCCAAACGCAGCTGCGTATTCATCCTGTTTCCCCACAGGTTTGCCGAGAATATTTCGCGCGATGTGGAACGATCGTTCGGCTAGCTCGTACTTGGACAATGACAGATCCAGATAATTTGCCAATGTCTTTAAGACCCCGACACAAACGCTGGCGGAAGAGCCTAATCCACTTCCGGCGATAATCTCGGAAGCCAGGAAAAGGTCAACCGAGAGATCGCATCCAAGCTCTTTTATGACCGCGAGCGGAATTTCCAACGCGCTGCGCTTGACGTCCATCCGGGAGATATCTCGCCAGTTTTCTACGACGCGCAGGTCGGAAGAAATAATCTGGATTTTCCCATCGCGTCTTTTCTGCAGGATCGTATAGAAGTACTTATTGATGGACGCATTCAGGACCGCCCCGCCAAACTTTTCGTAATACGCTGGCAGGTCAGTTCCGCCGCCGCCAAAACTAATACGCACTGGACTGCGTACGATCAGCATTCAAGACCTTCGGGATGCCAAACATGGTGTTGCCTGTCGGTTCCCCCAACGTGTATGGCCAAAGGAACATCTCCCTCCGTCATTCGCGCGACGAGCGTAAATATCGTCTGCAGCAGTAGGGAAAGATCGAGAAATAGAGACCAATGGAAGATGTACTGGAGGTCGAAGTGAACCTTTTCCTCAGAAGAATGATTTTCTCGCAGCCCGTTAACCTGTGCGAGTCCCGTCAAGCCCGGCATGACGCTCAACCGTTGACGCTGCCACATGGAGTAATGTTTGACCCGCTCAGGTGACTCTGGCCGGGGACCTACCAGGCTCATGTCACCTTTCAATACATTCCAGATTTGCGGTAGTTCGGTGAGACTGAATCGAACAAGAATCCACTCGCAGCCCGACAAATCGGGTGCATCACGATTGACATTCAAACGGTACATCCAAAACGGGCGTCCATTTTTTCCGCAGCGGAGCTCCTTCCTTAACACCTTGTCCTTGTGCGAGCGCAACGCGACCGCCGAAAGCGCCAGTAACGGGGCACTGAGGACGAGCAGACATATTGCACCTAGGAAATCGAAGATCCTTTTTAGCTTTAGTCCCACTGCCGAGAGAGTTTGTTCTTCGAGAGAGAGCAGGGGAACATCCTCGATTTCCGTCAATTTGGCTTTCGAGAGATAAAGTTCATAGCGCTGAGGTACAAGATGCACTCTCATTCCGGCCTTTCGGCAGTTGGAGATGAGCTTCTCACTTTCCAGGCCAGGTGGCAGCGGTTCCACAACGATGAGTTCCTGCACCCTTTGTTTCTGCATCAGCCCCAAAATGCTAAATGTCCGTATCGAGATTGTTCCCGCCGGCAGCGTAGACACTCGGTTGGAAGGTTCGGTATCGGTGGGGAACAGAACACCCTCCACTTCCATCGACATTTCCGGATGCCGCGAAATTTTGCGAGCCAGGTCGCTCACGAGGTGGCCGCTCCCGAGAATGACCACCCGTCGCCTCGCCGCTCGGTGAGGTCGTGACGTGACCAGCCACCACGCAAAAGAACGGATGGCGATGAATCCCAACGGCAGCAGACTTGCTATGTAAAGGAGCTCCAACCGCGAATCGTAGTTCTTCGAGAGGAATCCAAAGACCAGCAGCGCACCAAGGAGATAAATGACCGCGGTTGTTACCTGAGCAAAGACGGTCGGGAACCATCGCCCGCCTCCGAAGCCTTCCAATTTTTCTCTGAAGTACAGAAGCGTCCAAATCGAAGCTGCTAGAAGAACGGCCGGCGCATATAGGGCTTGCGGCAATCCTGCCCTGCCCAGGATCAGGCGGCTTTGAATTGTCTGTGCGGCCTCGAAGGCCGCTGCAATCCATAACAGATCAGCAGCTAGAATCGAATACTTCAGCTTCTGGTTCATAGACCCCCGTCTCCGATCAACGGCCGGCTTGCTTGAGAAGCGTCTGTTCGCATTGCGTTTGTTCCCATTCCCATGCTCCGATGATGATCTCTTCGAGTTCAGAATGGCGCGGCTCCCAACCGAACTCTTGCATGAGTTTCTCGGGACTGGCGCACAGGACCGCAGGGTCACCTCGTCGCCTTGAGGCATGATGTACTGGGACGCACTTCCGCGTAATCTTCTCCGCCGCTTGACAGACCTCTTTTACCGAATGGCTCCTGCCCGTGCCAATGTTGTAGGCATGGAATCCCGGCAACTCCATTTTCTGCAGGGCAAGCACGTGTGCCTCGGCGATATCCAGTACGTGCACGTAATCCCGCAAGCAGCTGCCGTCGTGCGTGGGATAGTCCGTGCCGTAGATTTCAAAGTATTCCCTCCTGCCCGAAGCCGTCTGCAGCAGCAAGGGAATGATGTGCGTTTCTGGATCGTGTCGTTCGCCCCAGTCTCGCTGACCTCCACAGGCATTGAAGTAGCGGAATACAACCACGCTCCAGCCATAGGACGCAGCGTACCACTTCAAGATTTGTTCAAAGATGAGTTTGCTTTCGCCGTACGCATTCACTGGCTCTTTAACGTGCTCTTCAGGAATGGGAATTACCTTGGGCGATCCGTAGACAGCCGCCGTAGAGGAAAAGACGAATTTGTGGATGCCGTGCCTCCGAAGAGTTTCGAGCATCGCTATTCCAGAAGCGACGTTGGCATCGAAAAAAGGCCCAGGGTTGATCACCGACTGGGGAATCAGCGCCTTCGCGGCAAAGTGGAACAGCGCATCAAACTTCGTGTGAGCGAGCAAGCTTTCGAGCGCGTCCCGGTCGGCTATGTCAAATCGGTGCAGGGTCGCGCCCTGCGGAACGGCCTCAAGGTGTCCGGTCGACAAATCATCCACCACCTCGACCGAGAATCCTCTGGACAAAAGTTGGGTACAGCAGGCCGAGCCTACGTACCCAGCACCACCTGTTACCAAGATGCGGTCCATTAAAAAGCCCCTTCCTTCTTGAGAGCCTTCACAGGTGTTTCGAAGAGGATTTTTATATCCATGCTCAGGCTCCAGCTTCTGATGTAATGGAGGTCCATACGGACCCGCTCTTCATAAGAGACGTTTTGGCGGCCGCGGACCTGCCAATAACCTGTCAGGCCAGGCTTTACCGAGAGCAGGAGTTGTTTGTAGGGGCCGTACTTGTCGAGTTCGGCGGCCGTAATCATGCGCGGGCCGACCAGGCTCATTTGCCCTCGTAGCACGTTAAAGAGTTGGGGAAGCTCATCCAAGCTGAGCTTCCTCAGAAAAGCTCCCACTCTTATGATCCGCGGGTCGTCCTTGAGTTTGAAATTGCGCTCAAACTCAGCTTTTAGAGCAAGATTCGCGGCCAGGATAGAATCCGCATGTCGCATCATGGTGCGGAACTTGAAAGCGTCAAACTCACCGGTGGTGCCGACAACGCGCCTCCGGTAAATGACTGGCCAACCATCATCAAGAACGATAAGGAGGCCGATCATGATGAGGACTGGAAAGAACATAAAGATTAAAATTCCGGCACCCAGAAGGTCGATGCACCGCTTGACAGAGCGCTGCAGGTGCATGTTCACCGCGTTGCGGACGTGTTTAATGCGGGGACAGCTTTCAAATTCGCGTTCGGAAGTGAACAAAGGGTACCCCAGAAGCCCGGCCATGATTGAGCCCAGAAAATTAGGGGACAGGCGGAAAATCGCTCTGCGCGTGAGAACCCAGCGCGTTTACCGTAGGTACGCGGCTACCTTCTTGAACCCAAGCACAGTCCCTGCCAGCTTCGTAGATTCGATGGCGAACCAACGTAAACAAGGCGTGCGTAATGCTGAGTTGGAAATCCTCGATGATCTGCATGTTGTGCGACGGGATGATGATGCAGAGGTCGCAGAGCCCGGGCATCTTGCCCCCAGTGAACCCGGTCAACCCGATGTTGAAAGCATTGGATTCACGCCCCACTTGAAGAGCTAGCAACACGTTGGGCGAGCATCCGCTTCCGCTTATCCCAAACGCAATATCGCCGGGTTGAAGGAAGTTACGCAGCTGCTCCGCAAACACCTGCTCGTAGGAAACATCATTCGCCCAGGCAGTGATGAGCGGTATATTGTCGGTCAGCGACAAGACCCGGAACCGCTTATGGATGTTGCCGGGCATTGTGGTTCCCTTGCCGAGATCGCAAGCAAAGTGCGAAGCCAAAGCGGCGCTTCCACCGTTTCCAAACAAGAATACCCTTCGCTGTTGTTGATACGCCCGATGAAGTTCATCAGCGACTTGTTCGATCTTCCCATAAGGGAGTTCTGCTACAACGCGGCTGTAGTTCTCAAAATAGCTGTGAGAGTCAGCGATTTCCGGGCGGCGCGTCATCGTGAGGACCAACTTCGGGTTTAGCATGGGGCGGATCTCCTTCTGAGCGGGGCGGCGAGGCTTAACTCTCTTTCCGCGCAAAGTGGAAAAAGTGGGTCATAAACTATCGGAATGACATACGCGCAAATCTGCGGTTGAGCCTACAAGCAGATTCTGCGGGATGTCATGGACCAAGATCACGAGAACTTTTCTCCGCGATTTCACCGACTCTCTGACCCTTTATTCAAGAGCACCTCAGGACTGACTTGGCGAAGCGTCGGCTTCCAAGTGAGAGTTTGGCGGCGGTTCAGATATCTGAACAATCCAAGAAGGAGGGCGAAATTCATGAAGCAGAAAGACAAAGGCAACGAGAACAACCGTGTCCGTTTTCCGCTTTTTTTCAACCAGTATCCCAGGCCAGCCATCACGTAAAAAACAGACTGCGCTGCGAGCAAAACAGCATATTCGGGCTGTGTGGAAAGCGAAATACTGCACGAGAATGCAGCCAGCAGGAATAGCGGCACAAACCAGCGCAGGACTCTATGTGAGAAGAAGCAGAATGTCACCAAGCCTTTCATTGGGTTGAGGCATCCTGGGTTGGCAAATAATGTTTGGTAATTGCCCGCACTAATGCGGACCCGACGCGCAAATTGTGCCGAGAAGGTTGGCGCAATTTCCTCAACTGCAACTGCCTCCGGATCATAAACCACACGATAACCGTTGAATCGGATTTCAAGGGGGATTTGGAAGTCTTCAACAATCGACTGCTTTCTCGGGTGAAAAAGAGAACGACGGATAGCAAGCGCAGCGCCGTTTCCTCCGAGCGAGCAGTTCAGCCGGCTTTCCAGGATTTTCAAGGCCGATTCATAGTGCCAATAGAGAGATTCCCCTCCTGGGTCAGTGCCTGGAGTGACAACGCGAATCTCCTCCCCACTGGCGGCACCCACCCGCGGATCAGCGAAGTGGCGTACGAGATTGCGAATGCAATTCTTCTCAAACATCGTATTCGCATCCGTAAACACCAAGATTTCTGCTGAGGTGCGCCCGGCCAGGTCGCACAACACCGCCAATTTTCCACGCCGGGTCTGGAAAGGGAAGACACAAAGCCGACTCGATGGGGTCTGCCTTAGAAGCTCGCTGGTGGAATCGACCGGCGCATCAAGTCCGAGCAAGAACTCCAGTCGATCGGACGGATAATCGATTTCGAGCAGATTCTTCACCTTCGCTCGAATGACAGCTTCTTCGTTATAGACAGACATCAAAAGGGCGACCCGTGGAACATAGTCCGCCTGGAAGGGGCAACGGCGGTTGGCCCGACGAATTAAAAAGATGAAGTCTGACTTGGCCTGGGAGAATGCTGAAAATACGAAAAGCAACAAGGGATAACCAACATAATGAAAGACAACTAGCGATAGGCATATCCAGACAGCTGATTCCGTCATTCGCATAGTCGTGGGGCTATATTTGCGGCAGCGATATGCAGTGGTGAAGGGACGTCGCTGGCGGGAGCAGATGATGTGCCCTGCATCGTTCGAGCGATCTGTTGAATCCCGACACCAATTCCTACCACATAAAAGAAGTAGTATTCGTAGGCGAGGTGTGCAAACAAGGCTCCAAATGCAAATGACAAAAGGCTGGCTTGTGTGGCCCGTGCGATGAGGTTTAACTCCCGGCCTTCGGGATTGTTACGCACTGTTTTGCCCATCTTTTTGATGTTGCGCAAAACCGTGATCAGCAACCCAACAAACAGCAATAGCGCCGGCACGCCAGCTTCCGAAGAGATCTCTGTGAATGTGTTGTGTGTCCCGATCCATGCGCCGGGCAGACCGAGGTCGGTTCCATTTGCGACAGCGAAATTCCCCAGGCCCAAACCAAACGTAGGGTGCTCGAGAGTGTATTCGAGCGACCGGGTCAACACGGTCAGATGGTCCTCTCCGGACTCCCGTGCCGACGCCGCGGCCTCGTTTGCAGAGGCGTCCGCTCCGTCCCACATAGTTCCCAGCCGCTCCCAAAAGACTTGCGGTGCCAGGCTAATGGCAACGACCAGCGCCAGGGCTATCGCCACCCCAATGATCCTGCCGCGTGGGCTGCCGCGTAAGACCAGAAGCGACGTCAATGCTGTAGAAAACACTACGTCGAGCAAACCGCTGCGAGAGGCAGTCAGCACCAGCATCCACGTCATCGAGATAACCACCGCAGCCAGCAAACTTGCTTCAAGAACGGAGCGTCGGACAACAAAGATCGCTGCCATGTAAGGGATCGCCAAAGCTTCAGCAATTCCCAAGAAGTTCCATCCGAGTATCCCGAGATTGAAACCCAGCATGCGTTCCCCCACCCAGATAGCCCTAGAAGACAGGGCAATCGAGAAGCTGGTCACGACAAGTTCGCTGAGGATGATGGCCCAAAGCAGCTTTCGAACTCGCTCCACGGTTACGAGCACCTGCGTGAGCAGGAAAAATATCAAGAACGTCTTCAACCACACGTGCGTCAGCGTTTCAAAGCTACCGCCTCTCCATAGAGCAAAAGGCACACCTGCGATATACCAACCAGTGAGCAGTAGGACGATCTTGAGTTCCCGCGTCCATAGCAAGTCAACACGGCCCGACAGAAGGGCGGCAAGATATGTCAATCCTGCGCAAGCACCAAAAACGAAGGTCAGATGAAGAGGAGCGAGAGACGGAAAGATGTCCTCCGGCCGCGCAAAAACGGCGACCGTGAAAAGCCAGAGGAAAAGAAAAGTCAATTTGCCGCCGTGCTCACGAAATTCGGCAGGTGCGAAGTTCTGCTGCCAATTCTCCCTACCCACCGAGAGTGATCCTGCGTCGTTCACGCATTCACCTGAGCCCACTAATGCGCTGATTAGGCGACGACCGCTAGAGTTCGAGACCGCGTCACTTGTTCCAGAATTTCTTCAAGTCTATCCACAACCGCATCCCAGCTGCACTGGCTGGTTACTTGCCTTCGGGCAAGCGTCCCAATCGAATTTCGCAGGGACGGATTACGGAGAAGCTCAACCACTGCTTGAGCGAATTCTTCAGGCCGCTCCGCGATGCGAATTTCGCGGCTGCCGCAAAAAGGTAGGCCTTCGGCGCCCACCGCAGTTGCAACCACGGCCTTCCCCATGGCCATGGCTTCAGGGATTTTGATCCGGGTTCCTCCGCCCACGCGCAATGGCACGACCACCACTTCCGCCTGGGCAACATGAGGGCGAACATCCGGAACCCATCCGATGACTTTCACGCTGGGTTCCCTCGCGGCTACGGCCCGTAGATGCGTGGAAGGATTGCGGCCCACAACGGAGAGGCTGGCATTCGGCACTGCCTCACGGATCCGTAGATACACGTCCCGCAAAAACCACATGATGCCATCTTCATTCGGGTCCCAATCCATGGACCCTACAAAGACCAGGTGGCCTGGCCGCGGTTTATCGTCAAAAGGATGGAAGAAATCGGTATCGACGCCCGTCGGAAGCGTGGAGACGTTCTTGACACCAAATTCATGTCCCAAGGTTTGCTGGTCCTGCTCTGATACCGCAATAATATGGTCAAACGAGCGGCACACTTGGGCTTCGATGGTTCGCGTTTTCCTCCACTCCGAACCGAAGACGGGCTTTCGCAGAGGATGTTTTTCCACTTCCCATTTCCGCTTTCTCAGTAAAAATTCAACGTTGTGCTCGAACGCCAACCGCGGCCTTAACGTAGAGTCCACCAGGGGCGCAGCGGTGTGCAAAAAATCACAAAAAATCAAGTCAAATTGCCTGCGAGCTGCCAATGCTTCTACGGTCGTACGAAATCGCGGCCGATTGAACTTGGCCAGGAAGTACGGTAGAGCACTGCATTGATTCGTCAGCACCTCCCGGTAGAACCGCAGTGAGCCCTTGGTGGCTTCTCGCCAGAACACGGGCGTATAGCTTTCGAACGTGCCCCTCATTTTGGATATAGCAACGGCATCGCGGATCGGGTCGGCAAAAGAAACGGCATGAATCTCAGCCCTTCGCGCCAAACGCGCCAGGATGTTCAACGATCGTATCTTGCCACCTGTGTCTGGCGGAAAGAGAGGGCGGGGTACCGTAAGCAAGATCTTCAGTGCCATCGTGCTAAGAGCCGCGAGGAAGCGGGACAATTCCAGGCAGGCGACAAATCTTTTTAAGCGTGAACGGCCACTCCTCCGCTCTGAGCCACCTGGGGTTCGTGTAAGCGGCTATCGCGGTCCAGAAATACTCGGTTCCAAAGCTCAAAATTCAAGAGTCGCCAGCAGCCTTCAGTAGCGCGTGAGTCGCCATGACGATGCGCTTCAAGAAGCTGTTGCACATAACTTGATTTGATCAGTCGCCGTTCCCTTGTGCGGCCGTCCAAAAGGACTGCGGCGAGATCGTCGAACAACTGATACCGAAGCCATGGTTGAATTGGAGTGGGAAAGCCTTTCTTGTTACGTCGACGCACTTCGGGAGGCAGTCGATGAGCGAAGGCTCGACGGAGCAAGTACTTCCCGGAAAACCTGCGCACTTTGTAGCGTGCGGGAATGCGTGCGGCAAACTCGACAAGTTTGTGATCCAGAAACGGAACGCGGCTCTCGATGGAGGCAGCCATGCTCATCTGGTCTTGTTTCATCAGAAGCTCGACCAGATACGTCTTGATGTCGAGGTATAAGAGGCGATTCAGCTGGCCTCCGCGGGTTCCGTTGGAGTGGTAAAACTGCATGGAATTTGCGTAGGGATTAATTTCGTGAAGCTCCTCCCTTACTTCGCCGGTAAACAGCTCGTCCTGCTGGTCCTGAGGAAACACGGAATAGAAGTTGTCAAAGTGAATTTTCTCGAACGTGTCCGGATAATAGAGGAAAGAATGCCGCAGTTTGCGCAGTACCCCATCTGGGACCACTTCCGCGAGCAGTGCCTTCTGCACTAGCTCTTGCAGCAGGTCCGGTACCAGTTTCCGATAGAGTGGTCCAGCACGCAGGTTCCAGAGCGTAGCGCGATACTTTAAGTAACCGGCGAACATCTCATCTGCGCCCTCGCCGGTGAGCACAACTTTCACCTTCTCGCGAGCCAGCCGGGAGACGTAATAGAGAGCTACGCTCGAAGGCCACACGAGCGGTTCATCTTCGTGCCAAATTAGCTGCGGTAAACTCGCAAAGAATTCTTCCGGACCAAGGATTACCTCGTTATATTCAGCTCCGATGTGCTTGGCGACTTGCCGGGCGTAGGGCAGCTCACTGTATTCGTCTTCGGCATATCCAACCGAAAAGGTTTGAATGGGTTCTTTCCGAAGATCCGCCATCACGGCCGCGATTGAGCTGGAATCGAGCCCGCCACTCAGGAACACTCCAACTGGAACGTCGCTCATGAGGTGGTTACGCACGGTCTCTGTGAATTCGTCGCGAAACTGTTCGATATACTCAGCTTCGCTGAGCTCGCATTCGGAAGGCGACATATCCAAATCCCAGTATTGTGCGATCTGAGGTTCTGCATCCCGATTCGTTAAGTCGATCTGAAGACGATATCCGGGCAGCAGCTTGCGAACGCCCTCGAAGAGCGTCTCGTCCGAAGAGATGTAGCCAAAGGTAAAGAATTCCGGCAGCGCCCGCCGATTGAGCCGCGGCTGGAAACTAGGAATTTCGAAGAGTGCTTTGACTTCCGAAGCGAAAGCGAAACGGTTCCCCACAATCGCGTAGTAAAACGGCTTTATCCCCAAGCGGTCGCGAGCGCAGAACAACTGCTTCCGGCGTGTATCCCAAATTGCAAACGCAAACATCCCGCGCAGGTGATGTACACAATCCTCTCCGTATTCCTCATACAGATGCAGGATTGTCTCCGTGTCACTATTTGTCGCGTAGCGATGGCCGCGCTGCTCCAGGGCGGGCCGGAGTTCGCGATGGTTATAGATTTCGCCGTTGAATACGATCCATAGAGTCCCGTCCTCATTCGTCATCGGCTGGTGTCCGCCGGCGAGGTCCACAATACTCAACCGCCGAAACCCAAACGCGAGCGGGCCGGCCAGAAGCTTCCCCTGGTCGTCAGGTCCGCGGTGCAGTAGGGTGTTGGACATTGCTTGCAGGTCTTCTTCTCTAAACCTGCCGCCGCGTAGCTCAAGAACTCCACAAATCCCACACATGGTTTTGTTCTTCTTTTCTTAAGTGCGAATCTTCAGCAGGAATTAGCCAAGCTCACTCAATCGCAGGTTTGCACAGTTAGCTGGCTTCTGCCCTTCCCAGCGAGACCTCGCGAGTCTCGCCATTCGTGGTTTGAGTCCGCCTCGGAAGCGCAGATGCTCGTCGCCTGTAGTTCTGGTGGTACCGCAAACCCACAAGTCGCGGTTGAGTCAATCGAGGAGACTCGGTCCGCGCATTCGCTGAGAGACCATTCGCCTCGCACCGGGCCTTCGGCTGAGTTGAAAACCCGCCGCCCCCTGACTTCGACGAAAGTGCCGTCACAAATCACGATGTGACGCGGACTGTCGTCTGCACTGGTCGCGCAGAACAAAAACCGCGCATCGCTGGCCCACGAGCCGATCTCCCATCGCCCCGGCGCACCCGCGAAGAAGAAGAGGCAGTTCGCGTTGCCGCTCGTGGAAAACCTATACACGCTGGTGCCCACTCCATTGCGCCCAGGTTCCATTGTTTCAAGAAGACTTGGACTTGTGTCGACCCTCGGAGCGGGAATCAGCAACGTTGCGAATTCGGCGGGCAATTGCGCGTCAGTGCTGATCTGAAGAATGGGAGACAACTCTTTTCTCCCATACACCGGCGAATACCAACCCTCCACTATTCGCTGTGAATAGTTCTGATTCGCACTGAACAAAAGGGCCAGAGCCGCTTGGTTGTCGACCACAAATGCGGCTCCTCCCGGAATTGTCGAAACTGATCCGGGCGCAAAGTGCCAGGAAGCTTCTAGGTGATGTTTCCCTGCACCCTGCAATACGTCTCGAATAAGCCAGAAAGATGACTTCAAGTGGAAAACAGCACGAGTGTGACGAACGGGATCGCTCAGTCGCTCGTAGCCATTGTGCGATGCTACAAAGAAGTCAAAGTTCTTGCCGGTCATCCAGCAATCTACATTCGCGGAGGGCACACTATTCCACCTGAATGGGCCAGCCGAAGCGGCCTGATGCGAGCGGTCGATCTGCACTGTGTTATGAGCGGCCGTTCCACGAAACCAGTCTCGCTCGCGAACAGAATCGACGTAAGCGAAAGTACCGGGGTCGATAAGCAACATCTTTCCGCCGACCGCCAACTGCACACTCAGCGCATCAGCATGACGGTGTCCTACGCGGCCGGCCTGTTGAGGCCCGACATCAATGACAAGCTGAGATCGCACCGGTTTCACGTTCGACATCACGTAAATCCCGCTCGGCTCCAAACAAAACGAACACACAGCTTGTTGCGTAGAAGGCAGCTTCTCGAATCGGCTTACACCCTCGGTTCCCATGAGCCACACAGTTTCTTCTCGAATGCCACCAGCCGTCGCTTTAAAGTCAGGCCGGTTGAACAGCGCCGCACCCGTTGCGAGGGGATCCAGCAGGTGCATGAGCCGATTGCGCCGCGAGTCAAATAGTCGTCCGCCGTCGTCATCTCCGAATCGAGGAAGAGGACCTGCCTGACCCATGGCGCTGATGACGCCAAGCATTTTGTCGAGGGTTTGATCGACCTGAATAGGCACCGGAATCCCATTTACGTCAGCGAGAATTCGTGCGTGAAGGAAGAAGTCAAGCGCGTAAACGTGATAATAGAGGGATTGTTCGAAATGCATGCCGTCCGACCGCACTTGACGCTCCGCTTCAGACAGCACAATTTGCCATCCGCGCTCTTGCCAGCGCCGAGCGGAATGCAGCTCAGGACACAAGGTGCCAATAAAAAACAGCCCTACTCCCTCACCAAGCAAATGGGTGTTTGGAGAAAAGTAGGTGGATAGAAATCTTGTGATGTGCCGAGCGTTGAGCGCCAAAGCGCGCCGAAGATGGAACGAAAAATGTTCCGGAATGACAGAGCAACCATTCAACAAATGCCAGATCCACAGCCAAGAAAGACTTCGGAATGCCACCTCAAGGCTGCTTGCCCAGTTAATTCCGATTCCGTATGGATTCTGGTCGTTCCAGTCATACCATTGCCGGAACAACTCCTGCGCGTAGCGACCCTCTCCCGTCAAACGATAGGCCTTGGCGAGCGTGACCAAGTGCTGGTGACGACTGAGTTCCCAAATCACCTTTGCGTCTCCGACGTGGTCAAAGTCTAGATACGGCACCCGGAACCATGCGCGCCGAGGAGCGCGCTTACCATGGACAGCATCGAGATGCCAATCGATCCTCATTCCGTAATCCACACCTTCGTACCCGAGGAGGTCGAACCGGTGCTCACAAATCTGCTCCGCCTGGTTCACGGTTCCCTCTACCACCTCGGGGAGCCGCTCGCGCAAGCACCTTAGTATTTCTGGCACTTCGGCAGGGGTGAAAAAAAAGCGACGGGAATCTTGTGATTGAGGAAGACGGCCATCCCTCGGGAACGGACCGCCGATTTGGCCCAACGCAAGGTCCCAGCGTTTTGCGAACTCCTGGCGGGTGCGCTCGCGCAATTCGTCCCAGCCCATTTCCATGATTCTCTTTCGACGCTGCAACCAGCGATTACTAAGTGACATGGACCCAATCACTTCTCAGCCCTTCCACTTCGCGGACAGTAGTCCCGAGTAGCCAATCCACGGTTCGGGCGATGTTGTCTTCAGCAGCTTCCAGCTGCGCGTCTTTCTTAAACTGGTCGTACCCATCACTGAGCCTTATGAGCTTTGCGCACAAATCTGCAGCATCGCCTTCCCGATAGGTGGTTACGTTAGTGGGGCGATGACCATTCTCACTCGCGATAACCGGTATGCCTAGCGCCAGGGATTCCAGCACCGAAGCAGCTACTCCGTCGCACGCCGGGGTGCGAATATAAGCAAAGCATCGACTCAGCAAGGTCAAAAACTCGTCGTGCGTGAGATTCCCCAGGAGGAGTAGGCTTTGGCGCTCTGGCGCTTGCCAGCTGGCCACGAACTCGTTGGCTGCGGGCAATTCCTTGTTGGGAAAGCCGAGCCAAATGAAACCTGCTTCCGGATGCCGCCACCGGAATTGCAGCATTGCTTCTCTCAATGCAGGAAGTCGGTACTCGGGACGAGCCGAAACGTAGCAGAAAAACACGGGATGGCGTGATTCCAAGAAGGCTTCTATTTCTCGAGCAAGCGGCGTGGGTTGGAACGCAAGATTCTGTTTTGAAAAGCCCGGTATCACCGCTACGCGCTCTGCCGCAACGCCGTACTGTTCAATCGCGTGTTTGACGGCCTCGTTGTTGCACGAAATTTGTCCTGCAAGACGAAAAAGCAGTTTAAAGGCCCAATACACCCAACCTTCTTGCCGAGGAAAATACTTCTGCTGCAGACCACCACGCCAACTCAGGGCCACAGGCTGGCCAGCGAGCCTTCCTAGTATGGCGGCGATCAAGGCCAGCATATAGCCGTGTCTAGACTGGCCGTTCACGTGCACCTGGAACCGATAACCGTTTAACGCAAAGCAGGTCAGTTTGCGCAGGTAGTCGAAGCCGTTCTGAACGTCGATGTACTCGCTACTCCGCCTCTTGCGGTTCTCGTTCAGATTGAGCACCTGACACATATTTCCGCGGCGACGAATTTCTTCGACCAGCCCCTTGGTCTGCATCGCCCAACCGCAAACCGGTGGCGGATAGTTGCCGATCTGCAGAATCCTTGCTTGCGGACGCCCCTCGGCCGTGCGATCCGCACCCTTCTCGGTGGATCTATTCATGAAGAACAGCTTCTCCGGTGATCGCGCCGCTCGTTAAACCATCCCGGCGATCTGGAGGAGGGCTAGGCCGATAACATCTGGTGACTGGCCATTTCCTTGGGGGCTGCGCAACAGGGCCGAGAGAACGCAGATCAACGACGAACTGATCCGGGCGGAGCGTCGCTAATATCGTCTCCTCGTTTAAGGCCTTTGCTCCGACGACGAGAACCTCTGCACGCCGGACTACCTCTTCCAGATCGGTCGAGAGCAGCACACCGATATGGGGAATCTCTTCTTCGATGAAGTGGCGGTTGAAGCCTACCAAACGCCCCAGTGAGACATCCTCGTCCCAGATTTGGACCTGGCAACCTTCGCCGAGCAGTCGCTTGATAAGCTGCACTGAGGGACTTTCGCGCAGGTCATCCGTGCCAGACTTAAAGCTCAGACCGACAACCCCGATTTTCTTACATTTCGTCGCCAGCACCGCTTCGACAGCTCGCTCTAGGTGCGCCCGATTACTCGGCATGATCGCTCGCAATAACGGCAAGTCCAGGTCAAGTTGCTTTGCCGAACTGGCGAGTGCGCGGACATCTTTGGGTAAGCACGATCCACCGAACGCAAAGCCCGGCGTGAGATAGGCGCGGGAGATATTCAACCTGGTATCGGACATGAAGATCTTCATTACCGCAAGGGCATCCACATCCAACTGCTGGCACAGCGTGCCGATTTCATTCGCAAAGGTGACTTTCAGTGCGTGGAATGCGTTGCAGACATACTTCACCATCTCGGCCACGCCCAAAGAGGTCTCGAAAATCTGGCCTGGGCTTTCTGCGTAAAGCTCGCGCAGTGGGGTAAGGTGAGCATGATCATCGGCTCCTAAAACAATTACTGTAGGATTTAAGAAATCGGCGACACCGCACCCTTCGCGCATGAATTCTGGATTGACACATACGGCAAAATCCACATCTGAGCGCTTTCCGCTCGCCGCCTCGATCGTGGGAATGGCCAAAGACTTTGCGGTCCCCGGCAACACTGTGCTGCGGAGCACGATCCAGTGGAACTCTTTCTTCGATCGCAGCGCTTTGCCGATTTCTTCGCAGCTGCGCTTGACTGCGCTCACGTCCAAGGAGCCGTTGTGTAAGCTTGGCGTGCCTACGCAGAGAAACGAGATCTCTGATTGGCTCACAGCCATCTTTAGGTCCATGGTTGCGTGCAGCCGGCACGCCCGACGACCCTCCGCGATAAGTTCATTCAGACTAGGCTCCAACACTGGCGCATGCCCTGACTCCAGCATCTCGACTTTGATAGGATTCACGTCCACGCCGATCACCCTGTGACCTGCCTTCGCCAAACAGCTCGCCGTCACGGCGCCGACATACCCCAGTCCGAAGACGCTAATTGTCCTCAAAATTGACACTCCTTGCCTGCAGGTGGGAATTGTCGATTAAGCATGCTTTCGCCTCACCGCTGTCAAACTCTCAACATGCTAGCCGGCCAGCATTGAGTCGGTGCGCAGTTTGCGTCGGAGTGTAGAGTTGCTCGAGTTCGGCAAGGAGACGATCGAAGCCGAAGTGTGTACGTATCATCTCTTGCCCGCCCTGCGAAAGCTTTTTCGCAAAGTGTGGGTCTTGTAATATGCGCAGAATTGCTTCTGTGAGGGCCTGCGGATTCTTCGGTGGAACCAGTAAACCATTCACGCCGTCCATGATGATTTCAGGAATTCCGCCAACGCACGTGCCCACGACGGGGAGACCGGCCGCTATCGCTTCGAGAAGGGAATTAGGCAATGCCTCTGCCTCCGAAGGCAGGACCGAAAGATCACAGCAGGCCAGCAGTTCAGGAACATCACTTCGATGTCCAAGAAACAAGAAGTTTTTCTCCAACCCCGCTTGTCTCACTTGCTTTTCTAAATTGAGTCGCTCCTCCCCATCACCGATCAGAACAAATATTGCACCAGGAATATCCCGGCAAACATGAGGCGCCGCAGAAATTAAGGAAGTATGTCCTTTCACTCGGCTGTACATGTTCGCTACGACCGCAATCAGTTTGGATTGACTCCCTACGCCCGGGAACAATCTGTCCCTGTCTCGCGGAGCACTCGCAACTCCCCCGACATCCACAGCGTTGTGTAGGACTCGGATCTTCTCTGGAGGCAAGCCGCCTCTTTGAACAAGCAGATCACGTACCGAACTCGAATTCACTGTCACGTGAGTCGAGAGGCGGTAAATCATTCGCATCACCTTGCTTCTCCACGGCGTGTACCAATCCAGATCTGCCAAATAGCGTCGACTGGAGATGATAATTGGTGTACGGGCCAGCCAAGCCGCCGGAACTCCCAGCAGATTTGACCACAAGTCGTGCGCATGAACGGTATGAAACTGCTGCCGGCGGAGGAAAATGGCCAAACGCAATACCTGGTACACCCCATTCAGCGAAAGAAGCGTCTTCCCCTTGCGAAACTCAAATACGGGAACGCCCTCGCGTTTCAAAACGTCGAGTAGCGGACCTTCAGCACGTAGACAACCCACAACTACAGGATGGGATCTCGAATGCAGGCGAAGGGCAACCTGCACCACTTGAGTTTCTGTGCCACCCACGTTCAGGGTATCGATCAAGTACAGTACCCGCCGAATACGAGCGATACTCGGCACTTTCGGGTCCGAATGATCGGACTGGGAATCGGGTGGCCTTTCGACTGACCACATCTGATTCACGGCAACTCCATGTCGCTCGGTGCGCAATGTACTGGGCATGTGGCTATTTCAACGCGATGAGCTGTTCTCAGTGCGACCTGTACCGGAATTATGCAGGGGAGGACATAAGAGCCACAGTTTGCATCTGCTTGCGATCGGCGGAAGGCTCGCACCAGGGACTAACAGTTGACTGTGTTCGAGTTGCAGACTCCAGAAAATTGCGGTGCCACAGCTCGAAAATGAGGAGATGCCAAATCTCCCAGGAACGGTCGCGCAGGCCCTGTCGATGTTCTTGGAGTCTGCGGCGCAAGCCTTCCTGACTCAAGTATCCGCGCTGAATCGTTTTTGGCTCGAGGAGGATCTCCAGCAAAGCTGGTGAGGGGTCCTCGCGAAGCCAGTGAACCAGTGGCATGGAGAAACCTTGCTTTCGCCGATATAGCACCTGCTTCGGTACTCCTACTCGCTCGGCAAGCTTCTTAAGAATGTACTTGAGCTCGCCAAACCGCATTTTCCACCGAGGCGACAGTTGCACAGCCCATTCAGCGAACACATGGTCGAGAAATGGAGCGCGAACCTCCAGGGAAGTCGCCATGCTCATTCGATCCACCTTGGTCAGAATATCTCCGGGCAAGTAAGTCTTTGCATCAAGATACTGCACCTCGCTCAAAGGATCTGACGTGGGGCTGTTGACCAAGTAGTTTCGGAAGAGATCGTAGGGTGACCGTTGTTTGTCCACCCAACATAAGAAGTCTTTGGAGAAAATGGAACGCTCGCGAAGACCGGCTGGCAAAACAGAGACTTCATCCAGATACCGCTCGCGAGATGGTAGAGACAGGTTATACAAGAACCTGCTGCCTCGCCATTCCGCGGGAATTCGCGGATGGATTTGCTCGCGGTATAACCGGTCGATTCCTGGAGGGAACACGCGCAGCCAACGGCGCCGTAAATACTTTTTATACCGTTCGTAGCCGGCAAACAGTTCGTCCCCTCCATCTCCAGCCAAAGCCACGGTGACATGCTGGCGAGCCAAGCGGCAAACGTGATAGGTCGGCACCATCGAGGAATCTCCGAACGGTTCTTCGAGAGAGTGCGTCAGGAGTTGTACGGTTTCCTCGATTTGCGGTTCGACGAACAGTTCGTGATGCTCAGTTCCAAAATGTTGTGCAACGACCCGCGCATGTTGCGCTTCGTTGAAGTCAGATTTGGAAAATCCAATCGAAAAGGTTTTGATCTGGCGCGAACTTGTACGGGCCATCAACGCCACGACCGTCGAAGAATCAACTCCCCCACTGAGCAGTGCGCCGATGGGGACATCACTGACCAACCGGATGCGCACGGCCTCGGCGAGTCGCTTTTCCATTTCTTCCAGGCACTCTTCTTCGCAGGAAGGCTCGTAGCCTCCGTAGCGAGGTAGCTCCCAATATTTCGCGACTCGAACTTGACCAGCGGCGAACTCAAGCAGGTGTCCGGGGGGCAGTTTGCGAATACGCGTGAAAGCGGTGAGGGGATCGGGGATATAACCGAAGTAGAGGAAGTTAAACAGTCCCTTTGGGTCGACTTCGGAGAGTTCCGGGGCGATCGCTAGAATCGCCTTGATCTCCGAGCCGAACAGCAGTCGTTCTTTGCTCAAGGCGTAATACAGAGGCTTTTTCCCGAACCGGTCACGCGCCAGCAGCAGCCGTTGCCGATGCTCATCCCAGATAGCAAACGCGAACATGCCGCGCAGCTTTTCTACACAACCGGCTCCAGATTCTTCGTATAGATGGACAATCACTTCCGTATCCGTGTTGGTATAGAAGCAGTGACCACGCGCTTGGAGTTGGGAGCGCAGCTCGGGAAAATTATAGATTTCACCGTTGAAGACTACCCATATGCTGCCGTCCTCGTTGTGGATCGGTTGGTGCCCGGTAGACAAATCAATGATGCTTAGTCGGCGCATGCCCAACGCGGCGCACCCTCGAGCATAGATGCCCTCGTCGTCCGGTCCGCGGTGGACGATGGTCTGGCACATCGCGTGGACGTCCGGAGCTCCCGCCACATAGTTTGGTTCAGTGCCGATGATTCCTGCTATGCCGCACATGCTTTCAATCCGTCAAGCGTTGCTTTGAATACAACTCCCAGTCGCTTCAAGATGGAGGGGCAGTTCTGGGGGTCCCACCTTCATCTCTTGTCCGACCCGTTTCCGCCATAATACGAGTAAGCACCCTCGTAGGTTGCCTGTTCTTCGGCTCGGTTCAGGACGAAACCGAGTAGGTTTTTCCCCCGAAACTCCTGTGATGCCGTCTGAGCTAGGTCGAAAGCCGTTGATCCCGCCCGCACCACAAAGAGCACGCCATCGCACAGTCCGGCCAAAACGCTAGCATCTGATACGAGAAGAACGGGAGGCGAGTCCACGATAATCCAATCGAATGTCGGCGCAATCCGATCGAGCAGCCCCTTCAATCGGGTGTTTGAAAGTAGTTCTGCAGGGTTGGAGACCGATCTCCCCGCCGGGATGAAAAAGAGATTGTCCTGCGGGTTGGATTGGATGATTGAAAACTCGTCCGCCTCCCCCATGAGGCAATCGGACAGCCCTGGCCAAGAAGGAGCACCCATAGCAACATGGAGCGCTGCGGCGCGCAGATCAGCGTCGATCAGCAAAACTCGGCGTTCGTGCTGGCGGGCGATTGCCTGAGCGAGGTTTAGGGCCACGAAAGTTTTTCCCTCGCCGGGCAGCGTGCTCGTAACGAGCACTATACGGAAGGACTGTTTCTCGCGCAGGCGGTACAAGCGAGAACGCAAGGTGCGGAATTGCTCGATGCACGCGGTAAAGGAAGCCTCATTGCAAAACACATTCTTTTCCGGGTCTGGTTTCCATGCAGGCGCTGCGCAGCGCCGCTGCAGCTCATCGAGCCGACAAAAATGGTCGCTTGCGGAGACACTCTCTCGCGCAGGTGCTGCAACGATACTCGAGGCTCGCTGTGCGGCTTCATCGCACTGATTGCTTCCTGCGTCGAGAGAACCGAGTGGCTTTGACTCCTCGGCGAACCGAGTCAGAGCTTTCTCGTCTTCAGTCTTCCGCCCTGCTTCGGGAATCCGGCTCATACTTTACCTTCCCTCACTTCCTTACCGAGCAGATTAATGTCTTTGCGACTCTCTATCCTGTAACTCAGACTTGCCCGGCGCTTCGGAATGCTGGAATCGAGAACAGGTAGCGCTGATCCATTAGGTTAAACGGGCTTTCTCTTGGGCCGAAAAACGCTTTCGGGAAGATAACGCGCGCAGGTCAAGTCTCGTTTGCACTAATAAGGCCCTTCCCTTGATTCGCTTCTTCTTCTGCGCCGCGTCGATCGAGGGGATTAAGGCAAGAGTGGGGGCTCCGAGATAAAACTCAACGTCCTGTTTTGTTCTCATAGACTTGTCGCGTGACTCGGAGAATTGCACCATAACCAAGCCCAAAGCCAGCCCGCCGCCCAGCCCGCCGAGGCCGAAAAGCGGCGGCTTGGGAAAGGAGGGCCGCTCCGGCAAGCTGGGCGGGTCCAGCACGCGGAACTGCTCGCCTTCCTGGCGCCGTTCCAGCTCGGTAGCCATTTGGGACTCGTTCCGCTTTTTGAGAAGATCGTTGTAGAAATCGAGTGCTGTTTGATGGTCTCGCGTCAAAGCTTTGAACTGTTGCTGGATCATAGGACTAGACTGGATCCTGCTCTGTAAGACCTTGATCTGCCGCTGAAGCTCTTCTTGGTCATGCGCTTTCTGCTTGATAGTTAGGTCGACTTGGCGTAACCGAGCCCTGAATTGCCGGATCTCTGGCGGCTCGTTGGCTGCTACGCGGACCTGTTGTTCATTTGCCTGCGCATCAACCGCCGTGGAGACATTTGCAAGCTTCTCCTGGATTAACGCGATGTCGTTCTTCAGTTTCACCACGTCGGGATGGCGTTCCGTGTAGTGTCTTTGCTTCAAAAGCAGTTGATCCTGCAGGTCTCTGAGCTGTTGTTCGAGGGTTTGGGAATCCTGGCCCCCCTTCGCCGCTTGCCACGCTGCTAGCTGCTGGTTGAGCAGCGATTCGGTAAATGCCTTATCTTGTTGAGCCTGGTTGAGGGCCTGGGTCGCTGCTTCGAGTTGTGGAGACATGCCCGTTAAGAGGGCGAGATTGGTCTTCTCGTCCTCGGGGAGTTCGCCGATATAGCGGCTCTGAAAGACAGCCAGTTTGGCGTCCTGCTCGTCTAGCTTGGCCTTGGCATCGTCCAATTGCTTACCCAAGAATTGCGTTGTCACCTCCACCTGCTGCTGGCGAAGACGCAAGTTTTCCTGCATAAACATCGAGGTAATTTCCTGGCAAACCTGCTGGGCAAGCCACGCCTTTCCAAGGGTGACGTCTACATTGAAGCCGGGCAGTTCGGCGGATCTTGTGCCAGCCATCGGGTTCAGTGGTGTCACCGTTATCGACATGCGCAATTCCTTAACTAAATCCTCCATAGGAACTTGCTTGAGGTCTCTCTTTTTCAGCGGCCGCGTGATTAGTACCGTCACCGGCGACTGGGCATCTGTCTTGTACAGGCCGAAGTGCTCGACGAGCTGTTGCAAGCGCGTGCGACTCAGAATCTGCTCCCGCATGCTGGCGAGCCGCTGGTTCAGGTCTTCGCTCACCACTGGTTTCACGTAGCTGTCCGGTACAGTGGGTTGTTCGACCAGGATTAAAGTATGCGACGTGTACTTCTTGGGCAGACCAAAGGACAGAGCATATCCCGCTACGGCGCCCAAGAGCGCTGGGATCAGGACCAGCCAGCGCCGCCGCCGCAGAATCGCCAAGTAGATGTCCAGCGTCAACTCTCGATGTCCGGGCATTCTTTCCTCGCTCTTTCAGACCATCAGCCCAGTATGCTGCTATTGGATCGGAATCGGCCGCGGCCGCCAACCGAAACCGATTGAGATCGTATGCCGCACAAAGCTCTCCCCGCAGGTTGTTCCCACGCAGAAACTGGCATTGGACTTCTGAAACTGCAACCGATAGTCCATGAACACATTCGCCCAACGCCCCCAGGGATGGCTGAAGTTGACTCCGCTGAACCAATAGGTGTAGGACTCTTTCGACGGCGCCTGTGTTGGCACGTTCAATCCTTCATTTCGGGCATAGCCAAAAACGAATCCACCATCGAGGCTGCGGCTGTATCGGCGGTTGATGGATCCGGACACTTGGTCGTTAACTGCACCCGCCAGGACTCCTGCACCGCCTGACAGCGAGTGGTCATAGGCAAGACCGAACTGTGTGTGCCACCTCTCATACGTCACCGAGGTATCCAATGTCCAATAGGCCCTGGCCGAGGAGCTTGTCGTCGTGGTCGACTCTCCCGAAGTGCCCATCCTCGTCGAGACTGGCGTGCGGAAAAAAGCGACCTCCGGACCTGCCTCTGCATGAAACGCTAGCCGCCCCGTGATCCGCCGTCCAAATGCAACCTGCGCGACATGGCCATGGATCGACTGATCGAAGTTGTTGAACCGGAGCGTAGTGAAACGGTAGAGCAGGGCAATTGTGTCTTTGGGCGTCAACTGATAGTTGTATCCGACCTGGAAAAGGGTATCGCCAGAATTGAGGAAACCGTTGTCGAGGAAGCGCAGCAAGGAATACGATCCGACAAAAGTTACCGACGATCTCGGCGTCAGGAGTCTATCTATTTCTGTCAGAAACGATTGGCTGATGCGCCGCCCGCGGCTTGTCAGAATGGATTGATTTGGTATCAGCGCTGGTTGCAGCGATAGTCCCTGGGCATCCGAAAAACTTTGCCCACCTGACACGTAGGACCCGAAGGCTGTCTCGGGCAGATAACTCAACTGTTCAAGGAACGAGATGACTGTACGGCGATAAGTTAGCTTCTCACTGAATTCCAGTTGCTGCACGAGTGAAACACCGGAGTTGGTATTATCGGCAGTCAGTCCGCCTCCAACATAGTTCAGAGTCAGATCGGACCGGCCCAAAATCCGGCGCACATCGATCCCGCCGAAAAGCGAACTCCACGTCGTCAAGCCACTTGAGCGGATGGCCGTGAGAGGATTCGTGTCGACTGTTAACATCAAACCGAAAAACGGCTGCCAAAAGCTGCGCGTCAACCCAGGAGCGCCAAGTGAAAGCTCCCGTGCTCCGGCCAACGCACGAGTATCTGGGACAAGCTGCTGTGGGTTGGCGTTAGTATCTTCAAGACTCACCTGTTTCGCGGTAAAAGGGGAATACGGAGCGGGAGCCGGGAGGTTTCCCTGGCCATTCGCCTGCTGTTGCGAGCGGGCCACCGGGACTCCAAGAGCCACCGCAAAAATCGCCACGCGCACGCTTGTATGAGACCCGCACATTGTTTCGCTACGGTATGATGATCGTGTCGCCGGTCTTCAGACCGACGTTCTGCTCGGGTTTTTTTCCCTTGATGACATCCTTGAAATTGAACGGGTACTTGACTTGCTTCCCGTTTTCTTGGCGTAGAATGTAAATGTTCTTGATATCGGCGAATAGCGTAAACCCACCTGCGTTCGAGAGAGCTTGCAGAACGGTCATACCAGGTACCAGCGGATAGGTGCCAGGACGTGCCATTTCTCCTACGATATAAATCCGCTGGCTATTGATTGTCGTCACGATTACCGTAACCTGCGGGCCGCTTATAAACTCCGTCAAGCCCTCGCTGATGCGTGCCGCGAGCTGCGTCGGTGTTAGACCCGCCGCCTGCACGTCGCTCAACAGCGGTAATGAAATCCTTCCATCCGGCCGCACGGGTACGACGCGTGAAACCTCGGGCTCTTTCCAAACGCTAATGTCGAGCACGTCCTCTGGGCCGATCACGTAACTGGGATCATTCGTGGCCCGGTTCTGAATTTCCTTACTGCCATTTTCGTTTAGGGCTATTGACACCTTGCTCCCCGCTTGTGCCTTGCTGGGCCTTTGCTGCGCGGGAGCAACGGAGCATAGCAGCAAAGGCAACAAGACCATCAATGCCCCTACCCATCTCCGTACTCTAGCCGCAGGCTTCAGTCGGCACACTTTCTTCATCGGTAGCCGCTCGCTTGCTTCTGGGTCTGAACTCCTCTGTGATTTTAGTGAGTGGTGAGTGGTCCCGCCGGCCCCTCCCGGGGAGTTATTCGGCAGGTGGACCCCGAAGTTCGCGTGTGGTGCAACTGGCAGCGAGAAATCCATTTGCGTAGTCGTGCCGCTACTCCGATTTTCCAGGCTTGCTTTTCTGACGCGCGTCGACGAGCAAAAAGAAAAACGGGAGCAATTCCGCGAAACCATTGTCGATGTCACGAGTGAGCTCGCCCAGTGACCGCAAGAGTCTTGTCGCTCGACAACTTTTTCCGCAAAAGGCCAAATCTCCAAAGCCGTCTAAATATTTCTCCTTGGTGGCGGAGCTCATGATTGACGAATCAGGCCTGACGCCTGTGCGTTCCTTTGATACGGATGGAGGTGGGCAGAGCAAGGCCTCGTATGGCTAAGCATTCGGCTGCGGCGGAACACCTCGAGACGTGACAACGCTACTGTAACTCCGGTGCTGCAGCAGCGGTTGGACCCAGGCCGCATCAACTTGGACAGCTACCGATCGCTGCAAGAGTGTTACAGACAGTACAAGCCGCTGCCGCCCTCGGAAACTCAACAAGATTCCCTCTACACCACAAAGAGGGCCGCGCTCGATTCTCACCCTATGTCCCATCTCTAGAAATGGCCAAGGTTGTCTCGGCAATCCGGACTTAACAGCCGCCTGCAGTGCGACAATTTCGGGTTCGTCAACAGCGACAGGAGTTCTGCCGACTCCGACTACGTGAACAATCCCGGGAACACTAAGAATTGGGAGCCGGTTTAGCGGGTTAAACCGGCAGAACACGTATCCCGGGAAAAGAGGCAGCTCGATTTCTTTAAACCTATCTGACCACCGCCGTTGGGATTTATATACGGGAAGAAATGACTCGTAGCCCCTGGCCTGAAGATGTAATGCGACCGTATTTTCGTGCCGGCTTTTGACCCGCAACGCGTACCACGAATTGGTTGTGTTTTCAGCGGCCATACCCATCTCCAAATTGTCTGGGAAAATTTTGCGAGTTCCTGTGCGTCTACCCAGCCAGGCTACCGCCCTTTCAATCCCTTTTTCGGAGTCCTGAAATCGATTCTGTGCCGAATAAACGCTCCGGTTTCATCTTCAAGGATTTGTTCAAACTCGTCTATTACCTAGGTGGGCTCGTCAAGAGACTTAGCCCTTCAAACTAACCTCTTCTGCTAAGCCGATAGACTAATCGATAGGCCTCGCCCTGTGGACTAACCCATTTGGACTCACCCCGAAGGCTAGACGATCGGACTAATCATTTTGGGTTAGCGCACGATAGCTGAGTTGAGGAAAGGGAGGAAGGTCTTCAAAGCAAGAATTGAAGACCAATTTTATATCCATTGCTCGTCGAACTTCTCCGCGCCCACCGAACCTGCATCAGCGTAGGAATGGCTGCCCGCGTTCCCGATACGGAAATTTCACAGCGGACGAGGGACGACGCTGGAATCGAGTGCTTGCTAACGACGCAGAAACCGCTCTTACTAATGTTCTCTATCCTTCCGCGGATGGGACTCTTGACCCCCTGACACGGAATTCCCATTGCCGCGAGTTGGCTGCCGCTAACGTCCAAGCTGCACACAAATCGTGGATGCCCTCTAAGCGGTCGATACTGTTCGACCTTCATAGGCCAATAGTGTCGAGAATTCCCCTAGGAGTCTATTGCCCAAAGGGATTAGTCCGAAAACGGGCAGGTTACTGGGGGAAAAGGCTACCAAGGCGGGACTACAGTTGAGTCATTATAATTTTTCCGATCATTGCGGTGCGGGAAGAAACTCCGGTTTTGATCATGGTGAGACGCAAGAAGGTTTTCACGGTGTTGGTACTGACGTTCATCCGACGCGCAATTTCCTTGCTGCTTAGTCCTTGCAGCAAATATGCCAACGCTTCTCCCTCTCGTTGCGTGAGATTAAATTGCTGGGAGACTTGCGACAGGGGAATGAGCCCGGAGGGACCTCGTTCGAGCAGGACGGCTATGCAGGGGTGAGAGGGGTTGTTGGCGTGCGCATCCACAACGAAAGACCGGCAAAAATAGCGCCTCCGGCCTGACCGGAACTCGGTCACGAAGCGCTTGTCACCCGGCGACTGCCTGCTTAGAAGGGTCGAGCAAATCTTTGTGAGCAAGATGTCCGAGCGTCTCAGGTTCGCAGGCTTGTTTGGATAACCTAGAATTTCGACTGCTTCGGCATTAAATGAGATGGGGCTCAGCGACGTATCCATCAGGACGAATCCGGCTACAGCCCAAGGTGTGCTCAGTTTCTGCGTCCTAGGCCGCGTGTTTGCTTCACGAACTGGAACCCGATTCAGTACCGGCGCCTGGGTCTCTACTTCTTGTTGCAAGAAATTCCCAAGGAGGCTTGCCTTGAAACTTGTGCGCTCGGAAACTAAGGGTGAAGGTTGGTTGGTGGGCATCGGAGCACTCTTTCTGCGAGCTTTCCCAAGGCCAGTCCCTGGAGAACTGAATTCCATGTCGGTTCTCGGGAATGGGCGGGGGCCATTCAGGCAGTTGTCGCGCCACTATCGATGATAGCTACAGAACGCCGCAACATAGTTGCAGAGCAATGAAGTTCGTGTCAAGTGTCTATTATACGCTTCCCCCGACGATGGCTAGGCTCAAAAACAGGGAAATTGATTGTCAAATGCAAGAACAGTAGTATCAAGGCGAGCGCATCGGGTCGCTTCATGACGACGGAGGTCTCAAAATGCTGCCAAGGCAAAAGAGTCTGACAATTGCTTCGAGCAGGGACCGTCTGCGGGAAGCGGCCAAGATTCTCTTTGCTGAACGCGGTTTTGAGGCTACCACACCGCGGCGATCTGCCGCTTGGCGGGTACTAGTCAGTCCCAACTCATCAAACACTCCACGGATAAACAGGGCATTCTCGAAGCAGTTTTTGAACATACCTGGGAGCAGATCAATCCGACTGTGCGGCTGGCCACTGAAAGCATCGGCCTCCCATGGGATAAGCTGAAAATCCTGACCGATATGATTCTGGGTTTTTTGGAGAAGGATCATGCGATAAGGACTCTGTTCTTGCTTGAGGGACTGCGCATACGTGGTGACGGGCATATGATCGTATTGGTCCCCGGCTTTATAGAATTCATAAAGACCGTCGACGGGATTCTGAAAGGTCAAACGAATCGGGAAATTACTGTTGAGCTGAGTACCATCGGGTTGCCACGCAGAGACATATGCCGCCGGGGTGTTGTAATCGAGTCCGTAACCTAGAATTTCCAACTGGCCGTCACCAGCGAGATCCTCAACCACCGTTTGGCTTCCCACGTACCACACATCAGGATTGGTGGACAAAACATTGAGGCTGCCATCCGGGTGAATCAGCTCAAGATCACTGAAATCGATAATCGCGGCTTCTTCGGCACTACCTCCTTCAAAATTGGCTACGCTCGGCTGCATAAATCCACCAGCCCCCGCCTGCAGAGTCCCCTGGGGCGGCCCATTCATTGGAAAACTCCAGAATTGGCTGACACCCGCGAAGGGGCCCTTTGGACTTTCCATTAACAGGCGGATAGTGCCATCGGCGTCTAACGCAGGGACGACGCCCGCACCGAGACCCGGTCCCTGGATAACAAATTGAGGCCAATTGGAAGAGAGCAGGTCTGGCTCCAGATAGACCATGGTGAGAGCGTGCTGCGGAGCGAGTTGGGAACTGTTCAAGGTCAGGCGGATCGTATAGTAGCCCGGTCCGCTGATCGAGGAAGTATCCCAATTCGCCAAGACCCCGCTCGAAACGGGCGAGTGTCCTCCTCCCGTCAATGTCATGCCAGCAGATTGCCAGCCCGAGCTGGGATCTAGACCCGACACCCACTCGACCTGAAAACTCTGGAAGCTGCCGTTA
>Ga0137409_10000275_pt1 | contig 54336 bp, 51 predicted proteins | sample CZODoug1_16funga_FD_122059 | JGI IMG/M metagenome (GOLD analysis project Ga0137409, IMG submission 122059) | Vadose zone soil fungal communities from Angelo Coast Range Reserve, California, USA - CZODoug1_16fungal (Hybrid Assembly) | ecosystem: Environmental > Terrestrial > Soil > Vadose zone... | reverse complement strand
ATGCCGCGCGTCACCACCGCGCGGCCGGCCGGGATGCGCGTCCCCTTGATGAGCCGGACGATGCGCATCAGCTTCGCCATGTGGACGCCGGTGAAGATCTTCATCCGGCCGATGCTGTTCAGGATGACCTGCTGCGCGCCGGGAGAGAGGTTCGCGTCGGTGTCCTTGACCACCGGTTCGAAGCTCCACCAGGATTTTCCGGACGGGCATCCGCCGCAGAACGTCTTGACGAATCCGGTCGACGGCTCGCCGGCCTGGATCTTCGCGACCGCGGTCTGGAGGGCCTGGACGGCGACCGCGCAGACGGGGACGCCGTCGACGCCGGTCACGATGGGAGGCGAGAAATCCAGCCGGTTGTCCCGTCGATAGAGGGGACAGCCCTGTTCCTGGTCGCAGACCGCGATGATTTTCAACATGGACCGGACAAGTATATCACGGCAGTTCACATTTCGGAGATCCGCTCTTTTCCGTCACAGCGGGTCGAATCGATGATATGGAAGAGAGGTCCTGGGTACACACGGAGTGGCCCCCAAAGCGGGATTGACGCGGTATCATCAGTGAATTGGGCGGCGGGTAGTCGGGGCGCCGGCCCGGGGGCGACACTCATGGGTTTGGAGGGGTGCAGCGTGGGATCATCTTGTCTATTGTCCATCCTCCTGGCGGCGCTGATGCCGGCCGCGCAGGAGGACGCCTTCCGCGGCGCGTGCGACCAGGCCGCGGCCAACCTGGCGGCTTCCAAGAACAAGGAAGTCGTCGCCATGCTGGAGCCGGCGCTGAAGGACGCGGCTCTCGCGAAGAGTCCGAACCGGGACCGGCTCTGCTACTACCTGGGCTGCGCGGCGTTCGCGCTGGAGCAGGACGTGGTCGCGGGCCGGGCGCTCAGCCGGCTGACGCCTTTCGAGGCGTCGCCCTACGCGCCGCACGCGCGCTACCTGCTGGGACGCCTGCATCATCGCGCGGGCGAGTATAGCGAGGCGGCGGCGCATTATGATGCCGTGCCCGCGGCGTACGAGAAGCAGCTGGCCGCCGCAAAGCAGGCGCTGGGCAACGCCGCCGCGCTCAAGGACAAGCCGGCCGAGAAGGCCTTCCTCGAGAACTACGTCAAGGGGCCGCCGCCCGATTATGTCGCCGAGGCGATCTTCCACTCGGGCGTGCTCCTCTATGAGATGAAGGGTTTTCCCGACGCGCTGACGCGCTTCGTGCTCTTCTCGCAGAAGGACAAGCGTCCGGCGTGGCAGGAGGAGAACCGGCTGCGCATCGGCATGTGCCAGGTGCGCATGAGCCAGAACGGCGAGGCCCTCAAGACGCTGCAGCCGCTGCAGGATCACGCGAAGCTCGCCCGGGTCGCCCGCTGGTGGATGGCCCGCGCGATCCTGAGCACGCCCGAGGGGAAGCCGGCGGACGCCGCCGAACACCTGAAGAAGGCCGCCGCCGCGCCCGAAGTGGAGTCGGGTCCGCCGACGCCGGAGATCCTCATCACGCTCGGCGACGCTTTGGAACGCGCCAATAAGGGCGCCGAGGCGGTCGGCGTCTATCAGCAGCTGGTCGCCCAGGGCGGCCGGGCCGAGGAGGCGCTGGCCCGCCTCGTCGGCGCCCACGTGGCCGTGAAGCAGTATCGCGAGGCCGACGCGGCCGCGGACAAGTTCGAGAAAACGTATCCCGGCAGCCCGATGCTCGCCGACGTGCTGATGAAGCGCGCCGACTCGACGTTCGCCGAGGCGCAGGCGGCCAACAAGCCGGAGCTGTTCGCCGAGGCGCTCAAGCGCTACGAACGCGTGCTGGCCGGCGGCGGTGCCGCCAATGCCGCGCGCTACCGGATGGCCGTGGCCCAATACCGCCTCGGCAAGCTGCCGGCCGCCCTCGAGAGCCTGAGGGCGATCCCCGAGGCCGAGCGCGGCGCCGAGCTGGCGGCCGCGTCGTACCTGCAGGCCGAGTGCCTGCTCCGCACCACCCTGCCGGCGGAAGACGCGCTGGACGCCGTCGCCGCCGAAGGCGCGCTGCAGAACCTGCAGGAGGCCGCGGGGCTGCTCCAGAAGTTCCTCCCCGGCGCCGGACCGCAGGCGCCCGAAGTGATGATGAAACTGGCGCACGCGCTGCGCCAGTCCGCCGCGCTGCTCGGGGAGCCGGGCGAGCGGGTCGCCGCCGCCAACAGCGCCCGCGAGCTCTATGAGGCCTTCCGCAACCAGTTCCCGAACCACGCGCTGCGCCCCGTCGCGGAGTACGAGCGCGCGAACTGTTACGCGCTGGCGGGGGACGTCAATACGGCGCTCCAGAAGCTGGAGCGCTTCAAGACCGATCCCATGGCGGCCTCGGCGGTCGCGCCGCTCGCCCTGCTGCGGCAGGCGCAGTTGTACCGCTCGATCGGCCAGCCGCAGCCGGCGGCCCAGATCCTCGCCGATTGCCGCGCCCGGCATGAGGCGGCGCTGCTCAAGGACCCGGCCCGGGTGTCCTGGGTCCCCCTGCTCCGCTATCACCAGGCGGCCGCCCTGAAGGAGCTCAAGCAGATGGCGGAGGCCGCCCAGATCCTGGAGAGCGTCGTGAAAGAATATGGGGCGAGCGAGTGGGCCGATCCCTCGCGCCGCCTTCTCAAGGAGGTCAAGCCATGACGGGCAGGAAACTCCTGACCGCGGTCGTCCTGGGAAGTCTCGTCCTGCTCTGGTCGCTGCCGCCGGCCACCGCCTATATCGAGGCGACCTATACGCTCGGCCGCGTCGTCGCCGAGTGCACGAACATCCTCGTCATCCAGGTCGACAAGGTCGACAAGCAGAATAACCGGATCCTCTATAAGAAGGTCCGGGACATCAAGGGCGTGCATCCGGGCGACGTCATCCGCCACAACATCGCCCAGGCCGGTTTCCACCCGCGCGAGTGGCAGACCGTGATGGCCTGGGCCGAGCCCGGCAAGCTCGCCCTCTTCTTCCACAACGGCCAGGCGAGCGAGACGTGCATCGACACCTACTGGTACCAGAGCTACGGCGCCGGCGCCGACTGGGGCATGAGCCACGGCGAGCCCTTCCTGCTCCGCAGCTACGCGGGCAAGGTCGAGAAACTCGCGGTCGCGGTCGAGGAGATCCTCGCCAACCGCGAGGTCATCGTCCCTGCCATGCAGGACGGCGACAAGAACCTGCTCCACGTCCGCCAGGCCAAGGTCCAGCGCATGCGCGCGAGCCTCAAGCTGCTCGAATACAACGCCGCGCGCGACTTCATCGGCTGGGGCAGTGAGGACTTCAAGCGCATCGCCACGATGCCCGGCTTCAGCCATACGGCGGCGCTGGCGCGGGTCGACCCCGACGTGCGGGGCCTGTCGGCGATCGACGTCGACGGCGACGGCGCCGCGGACGTGCTCATCTATGGCGAGCGCAAGGTCGCTCTGGTCAAGGTCGACGGCGGCGCGCTGAACGAGATCGGGCTGCCGTATGCGGCGGGCGCGCGGTCGGCGTCGTGGGCCGACTACAACGGCGACGGCCGGCCGGACCTGCTGCTGGGGACCCCCGACGGGCCGAAGCTGTTCACGAACACGCCCAAGGGCTTCCGCGACGACAGCGCGTTGCTCCCGAAGGAGCCGTACTACAACGTCACGGCGGCGGCGTGGATCGACTACGACGGCGACGGCAAGCCGGATGTGCTGCTGGCGAACGGCTTCAACGGGCTGCACCTGTACCGCAACTCCGGCCAGGCCGCGGCGGGCGCGATGAAGGCCCCGAAGTTCGGCCCCTGGTCGTTCATCGGCGGATTCGAAGGCGGCTTCGACAAGGTCAATCCGCCGGAGCCGGGCGTCGACCTGAAGGCGAAGTACAAGGGCAAGGGCGGCGCGGACATCGCCTGGTCGGAAGGGAAGTTCACCGACGGCCAGGTGGCGAGCTTCCTGCCTCTCCTTCCCGAGCCCCTGAAATACGACAGCACGGCGTACCTGTACCGCGAAATCGACGCCGAGACCCCGTCGGAGGTGGCGTGCTCCTTCGGAAGCGACGACACCCTGACGGTGTGGTTCAACGGCGAGAAGCTGATCTCCGAGAACGTGAGCCGAGGCGCGGCGCCCGATCAGAACGCCGCAAAGCTGAAGGTGAAGCCCGGCAAGAACAAGCTGCTGCTCAAGATCTGCAACGGCGGCGGCGAGTTCGGATTCTACTTCCTGGCCAAGGAGGCCGAGGCCGGCACGCAGGGCACGCCGTTCGTCGACGTCACCGACAAGATGGGCCTGGGGCCCGACGGGCTGGCGGGCAGGGATAAAGGCGACCGGCTGCTGGTCGCCGACTTCAACGGAGACGGCCGCGCCGACGTCTTCTACGCCGCGGGCGGCGGCATCATCCTCCGCAACACCCCCAACGGCTTCACCGAAGATCGCGGCTCGCTCAAGATCAAGTGCGGCGGCGTGACCCCGATCTTCCAGGACATCAACGGAGACGGGAAGCCCGATCTCATCGTCCCCCAGGCGGGCGGCCTCCGGCTTTTCCGCAACGACGGCGACTTCAAGTTCACGGACATCACGGCCGACGCGGGCGACCTCGCCAAGTTCACGGGCAACGCCACGTCGGTGGTCGGCGTCGATCTTTTCAAGAAGGGCAAGATCGACCTGCTGGTCGGCTGCCTCGGCGGCCCGAACCGTTACTTCCGCAATCTGGGCAACGGGAAGTTCCAGGAGGCCAGCCACGAGATCGGGCTGGACCGCCGCGTGCTGAACTCCCGCGCCGTGACCGCGGGCGACGTCAACAAGGACGGCGTCATGGACGTGATCTTCAACAACGAGGGGCAGGACCCCTTCATTCTTCTGGGAGACGCGGCGCGATGATCCGAACCCTGGCGGCGTTGGTTCTGGTTGCGTCGTTCGCTCCCGCCGGCGATGTCGAGTGGTCCGCGCACCGCGGCGGACCGGCCCGTACGGGCAACATCGACGGCAAGCCCGGGCCCGCGCAGCCCAAGGTGCTCTGGGTGCACCGGTCGAAGGAGCAGTTCCTCGCGCCGCTGAGCGTGGGGGACGACCGCCTCTTCGCGACGGTGATGGGACCCTTCAACTCGGGGGCGATCAAGGCCCTCGACTTGGCCGCAGAAAAGCCCCCGATCTGGCTGAAGGGGGCCCCGGGCATCAAGCTGCCCACGGTCGGATCTCCGGCCGTCAGCGGCGGCCGCGTCGTCTTCGGCGAGGGGATGCACCAGACGGACGGCAGCGCGCTCCACTGTCTCCGGGCGGGGGACGGCCGCCCCTTATGGCGGCTCGACGTGCCGGGCGAACTGGTCCATATCGAAGCGTCGCCCTCGATCGCGGGCGGCAGGGTCTTCGCCGGCGCGGGCAGCGGCGGCGTGATCTGCGTCGACCTCAACCAGGTGACGCTCAACGGGAAGGACCTGAGCGCGGCCGACGCCGAGAAGGAGATCGACGGACTCTGGAAGAAGATGGTCGACGCGTACGAGATCGAGAAGAAGAAGGACCCGGATTTTGCGATCCCGCCGAACGAGGCGGCGCTGCCGCGGCCCGCGCCCAAGGTTCTTTGGCAGTCCGGAAAGGGCGCCTGGCATGTGGACGCTCCGGTCCTGGTGGCGGGCGACAAGGTCTATGTGGCCTCGGCCTTCCTGGACAAGGAGCGGCTGGGCGAGCGCGCGCTGTTCTGCCTGAGCAGCGTCGACGGCAAGGAGCTCTGGAAGGCGCCGCTGAAGTTCAACGCCTGGGCGGGGGCCACGCTGGCGGGGGACAAGGTGCTGGTGCCGTGCAGCACGATCCGCTATGACCCGAAGGACGTGCCGACGGCCAAGGGCGAACTGGTGGCGATCAAGGCCGCGGACGGCAAGGTGGAGTGGCGCAAGGACACCAACGGAGCGCTGCTGGCCACGGCGGCGGTGGTCGGCGACGTCGCCATTCTCTGCGACACGGAAGGCCAGATCCGCGCGTTCGACACGAAGAGCGGGACGCAGAAGTGGGCCTCGAAGTGCGGCGCGGCGTTCTTTGCAGGCGCCGCGGTGGCGGGCGACACGATCTTCGGGGCGGACATCGACGGCGTCGTCCACTCGGTCTCCCTGGCGGACGGGAAGTCGCGCTGGAACCTGGACCTGGGGACGGACGCGACGGTGCACGCGCCGGGGATGGTGTACGGCTCGCCGCTGCTGCACGGCGGGAAGGTCTACGTCGCGACCGCGAACCTCGAGGGGAAGGCGGCGGGCGGGGAGACGGTGGTGGTCTGCATCGGGGAAGGAAAGTGACATGAACGTCGCGCTGATGGCGGTGGTCCTGGCGCTCTGCGGTCCCGGCGAGCCGGCGCAGGGCGGCATCGTTGTGGACAAGGACAAGAAGACGGTGAAGGTGCCCTGCAGGATCGCGCCGCGCAAGCTGCCGAACCTGCCGGACATCTATCCGATCGAGGTGATCGCGACGTGGCCCGCGCCGAAGGGGCAGAAGGCGCACGAGACGATCGTGAACTTCGACATGAACCCGAGCGAGATCCATAAGGCGCTGGAGTCCCTGGGCCTGAAGGCGGGGAAGCCGGGGCGCGGGGACGACGTTTGTTCCGGCCCCGAGCTGGAGATCGGACTGGAGCTTCCCGCCGTGAACGGGCGGCCGGCCGGCTTCGTGCGGCTCGAAGAGCTGCTCGTGGACAAGAAGACGGGGCGCACGCTGCCCCTGATCAAATGGCACTTTACGGGTTCCGTCCTGAAGGACGGCAAGTACGCCGCGGACACCACGGGGACGATGGTCGGGCTGTATCCGGTCACCGACGAGGTCGTCATGCAGAGCGCGCTGACGATGAGGGAAGAGAGCCTGATCAAGCTGGAGACGAACAAGAAGATCCTGCCGCCGGAGAACACCCCGGTGTCGCTGCTAATCCGGATCGCGGCGGGCCCGCCGCCGGTGGCGGCCGGCGGCCCCGACCCGGAGAAGCAGGTGCTGAAGCTGTCGCGGACCGTGGGCCCCGGCGAGGCGCCCGCCCCGGCGGTCCCGGCGACGGCCGGCGCTCCGGCTGTTCAGACGCCCGACCCGTTCGAGGCGCGCAAGGAAGTGCGCCCGGGCAAGGCGTTGCAGGACTCGTCGCGTCCGATCGACGCGCCCGCGCAGAAATAGGACCCGCCCCATGAGGACCCGCATCCTGGCCGTCCTGGGCGCCGTCGCCCTCTGCACGCCCGCCCTGGCCTACATCGAGGCCCTGAAGTCGCTGGCGGGCCTCTATAAAGAGACGGACGTCATCGCCCGGGGCGTGATCGACGCGGTCAGCGTCGAGAAGAAGGTGATGATCGTCAAGGTCGGCAAACCCCTGAAGGGAAAGACGGCCTACGAGCGGATCAAGATCAACCTGGGGGCGGCGGACGGCTGGCACGGCGACGTGGCCGTCAAGCACGCGGTGGTGGGGGCGCCGGTGGCGCTGTTCTACCACAAGGCCGAGGGCAGCGAGAAGGCGGGGATGGGGATGATCTACCTCAACCGCTTCTTCCTGATCGTGGCGCCGGACGACGAGATGTGGCGCCTGGTCCGCATCGAGCTGACGATGAACAAGGTCTTCGCCGGGACGGCGGACGAGTTGCAGACGCTGACGGGGAAGGTGCTTTCCGGCCGCGTGAAGCCACCGGCCGCGAACGACGACTGGAAGCCCTATACGAAGGACATCCTCGAGGCCCTGCCGCTGTCCCCCAAGGACGGCGAGAAGTGGCCGGAGTTCGATGCCGCAGGGGCATTCAAAGCCCAATAAGGCATAAGAGGAATCCTCCCCGCCCGCCGGGAGGGTAGAGGGACCCCGGGGCTCCCGAAGAGACTTAGCCAACCCCCAAAGGACGAGGGAGCTGCCTAGTCCGAGGTCGTTCGGGCCGCCGCCGCCCAGAGGGGATCGTTCAGACCCGCGGTGTGGACCTGGCCGGTCTTGAGGAGCACGTTGCCGCCCTTCTCGGGGCCGTGGTTGCCGACGCGGTCCGCCGCCATCGGCTCATCGTTGCGCAGCTCGCGCAACAGCCGGGCCGGCCCTCGGTAGTCGCACTCCTTGCGCGTGTTCTTCACCGGGCAGCAGAGGTCCAGGTCGCGCTGCTGATAGGTGGGCCACTTGTCCTGGTTGCGAAAGAAGTCGCGGCCCCGGCCGATGGGGTCCCACTTCGGCGAGTTGGGGAGTTCGCCCACGCGGATCGCCATCCCGATCACCGTCAGGTTGGCGCGGCAGAGCTCCTCACCGGAGTCCTTCCTCATCGACACGAACGAGACGAGGAGCAGGGCGGAGACAAAGAGGGCAACGGCTCCTCCCGCGAGGAGCAGAATCGGGTACGGCTTGCGGTCACTCAAGGGGTTACTTGTCCGTGGTCGGGGGCGCCTTCGCGAACAGCGAGTACTCCTTCACCGTCTTCGCGTCGATCGACGCCGCCTTGCACGCTTCCAGGATGCCGCGCTGCAGGACCACGTCGACCTGGAGGTCGACATACAGGGGCTTGCCCTGCTCGTCCTGCACCTTCTTGCGGATCATCTCGCGCACCAGCTCGCGGACGTCGTTCTTCTCGGCCTTGGTCTTCAGCCCCTCGTAGAAGGCGTCGAACTTCGGATAGCGGGTGACGTCGCCGCCGTCGGATTCCGCCAGCTTCTTGAAAAGCTCCTTGTCCTCGATATCCTTGAGGTACTTCTCAATCTCGTCGCCCGTCATCAGTTTGGCCAGCTCGGCTTCCTTCCAGAATTCGCGCTCGGGAAGGGCGACCTTGATGTCGGGGACCACGCCGCTCTCCTCGCGCTTGTCCTTCTCGACGCTCTTGCCGCTGGGGAGGAACCACTTGGCGATCGTGATCTTGACCGCGGCCTTGTCCTCCGTGGTCTTCATCGGCTTCAGGTCCTGCACCGAGCCCTTGCCGTAGGTCTTGTCGCCGATGATGACCGCGCGCTTGTGGTCCTGCATCGCGCCGGCGAGGATCTCGCTGGCCGAGGCGCTGCCCTCGTTCACGAGCATGACCATCGGGACGTCCGTGAGCTTCGAGCCGTCCGCCACGCGGCGGTCCTTCTCCTCGCCCCGCGCCCGCGTCGTGACGATCAGCTGCCCCTTGTTCAGGAAGTAGCTCGCCAGCGCGTTGGCCGTGCGGAGGTAGCCGCCCGTGTTGCCCCGGAGATCGAAGACCAGGGCCTTCATGTCCTTCATGTCGTTGACGGAGTCCTTGATGTACTGGATGTCCTCGTCCCCGAAGGTGGTGAGACGGATGTAGCCCAGGTTGCCGGGCAGCATCCGGTGCATCGTGGTTTCCATGTGGATCTGCTCCCGCTGGATCGAGTAGGGCTGTTCCTTGGTCCAGCCCCGGCGCAGCACCTTGAACTTGGCCGGGGTGTTGACCTGGCCGCGGAGCTTCTTCACGAGGGACGTGAGGTCCTGGTTGACCGTGGCCTCGCCGTCGATCTCGGTGATCGTGTCGCCGGAGCGCAGGCCGTTGCGATATGCCGGACCCGAAAAGATGGGCTCCTCGATGGTCAGCCACTCGCGGCCGGCCTTGTCCTTGCGCATGGAGACGCGGGCGCCGATGCCGCCGTAGCGGCCGCCCAGGCCCTCCTCCTTCAGCTCCTTGATTGCGGCCTCGTCCATATAGACGGTGTAAGGATCCAGGCTGGAGCAGGCGCCGCGCACGGCGTTCTCGACCAGTTTGTCGACGTTGATCTTGCTCTCGTCCCAGTAGTTCTGCTTCAGGAGGTCGATGGCCTCCTCGAGGGTCTTGAAGTCGTACTTCACGGCGGCCGGCGGCTTCCGGTTGATGTCCTCCGTCAGCTCGTTCACCTTGAGGTACGCCTTGGCCATGCGGCCCCGTTCGCTGGGCTCCTTGGCGAGCTCGATCAGCGTGGGCTTGGCGTCCACGAAGCGGTCCATCTCGGCCAGGGCAAGAGCGGCCTCCTCCTTGACCTCGCGCTTGTCGCCCGCGCCGCTGTGCACCGCGCGCACCTCGCGGACGGGCTTCATGCCCTTGTTGAGGTTGTAGACCGCGCGCCAGAGCGCGATCTGGGTGAGGGGGTCGTCCACCTCACCCGCCTGCCGCTCGAAGCTCGCCGCGATCTTCTGCTTCTCGGCGCCCGCCAGGCTGCGGTCCGCCGACACGAGCGCCGCGGCCATGTCCGCCGCGGTCTTCTTCGCATAGGTGTTCTTGCCCGCCATGACCTTGGAAAGGGCGTCCAGGGACTCGTCGCGCAGCTCCTGCGCGTAGAGGACCTTGGCGGCGGCGATGCGGACGTAGGCGTCGGCCCGCGTGAGGCCCTTGCGGACGCCGTCGGTGGCGCCGCGGCCGAGGTCCTCGAGCTCGCGGATCCCCTGCCAGAGGCCGGCGCCGCGCGATTCCTCGATGCGGTCGAAGATCTTGTCGACCCGGTCCTGCGTCTCCTGTGCGGGCAGTAGCAGCCCCGAACCGAGGAGGACGGCGACAAACGAGAACGCGATCGCGGCGGGGACTCGGGTCATGGCGGGCTCCTAAAATCCTTGGGGATAGCGATACCTCTTATAATAATAGACGGTCGGACCGGCGCGAGTGTTTTAAACCAAAACGGAATCGAGAGAGATCATGAGAATCCTGGTCACGGGCGGCTGCGGCTTCATCGGCTCGAACTTCGTCCGGCAGGTGTTGGAAACCCGGAAAACCTGGGACATCGTCAACCTGGACTCGCTGACCTACGCGGGCAATCCCGAGAATCTGGCGGACGTGGAGAAGAACCCGCGCTACACCTTCAAGCGGGGCTCGATCACCGACGGGACGCTGGTGGACGAGCTGGTGAAGACCGGCTTCGACTCGATCGTCAACTTCGCGGCCGAGTCGCACGTCGACCGCAGCCTCTACGGGCCGACGGAGTTCGTGCAGACCAACCTGCAGGGGACGGTGAACCTGCTGGAGGCGGCGAAGCGCCACGGGGTGCAGCGCTTCCTCCAGATCTCGACCGACGAGGTCTACGGCTCGCTGCCGCCCGAGGGCTTCTTCAGCGAGAAGACGCCGCTGCACCCCAACAATCCGTATTCGTCGACGAAGGCCGCGGCGGACATGATGGTGCAGGCCTACTCGCACACCTTCAACCTGCCGGCCCTGATCACGCGCAGCTCGAACAACTACGGCCCCTACCAGTATCCCGAGAAGTTCATCCCCCTGTTCGCCTCGAACGCGCTGGAGGGCAAGAAAGTGCCGCTCTACGGCGACGGAATGCACATCCGCGACTGGCTGCACGTCGAGGACAACTGCCGGGGCGTTCTGGCGGCGCTGGAGAAGGGCAAGACGGGCCAGGTCTACAACCTGGGGGGCGGCAATGAGCGGCCGAACGTCGTGGTCGCGAAGGCGATCCTGAAGCACGTCGGCGCGCCTGTCTCGCTGATTGAGTTCGTGAAGGACCGCCCGGGGCACGACCGGCGCTACGCCATCGACTGCAAGAAGGCGAAGAAGGAGCTCGGCTGGACGCCGAAGATCAAGTTCGAGAAGGGGCTGAAGGCGACGCTCGACTGGTACAAGGCCAACGCGACCTGGGTGAGCCGCGTGCGCAGCGGCGAATACCGCACCTATTACGAAAAGCACTACGGAGACGGCCTGGCCGGCGCCGCCGACCGCCAGTCCACGCCCGTCCTGCGTCGGAAGCCCTGACGACTGAAATCAACCAGGTTGATTTTGGGAGCTAGGCGTCGCGGTGGACCGTGTCCGGCGAGAAGGCCGGCAGGCAGATCGCGTCGTACTCGGCGTCGTCGGGGCCGGGCGTGCTGTACTGGACCCACTCGCCCTTGTGCGTGATCACCGCCTGACCTGCGGCCACGTCGATCACCCCCGACTTCGACGTCACCCGCAGCGAGCCCCCCAGCACCACCGTATACTCGTCGAAGTCCGGGGTCTGCCCGGGCTCGACCCAGCCCGACGGGCTCTTCATCCGCGCGACGCTGACGGCCGCCGTCTTCGAGTTGACGCGGCCGACGTACTCCTCAATGCGCTTGGGCTTCTTCCCGGCGGCCTCGATCACCGTCGGCTTCTGGATGGGAGTCGGCATGGCTCGCATCTTACCCCCGTGCGGGGGGCCGGGGGGAGACTTTCTGCTGGTTGCTGTCTCCTGTCTGCGGTATGCTGATTCCGGGGTAAGAGCCGCTCCTTGGAGGATCCCTCATGTCCGATCTCCCCGCACCGAAGCAGGTCACGACGTCGATTCCCTCGACCCCGGCCGCCGCGCCCGCGGGAGGCCCGGCGGAAGTGAAGGCGCCCGAAAACCTGAAGGAGATCGAGAAGCTCATGGTCGCCGCCACGAGGAACAAGGCGAGCGACCTGCACCTCAAGGTCGGCCAGAAGCCCATCCTGCGCGTCAATACGGTGATCCACGAGGTGGGCAATCGCCTCCTCCAAGGGGACGAAGTCAAGAAGCTCATCTACGAGATCATGACCGAGCTGCAGATCGACCGCTTCGAAACCGAGCACGACCTCGACTTCGCGTACTCGCTCCCGGGAGTCGGCCGCTTCCGCATCAACGTCTTCCACGAGCGGGGCAGCGTCGCCGTCGCCATGCGGCGAGTGAACACGTCGATCCCGACTTTCGCCGAGCTGAACCTGCCGGCCGACACGAAGAAGATCACGGAGTACGAGCAGGGTCTGATCATCGTCGCCGGCCCGACCGGCTCGGGCAAGTCGACGACCCTGGCGTGCATCCTCGACCACATCAATGCGACCCAGAAGGCGCACATGGTGACGATCGAGGACCCGATCGAGTACCTATTCACGGACAAGAAGTCGTTCGTGAACCAGCGGGAGATCGGCATCGACGTGCCGGACTTCCACCAGGCGCTGAAGCACGTCGTCCGCCAGGACCCGGACGTGATCCTGGTCGGCGAAATGCGCGACTATGTTTCATTCGACGCGGCCCTGATGGCGTCGGAGACGGGCCACCTGGTGTTCGCGACGATCCACGCGTCGAGCGCGCCACAGTGCATCGGCCGCCTGCTGGACCTGTTCCCGACGGAGCGGCAGCCGCTGATCCGTCAGTCGCTCGCGTTCAACCTGAAGGCCATCCTCTGCCAGCGGCTGCTGCCGTCTGCGAAGGAGGGAGTCAAGATGGTGCCCGCGGTAGAGGTCCTCTTCAACTCCTCCACCGCGCAGAAGCTGATCATGAACGCCGAGGACAAGAAGCTGGCGGACCTGATCCGCGCCTCGAAGGAAGAGGGCATGCAGGACCTGAACATGTCGCTGATCGACCTGATCAACAAGGGGCTGGTGACGAAGAAGACGGCGCTGCAGTATTCGCCGAACCCCGAGCAGCTGAAGATGAACCTCCAGGGGATCTACCTCGGAGACGATCACCGGATCCTGGGGTAGAGGCGGAATCCCGGTAGTTTTGGTGAAGAGTAGGTGTGGGGGTTGTAGATGTCGACGGATCACGCCACGGTTCTGGTCTGGGTCGGATCGATGCTGGCCGTGTTCGGCGCGGGCCTGGTCTGGGCCGCGTACCGCGCCCGGATCGTTCTCGACGAATGGGGCAAGTCGAACGGATTCGAGCTGCTTTCGCACCGGGAGTGCTGGCCCGTCGGGAAGGTCTCGCTCGGACAAAGCCTCTACCGGGTGACGGTCCGTGACAGCGCCGGCCGCCGGCGCAGCGGCACCGCGCGCTGCGGGCTCGTCTGGCTGGGCCTGGCGGGCGACGACGTCGTCATCCGCTGGGACGACTAAGGCATCTCGAGCCAGTAGGTGGCGGGGCCGTCGTTCTTGAGGGAGACGACCATCGAGGCGCCGAACTTGCCCGTCTTCACCGGACACCCCGTCAGCGCGGCCAGCCGCTCGCAGAACTTCTTATAGAGCTCCTCGGAGCCGCGCGGGCGCATGGCGAGCCCGAAGCCGGGACGCTTGCCCTTCGACAGGTCCGCGCAGAGCGTGAACTGCGACACCACCAGGTATTCGCCCCCGACGTCTTCGCACGACAGGTTCGTCCTGCCCTGCGCGTCGTCGAAGATTCGCAGGCCGGCGATCTTCTTCGCGAGCGCTTCCAGCGGCACGTCCGTGTCCGTGATCGTCACGCCGAGCAGGAGCAGGATCCCGCGGCCGATGGCCGAGTGCGCGACGCCGTCCACCTCGACGGAGGCCTCCTTCACCCGCTGGAGCAGGGCCCTCATCGCCGGACGTAGGCCCCGCCGCTGCCGTCGGCGATGCGGCGCAGCATCTCCTGGCTCTCCTTGGTGCCTTCGATCACGATCGTCGTCACCGCGATGCGTTTGAAGCGCGCGGCATCGAGGACGCGGTCGGAGAGCTGGCTGCGGTCCATGAGGCCGACGCTCGGGATCCCGTCGCTGAGGATGAAGACCGAGTCGATCGAGTCCTCGCGGGGCGGGGTGTTCCAGGTGCCGCCGGAGAAGTCCAGGGCGCGCATGAGGGCCCCGTGGACGTCGGTGCCCACCTTGACCTCGAGGCCCTGGACGAACTTGATCGATGCCGCACGCGTCGTCGCCCCCGAGGTCACCCACTTGTCGGACAGCAGCGCCAGACGCCCGTACATCCCGATGATGTCGTAGAGGGCGCCGTCGGGCAGCCCCTTGATGATGCGCTTCAGCTCGTAGCGGGCGATGTCGATCGCGCGCTCGCCGTCCAGCTTCTCGTCCTTCTCCTGGATCTCGGGCTTCCAGGTCGCCGCTTCCTTCATGCTCAGCGAGTTGTCGATGATGAAGACGATCCGGGTCGAGTGGACGGGGATGCCGTAGAACATCGTGACCGGCGCCATCTGCCGCGCGGCCATCTCGGCGGCGGGCGGGACATAAGTCCCCCCGAGGACCTCGTTGTCGTTCTTCTCCCACCAGGCCGACCACGCCGTGTAGTCGCCGTGCCGGTCGGCGCGCGTCATCTTTTTCAGGAGCTCGTTGATCTCGTACTTCATGCGGCCCGACGGCGTCTGGAGCAGTTTGATGAGGTTCGGGATCAGCTTGGGGTCGCCGGTCCGCGCCAGCGCCTGCGCGGCGGCGAGCTTCGAGCCCCAGGTGCCGCTCTCCAGCCAGGGCAGCAGCGATGCGCGGACGTCGTCGTTCCCCTTGACCTTCGAAGCGAGCGCGTCGGCGATCGCGATGCGGACGCCGGGCTCCGACTCGACCTTCGCTCGAGCCAGCAGGGCGGCGAGCGCATCCGCGTCGCCGATCCTCCCCAGGGCCTCGGCGGCACAGGCGCGCGCATACCATTCGCCGGCCGAGGTCAGGACCGCCGCGATCGGCTTGGTCGTCGTGAGGCGGCTCAACTGAGCGGCGACGCGAGGAAGGGCGCCGGTCAGGATGTCGATCTTCGCGGCGAGGAGATCGAGCTCGTACTGGAGCAGCTTCCATTTGTTGGAATCGCCGGGTTTGAGGAACCTGCCCTCCTTGTCCTTGACCCCCTCGGCCTCTTTCATGTCCTTGACGATCCTAAGGCGGTCCTTCTCGAGGGCTGCGGACTGGACAAGGCCGACGCGGAAGGCGCCGAGGAGGAAGTCGGCGGCGCGCTCGTCCCCGGTCTTGACCAGGGCCGCGCAGGCCCGGTCGACGCCGGGTCGGTCGAGGGCGGTCAGCGCCTTATGGAGGGTATCGCGGGCGGCTTCGGCGTCGTCGGGAGCCAGAAGGAGCGCGATCGCGAGAACCAGGGATTGCATGCGAATAGAGTATCCCGTGCGCGGGAGCTTGGGGGGAGTTTCCGGCGACGACCTAGCCGCTGACGCAGCCCTTGTGCCGGCGGACATTCGGCTCGTCGGAGACGCTGAGCTTCCAGGCGCCGCGGCGGCGCTTTGCGGCGAGGACCTTGCGGCCGCCCTTGGTCTTCATCTTGGCGCGGAAACCGTGCTTGTTCTTGCGCCGGCGGTTCCGGCTCTTCCACATGTAACCCATGGAGGTCCTCAGCTAAAGCGGTTCTTTCGGGTCACGAAAGATATCGGGAAGCCGGGGCCAAGTCAACTACTTCTTCGGCGGGGGCTTGACGTCGATGATGGTCGGCGCCTCGGCGATCTTGCGCTCCGCATCGTCGATCTTGGCCGGGCTGGGGCGGCTCGTCGTCTGCTGGTCTTCCTTCTCGAGGGGCGCCTTGTACAGGTGCGGGAAGATCTGGCGCATGTACTTCTCGAGCGTCACGATCGTCGGGCCATACCCCTTGTGGTACATGTAGTACTCGATGTCGTAGCCCATCTTGCCGGCGTCCTGGTAGCGCTTGGAGAGGTTGCGCTCCAGGGCCTTCAGCATGATCTTCTCGAGCGCCTCGGGGATGTCCGGGTTCACGTCGCGCGGCTTCGGGATGTCCTTGATCACGACGTTCTCGAGGATCACCGTCGTGTCCTCGTTCGTCCCGAAGATCGACTCGCCGGTCAGCATCTCGAACATGACCACGCCCAGCGAGAACACGTCGCTGCGGGCGTCCGTCGGCATGTACTGGGCCTGCTCGGGCGACATGTACTGCGCCTTGCCCATGAGGACCTGGCCCTCCTGGTCCTTCATCAGGTTGCGGGCCTTGGCGATGCCGAAGTCGGTGATCTTGACCTCGCCCTCGGCGGAGATCATCAGGTTCTTGGGGGAGATGTCGCGATGGACGACGCCCAGCGGGTTGCCGTGCTTGTCCCGCTTGGAATGCGCGTATTCGAGGCCGCGGCAGACGCGCGAAATGATGAACGCGCCGAGCTCGTGCGGCACCTTCTGGGAGAGCTCCGTATGGCGGTTCGAGAATTCCTGGATGTTGATGCCGTTGACGTACTCCATCGCGATGTAGTACTGGTTGCCGATCCGGCCCAGCTTGTAGATCTGGACGATGTTCTGATGGACCAGGTCGGCCACCAGCTTGGCCTCGCCGATGAACATGTCGACGAAGTCCCGGTCGCCGGTGAACTTCTCCCGGATGGTCTTGATGGTGACGGTCTTTTCGAAGCCTTCGGAGCCGAACAGGTGGGCCTCGTAGATCGAACCCATGCCGCCGTCGGCGATCTTACGGGTGAAGCGGAACTGATAGGTGTCCTTGAATTCGTAGGGTTGAGCGGCCTCTCTCGTCATGAGTTCAAGATTCTGACACGATGGCCTGAGCTTGTCAAGGCGACGGGAAAATGGAATCATGTCGCCTTCCCAGGGAGGTTATCCCCATGCGTCCGGCGGCGGCAGCCCTGCTGTTCCTGGCGGCCGGCCTGCCGGCGGCGGGTCCCCTCCTGGTGGTCCAGAGTCCCGGCACCTTGATCTCGTTCGGGAATATCGACGTCTACGGCTCCAGCGTGCCGGTCACCGTCACGCTCAAGAACGATTCGACGGCCGGCGCCCCGTTGAACATCACGTCGATCACGAAGACGGGGCAGGATGCGGCCCAGTTCGTCGTCGTCGACGCGACGCCGTATTCGAACGTGGCCCCTGGAAGCAGCGTGACGTTCTCGGTGACCTTCACCCCGAAGTTCTACGGCCCCGCGGCCTGCGACCTGTCCATCGCGAGCGACGATCCCGCCAGCCCCACGACGATCCAGCTCACCGGGACGGGCCTGGCCGGGGCCAGCCCCGGAGGAGCCGGCTGCGGCCTCCTGGGCCTGGAGGTCGCGCTCCTCCTGGGCCTGCGCCGCGCCCGCTACTGGCTGAAGAGGTAGTAGGGGAGGCCATTGCGGGAGCGTGCCTCCATCCGGTAGCGCGCCTCGGCCGGCTTGCCTTCCTTGATCAGCGCATCCATGTCGCAGAGGACGACGTGGTTCGTCCCGAAATAGCCGTGGCCGTCCATGTCGGTGTCGAGCGTCGACACGTCGATCGAGTCGAGCTTCTTAAAGACGCAGATTTCCGCGTCGCCCGAATCGCCGGCACGCCGGGAGTGGTTGTAGGCGCGGGACGCCATGAGGGCCCGGTCGTTCGAGTTCGCATAGAGCGTGACGTGGGGCAGGTGCTGGACCAGCGTGTCCACATACTGGGTCTCGAAGACGGTCGCGCTGATGTCCGGCGCCGCCAGGATGACCTCCCGGAACGGCTTCCGGATCCGCTCGCCGTCCGGGCGCAGGCAGAGTTCCTTCAGCGCCCTGGTCAGCAGCCGGTTGCCCATGCTGTGGGCGATGAGGTGGATGACCTCCGCGCCCGATTCCAGCGCGACCGTCTTGAGGAAGTCCTCGAAGTAGGCGGTGGCGACGTCGACCGCGTCGGAGTCCCAGGGATATCCCGCCACCGTCCCCTGCGATGGCCAGCTGAAGAAGATCGGCAAGCCGGGGAACTCGATGTCATGCGCGATCTGGGCGGTTCGCAGCGCGGCGTCCTCGAACGTCACGTTGTAGCCGTGGACGAAGACGAACGCCTCCTTGCGCGGGGCGGTCTGGACCCGGTCGCGCATCTTCCCGAGCAGCGAGCCGAAATCCTCCATCTGGACGTCGGCGACGATCATGTGCTTGTCCGGGTCGGGCAGTTCGAACTGGAGGCCGGCGACAACCGGGCGGTCGATCAGGCCGCGTCGATGGGTGTCGAGGGGGACGGTGACCTCGCAGGTGCCGACGATTAGGTTGCCGGCGTTCTCCGCGTTGAAGTGCTGGACGCGGCCGGCCGATTCGGTCTTCCGCTGGACGGCGCCGTCGAGCAGGGCCCCGGCGGCGACGAGGAGCAGCCCCATGCCCAGCAGGCAGACGATGCGCAGACCCGCGCGATCGTCGCAGCGCATCAGGACCAGGAAGGATAAGGGGACGACGCTCAGGATCCCGAGGGAGAAGAGGATTTCGTCGAGATGACGGAACGAGAGCAGCTTCGTGCAGAGCACCCAGCCCAGCAGCGTGGCGAGGCTGAAGAGACCCACGACGAGAAAGGCCTGCTTCGCCGAGATCGTGGGCTGGTTCCAGAGCTTGCGGATCGGTCCGGTGAGCGTGGCGGAGATCGCCAGCAGGAGCGCGACCACCGCGATGAACTTCAGGCCGCCTCCCGTGAGGACGAAGCGCAGGGCATGCCAGGCCAGGCTTCCTTCCACGCCGCGCGGCTGGCGGTTGGTGCCGAAGAAGAGCGGGACGCGGACGAACTTCTCGGGGCCCGCCGCGGGCTCGACCAGGGCCGAGGGGCCGTCCAGCGTATTGATGGTCACCGGGGCCGTGAGGGAGTTTTCCTCGAAGGTGGCCAGGCGGGTCCCGTCGGGAGAGAGCCGCGCGGCGGTCTTGTCGCCGACGCGGGTCAGCGGCGTCGGGGTGCTCGAGAGCTCCTTCATCGATCGAGCGTCGAAGCGGCGGAGGGTCCCCTTCTGATCGAGGGTGACCAGCTGCTCGCCCTTTCCGTCGAAAGCCAGGGTTTCGATCCGCCCCGCCGCAGGGTGGAACAGCGGCAGCGTCTTCCCGTGCAGCAGATCGACGATCACCAGCTGCTTGTCCGCGGTCGTGGCGCAGAGGGACCGGCCGTCGGGAGAGAACGCCAGTTCCGCGTTCGCATCGAGGCGCAACTCGGGCGCCTTCCGGCTTGCGAGGCTTCGGGGATCCAGCAGCAGCAGCCTGCGATCCGAGCTGAGCGCGGCCAGGGTTCGGCCGTCCCGGGAGCTCCATAAGGAAGCGCCCGCATCGAAGTCCTTGGGCGCGCTCCTCAGCAATTCGCGTCCGCTCTGGAGGTCGAAGCGGCGAAGGATCCCGTCGGATCCGCCGACGATGAGTGCCGCTCCATCCGGGGGGAGGACGGCCAGCGACCGGATCTCCTTCAGGTCCGCGTCGCCCTGGAAGCTCCGGAGCTGGAGCCGTTTGGGGACGTCCCAGACCCGGACCAGGCCGCCGCGATGGCCGCTGACGAGGATCGCGCCGTCCGGCGAGAAGTCGAGGGCCTGGGCGGGCGGGTCGGTGTCGCCTGGAAGGTTCTTCGCAGCAATCGGATTCTCCGTCGCCCAGAGGCGGATGCCGCCCCTGCTGTCGAGGACGGCGGCCCATCTGCCGTCGGGAGAGACCTCGATCTGGGGTTTGCGGGTCTCCTGCGGGAACAGGAAGGCGAGGAACAGGAGCCACGGCATGGGCTCTATAGTGCCGGGTGCGGCGCCGGGAGATCAAAGTTTTTCGGTTTGCGCGGAGCGGACTCCGATCCTAAAATGGGATCATGAAACTCGCCTTCAGCTCCAACGCCTTCCGCAACTGGTCGATCGAGGAGACCATCAAGATCCTCGCCGACATCGGCTACAACGGCCTCGAGCTCATGGCCGACCGGCCCCATGCGTGGCCGGAGGACATGACCCCGGCCCGAATCGATTGCATCCGCAAGGCGCTGGACCAGCACAAGATGCAGGTGTCGAACGTCAACGCCTTCATGATGTGCGCCTATAAGGATCCCAAGAGCGGACGCTCGGGCACCTTCCACTGGCCGAGCTGGATCGACAAGGAAGCTCACATCCGCGAGGCGCGGATCCAGCATACGATCGACTGCGTCGACGTCGCCGCCGCCGTCGGCGCCAAGACGATGTCGACGGAGCCCGGCGGCCCCGTCGAGGACCGCACGCGGGACGACTGCTACAAGCTCTATGCCGAGGGCCTGAAGCGCGCCGCCGACCGCGGCGTGGAGAAGGGCGTCCTGGTCTGCATCGAGCCCGAGCCGACGCTGCTGATCGAGAAGGGCCACGAGTACGAGGAGTTCGTCACGAAGTACGTGAAGTACCCGGGAGTCGGGCTGAATTTCGACATGGGCCACTTCTACTGCGTGGGAGAGGATCCCGCGGCGCTGATCCGCGGCGTGGGCCAGAAGGCGGCGCACTTCCATCTCGAGGATATTGCGGCGGACCGTGTGCATTTCCATCTGCCGCCCGGCAAGGGCGCGATGGACTACAAGGCGATCTTCGCCGCGCTCAAGGCGAACAAATACAACGGCTGGGTGACGATCGAGCTGTATCCGTTCCAGGAGGACTCGATCAACGTGGCCAGAAAGGCCTTCGAGTTCATCCGGCCCTTCCTGGACTGAGCGCCCTCGGGTTCCCGGTCACGTTCGCTCCGGGATTCGCGTCATAAGAGCGAGGAGCCCGGCATGTCCTCCCTGTCTCTCGTCCTGGCCAAGACCGACACCCCCTTCGGCGTTTTCTTTGCCCTGGGACTTCTGGCGGTGTTTCTCGGCATCGGGTTGATGTCCCGGTCGAATTCGCTCGACCGGATACGGCACCTCACCGAGAAGCTGGGAGGGCGGATGACCACCGGGAGCTTCATGGAGCTGCCGTCGATCATCGTGCCGGTGCAGGGCTGCTCCGCGCGGATCGACTTCAGCGAGGGCAAGAACCCGGCGACGAGCCTGCTGGTCCGGGTTCCGAACACGGCTTATCAGTCCCTGAAAATCTCGCCGGACGGAATCGGGAGCCGCTTCCTGCGCCTGCTCGGATACCGGGATATCGAAATCGGCGATCCCGTTTTCGACGAGGCTTTCATCGTCCAGGCGACGCCGGATTCGGTGGCGCACCGGCTCTTCCTGCCCGCGCGCCGGTCGGACGTGACGATGACGGTCCGCCGCATGAACCGGTTCTTCGGCTTCAGCCTCAAGCTGGAGAACGGGATGCTGGACATCCGCGTGCGCGAGTGCCTCAAGGGCGTCGACGATCTCCGCGCGCTAGTCCGGACGGCATCGGAGCTGATCTCGTATCTGAAGACGACACCCCCCGAACAGGGGATTGTGATGGGCGAAGTCCGCGAAAGCCTGAGCGGCCGCTGTCCGATCTGCGCGACGACGCTCAGCGAGCCTGTGGTCCGATGCGAGCGCTGCCGCTCGCCGCATCACCGGGACTGCTGGGTCTATCTCGGCCGCTGCGCGACCTATGGCTGCGAACCGCGACCGCGCCGCCGTGCCGCCTGAGGAAAGGGGGACTCCCGCTTCGACGCGCCATTCTTCCCCCAGTCCCAGCCGGAGTCGATCGGTCTTCGATCCGTCACCACGGGAGGGGGTCATGGACGTCCAGCTCCTCGAGGGCGGCATGAACGCGCGGGAAGTCCTCGATCTCGTCCGGACGGCATCGGATCTCGTTCAATTCCTCAGGACCCCTCCTCACACGGGGATCGAGTGGCATCACGAGGAATGCTGGAACTGCCTGGGCCGCTGTGCTACATATGGATGTGAACCCCGGCCGCGGCCGCGCGCGGCGTAAAACCATCGTATGGACATCCTTGCCCCTGTCCTGGCGAACAGCGGGGACGACGCCGTCGGATTCATCGGCGTCGTCGCAGTGGTCGTCTTTGTCCTCATCATCAAGAGCGTCAAGCGGTCGGGCGCTCGGGAGAACCTCCGCGTGCTGGCGTCGCGCCTGGGCGGTTCCGCGATGCCGGAAGGTCTGCTCGCCCTGCCGACCATCGACTGTCTCGCCCAGGGATACCGCGCGCGGATCCAGCTCCGGGACGGGAAGGAACCGCGGACGCAGCTCCAGATCGTCGTCCCGCAATTGTCGGCCGGCTGGATGCGCATCGCCACGGAACGGCTGGGACCGGAGTCCGGTACGGCCACCCTCGCTGTCGGAGAGCCTTTCTTCGACGCGGACTATACCGTCCAGGCCAGACCGCCGGACCTGGCTCACTCGGTCTTCGACCCCCTGCGGAGAACCGACGTCGTCCAATCGGTCCGTCGACTGGAATGTCCGAGCGGGCTCGTTCTGACGGTCGAAGCCGGAAGGATCGAGATCGAACTCCGCGAGTGCATCCGGGACGATCGCCGTCTTCGCAGCCTGATGGGAACCGCGGCGGACTTCGTCCGGTATGTGACGACGCGGCCCGAAGAGGAGCCGATCCTGTGGAGCGAGTCGTCCGAGTCTTCGGAAGGCCGCTGCCCGGTCTGCACGGCGCGGTTGAGCGAGCCGCTGATCCGTTGCGACTCCTGCCGCTCCCCGCATCACCGGGAGTGCTGGGAGTATCTGGGGCGCTGCGCGACCTACGGGTGCGACCCGAAGCCCGGGCGGCGCGCGGCGTAGTCGGCTATAATGTCGCCGTGTCCGAGCACGATCTCATCCGCTGGATTCGTCACCGCATCGGCACCCGACGCGGCCGCATCGTCGTCGATTCGGGCGACGACGCCGCGGTCCTCAAGGTCGGGCGCGGGAACCTGCTGTTCAAGACCGACAGCGTCATCGACGGCGTCCATTTCGACAGCCGTACGGCGCGCCCGGAGGCGGTGGGCCACAAGGCGATCGCCCGCTGCCTGAGCGACATCGCCGCGATGGGCTGTTATCCCGCGTTCGCGGTGGTCGCGATCATGATTCCGAAGAACGCGCGGGAAGCCTACATCAAGCGCGTGCTCGCCGGCCTCGAGCGGACGGCGGCGAAGTACGAGACGCCGGTCGTCGGCGGCGACGTCAAGAGCCACGACGGCAAACTGGCGCTCAGCGTGGCCCTGCTGGGCGAGACGCGCGGGATGGAGCCCGTGCGGCGCAGCGGGGCGCGGATTGGCGACGCGATCGCCGTGACGGGGCCGCTGGGCGGGTCCATCCTGGGGAAGCATCTGCGGTTTGCGCCGCGGGTGCGCGAGGGACTGGACCTGAATCGCCGCTTCGAGCTGCACGCGATGATCGACATCTCCGACGGGCTCACGACGGACCTCGGCCATCTGTGCGACGAGAGCCGGGTGGGGGCGCTGCTCTTCGAGGGTCAGATTCCCGTCTCGGCGGATGCGCGGAAGCTGTCGCGGCGCGACCGGCGGAGCGCCCTGGACCACGCGCTGAACGACGGGGAGGACTACGAGCTGTTGTTCGCGCTGCCGTCCATCCTGGCGGCCAGGCTCGAGAAATCGCGGCTGGGAAAGGTCATCGGCCAGATCGCGGCGATGAACGGCATCTATCTCCAGTCGAAGTCCGGGGACTTGCGGGAAGTCGAACGCCGCGGCTGGGAGCACCGGTTCCGCCGATGAACTCCCTGGTCGAGTCTCCCGAGGCCACCACCGCGCTGGGGAGGCGGGTGGGGGAGACCTGCAAAGCGGGTACCTTATTGGCCCTGGTCGGAGACCTGGGGGCCGGCAAGACGCACTTCACCAAGGGCATGGCGGCCGGGCTGGGGATCGACCCCAAGGCCGTCACCAGCCCGACGTTCGTCCTCATGAACCTTTTCCAGGGCCGGCTCCGCCTGGCCCATATCGACCTCTACCGCCTCGATACCGTCGACCTGCCTTCGCTCGGGTTCTATGACGTGCGCGACGACGGCGTCGTGGTCGTGGAGTGGGCGGACAAGGTGGATGAAAAGCTGCTGGGCGACCACGTCCGCGTGCAATTCGAGCACGTGGGGGAAACGTCGCGGCGTCTCATGTTCCACGCACGGGGAGAACAAAGCGCGGAATTCCTCCGCGCGCTGAACCTTTCCCCGTAGCGTCCGTTATGAAGGACGGCTTGGAACGGCGGGACGACGCGGCCCTGCTGGCCGCGCTGAAGAACGGCGAGCTTGCGGCCTTCGCGGCCCTCGTCGACCGCCACCAGCGTTCTTTGATAAACTTCTTCTACCACCTCTGCTGGGACCGCCAGATCGCCGAGGACTGCGCCCAGGACGTCTTCCTGAGGGTGTACTCGCACCTGGACCGCTACGAACCCCAGGCGAGGTTCACGACGTTCCTGTTCAAGATCGCGCGCAACCTCTGGATCGACCGGGTCCGCTCCGCCGCGGTGCACGGGAAGCCGGCATCGCTGGACGGCCGGTCCGACGCCGGGGAGGGCGCCTCGCTGGGCGAACGGATTTCGGCGCGGTCTCCCGGCCCGGTGGAGATCCTCGCGCGTCGGGAGCAGCAGGCGGCCCTGCAGCGGGCGCTGGACCAGCTCCCCGAGGAGCAGCGGTCGGTGGTGGTCTTGAGCGAGATCCAGGGGCTGAAGTACCAGGACATCGGCGCGATCCTGGACATCCCGGTCGGGACGGTGAAGTCGCGGATGCACACGGCGATGGAGAAACTGAAGGACCTCTTGTCGGTCGCGGAACTCTCATGAAGTGCGAACAGGCGTCGGGAATCACGGCATACCTCCGGGGCGAAGTCTCCGAGGAGGAACGGGCGATGCTCCGCTCCCACTACGAGCAGTGCGACTCCTGTGCGCGCGAGCTCGCGCAGTTCGAACGGACCGCCGGCGCGCTGGGCGGACTGGCGACGATCGAGCCGTCGCCGGAGTTCGCGCGCCGCGTCCAGGATGCCTTCGTCCGGGCACATCCGGAGCTCGCGCGACGGCGCTTCACGCTCCTGCCCCGCGTCGCCGTCGCGGCGGCGGTCCTGCTGAGCGTCGCCGGAGGGCTGATCATCGCGACGTCGACGCCGTCATCGGACGGCCATATGGGAATCGTCACGCCGGAGCGCATCCCCGACGGGGATCCCGAGCATATCTTCCTGCCGCAGCCGGCAGTTCCCAAGGCGATCGACGCGGCCGCGTGGGGCGAGGCGGCCGCGGTCGATCGACTCCTGGTCGCGTCGATCCAGGCGCCGCGCTCCTGGGACGACGAGCTCCGTAAGGCGCTGACGTGGCTGGCGTCGAAGCAGGAAGCGGACGGCAGCTGGAAGGGCCATGACTCCGGCGAGAGCGTCGAGCTGACCGGGCTCGCGGTGCTGATCCTGAATGGAGCGAACGACGCCGCGGTGGCGAAGGCTGCAGAGTTCCTGATCAGCCGCCAGCGCGACTCGGGCGCGATCGGCGGGGGCTCGCCCGAGAGTCACGCCATCGCCACGCTCGCTCTCCTGGAGGCGTCGATCCGCTCGGGGCACGTCGCCTGGGCCAAGGCCGCAGCGAAGGGCGTGGAGGTCATCGCGCAGCAGAACCACGACGGACCGTGGGGGCGCGGGCCGGTCGCGGCGTGGCAGTATCACGTGCTGCGGCTCGCGTCGGCGTCGGGCGACCGCTCGCTCGTGCCGGTCCTGGTTCACGGTCACGACGCGCCGGGGTCGGGCTTATGGGCGGATCCCGCGCCGGACCGCGCGGGGTGGGCAGGACGGGTCGCCGGGCTGCTCAACCGTTCGCCGATCCCGGGGCTGGAGCCCGCGACGTACGCGAAGAACGACCTCCGGCTCGCGTACTTCGGCACGACGCTGCTGCGACCGCTGGAGGGAGACGCGTGGACGAAGTGGTGGAGCCCGCTGCGGGCGAAGCTGCTGAAGGCGCAGCAGACGGACGGCTCCTGGCCCGAGGGTTTTGAGCCGGGGAAGGGGAAGCTCTACGCGACGGCTTTCGCCGCGCTCATCCTGCAGACGCCGCAGCGCCTGCCCTCGCTGCCGCAATAACCGACTCAGAGTCCCTTATTGCACGAATTGCAATAAGGGACTCTGAGTCGATTATTGCAAGACGGTATAATCGTCATGGATGGGTAAAGTCGCGATCATCGGAGTCCCGCTCGACCTCGGCGGCAACCGCCGGGGAGTCGACATGGGCCCGAGCGCGCTCCGGCTGACCCACCTGGTCTCCCGCCTGAAGCTCCTCGGCTACGACGTCGTCGACACGGGCGACGTCGACGTCCCGCTCCCCGAGGAGGCGCACTTCGGCGATCCCAAAATGAAATATGCGAAGGAGATCGCGGAGGTGTGCCAGACCCTCTGCGACCGCGTCGTGAAGGTGATGGGGGAGGGGCGCGTCCCGATCACGCTGGGCGGCGACCATTCGCTCGCGATGGGGTCGATCGCCGGCGTGTCGAAGCACTACCGGGAGAAGGGCCAGAAGCTGGGGCTGATCTGGTTCGACGCGCACGGCGACATGAACACGCCCGAGTCGACGAACAGCGGCAACGTGCACGGGATGCCGCTGTCGCACGTGCTGGGGATGGGGGACGATCTGCTGTCGACGATCGGCGGCTTCAAGCCGATGGTGGCGGCGTCGTCGGCCTGCCTGATCGGGGTGCGCGACCTGGACGAACGCGAGAAGAAGCTGATCGCGGGCAGCGGCATCACGGTGTTCACGATGAAGGACATCGACCGTCACAGCGTGTCGCACGTGATCGACGAGGCGATCGAGCGGGCCGCGCGCGGCACGGCGGGAATCCACGTGAGCTTCGACGTGGACGCGCTGGACCCGAGCGAGGCGCTGGGGGTGGGGACGCCGAAGAAGGGCGGTCTGACCTATCGCGAAGCGCACCTCTGCCTGGAGGTGATCGCCGACACGCAGAAGATGACGTCGATGGACGTCGTCGAAATCAACCCGATCCTGGATACGCACAACACGACGGGCGAGCTCGGCGCCGAGCTCATCCTCTCCGCGCTGGGAAAACGGATCTTCTAGCGCGCCCCCGCTACTTCACCTTGACGTCGACGAAGCCGCTGAAGAGCATCGACGAGTCGTGACGCTTGTGCGCGTCCTCGATCAGGACGTCCATCGAACGCTTGACGACCCCGTCGTGCAGCTTGCGCCCGTTCACGGTGATCGTCACGGCCTTGTCCATCTCGACCATCGCATCGTCGAGGTAGACCCTCAGTTCCTTCACTTCCTCGCAGGTGATGTCGATCGCATTCGCCTTCCGCTTCGCCTTGACGAGCGTCGGCGGGCGCAGCTCGGTGCGGCGCTCCGACTCGGCGCCCTTCTGATCCATATGGACCATGATCAGCGGCGGCGGCTCCGTGCGCTTCGTCACCTCCACCCACCACGCGCGCGCGAAGATCTTCTCGTAGCTCTTCCAGACGAGCTCCTCGGGATACGGCACCCGCGCGTGCTTCCCGTACCAGTCGAGCACGACGTCGTCCTTCTCGAGGCCCCAGTCGTGGCCGCCTTCGGGGAACTCCTTATAGACCAGCTCGCCTTTTGCCGCCTCGAGCTCCGACTTCGCCGCGCGCGCCATCTCGACCGGGATCTTGTCGTCCTTCGCGCCGACCACCCAGTAAGTCGGCACCATTCGATAATTCTCGGCAAGCATCGTCACATAGGACTTGTCCTTTTTCTGCCGGATGTCCGGGACATTGCAGCGCGGGCCGATCGCCGCCCAGCGGTCCGGAAAATGCTCCGCCAGACGGAACGCCCCGCCCGCGCCCATGGACATGCCGTCCAGGTAGACGCGGTCAACGTCGATGTTCAGCTCGTCCATCGCCTCGCGCAGCGCGGTCAGGACGTAATAGTGTCCCTGCCGCGCGGCCCACGTATGCTTCGGTGTCGTCGGGGCGAGCAGGACGAACTTTGCCCCCGCCGTCCGGGCCCAGGTCCGGATCCAGTCGCTGCCGTTGCCGTTCGCGCCGTGCAGCGTGATCAGCAGGGGCCAGCGTTGGGCCGGATCGTAGTCGGCGGGGATCTGGATCGCATACCGGAACTCTTCGCCCTCGAGGTCGCTCCGGGACGTGCGCTCGATGACCTTGCCCGGCTCGGTCTTCGTCGCGACGCGGACCGGGGACCGCAGCGTCTTCTCGACGGCGACCACGTCAAACTTCCTGAGCTGCGCAACCAGGGCGGCGCGCTTGTCCTGATCGTCCTCGCGGACGGCGCGCTCGGCGAGGTCTCCCTGCGCGACCAGCGCGAGGAGCAGCGCGATCATTTCGGGTCGCGCGCCACGAAGAGGCGCAGCTGGCTGATCTGGTCCTGGCAGGCTTTGGCGGCGGCGGGCTTGAGCTGGGCGGCGCGCTCGAGGTCCGCGATCGCGAGGTCGTAGTTCCGCCGAAGCGTGTGGGTGCGGGAGCGCTCGATGCGGACGTCGGCGTCGTCGGGGAGGCTCTCCAGGTAGACGTTGTAGTTCGTGAACGCCTCGTCGAGGGCGAGGGAGATCTCCGGGGATTGCGGCGCCGTTTTCAGCGCCGTATCCGCTCGAGCCATGGCGGCCCGCGCCTTGGCGAGGGCCTCCTTCGCACGGGTTTCCCGCGCCTGGATGATCGACCGGTCATACCCCTTGCGGGCCTGCGCGGACTTCCGTTCGGTCTCGCTCATATTCCGGGACGATCCGACGGCGAGCTCTTCATCCTTCCGGGAGCGCTCCTGCAGGTGCGCCGTGGTCGCGATCAGGAGAGCCATGAAGATCACGAGCGACGCCGCGAGAAGGGCGACATAGACCGTGGGCATCTGCTTCGGGGGCCTGGCCTTGAGGTCTTCGGCCGACAAGAGGCCGCGGCCGAACGCGATCTCGCGAAACGGTCGGCCGGTGCGTTCGACCTCGGCTTTGATCTGCTCGACCTGGTCGATGCTGAGCCTCTTGTCCCGCAGGGCGCGGCGGGCGACGGCCTTATCCTGCTCGTTCATGGGCGTTCCATCATAGCGTTTGACAGGCTTCTCTCCCAAGACCTAAACTCGGCGCAGATGACCGACGACGTCCTCCTCATCGATGACGGAGACCGGTACGGTCGTCTTCGACTCATTTCGTGGTGGCGGCAGGAAAAACTGGCGGCGGCGAAGATCCTGGTCGTCGGCGCCGGCGCGCTGGGCAACGAGGTCCTGAAGAACCTCGCGTTGCTGGGCGCGGGGCACGTCTATATCATCGACTACGACACGATCGAGTCCAGCAACCTCACCCGCTCCGTGCTGTTCCGCGAGGGCGACGCGGGGAAGTCGAAGGCCGAGCGCGCGGCCGCGGCGGTAAGGGCGATCAATCCCGAGGTGAAGGTCCGCGCGCTGAACGGCAATGTCCTCGCCGATCTCGGCCTGGGCGTCTTCTCCGAGATGGACGTCGTGATCGGCTGCCTCGACAACCGCGAGGCCCGGCTGTGGATCAACCGCCAGTGCTGGAAGGTCGGGCGGCCCTGGGTGGACGGCGCGATCCAGGAGATCAGCGGCGTGGTCAAAGTGTTCGTGCCGCCCGACAGCGCCTGCTACGAGTGCGGCATGACGGAGCGCGACTACCAGCTCATCAACCTCAAGTACTCGTGTCCGCTGCTCAAGCGGGAGGATATCGCCGAGGGCAAGGTGCCGACGGCGCCGACCATCTCGTCGATGATCGCCGGGCTGCAGACGCAGGAGGCGCTGAAACTCCTTCACGGGATGCCGGTGAAGCCGGGCGCGGCGATGGTGTGGAACGGAGAGTCCAACAACTTCTACACCACCCGGTATCAGCGGAAGGAGGATTGCCTCAGCCACGAGACCTACGGGGTCCCGGCCGCGCTGCCGATCGGTGCGGACGATCAGGTCGAGGCGCTGTTTGCGGCGTCCAAAGGACAGCGGCTGCATCTGGACAGGGACCTTCTGGTCGACGTCGAGTGTCCGGCGTGCAACGTGAGGAAGGAGATCCTGAAGCCTGTCGTGACGGTGTCGCTGAAGGAGGGCACCTGCGAGCGCTGCAGGGCGGTGATGAAGACGACGATCGTTCACCAGGTGGAGCGCGGGACGCCGCTCGCGTCGCGGTCGCTGCGGCAGGTGGGCGTGGCTCCCTTCGATATCGTCAAAGTCGAGGCCGAGGATTCCGGATTGTACATTCGGCTGGAAAAGGATCGGGTGTCGGCGTTGGAATGGAAGTGACGCGGGTCCTGCGTAACGGTAGAATGAGTGGGGAGTCCTAGAGGTACCGGCGAAGGCCAAGGAGAAGAGTTATGGCGGAAGGCGACGGCATCCAGGTCACGTTTCTCGACCAGACGGGCGCCAAGAGCGTCAAAGCCAAAATCTCGCCGACGGTCGAAGTGAAGAAGATCATCCCGAACATCATCACGAAGATGCAGCTCCCGGTGACCGCCCCGGACGGGACGCCGATGAGCTACAGTCTCGACCACAAGGAAGGCGGCAAGCGGCTCCAGGAAGGCCAGACGCTCCCGGGCGCGGGCGTGAAGGAAGGCGATCACCTGATCGTCTACCCGGAGATCGTCGCGGGCTAGGTCGCCGGATGCCTTTCTTCGACACTCCCCGCGTCCGCCGCCTCAAGGCCGACGCCGAGGCGATGAGGATCCTCAAGGAGAACTCGACGATCCTCGAGTACCAGGCCCACGGCGATCCTCCGGAACGCTACCTGGTGACGCTCAAGGGCAAGGGCCTTCACCGCAAGAGCGAGACCGACCCGGTCGAGGTCGCCGAGGTGCACCGTGTCGAGATCCGGCTGGGCATCGACTATCCGCGCAGCCGGCCCGACCTGCAGTGGCTGACCTCGATCTACCATCCGAACATCTCCGCGGTGGGGGCCGTCTGCCTCGGCGGCTACTCCACGAACTGGGTGCCGAGCCTCGGGCTGGCCGAGCTTTGCGAGATGCTTTGGGACATGGTCCGCTACGCCAACTACGATCCCAAGAGCGCCTATAACTATGCCGCCGGACGCTGGAGCGAGACGCAGACGCAGTACGACCTCCCGCTGGACGCGAGGAACCTGCGCGACCGGATGACGAAGACGGTGGGGGACAATATCATCCGCTTCGACAGCGCCAAGGCAGGCCCTGCGTCGCCGGCGAAGGAAGCGCCGCCGATCGTCAAGCCGCCGGAGGAGGACATCCTCATCATCACCGACGAGACTGCGCCGCCCGCGAGGATGGCCGCGCCGTTCCGCCCCCAGCCGCGTCCGCGTCCCGACGACGACGTCCTCATCATCGAGTAGCGTCATGGCGGACGACGGCATCGAAGTCACCACCGGCCTGGAGTTCGTGCAGCCGGTCGAGAAGCTGATCCCGACCGCGGACAAGTCGAAGATCGTCGAACCCAAGGGCACCATCCAGCCGGACGACCTGCACATCTTCCTGAGCCAGGCGGTGCTCCGGGAAGTGGTGAGCTGGTCGGAGAGCGACCTGGAGCACGAGCTGGGAGGCGTGTTCGTCGGGGATCTGTACTCGTGGAAGGGGCTGCCGTATCTCGAGATCGCCGGGTATGTGAAGGCGACGCACTACGAGAACACGGCGGCGAGCTTCAAGTTCACCCACGACTCGTGGAGCGGGATTTCGCGGGAGTGCGAGGAGAAGTACGGGGACAAGATGCGGGTCGGCTGGCACCACACGCATCCCGGCTATGGGCTGTTCCTTTCCGGTATGGACCGCTTCATCCACAACAACTTCTTCAACCTGCCGTGGATGTTCGCGCTGGTGGTGGATCCAAAGGCGGGAACCCTGCGTTTCTTCCAATGGAAGAAGCAGCACATCGAGCCCGTGGGATTTTTCTTCATCCGGTAGCGGCTGGCGTGCACCCTGCGAGCAGGCTTTGCCTACAAAAGGCCCTGTAGGTAAGATCAAAAGCGGGGGGATCAACGGCTTTCTTACCCCCTACCGGATCCAAACCGACTGATCGGCTGGAAACAGTGAGCGAACCTTCTGAAACCGCCGGATTCCACCGTGAGTTCCGCCTCCGATTCCCGTGACGAACCGGCGGGAGAAAGCTATGAGCAACGGAAGGAAATGCCCGATATGAACCCCATGCGCCGCTTCAGAGTCCGGGCAGTTGCTCTTGGGGGCGTCTTCCTGGGACTGCTCCCGCTTGGGGCCGGCGCCTACATCGACACCTGCCCTTCGCTCGGCACCGTCGTCGCCTCGTCCACGTCGATCGTCATCCTGCAGGTGGACAAAGTCAGCGTGGACAAGCGCGTCGTCATCTACAAGAAAATCGCCGACCTCAAGGGGAAATACCCTGCGGAACAGATCAAGCACCAGATCACCGACGGCGGCCATCCCCGGGAACCCAAGGGCATCCTGGATTGGGCCAGGCCCGGCCGGACCGCCATTGGCTTCATCAACGACAAGACCTCCCTCACGTTCATCGGACGACAGTGGTACGAGTCGGCGGCGGGCGAGGCTCCCTGGTGGACAATGACCCGGGGCTGCCCCGAGTTGCTCTATTCCTACGCGGGCACCGTCGACCGGCTGCGCCAGGTCTCGCTCGACATGATCGCGGGGAAAGAGGTCGTCGTCCCGGCCGTCTCCTACGCCGGAACCGCCCTCCAGGGCGGGTTCGGCATGGCGATCCATTACCGCAGTTCGCTGCGCGGCGTCCCGCTGTGCCGTCTGAAGGCGAGCGTCAAACTGACTTCGTACCGACCTGAGCAGCTCGTGGGACCGAACGGCGGCACCGAGGCCGACGTCCCCGGTCTGCTCGAGGCGCTCCAGCGTTCGGAGCGGTCCCGGCGCGTCGATGCGGTCGAGGAGTTGAGTCGGATCGGGCCGCCGGCGAAGGCGGCCGTGCCAGAGCTCGTGAAGGCGCTGCAGGACCCCGACGCGGACCTTCGCCTGGCTTCGGCGAACGCTCTTGCGGCCATCGATCCGAAAAACCCGGTGATTCTGCCGGCCCTCGACGCCGAACTGAAGGCGGGACCGGACCAGCGGAAGGCGGCGGCGGAGATTCTCGGCGACCTGGGAGCGGTCGGCGTCGCAGTCCTGACCGGCGCCCTCAAGGATCCGGATGCGGGCGTCCGGTGGGCGGCGGCGGACTCACTGGGCCGGATCGGGCCCGCGGCGAAGTCGGCGGTGCCGGCCCTCGCGGCCGCGCTGGAGGATAAGGAGATTCGGAGCATCGTCGCTGATGCCCTGGCCGGGATCGGCCCCGAGGCAAAGCAGGCCGTTCCCGGTCTCGTCCAGATCGTCCGGAACGAAAAAGAGCCGTCCCTTCGCTACACGGCGGGGGTCGCCCTGGTGCGCATCGACAAGACGGCTGCCGGTCCTGCGGCGCCGCTCCTCGCCGAAGCCCTCCGGAATCCCGACGGACGGTACAGACACGACGCCATCATGCTGCTGATCTCCATCGGCCCCGCAGGGAAAGAGGCGACCCCCGTCCTGACGGAGATGCTGCTGCGGGACAAGCAGTTGTACGCCCGCCATATGGCGGCGCTTGCGCTCGGGTATGGCAGGGATCCCCGATCTGTCGCACCCCTCCTCGAGGCGCTGGAGAAGGACTCCGAAAGCGCGGTGCGAAACACGGCGCTCCAGTCGATCGGACTGTTGGGCGCCGACGCAACCGCCGCGGTGCCCGCTCTGGAAGCGCGATTGAAGGACGCGGACGTCGGCGCGCGCATCGTTTCCGCCGAAGCGCTCTGGCGGATCAACAAGGACGCGAAGAAAGCCGTCCCCGTGCTCGTCGACGCGCTCAAGGACAAGAACGACTACATGGTTGGCATCGCGTCGGGGGTCCTGGGTCGCATGGGAGCGGATGCCAAGGGCGCCGTGCCCGACCTGATCGGGCTGCTGAAAAGTCCCCGCGAGCCGGTGCGCCGCACGGCCGCGCATCTCCTGAAGAGCATCGACCCGAAAGCCGCTGCCGAGGCCGGCGTCCCGTGAACGATCGACGGACGATGATCTGACGGATACTCTTCAAGACCTTTTGGGCGAAGCCCCACGAGCAATTTTTCGCTTTACATCAAGTAAAGTCGCCTTTACACCAAGGACCCTCCTTCATCGCCCGTTAAAAGTTGACTGTAAGTAACTTGTGGTCAAGTGGTTGCGGTGTCCGTTATTCTCATGGGCCCAGAGTTTGGCATCCGCCTTGCTCTATTGGGGAAGTCGACAGCGAAGCCGCTGTCTGGGGGGAACTGAAAACTTGGGTGGCTGGCGAAACTGTTAATAAGGCTCGCCCCTTTCGTCAGCCACCTTGACTCTTCGGATGGCCCGGCGTCCTGAAAAAAAGGACGCCGGGCTTTTTCATTTCCCTAGACTTTTTAGGCATCCTAAGTCGTCATATGTGCATGGTGGATGCGAACCTTCTCGACGCCCGGCACCTGACCAAGCAGAACGGCGGTCGCAAGGTCGTGGACGGCGTCAATCTCCAGGTCAACCGCGGCGAAATCGTCGGTCTTCTGGGGCGCGATCACTCCGGCAAGTCCACGGTCCTCAAGATGATCGCCGGCCAGGTCCAGCCCGACAGCGGCGCCATCCACCTGCAGGGAAAGGTCCTGACCGACCTGGCACAGGCCGAGGGCACGTCCGGGCCGGTGCTCCTGATCCTGGATGAGCCGTTCACGGGCATCCTTCCCAAGGACCGCGAAGCGCTGCAGGCCCGGATCCTCCAGCTCGCGGGGAAGGGCGTGGGCGTGCTGTTTGCCGAGCATGACGCCCGCGGCTCCCTCGACTTCTGCGACCGCGCGTACGTGATGTCCGACGGCCGCATCGCCACATCGGGTTCCGCGTCGGCCCTGCTCGGGCCCCAGTAGATCCGGTCCGTCCCCGGGCTGCGTATCATTTTCATCCAGGGTCCGTGGCCGAAGTCTGCGTCTATGGACATGGGGAGAGCCCGCGCATAGAATGGGCGATCTAAACATTGGGGGGATTCCAACCATGAAGCATCTTGCCTCGGCACTCGCGATCCTCGCCCTCGCCGCCTGCGGCGGCGGCCGGAACCAGGAGGAGTCGAAACCCGTCGAGAAGGTGTTCGAGGAGGACGATCGCTCCCCCGAGAAGAGCGCGGGCTGGTGCAGCAAGTGCAACATGGCGGTCTACTCGGGCCACCGTTGCGGGCTGACGTCGCCCTGCGCCCTCTGCCAGCGCGAGGCGGGCGCCCGCCATCTCCATGAAGTCGAGTGGTACTGCAATTCCTGCGACATCATGATGGCCGTCCAGCACCAGTGCGTCGACGCCAAGACTTGCGAGATCTGCCGCCAGGATAAGAATGGGAAGCGCGCTCTCCTCGGGACCAAGGGCTGCGAGCGCTGCTTTCACCAGGTGCCGCCCTCCCGCCTGATCGGGATCACCAGCTATTGCGGCCAGTGCAACCAGGAAGTCGGCGCCAACCACGTGCACGGCCAGACGGTCTACTGCCTGAAGTGCCTCCACGAGGCCGGCAAGAACCACGTCTGCGACGCCACCCGCTTCTGCTACCAGCACGGCACTGACGAGGCCGTGGACCACGTCCACGGCACCACGGTGTACTGCGAGCAGTGCCACCGCGAGGCCGGCCAGAACCACCGTCACGGACAGTCCGAATGGTGCTGGATCTGCTATGAGGAAAAGGACTGGCCTCACTGCCATCATCATTGATGCGGATTGCGCTTTATTGAGCGCAACCTATCCTCAATCCCCGAGTTCAACCCTCAGACCATGGGAATGAGGAGAATGAGATGAGCAAGATCCTGGGAATGCTGACGATGGTGCTGTGCCTGTCCCTGTTCGGGGCTCCCGCGGTGAACGCGTTCGCGAGCTCCACGGAGACGAAGGTCGAGCAGGGCGACGGCGACAAGAAGAAGAAAAAGGGCAAGAAGCACGGGAAGAAGCACAAAAAGAAGCACGGTAAGAAGGGCAAGAAGAAGGACGACAAGAAGTAGTCGCGCAGGGTTCCTGGAAACAACAAGGGCGGCCTCACGGCCGCCCTTTTTCTTTCTCTTCGCTGAAGGGAAGGGCCCTCGGATGCCTGATCCCTATTTCTTCCCCTGCTGCGCGGCGTAGGTGTATTCCTTCACCTTGGTCTCCAGATCGTCGGGGTTCTGCGCCGCGCTCATCATGATCTGGTACGTGATCTTCTTCTGCAGGAACAGGTTGTAGAGGAAGTCGTCCAGCAGGATCATGCCCTGCTGCGCGCCCGTCTGGATCGAGCTCGTGATCTTGTGGGTCTGGTTCTCGCGGATGTTGTGTGCGATGGCGTCCGTGATGATCATGATCTCGAACGCCGCCACGACGCCCGAGCCCTCCGCCTTCGGCAGCAGAGCCTGCGAAATCACCGCCAGCAGGGCCGTCGACAGCTGGGCGCGGATCTGCTCCTGCTGCTCGACCGGGAACGCATCCACCATGCGGTTGATCGTGCGCGCGGCCCCCGTCGTGTGCAGCGTGCCGAACACCAGGTGGCCCGTCTCGGCCGCCGTGATCGCGGTCTGGATCGTCTCCAGGTCCCGCATTTCGCCGACGAGGATGACGTCCGGGTCCATGCGCAGCCCGCGGCGGATCGCCTCGGCGAAGGAGCCGACGTCGACGCCCACCTCGCGCTGGGTGATGATCGACTTCTTGTGCTCGTGGTAGTACTCGATCGGATCCTCGACCGTGATGATGTGGCAGTCGTCCTCGGTGTTGATGAAGTCGATCATCGTCGCGAGGGTCGTGGTTTTGCCCGAGCCGGTGGGGCCGGTGACCAGCACCAGGCCGCGCGGGCGGAACAGCAGGTTCTTCGTCGAGGGCGGCAGGCCGATCTCGTCGAAGGCGAGCAGCTTGTTCGGGATGAGCCGCAGCGCGATGCCGCATTGGCCCTTCTGCATATAGACGGCGACGCGGAAGCGCGCCTTCTTCTCGAAGGAGAACCCGAAGTCGCAACCGCCCTTTTCCTTGAGCTCCTGCTGGGCGCGCTCGGGGGTGATCGCCTTCATGAAGGAGATCGTGTCGTCCGGAGTCAGCGCGGGGAGGTTGAGCTGGCGAAGATTGCCGTGAAGCCGGAGGGTGGGCGCCTGGCCGACGGTCAGGTGAAGGTCGCTGGCCTTCTTGTCGACGACGAGCTGGAGGAGTTTGTTGAGTTCGACGGCCATGGCGTCTCCTTAGGGTTCTGGGCCCAGCATTGTGTCGCCCGACTTCAGGACGAACCTGAAGGGAGAAAACTTGGGGGGGAACCTCTCAATACGTGATGTCCTCGCGGTGGGTGATGGTCGCGACCTCGTCGAGCGACGTGATCCCGTCGAAAATCTTTCGGACGCCGTCTTCGAGGAGGGTGACCATCCCGTTGACCCGGGCCTGTTCCTTGATCTTCTGGACGGGCTCCTTCTTGAAGACCATGTCCCGCATGGTCCCGTTCATCTCCATGAGCTCGAAGATGCCCTTCCGGCCGCGGTAGCCGGAGCCCTTGCAGGAATCGCATCCGACGGGGCGGTACATCTTGCGGCCCTTCAGATCCTCCGGCCGGATGCTGAGCGCGGCCAGCGAGGTCGGATCGGGCTCCGGGTCGACTTCCTTGCAATGGGGGCAGAGGACGCGGACGAGGCGCTGACCCATCGCGGCCTGAATGGAGGACGCGACCAGGAAGGGCTTCACGCCCATGTCCATGAGGCGCGTCAGGGCGCCAGGCGCATCGTTCGTGTGCAGTGTGGAGAAGACGAGGTGGCCGGTGAGGGCGGCCTGGATCGCGATCTCGGCCGTCTCCTCGTCTCGGATTTCGCCGACCAGGATGATGTTGGGCGCCTGGCGCAGCATGGCGCGCAGGATGCGCTGGAACGTCATGCCGATGTGGGCCTTCACCTGCGCCTGGTTGATGCCGACCAGGTTGTATTCGACCGGGTTCTCGGCGGTGATGATCTTGACGTCCGGACGGTTCAGCTCCTTGAGCGCCGCATAGAGCGTCGTCGTCTTGCCGGAGCCGGTGGGCCCCGTCACGAGGATGATGCCGTTGGGCCGTTTGATCAGGCTGCGGAAGCGCTTGTAGTCGGCCGAGTGGAAACCCATCTCCTCGAGACCGAGGAGGCCGCCCTTCTTGTCCAGCAAGCGCATGACGATCGACTCGCCGTGCGTGGCGGGAAGGGCGCTGACGCGGATGTCCAGTTCACGGTTGTCGACCGAGATGCGGATGCGGCCGTCCTGCGGCTTCCGCTTCTCGGCGATGTCCATCTCGGCCATGATCTTGATGCGCGAGAGCACGGCGCCTTGCAGCCGCTTGGGCGGCGCCTGGACCTCTCGGCAGATGCCGTCCACGCGGTACCGGATGCGGAGGCGGTCCTCCATCGGCTCGACGTGGATGTCGCTCGCGCGCTGCTTGCAGGCTTCCGCGATCATCACCTGCACGAACCTGATGACCGGCGCGTCGTCCTCGCCGGCGTCGCCCGAGTCCATCTCGGCGCCGCGGACCTTGATGTCGGCCTGGGTGGCGGCGGCCTGCTCGATGGTCTCGGACATCTGGGACTTGGCCTTGTTGCCGTAGTACTTGTCGATCGCCCCCTCGATGGTCTCCTTGGGGGCGAGGACGATGTCGATCTCCATGTTCAGGATGAACTTCAGGTTGTCCAGCGCGAAGAGGTCCAGCGGGTCGTGCATCGCGACCGTGATGTGGCGCCCGTTCGACTTGATCGGGAAGATCTTGTTCTCTTCGCAGATGTTGCGGGGGACGGCCTTGGTGACCTCGGGGTTGATCTTCAGGCTCTTGAGGTCGACGTAGGGGTAGTCGAACTGCCGGGCGAGCGCCTCGGTGATCTGCGACGCGTTGGCCGCGTTCATCTCGATGAGGATCTCGCCCAGCTTCTTGCCGGACTCGGTCATCTGCTTCTTGAGGGCGGTCTTGACCTGGATCGCGCTGACGACCTTCATCTCCTCGAGGATCTTTCCGAGGAGCTTGCGGGCGGTGGTGGGTGGCGGCATCAGATTAAAATTATGCCCCTGTCCGCCCGAGGGGTCAAATGAAAAGGATGCGCCAGCTTCGGCCTCGGAGAATTGACACCCCGGGACAACATCTCTACAATTCCGGCTCCTGATGAATCTCCTCTTGATCTCCGTCTGCGCCCTCGTCCAGGCCCCGGACATGGACCGCGTCCGCGAGCGTCTGAAGGACCCCGCCCAGGTGTTCCCTGTCTTCCAGGAGCTGATCGCGGCGGGGGAGTACGGGACGGCGCAGAAGATCCTGTCGCCGGCGGCGATGAAGTTCCTGCCCGCCGAGGCGTTCTACCTGGCCTTCGCTTCCTTCGAACCGCCGCGCCGCATGGTCGCGTCGCTCCGCGTGCACGCGGTGGCCGACGGCCGGCTGCGCCTCTGCAGCCCCGATTTCGGCGTGAGCCGGGACTTCAGAATCGTGAAGTTTATGACGATCTACACGCTCGACTTCACCCCGGACGACATCGACTTCTTGAAGGGCCGGACCCTGTCATGGTACCGGACCCAGGTGAGACGTGCCGACGGCTGGCATTACGCCTACCCGCCGGACTGGACCTATGCGCCCCTGGCGCGTTCTTGTGCGTGCGCAAAATGAGAGCTTTCTACTTCTTCGGCAGCGGCAAGGCGGACGGCACCGCCGACATGAAGGACATCCTGGGCGGCAAGGGCGCCGGCCTCGCCGAGATGAGCAAGGCCCGCATCCCGGTGCCCCCCGGATTCACCCTCGCGACGTTCGTCTGCATGGACTACTACAAGAACGGCCGCAAGACGGCCAAGAGCATCGATGTCGAGCAGAAGCAGTATCTCGCGCAGCTCGAGAAGGCGGCCGGAAAGAAGCTCGGCGACCCCAGGAATCCGCTGCTGGTCTCCGTCCGCTCCGGCGCGAAGGTGTCGATGCCCGGCATGATGGACACGATCCTCAACCTGGGCCTGAACGACGCCACGGTCGAAGGCCTGGCGTCGATGACGAAGAACCCGCGCTTCGCGTACGATTGCTACCGCCGCTTCATCATGATGTTCTCGGACGTCGTGTTCGACGTCCCCAAGGGCGAGTTCGAGGAGCACTTCCACAAGCGCAAGCAGGAGCGCGGCGTGCACAGCGATACCGAGCTGTCGGCCGACGACCTGAAGGAGCTCTCGGTCGTCTTCAAGGACCACTTCCGCTCCCGCGCGAACCGCGAGTTCCCCCAGGACACCTGGGAGCAGCTCTGCCTCGCGCGCGACGCCGTCTTCAAGTCGTGGCAGAATCCGCGCGCCAATTCGTACCGGAAGATGAACAAGATCCCGGACGAGATGGGCACGGCGGTCAACGTGCAGGCGATGGTGTTCGGCAACTCGGGCGACAAGTCGGGCACGGGCGTCGGCTTCACCCGCGATCCCAGCACCGGCGAGAACAAGTTCTACGGCGAGTTCCTCATCAACGCCCAGGGCGAGGATGTCGTAGCCGGCGTCCGCACCCCGCAGCCGATCGCGCAGCTGAAGCAGATCATGCCCAAGGCCTACGATCAGCTGCACAAGATCACGAAGGACCTGGAGAAGCACTACCGGGACATCCAGGACTTCGAGTTCACCGTCGAGGACGAGCAGCTGTACATGCTCCAGACCCGCAGCGGCAAGCGCACCGGCCATGCCGCCGTGCGCATCGCCGTCGAGATGGTGAAGGAGAAGCTCATCACGAAGGAGGAGGCCATCCTCCGTGTCGATCCGATGCAGCTCAACCAGCTGCTGCACCCGATCTTCGATCCGGTCGAGCGGAAGAAGATCGGCTCGATCGCCAAGGGCCTCAACGCCTCGCCGGGCGCCGCCGCCGGCAAGGCCGCGTTCACCGCGGAGAAGGCCGTCGAGATGGCGGCCAAGGGCGAGCGGGTCCTGCTCGTGCGCGCAGAGACGTCGCCCGACGACATCGAGGGCATGGCTGCGGCGAAGGGCGTGCTCACCGCCACGGGCGGCATGACGTCCCACGCGGCCGTCGTCGGCCGCCAGATGGGCAAGCCGTCGGTCGTCGGCTGCTCCGCGATCAAGGTCGACGAGCACGGCGGCAGGTTCAGCGTCGGCTCGACGACGATCTCCGAAGGGGACTACGTCTCCATCGACGGCACGACGGGCGAGGTGTTCGTCGGCGACGTGCCGACGCGCGACTCCGACATCCTGCAGATCCTGGCCGGCAAGATGCAGGCCTCCGAGTCGGAAACCTTCCAGTACTTCGACACGTTCATGAAGTGGGCCGACGAGGTCCGCACCCTGAAGGTCCGCGCGAACGCCGATATCCCGCGCGACGCGAAGGCCGCCATGGCGCTGGGCGCCGAGGGCATCGGCCTCTGCCGCACGGAGCATATGTTCTTCGCGCCCGACCGCCTGCCGGTCGTGCAGCGCATGATCCTGGCGACGACGGAAGAGGACCGCAAGGCGGCGCTCAAGGAGCTGCTGCCCTTCCAGCGGGCCGACTTCTTCGGTCTCTTCGACGTCATGAAGGGCAAGCCCGTCACCATCCGCACGCTGGACCCGCCCCTGCACGAATTCCTCCCCAAGCGCGAGGAGCTGATGGTGGACGTGGCCCTCGGCAAGAACAAGGAAGAGAACGAGAAGCTGCTCAAGCGGGTGAACGAGCTTCACGAGTTCAACCCGATGATGGGCTTGCGCGGCTGCCGCCTGGGCATCGTCTTCCCGGAGATCACCGCCATGCAGGCGGAGGCGATCTTCGAGGCGGCGCTCGACGTGGGCAACGTGATCCCCGAAGTCATGATCCCGCTGGTCGGCACCGTGCAGGAATTGAAGAATCAGAAGGACATCGTCGTCAAGGTCGCCGAGGAGGTCTTCAAGCGCCGCGGCAAGAAGCTGAAGTATCTCGTGGGCACGATGATCGAGGTGCCGCGCGCCGCCATCGTCGCGGACCAGATCGCGACCGAGGCCGAGTTCTTCTCGTTCGGCACCAACGACCTGACGCAGATGACGTTCGGCTACTCGCGCGACGACGCGGGCAAGTTCCTGCTGCCGTACGTGGACAAGAAGATCCTGCCCATCGATCCGTTCGTGTCGATCGACCAGGTCGGCGTCGGCGGCCTGGTGAAGGGCGCGGTGGAGAAGGGCCGGGCGGTGCGCGACGGCATGAAGATCGGCGTCTGCGGCGAGCACGGCGGCGATCCGGACTCGGTGATCTTCTTCCACGGGGCCGGGCTGGACTATGTCTCCTGCTCCCCGTACCGGCTGCCGATCGCGCGGCTGGCGGCGGCGCACGCGGTGCTCAGGGCGAAGTCCAAGGGGAAGCCGAAGAAGAGGGGGAAGAAGTAGCGTCGAACGGGATTATTCTGGCCGGAGCCTCCCGACCGGGAGGCTCCGGCCGTAACACAAGAGACATGCTAGAGACGATGGCTCCGAAACTGCCCTCCCTGGACGCCCGACGGTACTTCCGCCGCTGGGTCCGCAACGAGGTTCATCTCCCGGCGAAGGTGGAGATCCTCACGCTGGTGGGGAAGAAGGTCAACGACGGCAGCGCGGTCGTCCGGGACGTCAGCCTGAGGGGCGCGCTCCTGACCCGGATCAAGCTGAAGAAGAAGGTCCTGCCGGCCAGCGCGTTCCGCGTCCGGGTGACGTTCACGTCGGACAAGTACAAGGGCATCGGGGCGCTCTGCCGGCCCATCCGCTTCGGCCGCGGCACCGACTTCGAGCTGGCGGTCGAGTTCGAGGATTTCTGGGCCCGCACGGGTTCCAAATAGTAGAACCGGGGCTCTTCCTCCGGTTCCGTTCACACGCCGCGCTTCGAAAGGCCTCCCTGCCGCAAATTCGGAGCCTCTCTTGGAAAATGAGAATTCAGGCGATATTCTAAGGCGGACTGGTGTCGGCGGTCCCTGTCGTCTGGGGTGGCTCAGGGAGGGATTCGCGCCGCCGGAACACTGAGGACTCATGTCATTCAAGGGCGACCTTTCAACGATCGGTCTCGGCGAGGTCTTCCAGATGATCTCGATGAGCCAGAAGGAAGGCACCCTCATCGTCCAGGACTCCGAGAGCCGGAAGTGCGTCTTCTTCGGCGCCACCGGCGTGCAGCTCCTCTCCTCGGGCAAGCGCAAGGGCCTGAAGATCGGCGACATGCTGCTGCGCGCGGGCAATGTCACCGAGGCGCAGCTCGAGGACGCCCTCGAGAACGGCCGCATCCAGCGCAAGATGGTCGGCGAGGTGCTCGTCGAAAGCGGCGTCGTCACCCAGGAGGAGATCCAGCGCATCATCCGGGAGCAGATCGAGGAGGAGATCTACGACCTGTTTCTCTGGAAGAAGGCGAATTTCGAGTTCGTCGAAGGTCCCGCGGCCGACGAGCTGAAGGACCCGGACGCCCAGGTCACCAAGCTCTCGTTCGACGTGAACGGCCTGCTCCTCGAGGCGGTGCGCCGTTCGGACGAGTGGGTCATCATCAACCAGACCATCCCCTCGATCGACTCCATCTTCACGTTCGTCTCCGACAGCGACCGGCACGAGGAGGACAAGATCTCCCAGGATATCGCCAAGCGCGTGTACCGGCTGGTGGACGGTCGCCTGCCCATCTCGGAGATCGTGGAGAATACGGGCGTCTCCAAGTTCGAGGCCTGCAAGGTCCTGGTCGACCTTTACAATCGCGGCCGGGTCCGGCTGCTGACGGTGCCGGAGACCATGGACCTGGCGGTCAAGCGGATGGCGGAGGGCAACCGCGAGCGCGGCATGCGGATGTACCTCGCGGCGGCGGCGCAGGCGCCCGAGGACGCGAAGGTCATCTCGCAGGTCGCCAAGTTCCTCGAGGGCGAGGGCCTCGGCAAGGAGGCGTCGAACTACCACGTCAAGGCCGGTCGGATCTTCCTCGAGCAGGGCGACCTGGACCGCGCCATGGACCACATGCAGCGCGCGTCTGCGGCGAACCCGGACGATCCCGGCATCCAGATGGGGATGTTCGAGGTGCATGCGGCCGCGGGCAACCTCGAGGAGGGGAAGCGCATCGCCAAGGTCCTCGTGGCGCAGGCTCTGATGGCGCCGGACCTGCCGAGGGCACGGGCCCTCTGCGACCGCCTGCTCAAAGCCGATCCGAACGACCTGGAATTCCGGGTGTATCGGGCGAAGGCGCTGCACCGCGCCAACCTGAAGAAGGAACTCGCGGAGGACCTGGACTTCATCAAGCAGAACATGCCCGCCAACCCGGTGGAGGCGGAGCGGCTCGAGAAGGATCTGCGGGAGGTCCTCGTCAAGCGCCCGTCGTCGGTGCATCCGACCCCGAAGGCGCCCAAGTCCGAGGTCTATAAGCCGAAACCCAAGGCGAACCTGAAGATCCCGCTGATCGCGGCGGTCGCGCTCCTGGCCACGGCGGGCGCGGCGGCAGGCTATTACGAGATGACGTCCAGGCGCGAGCTGGACGTGGCGATCGAGACCTCCCGCGACCAGATGAGGAAGTTTCTGTTCGTGGAGGCCCGGCGGCATATCGACGACTTCATGCAGAGGAGCTACAGCCCCTCCCAGAAGACGCGCGCGTCCTCCTTCCTGCGCGAGCTCGAAGCGGCCCAGCAGTCCTGGATGAAGGACAAGAAGGAGCGCGAGGAGGAGGCCGACCGCCAGGCGATGGAGAAGATGCGCACCCTCCTGGTGCTCATCGAGGACGACCGCCTGAACCGTCCCGCCCAGGCGCTGCAGCGCGCCCGGGAGCTGCGCGACTTTGCGGAGTCCAAGAAGAACCCCGAGTACGTCAAGAAGGGCGAAGAGCTCATGCAGGAGCTGGAGCGCTTCGTGGGGAAGGCCTTTGCGCTCAAAGCGGAAGCGGACCAGCTCGAGAAGGACGGCAAGCTCCGCGATGCCGCGCTCCTCATCGACCGCCTGCTCACCGAGTTCCCGAACACGGACCCCGCCCGCGGAGCCATGTATCCCATCGAAATCGTGACGCGGCCGCAGGGTGTCCGTGTCACCAGCCTGCGTTCCGGCCTGGTTCTGGGCGAGACCGGGGACGCGCCTGTCCGCTACAAGATGAAGCCTACGGAGTCGGTGCGCCTCCTGTTCGAAAAGTCGGGCTATGGGAGCGTCGAGCGCGACGTGAAGGATAAGAGCGTCGGCCGCATGCAGGTCGACCTGACCGAGAAACGCGAGCAGTGGGTGCTCCCGCTGGGGATGTCGACCTCGAACGAGCCCGCCCTGCAGGGCGACACGCTGTTCGTCACGGGCGGCAGCCGCCTCTTCGCCATCAAGACGAACCCGAAGCGGGTCGCCTGGTATGAGTCGCTGGACGGAACCATCGAGGGCACGCCCAAGGCGGGTCCCGAGAGGGTCTATGTCTCGACATCGACGCAACTGGTCGCCATCGATCCCCGGAAGTCCTCCGAGCGGGTGGTCTGGCGCTACGACAGCGGCGACCGCCTCTCCGGCCCTCCCGGGCTTTCCGCCGACGGCGCCCTGGCGGTCGTGACGACCTATGACAAGATGGTGCACGCGGTGAACTCCGCCACCGGCGAGGCCCAGTGGAAGCGCGAGATCCCGTCGGAGAGCCGGGTCGAGCCGGTCTCCGTGGAAGGCCTCATCATCATCGCCTGCATCGACGGGACGATCCTGGGCCTGAAGGGGCCGCGTCCCGAGGACGAGGCGTGGAAGCTGCGGCTGGACGGGACGCCCGGCGCGATGACGGTGGCCGACGGGATTCTGTACGTGTCCGGATCGGACCCGGCGGTCTACGCGATCGATCCCCGAAGGGGGGCGCGCCTCTGGCGGCAGCGCATGTCTTCGGGGGTGACCGGCCGGATCGCGAGGATCGGCGGGACGATCTGCACGTCGGGCAGGGAGGGGCGGGTGTCCTTCCTGGACGCGGGGAGCGGGGAACTGCTGTGGAACTTCGACGCCCAGGGCCCGATCCAAGGGGGCGTCGCCGCCGCAGGCTCGCTGCTCATCTTCGGGAGCGACGACCAGTCGCTGTATGCCTTCGACCTGAACCTCCGCTCGCTCGCGTGGAAGATGAAGGTGAAGGGCAAGATCCGCGCGCTTCCGGCGGTCGGGAAGACGGCCGTTTATTTCGGCAATGACGACGGAGTCTATGCAGTCGAGCTCAACTAACGGCCGAAACAGCAGTGCCGCGCCCCGGTTTTGGGATTGTTTGACAGATTCGGGCGGGGTGGGGTACACTCAGTCGCTCGGAGGGTTTTGATGGGGCTTTTCGACGGGACCAAGCGGCGGCACCTCAACGATCTGGAACGGGAGGTGCTGGCCAATCCGACGCCTCAGAACATGGTTTCGCTCATCGAGCGGTACATGGCCGCCGCCGACGAGGCGAAAGCCCTGGAGATGGCGCGCAAGGCGGTCGAGAAATTTCCGAACAGCGAAAAGGTCCAGACGACCTACCAGAACGTCCGGCGTCTCCAGCTCCAGGCCGAGATCACGGAGATCAGCAAAGCGCTGCGGCGCAGCCCCGGAAAGTCGCTGTATGAGCGCCTGGCCTCCATCTATCACAGCGAACTGGGCAACCGGACGAAGGCTTTCGAGACCGCCCTGGAAGGGCTCGCGAAGTATCCCCAGAGCGACGGTCTGCACCTGATCTCGGGCCTGATCCGCATGGACCGCTTCCACACGGACTTCCTGGCGAACGACTTCACCGAGGCGATCCACCACTTCGAGAAGGCCGCCTCGATCAACTCGAACAACTACAAGGCCCTGGTCAACCTGGCCCGCCTCTTCAGCGAGGCCGGCTCGTTCTACAAGTCCAAGCCGATCCTGGAGCAGGTGCTGCGGGCGAATCCCGGCGACACGAACGCCGAGACCCTCTACCGCTTCATCAGCGAGAACCTGGCGAAGGCCACCCCGAGCCTGGACGACGCCGTCGCGGAGATCGAAACCCGCCGGGAGCTCACCCCCGAGGGCGAGCATATCCGCCGGATCTTCGACCCCAGCTCGGGAGCGTCCGCCGCGCAGGTGGACCGCAGCAAGATCGAGGCCTTCCTGGTCGGCTTCGAGGGCATGAACGGGTACAAGTGTTCCGCGGTCCTGATGCGCGACGGCACCCAGTATGCCTCGCACACCCGCGGCATGGTGCCGAAGGAGCGCTTCACGAAGTTCCTGCAGGACATCTACCAGTGCTCCGAGGACGCGTCACGGAAGATGGACATCGGGACGTTCGTCAGCGGGGAACTCGACACGTCCGTCGGCCGCGTGGCCATGGCGGAGTGGAAGGGCTACATCGTCGGCATCCTGGCCGACGCGCCCGCCAAGAAGGAAGATCTGAACGCGGCAGTGGAGAAGTTCGTCTCCTTGCTCTCCGTAGGATAAAAGGACATGAAAGAAGTCCTCATCAATCTGAACAAGGAAGTCGGCGTCAAAGGGTCGATGATCGTGACCCGGGACGGCGTCGTCGTCGCCTCGGAGATCCTGCCGCCGCTGAACGGCGACATGGTGGCGGCGATCGCGTCGAACTCGATCCAGCGCGTGAATTCCTCCCTGCGGGAGCTGGGGTCGAACAACTTCACGCGCTACCTGTTCAACTCGACGTACGGCAAGATGATCTTCACGGAGACGGGGGACGCCTACCTCGTCGTGGTGCTGGACAAGCACATCAACATCGACTTCACGATGCTGGCGGTCGCGTCGGCCGGTCGGAAGATCAAGAACCTGGGAAGTATGGCATGAGGTATTCCGCGCCGGGATTCGGTCGCGGATTTGACACGGTGGGATTGTCGGGGTAATATTCTCGCGCTACATCCATGGTCCAAATCAACTTTGCGCGCCGTGAAGTAAACTGCAAGATCGTCTTTTATGGTCCCGGCCTTTCGGGCAAGACGACGAATCTTGAGATCATCCACAAGAAGGTCCCGGACACGGCCCGCGGCAATCTGACCTCCATCGCGACGGAGCAGGACCGCACGCTGTTCTTCGACTTCATGCCGCTGGACCTGGGCCAGGTGGCCGGGATGAAGACCAAGCTCTTCCTGTACACGGTCCCCGGACAGGTGTACTACGATTCGACCCGCAAGCTGGTGCTTCAGGGCGCGGACGGCGTGGCGTTCATCGCCGACTCCGACCCCAACCGGATGAACGACAACCTGGAGTCGTTCCGGAACCTGGAGCGGAACCTGAAGGATTACGGGGTCGACATCAAGAAGCTCCCGGTGGTGATCCAGTACAACAAGCGGGACCTGCCGGGCGCGTTGAGCGTGCCCGAGCTCAATGCCAAGATGAACTCGATCGGCGCCCCGACCTTCGAAGCGGTCGCGGTGAAGGGCGAAGGGGTCATGCAGACCCTCAAGGGCATTTCAAAGCTGGTGGTGGACCGCCTGAACGAGGAGTATGCTCCGGTGAAGTCGACCGCGAGCGCCGTTCCCGCGGCCGCTCCGGCGCGCCCCGCGGCGCCTCCTCCGGCCCCGCCCCGTACCCCGACCAGCGCGACGCCGATTCCCGCGCCCCGTCCGGCGCCTCCGCCGCCTCCGGCGGCGCGTCCGGCGCCCCCGCCGCCTCCGACCCGTCCGGCCCCGCCGCCCCCGGTGGCGCGGCCGCCCGCTCCGCCTCCGCCGCGCCCCGTGGCGCCTCCTCCGCCCCCCGTGCACGCTCCGGCCCCGGCGGCCGCGGCCCAGCAGGGCGGCGGCAAGGGCGTCATGATCCTGATCTTCCTGCTCATCCTGATCGCCGGCGGCCTGGCGGCCTGGCATTTCGACCTGATCAAGGGAGCGCCTCCACCGCCGTGGAAGCAGCAGCAGAAGTAGGTTGCCCGAATGTTGTGCCGATTCCTCGAACCTGTGCTACAGTAATCCCGGAGGGATAAAACATGGCGATGGGAAAAGCGGACGAATCCCTTAGGTCCACCCGACTGGTCTTCTACAAGGAAGACATCGAGAAGATCGCCAAGGTTCTCAACACCTTCCTCAAGAACGCCAACGCCCGCTGCGTGCTTCTCGTCGACAAGGACGGCCATCTCGTCACCAAGGAAGGCGAGTCCTCCACGTACGACATGGACACGATCTCCGCCCTCGTCGCCGGCTCCTTCGCCGCGACCAAGCAGATGGCCAAGCTGCTGGGCGAAGAGGAGTTCTCGATCATGTTCCACCAGGGCAAGAAGGACAACATCCAGCTGTCCCTGGTCGGCGAGCGCACGATCCTGGCGGTGATCTTCGACGACAAGACCACCCTCGGCATGGTCCGGCTCTACGCGAGCCAGGTCTCCTCGAAGCTGGGCGAACTCTTCAGCGACATCGCCGAGCGCAAGAGCGAGGGCGAGAAGATCTCCCAGGAGTTCGGCCAGGCCGCGAAGGGAAAGCTGGACGACATCTTCGGGAGCTAGCCCGCTCCGCCCCCACCGGATTTCCCGCGCTGAGATTCTCCGCCGATCGGTTCGTCCGCTCGAAATATCCGATGCAAGTTCCGGAATCGAAGCTAGTATAGGGTTGGACATAGAAGCCGGAGAGGGACCATGATCAAGCGAACGGTTCGGACCCGGCCCGTGGCACCACCTCCCGCCGCGGGCGAGAAGGTCCGGTTCACCTGCCCGTGCGGGGCCGCCCTGCGCGTTCCCGTGTCGCGCGTCAACGGACACGGCCGCTGCCCCGTCTGCGTGCAGCGTCTGCTCCTGACGGGATCCAAGGACCGCCAAGGCCGCTGGCATCTCGAGGCGGTCTACCTCGGCAACACGGACAGCAGCGGCCAGACGTTCATCATCGAGGGCCCGCCGCCGCCCACCGTCCGCAAGCCCATCGTCGTGAAGACCGCCGCGGTCAAGACGGTGACGAAGACGGGCAAGACGGCGACGGTGAAGGCGCCCCCGGCGGGATCGTACCGCATCGAAGACCACTTCCAGGAGATGGCGGAGATCCCGGAAAAGCTGCCCTTCAAATGCCCCTGCGGGCGCAAGCTCGTGTCCCGCCCCAATATGGTCGACAAGCGCGGCAAGTGTCCGTACTGCCAGGCCCGCCTCCTCCTGGTGGGCAAGGTGAACCCCAAGACCCGCAAGCTGGAGATTCATCCGCTCGTGGTCGAGAGCCCGAGGAGCGGTGACACGATGGTCCTCGGCTAGCCGTCCAATGGTCGTATGCACGAACTGCTGGTCATCTTCGTCATCATCTTCATCATCTACGGGGCGGGCTGGATCTGGCAGACGGTCAACGACCTCCTTCGGGACTCGAGCGGCGACGCCTGGCAGGCCTCCGGCACTTCTGCCGGCCGCGTCCAGCTCGGCGGTCACGATCTTGCCGACCTCGTCCGCTCCTGGCAGCACTTCGCCGAGGAACGGCACGGCGAGATGCACACCCGCCAGCTGTTCCAGAGCCCCAAAGTCTCCTTCGTCCACCAGGGCGCCCGGGTCCTGCTCTCCGTCTATGAGGGCGCCCAGGTCGGCGGCCCCCTCCATACCCAGCTGACCTACACCGTCCCCGAAGGCTGGCCGTACCGGCTCGAGGTCTCCCGCCGGCGCCACCCCGACGAGGAAGTCGACCCCGGGAACAACGTGCGGCTCGGGGACGCCGAGTTCGACGCGCGCTACGTCGTCAAGACCAACGACGAGAAGTTCGCGAAGGAGTTTCTCGACCCCGCCGCGCGCCAGTCGATCGAAGACCTGCGCACCCTCCAGGGGAACGACCGCATTCTCGTCTCGCTGAACCCGTCACGCCTGATGGTCCGCAAGGAATCCGTCCTCTCCGCGCCCGACGACCTCGGCGCTCTGGCGGGGCAGGCCGGGCGTCTCCACGACCGCATCGATCTCTTCTGGCAGCGCGCGAGCGGCATCGAGATCCTCGAGGAGCCGTCGACCTCGGCCCCGTCCGTCGACGCCGTCTGCCCGATCTGCGGCTCGAAGATCGACCCCGACGCCCGGGTGACCTGCCGCCGCTGCGGCACTCCGCACCACGAGGACTGCTGGGAATTCAACGGCCGCTGTTCGACGTATGCCTGCGGCGAAAAGAAATTCGCGCCGAAGAACTAGATCGTGTGCGGTATAGCAGGTTCGATCGGCGGCGGTCCCGATATCCATCGGATGACGGCGAGGCTCGTTCACCGCGGGCCCGATGAAGAGGGCTACTTCGAGGACACTCTCGGCTTCCGCCGGCTGAGCATCATCGACCTCAGCGGCGGCTCGCAGCCGATGAAAGGCTGCGGCGATCTGCGCCTCGTCTTCAACGGCGAGATCTACAACTTCCGCGAGCTGCGCGCATCGCTGCCCGACCACGAGTTCAAGACCAAGTCGGACTCCGAGGTGATTCTCCACCTTTACGAGGAGAAGGGGCCCGATTGCGTCGCGGACCTGGACGGCATGTTCGCGTTCGCGATCTGGGATCCGAAGCGCCGCGCCCTGTTCGCCGCGCGCGACCGGCTGGGGAAGAAGCCCTTCGTCTACCGCCACGACGGGGGACGCTTCCAGTTCGCCTCGGAGTTGGCGGCGCTGGAGGGCCCGAAGGCGATCGACCGGGCCGCGCTCGAACACTACCTGGCCTTCGGCTACATCCCGGCGCCGATGACGATCCTCGAAGGCGTCCGCAAGCTGCCGCCGGGCCATATGCTCCGATGGGACGGCTTGCGCGTCGACCTGCATCGCTACTGGAAGCCCGAGCTCGAGCCGGGGAGCGGGGAGCCGGGGGACTATGTCGAGGAGGTGAAGGACGCGCTCTCGCGCGCGGTGCGGAAGCGGCTGGTGGCCGACGTGCCCGTGGGCGCCTTCCTGTCGGGCGGACTCGACTCCTCGATCGTCGCCGGTCTCATGAGCTGCTTCCAGCCGACGAAGACCTTTTCCATCTCGTTCCGCGAGGAGTCGTTCAACGAGATCGCGTTCGCGCGCGAGGCCGCGTCGCGCTTCAAGACGGAGCACCGGGAGTTCGAGGTGACGGCCAACGCGGTCGAGGTGCTGCCGCTGCTGGTCGAGCGGTTCGGCGAGCCGTTCGGGGACGCGTCCGCGGTGCCGACCTATTACGTCTCGCGCGAAACCTCGAAGCACGTGAAGGTCGCGCTCTCGGGCGACGGCGGCGACGAGCTGTTCCTCGGGTACCGGCGCTACGAGGGGATCGCGAGGATGGCGAAACTCAAGCGCTGGCCCGCGGCGCTGCTGGCCGCGGGGGCGGTGGCTCTGAAGCCCTGGCGGACGAACTACGGCGAGCGGACGCGGCGGATGCTCCGGATGTCGCGCGCCCCGCTCGGGGAGCTCTACGCGGACCTGGTCAGCATCTTCACGCCCCCGATGCGGAAGGCGCTCGGTCTCGGCGCTCCGGTCGAGGACTTCATCGCCGGGCCGTTCGCCCCCTATGCCGGCGACCCTGCCGCGGCCGCGGCGTTCGCCGATCTCGAGACGTACTTGCCCAACGATATTCTCGCGAAGGTCGATATCGCCTCGATGGCGAACGGGCTGGAGGTGCGCTGCCCGTTCCTCGACCGGGAGGTGGTCGACCTGGCCCTGCGCATGCCGACGGCGCTGAGGCGCGACAAGGCGGTGCTGCGCGAGGCGTTCAAGGACCTGCTGCCGGCGTCGATCCTGACGCGAGGGAAAATGGGCTTCGGCGTCCCGCTCACGGAGTGGCTCCGGGGCAGCCTGAGGCCGATGCTCGAGGATGCGATGGCGACGCTCTCCAAGCGCGGGTTGTTGGAGGCGAAGGAACTTCAAAAGCTGACCTCGGAGCACCTGACGGGGAGGGCCGACCACCGCGACCGCCTCTGGCTGCTGCTCGTGCTGGAGCTCTGGGCGCGGCGCTTTCTAGGCGGGTAGCTGCTCGCGCGGGGCGGCGGACAGGCGTGGAAAGCCGGCATCGCGCGCGTTGACGATCGGGGTGAGGCCCTCGACGGGCCAGGTCACCCCCAGCTCCGGATCGTTCCACAGGATGCCGCGTTCTTCCTTGGGCGCGTAGAAGTCGGTCACCTTGTAGATGACCTCCGCCACGGGGCTGGTCACCAGGAATCCGTGAGCGAAGCCGACTGGAATATAGATCTGCTTGCGGTTGGCCGCGGAGAGCGTTTCTCCCATCCACTTCCCGTAGGTGGGGCTCCCGCGTCGGATGTCGACGGCGACGTCGTAGATTTCTCCCTGGATGACCCGGACCAGCTTGGCCTGGGGTTTCCCGAGCTGGTAATGGAGACCTCGCAGCACGCCGATCCGGCTCGACGAATGGTTCTCCTGAACGAAGCGGTCCCGGATGCCAAGCCCGGCGAAGACGTCCTCGCGATAGCACTCGAAGAAGCTGCCGCGGTCGTCGCCCCAGACCTTGGGCTCCAGGAGCAGGACCCCGGGGATGGCCGTCGGGCTGGCTTTCATTCGAACGCATATCATATAATCTGCCGACTTTTCGGCAATCAACCATGAACGTCCCCCTGCTCGATCTCAAAGCGCAGTACGCCCCGCTCCGGGAGGAGATCCGGGCTGCGATCGACCGCGTCTGCGATTCGCAGCACTTCATCCTGGGCCCCGAGGTGCAGGGCCTCGAGAAGGAGGTTGCTCGGTTCTGCGGCGCGACCTTCGCGATCGGCATGTCCTCGGGCACGGACGCGCTGCTGGCGGCGCTCATGGCGGCGAATGTCGGGCCGGGCGACGAAGTGATCACGACCGCCTACTCGTTCTTCGCGACGGCGGGGGCGGTGGCGCGGCTGGGGGCGATGCCGGTCTTCGTCGACATCGAGCGCGAAACATTCAATATCGACGCCCGCCAGGTAGAAGCGCGGATCACCCCGAAGACAAAGGTGATCCTGCCGGTGCACCTCTACGGGCGCTGCGCCGACCTGGAGGCGCTGCTTGCGTCCGCGTCAAAGCGCAAGATCGCCCTGATCGAGGACGCGGCGCAGGCGATCGGCTCGACGGACGCCAGGGGCCGCCAGGCGGGCACCGTCGGGGCGATGGGCTGCTTCTCGTTCTTCCCGACGAAAAATCTCGGCGGCTTCGGCGACGGCGGTCTGGTGACGACGAACGACGCGGCGCTGGCGGAATCGCTCCGCGTGCTTCGGGTGCACGGAAGCAAGCTGAAGTACTACCACAAGGTTGTGGGGGGCAACTTCCGGCTCGACGCGATTCAGGCCGCGGTTCTGCGCGTGAAGCTGAAGCACCTGCCGGCATGGACGGTGGGGCGGCGGTCGAACGCAGAGCGGTACCGGAAGCTGTTCGCCGAGGCAGGCCTGAGATCGAAAGTCGGCCTTCCGTCCGACGTCCCGGGGCACATCTATAACCAGTTCGTGATCCGGGTGGAGCGGCGCGACGCGTTGCAGGCGTTCCTCACGGGGCGCAAGATCGGTTCGGAGGTCTACTATCCGGTGCCCCTGCACCTGCAGGAGTGCTTCGCGGGACTCGGACTCCGGAAGGGCTCCCTTCCGGTCTCGGAAGAGATGGCGGCGACGAGCCTGGCGCTGCCGATCTATCCCGAACTGACGGCCGTCCAGCAGGAGACCGTGGTGGACGCTGTCGCGGAGTTCTGTCGCGCGTAACTCCGCCTCTTCGCAGCTTCCGCGCCAGCCGATATACTGTCCAGCCATGGCGCGTCCTGCCAAGCTGCTGTTCACTTGCGGGTGTAAGTCCCGCCAAGGTAAGCCGAGCGGGCGCCTTGTAGCGGACCCCAGCGCGAGGGCGAAATCCCTGGTG